>Ga0315277_10008449_pt1 | contig 13246 bp, 11 predicted proteins | sample YL17G05_15_MG_FD_203695 | JGI IMG/M metagenome (GOLD analysis project Ga0315277, IMG submission 203695) | Sediment microbial communities from Yellowstone Lake, YNP, Wyoming, USA - YL17G05_15 | ecosystem: Environmental > Aquatic > Freshwater > Lake > Sediment | place: USA: Wyoming | collected...
GGTATTACCTGCCGGTGCACATCCTCGAGGGTGAGCTCGTCGTAGGAGGCCAGTTCAACACCGCCCTCTCCAGGTGCCACGATCGCAAAGAGGCCAAGGGCTGGCACAAGCAGACAGGTAAGTGGTGGAAGAAAGCCACGGAGATCAACGAGCTGGGTATCGGCAATACCGGGGCCGTTCCGGGCCATCTCATCCCCGACTACCCCCGCATACTGCGGCAGGGATTCGCGGGGATCTACGCGGAACTCGAGAGGCTGAAGGGCGAGACCACGGACCCTTCCCACGCGGATTTTCTGGAAGCCCTCATGCAATGCTGCGAAGCCGCCCGCGAGGTCGCCGCGCGTTACGCCGATGAAGCGGACAGGTTGGCGGCGGAGGAGAGCGACGCGGGGCGGGCCGCGGAGCTGAGGGAGATCGCCCGCATCTGCCGCAAAGTGCCCTGGGGACCGGCCGAGACCTTTCACGAAGCCCTGCAGTCATTATGGTTGACGCACATGCTGATCATGGCCGCGGAGTCGTATCCCGGCGCCGGCCTCTCCCACGGACGTTTCGACCAGTACATGAACCCTTACTTCGAGGCCGACCTCGCCGAGGGCAGGCTCAGCGAAGAGCAGGCCAAAGAACTCCTGGAGTGCTACTGGATAAAACACAACTACGCCTACGATTTCCAGTGCCGGGTCATGACCAACCAGGGGATAAACTCGGGCTTCGGGCAGCTGGTGACCATCGGTGGCATCGACGCCGAGGGCAACGACGCCTCCAACAAGCTCACCTGGCTCATCCTGGATGTCATCGAGGAGATGAACATGCTGGAGCCCAAGCCCAACATCCGCCTGCATATGAACACGCCGGAGCCACTGCTGCGCCGGGTAGCGGAAATGGTCTCGGCCGCACAGGGCTCACCCTTCCTCATGAACTTCGACGAGAACTCCATACGCGGCCTCGCCTGGCAGGGGCTGCCCTCGGACAGGCTCTGGGATTACGCCCCCGTGGGATGCCTGGAGAACACCCTGCAGGGCGACGACCGTTCGGGCACGGTGGACGTCAACTTCAACCTGGCCAAGGCGGTGGAGCTGGTCTTTAACCGCGGGCGCGACTCGACCACGGGAAAACGCATCGGACCCGACACCGGCAAGGTGGAGGACTTCACATCATGGGAGCAGTTCCGCGCCGGCTTCGAGACGCAGCTGAAGGCGCTCATGGATTTTATGTTCTCCATCAGTGATGAAGCCGACCGTATCCGGGCGGAGTTCGAGCCCACCCCGTACCTCTCCACCCTTGTGGGGGGATGCGCGGAAAAAGGCAGAGACGTGACCCAGGGCGGGGCTCGCCACAGCTATATAACGGTGGAGGGCGTGGCCTTCGCCACCGCAGCCGATTCCCTGGCAGCGGTGAAAAAGCTGGTATATGAGGACCGCAAGGTGAAGATGAATGACCTGGCGCAGGCCATACAGGCGGACTACGAGGGTTACGAGCCGCTGCGCCAGACCATGATCAACAAGGCGCCCAAGTACGGCAACGACGACGATTACGCCGACGAGGTGGCGCGTGATCTCTCCCAGGCCTGGACCAACATGGCCTCGGACCACGTCTCTCCCGCCACCGGAAGACGTTATCGCGCGGGCTATCTCTCCTGGAACTACTGGATCGCCTTCGCGCCCTCCACCGCTGCGACCCCGGACGGGAGGAAGAAGGGGACGTTCCTCTCCAACGCCATAGGTCCCGTGGACGGCGCCGACCGCAACGGCCCTACGGCCGAGATCCTGTCGGTGGGGAAGATGGGCCTGGAAACGGCCCCCAACGGCACATCCCATACCATGAGTTTCAGCCCCTCCCTGCTGCGGGACGAGGAGCACGTCTCCAAGCTCATGGCTTTCCTGCAGGCGTATGGGGAGAAGGGCGGGACCGCGCTGCAGATCAACGTCCTCGACCCCGAGACCCTGCGCGAGGCACAGCGCAGGCCCGAGGAATACCGCAACCTGCTGGTCAGGGTGACGGGCTACAATGCTTACTTCGTGATGCTGGGCAAGGAGATGCAGGACGAGATCATAGCCAGGGAGTCCCATGACCTCTGAGCGCGACGCCGCATGTGGTGTGGTATTCAACGTCCAACGCTATTCTACGGAGGACGGGCCGGGCATCCGTACTACCGTGTTCCTCAAGGGATGTCCCATGCGCTGCCCCTGGTGTCACAATCCCGAGGGCCTGCGAAAAAAGCCAGAGCTGGTCTGGTACGAGGTGCGCTGTATCGGAGCCCGCGACTGCCTTGCGGCCTGTCCCGCGGGAGCCCTTGCCCTTACCCCGCAGGGCATGGCCATCGACCGCGACCTCTGCGATGCCTGCGGGAAGTGCGAGGATGCCTGCCCCGCGGCGGCCCTGGAGGTGATCGGCAAAAAGAGGACGGTCGATGATGTGGCGGCCGAAGCGCTGCGGGACAGGGTTTTCTACGAGAAGTCGGGAGGAGGGGTAACCCTCTCCGGGGGTGAGCCCGCCCTGCAGTTCGACTTCTCGCGCACACTCATGGAACATCTACGCTCCGAGGGGATACACCTGGCCCTGGATACCTGCGGGGGAGTCAACCGGGAGAGGCTTGAGCCCCTGGTGGACCTGGCCGACCTGGTCCTCTTCGACCTGAAGATCATGGAAGCGCAAGCCCACCTGGAACACACCGGCATCCCCCTGGCGCAGGTGCTGGACAATGCCCGCTGCATCGCGGACAAGGGCAAGCCGATGTGGGTGCGCACGCCGGTGATACCCGGCTTTACCGATATGGAAGAGAACATACGGGCCATCGCCCGTTTCGTCCGCGAGGAGCTGCCCACGGTGGAGAGGTACGACCTGCTCGCATTCAACAACACCTGCGACGCCAAGTACCGGCGCCTGGACATGGACTTCACCCTGGCGGGGGAGGGTTTGCTCCCGGAGGAGAAGATGATGGGGCTGGCCGAGGCGGCGGAGGAAGAGGGGCTGGCCGTAGCCCGCTGGTCCGGGGCAACCGCAAGGTAGGTACCCCGCTCCATAGATACGGTCATACACCGAGAGTGCCGGGGCGCCGCGCCCGCAAGGCGCGCGACCGAGGCGTACTCGGTGAGTACGCCTGAGGGAGCGGAACTAGTCGAGTCGCTGTGCGACGAGACGTATTGCGAGGAGGCGTAGCCGACGTGGCAAACTCGATTGGGCAAGACGTTTCTATAGGATGTGAAACAAGCGGATGCAGCGGTGATCGAATGCGGGCGTATTTATGGAGCTGGGTACAGAGGGAGGTTGAGAGATGGAGTTTCCGCAGGAGGTACGGGACCTGTTCGCCGAGGAGATGGCCGCCAAGTTCCTGGCGACCGTCGATCCGGAAGGAAAGCCCAACGTGGCCCTCATCGTGACCCTGCAGCCGCCCCCTGACGGCCGCAAGGACCGGCTCATCTTCGGTGAGTTCCTGATGTGGAAGAGCAAGGAATACCTGGAGGGCAATGCGCATGTAGCCGCGGCGGTGGTCAACACCAAGCTGCGCATGGCCACCCTCACCGGCGATTTCCAGGGATTCGAGAAGACCGGGCCGTACAAGGAGGCCCTGGACGCCTCCAACCTCATGCGCTATAACGCTTATTCCGGTATGAGGTCGGCCGGCGTCATCGATGTGCGCGAGGCGTATCCCGCGCGCGGCGCCGCCATGCTCGGGGTCCCCTTTGACTTCATCAAGGCGCGCATGCACCGCGCGGCGGACGGAAACGGGGGAGTGGCCGTCCCCGGTATGGTCAAGGAGAAGTTCGTCAAGCTCACCTCGGTGAAAGCCCTGGCGGTCATGGGTGATGACGGTTATCCACGCATCCATCCGGTCATGGCAGCCGCCCCGGCGGGGGAGGGCGCTTTCGTGCTGCAGATAACCAAGTACAACCGCGAGCTGGCGCAGGTAAAGGTCCCCTGCGCGGCGGCTTTGTGCGTGCTCACCTTCGACGTGAAGAGCTACAAGGTGAAGGGAGAGTTGGCCCCGTTGAGCTCAAGCGCGCTGCTCTTCAAGGTGAGCGAGGTCTACAACGCCATGCCACCCCTGGCCGGCGACCTCATCGTTGGGGTCAGCCGTTCAATCGACACATAAACAAAGGCCGGGAAAACGAAAATCATAGAGTATATAGAGAACAAGGGTAAATCCCACCTCTACGTTTGCTATAATTGGGAAGGCCTTCGCTTTTCGGTCATAAGACAAGGTTTGGAATCCGGCATCTCCTGTGGACGCCTGGCCCTATGTGTCGATTGAACGGCTGACCCCCTAGTAGTTGCCGAGGGTGCTGAAGCCCGGGAGGTTGAAGGGGTACTTCGAGCCCCGCTTGAGGGCTATCTCCACCATTTTCGCGACCCGCTTGGGCCCCAGCAGTTTTATCTGCCATTCCATAAATCCCACGTGGGGACGCAGCCTGTACCATATGTTGTTCTTGAAGAACAAGCCCTGCCTGAAGCCGCGGTTGAAACGCTCGAAGTCCTCCACGGCCCGCACGCGGTCGTAGATGGCCATCGCCGCGGTCTTGCCGGTGACCAGCGCACCCAGGATACCGAACCAGAAGAAGGGGTCCATGGCGCCGCTTATGGTTCCGCACATGATGAAGCCGTTGTGGAAGAGACGGGGATTTTCGGGCCTGGCCAGGGGCACCGCACCGGAGACGTACTTCCAATCGTCGTGCTCCACGCCCTCGCGCCGCACCATGAAGTCCTGGTATTTCTCAAGCGAGGCACGGTCGACGTGGCGGATGGAGAAGAGCAGGTTGAAGTAGTAGTTGTTGCAGGTGCTCATGTAACCGTATTCGCTGATGGCCTCGTCGATCCATATCCAGGAGACGTTGCTGAACCCTATCTCCCCGCGCGAGATCCATCCGTACCAGCGCAGGTAGGGGATATCCAGCATCTCGTAAGCGCTGGGGGTCAGCCCGCAGGCGATGATGGTGTCTTCGGGCAGGTTGGGCAGGTCTTCCTTCCTGAGGGGGGATGCGAACTCGAAGCGCACCCCCAGCTTCTGGGCCTCCTCGTAGAGGAGGGAATCCAGGCTGGTAGGCCGGTTACCCCGCTCCACTGCGTACAGGTCCAAAACGTGGAGGGGAGGTTCGAAGGTAGTCTCGTGAAAATAAAAAGGGCAGTGCTGCAGGGGATGGAACGCCGGCGAGAGATCGATGCCCACGTACTCCGAGGTGCGCTCCACGTCAATGGACGTGGTATGGGTGGAGGGGTTATAGATGGAGTCCCCGCCGAAACCCTTCTCCCGGTCGTGTACGGCCACCTCGTAACCTTGCCTGGCGAGGTCGATAGCGGCGATGAGGCCGGACATGCCCGCCCCATAGATGGTCGCGTCTCCGTTTGTTGCCAACTTTGACCCCCTTTCGGTAGCCCCCTCCCGGGTCCCCGTTGTGTGATAGGTGCATATATTATCATTTCGTACGTCTCGAGTCAGCGCTTGAATGTATCCTGCAACAAAGAAGTTATAATGGGCGGGACGGCTGGAGAGAGGAGAGAGGAGAGAGGGAGGTCGTCCTGGAAGAGGAACGGGACCGCTACAGGCTGCCGGGCCGGCGGGGGAAGCGCGGGCTTGCCGAGGAGATATCCAAGTTCTCCTTCTGCTTCGCCCTCTCCGAGCACCGGCGGGCGGCGGAGACGAGAGGCAGGGCGAAATCCTTTTCCGGGTTGGACGTCGCCGCCATCAAGGCCGGCATCCTGGGGGAGGCCATGCGCGCCGGCGACGAGGTAGAAGGGGAGGCGCTGGCCAGTTCCTTCACGGCCATCTACCAACCTCGCGCCTATTATCCTTCCTATTTCCTGGGCGAGATGAGAGCCGCCCTGCGCAGGGGGGAGAGCCCACCCCCAGCCTCACCGCATTACCTGCCGGTGAGTAAACTGCCACCCCTGCCCGACGGTTCGCACATAGAATTCCTCTACCAGCGGGACAAGGCGGCCTTTGACCGGCCCGACTTTCCCGCCCACGTGCGAGACGTCCTCACCCGCGACTTCATGCGTATACCGCTCCTCGTCGCCCCGCAGCAGGAGGTCGGACAGGGGAGGATACACTTCCGCGCCCGCCTGCTGCGGTTGGACCGGGATACGGCGTACCGCCTGGCCGGCCTGGGGGACAACTCATACAACGTCTACTCCGCCCGCGGGTTGACCCACTTCCTGCAACCACTCGAGGTGGAGACGCTGGACGCGGAACCCTCCCTGCGCGGCTCGCTCTTTACCGAGCTGTCCTGCGGGGAGGAACCGGGTTGGGATAAGGTGATAAGCCTGCTGGAGGAGAAGGTCCGCGGCGAAGTAGAGGAGGTCTTCCCGCCGTGTGCCCGCGGCGAGCGCGAGGAACTGGGATGCTACCTGCCCCACAGCGGCTTCCACGTAACCCGGTTCAGGCGACGGCTCTTCGCCATGGTCTACGACCCCGTGATAGTCGTCTTCCGGGCGCCCCGCCTGTTGGGGCTATATCTGCCCAGCGAACTGGCGCGGGGGCGGGTGGAGGCGGCGGTCCTCTTCGAGGAGTTCGTCGTGCGCATCGCATCCGCCATGGAAAGAGGCCTTAGACTCGCCGCACCTCTCCGCGTGGAAACGGCCTACGACAACCGCTTGCCCTGGGCCAGAAGGCAAGGGGCCCTGCAAGGGCCGGTCTTCGACCCCCTGGCGGAGGAATATCCCTTCCTGAAGCCCACGTTGAGGTGGTTGAGGGGGGACGACGTAGGATCCGCTGCTTGAGAGCTGAAGCCTGCCGCAGCAGAGGCGTGAACCCTCGGTTACATCAATAAAGATCTACTCGAAAGCCCATTGCATTCCACCGAGATTTAGATGCAGAATTGACCATACCGGCAGGCTAGGCGAGGGAGGGTTCTTATGCGGGCTAACACCCTGCGGAAGCTGCGGATCATGATCGTGACCATCTATGCCACTCTGAGGATCTCGTTCATCGTCCTTTATCGTGTAAATCTCACGGGCGGCTATCCACGCTGGTACGGCGATAAATGGCTCAGGTGGTGGGCGGGCAAGCTCACAGGCGCCGTAAGGATCGACTATACGGTGATCGATCCTTACGGGGTCAGGATCGAACCGGGCAAGCGCTACATCATCATGGGTAACCACCGCAGCCATTACGACATCCCACTGATGGTGTTATGCCTGCCCGGCAGCATCCGCATGCTCACCAAGAAGGAACTCTTCAAGGTGCCCATCTGGGGCCGGGGGCTCAAAGCCGGTGAATTCATGACTATCGACCGTTCCGACCTCGAGCAGGCTAAAGAAGACCTTGCCGCTGCCCGGGCCAAGATGGAGAGCGGGGTCGTACTCTGGATCGCCCCCGAGGGGACCCGCTCGCGCACCGGGCGGATGGGACCGTTCAAAAAGGGCGGGTTCATCATGGCCATCGAATCCGGGGCCACCATCATCCCGGTCGGGGTCCAGGGATCGGAGAAAGTGCTGCCCCCCAAGACCCTGGATTTCGTCCTCGATCAGAAAGTCACGATCACCATCGGCGCTCCCATCGAGGCCTCCCGCTATACCCTCGAGGAGAAAGACGGGCTCATCGATGAAGTGCGCGATTCCATCGCCCACCTGTGCGGCGAGGCCGAAGAAAAGACGGCGCACTAGAGACGGATCAAACGACCTTACGGTCATCACCGTGATCTGCTGATGCTCAACGAGCTAAAAGGATCCTGGGACTCGGCAGCAACAGTAAAGATCGAGGCCCTTCCACCGCAAGGGCCTGACGAAATCGAACACCCAAGATAAGCGAAAACAAAGAACAGGCCCCTATTCCGCCGCCTCTGCGGCGTTTTCGGCTTCGACCGCCATCTCCATGACCCCGGCGTCGTCCTTCCTCTTCTTCTTGCCCTCGGGAAGGGCGAACTCGCCTCCCTCGCGATGGCCTTCCTTCGCCACCCAGAGCTGGATGGAGTCGGTGGGGCAGGCCATGGCGCAATCACCGCAGTCGGTGCACTTATCGTAGTCGATGACGGCGTAGCCGTTCTCCACATGGATGGCGTCTTCGGGGCAGGCCTTCTCGCACTTCTTGCACCCGATACACGCCACCTTGCACACGCTCAAGGCTTTCTTGCCGGTATATTGGCTTCTGCAACGTACGAAGACCTTGGCGGTGGCGGGGGCCATCTCGATGAGGTCGCGGGGGCAGACGTCCGCGCACAGCCCGCAGCCGGTGCATTTTTTCACGTTGACGCGGCGGATGCAGTCCTCGTCGAAGGTGATGGCGTTAACGGGGCATACTTTCGCACAATCCTTGAGGCACAGGCAGCCGAAGGGGCACGCTTTCCCACCTCCCATGGCCGTCTCCGCAGCGCGGCAGGAGTTGACCCCCTGGTACACGGCCCTGATGGGGGAGACGGATGCACCGCCGCGGCAGTGGATATGAGCCTTCAGGGGAACGGCGGACTCCACCTCCACCCCCATGATCTTCGCCACCGCCGCGGCCACGTCGGGACCGCCGGCTCTGCAGATGGTTACCGGCGCCGCGCCCTTGACCACCGCCTCGGCTGCGGGCTCGCACCCGGGCAGGCCACAGGCGCCGCAATTCGAACCCGGGAGGGCCTCAAGCACCTCCTCCACCCGGGCGTCGATATCGACATGAAAGCGCCTGGATGCGATGGCCAGGATAGCCCCCAGCAGCGCGCCGAAGCCCGCCAGGGCGATGGCCGCTTTCCAGATCAGGGACCAATCCATTGCCGACTCCTTACAGTCCGAACATCCCGGCGAAGCCCATAAAGGCCAGCGAGAAGAGGGCGGCGGTGATGAACGCTATGGGGACCCCCCGGAAGAACTTGGGCACCGGCGCCAGGTCGAGCCTCTCGCGTATGGCGGCGAAGATGATCAACACCATGGAAAAGCCCACCGCCACGCCCAGGGTGTACACTACGGACTCCACGAAACCGTAGCTGTAGGCGATGTTCAACTTGGTGAAGAAGCCCGGCTTCACGCTCTCGGTGGCCGCCGCCAGCACCGCGCAGTTGGTGGTGATGAGGGGCAGGTAGATGCCCATAGCCCGGTAGAGGGGCGGGCTTGTCTTCTTGATCACCATCTCCACGAACTGCACCAGGCTGGCGATGATGAGGATGAAGGCGGGGATGTAGAGGAACTCCCCCACCCCCAGCGGCTCGAGGACGTAGTTCCAGGCCACCCAACTCACGGAGGTGGCCATGACCATCACGAAGATGACGGAGATGCTCATCCCCAGGGAGGTCTCCAGGCTGCCTGAGACCCCGAAGAAGGGGCAGAGGGCGATGAAGCGGATGAGCAGGATATTGGCGACCACGGCGGCGCCGAAGAAGAGCAGGAAGAACCTCCAGGCCTCGTTCATGTCGTCATCCCTCCTTCACCCGCGGCTTCTTACGGTCCTGGTACCACTGCAGCAGGGCTGAGAGCAGGGCGAAGGTGATGAAAGCCCCCGGGAAGAGGATGAAGATGACGGGCATATCCTTGGTGCCCAGGCTGATGATGGTGGTGTTGAACATAACGATCTTTCCCGTGCCCAGCAGTTCACGGAAGGTGCTCATGATGAGCAGGATCGCGGTGTATCCCAGTCCGATACCCAGCCCGTCCATGCAGGCATGGGAGACCTTGGCGTTGTAAGCGTACCCCTCGGCCCTGGCCAGGATGATGCAGTTGACCACGATCAGGGGTATCCATACACCCAACCGGTCGTAGACGGCGGGCATGGTCTTGAGGGTGAGATCCACGATGGTCACGAACGATGCGATGACCACGATGTAGATAGGTATGCGTATCTGATCGGGGATGAAGTTGCGGATGAGCGAGATGATCACGTTGGAGCATGTGAGCACGAAGATCACCGCCAGGCCCATGAAGATGCAGTTCTCCACCTTGGTGGAGATGGCCAGCGCAGAGCACAGGCCTACCATCAACACCAGCAGGGGATTGGTGGTGATGAATCCCTTGCTGAACTCTCCCCAGAGGGTCCTCTCTTTTTCCATCGTTAACTCCTATGGGTTTTCCTGCACATATTTCCACATCTCCAGGGCCATGTTCACGCCGTTGGTGATGCCCCGGGAGGTGTAGGTGGCGCTGGTCACCCCGTCGATGTCCTCGTCCAGGGTAAGCGGCGCGGGTCCCTTGCCGTTGAACTGTCCCAGGAACTCGGGGTTCTCGGCCGCCGGCGCCCCCAGGCCGGGCGTCTCCTCGTTGGTCACCACGTCGATCCCGGTCACTTGGCCGTTCATGTCCACCCCCACCGCCATGGTGATAAAGTTGTAGCCTTTGCTCTTGAGCACGAAGGCATAGCCTATGGTGTTGCCCTCCGCGTCCAAGCCCTCGAAGACGCCGATGAGGTCGGGGTAATCGCCCTGCATGGATGCCGTCAGCTCCGGATCTTCCTGGGGCTGCGCCCCGATGGGCGCCAGGACGACCTCGGCAGCTTCAGCCCTGCGTTTGAGGTCCTGTTCCGCGATACTCTTCTCGACCAACATGTAGGTGAAGCCCAGGCCTATCGCCGCGACCAGGCATACGAGGAAGAGCTTCAGGCCCAGGTTGAGGATGGTCTTCATCATGTCGGCACCACCTCCTCGGGATTCACCTTACCGTACCGCCGCGGCAGGACGTAACGGTCTATGAGTGGCACCAGTGCGTTCATCAAGAGGATGGCGAACATCACGCCCTCGGGGTTGTTGGACCAGCCACGCAACAGCCAGGTGACCACACCCAGTCCCAGCCCGTAGATGATCTTGCCGCGGCGCGCCAGGGGGCTGGTGGTATAGTCGGTGGCCATGAAGATGGCCCCGATGAGCAGTCCGCCCGCCAGGGTGTAGAAGAGCGGGTCCCGGCCGCTGAGGGCGCTGAGGGCGGCTACCGTTCCCACATACACCACGGGTATCCTCCAATCGATCACGCGCGTGGCCACCAGGTAGACGCCGCCCAGGATGAGCAGCAGCGCGGAGACCTCGCCCAGACATCCCCATGGATTGGAGAAGAGCAAAGGTTTGTAGTAGCTCGATCCGAAGAGGCCCTGGGGGGCCTTGGCCGCCCCGTCGTATATCGTCTTCATCGCCGCGAGGGGGCTGGCCCCGTTGACGATGTCCACCGTAGCCTCGATGGACTTGTGGGTGGCGGTGTTGGCGATGCCGATGGCGGCCGACTTGGCGTAACCGGCAGCGAAATAGGCGGGCCAGGAGACGAAGGCCACCGCGCGTCCCACCAGGGCGGGGTTGAAGAGGTTATGGCCGATCCCCCCGAACATCTGTTTGCCCAGTATGGTGGCAACCAGTCCCGCCACGCCGGCGATCCACCAAGGCAGCAGCGGGGGCAGGGTGAGCGCCAGCAGCAGCCCGGTGAGCAGGGCGCTGCAGTCGGAGAGCGTCACCGGCAGGCGGCGCCCCTTCTGCATGATGAACTCCCCCAGCATCGCCCCGGCGATGGAAGCCAGCAGCACCCAGAGCGCGTGCAGGCCGTAGATGACCAGGGCGTAGATGGTGATGGGCGTGAGGGCGATGATCACGTGGCACATGATTAAGCGCGTGTTGATGGGAGCACGGATATGGGGGGACGTGGAGACGATGAGGTTATTCTCCATCCCCGCCTCCCTCCTCGCCGTTCGCCGCGGCCAACTCCGCCGCGCGCCTTTCCATGCGCGTCTTACGGCGTGCCGACTCCGCCTTGCCTGTCTTTATCAGCTGCACTAGAGGGTTCCTTGTGGGGCAGGCGTAGGTGCAGCAGCCGCACTCGAAGCAGTCGTTGATGTTCAATCGCTGCAGGGCATCCCACTTCTCGTTGTATGCGTAGGACGCCAGGTAGGTGGGGATGAGACCCATGGGGCATGCGTCCACGCAGCGCCCACAGCGGATGCATACGGGCTCGGTGGGGACGGAGTAATCCGTCTCCTTGCGCGACAGGGCCAGTATGCCCGAGGTACCCTTGATCACCGGCACCTCCAGCGTGTACTGGGCCAGCCCCATCATGGGGCCTCCCATGAGCACCTTTGCGGGCGGTTCCGTGAACCCTCCGCACGCTTCTACCGCGGAGGCGAAGCTGGCGCCGATGGGCACCATGAGGTTGGAAGGTTCGCGTACGATGGAGCCGGTAACCGTGACCACCCGCTCCACCAGGGGCATGCCGGTAGAGAAATAGCGGGCGATAGCGTGGGCTGTGCCCACGTTCTGCACCACCACACCAACGTGCATGGGGAGGCCCCCAGAGGGCACCTCCCGCCCCAGAAGGCCGCCTATGAGCACCTTCTCGGCTCCTTGCGGGTACAAGGTATGCAAGGAAGACACCTGGATGCCTTTGCCCTGGCATACCGCCGTCATCTTTTTCAAAGCCTGGGGCTTGTTGTCCTCGATGGCTATGACGCCGTAGGCTGCACTCACCGCCCTCATGATGATGAGCAGGCCTTCCAGTACGGCCTCGGGTTGCTCGACCATCAGGCGATAATCCGAGGTAAGGTAGGGCTCGCATTCCGCGCCGTTGAGGATGACCGTGTCGACGGGGTATTCGCGCGGCGGGCCGAGCTTGACATGGGTGGGGAAGGCAGCTCCTCCCAATCCCACCATGCCCGCGGCCCGCACCGCCCGGCGTATTTCGCCGGCTTCCATGTTTTCCCATGCAGCGGGTGAGGCCAGCGAGGGGTCCGGCCGGTATTCCCCGTCGTTCTCGATGAGCACGGAGAGCACGTCCTCACCGGTGGGGTGGGCCTGCGGGGCGACTTGTACGACCTTACCGGATACGCTGGAGTGGATGGGAGCAGAGACATAGGCCTCCGAGTCACCGACCACCGTACCTACGAACACCTCGCTCCCCTTCTTGACCCGGGGCATGCAAGGGGCGCCGACGTGCTGCTGCATGGGTATGATGACCGTGGATGGGGCCGCGATGTTACGGATGGGTTTATCTGCCGTGAAGTCCTTATAGCCGGGGGGATGGACGCCGCCCCTTATCCTGTTGAACAACCTCGAGGCAACACGCATCTGTTCACTTTCTTGAATGCGATAGGTATTTCGCAATATTCTACGACTAACAAATGATAAAAACCAGCATTAATCTATACCCTGCCTAATATGAATGTCCAGGGATTCCGAAATATTTGTCCGGGGAATCCGAAATAAATGTCCATGCAATCCCGTGGTTGGGATACACTGGTCATATGGACTGCCGAGCCGAGGTGATAGAGAAGCTGGGGAACAAAGCGCTGGTTCGCGTGGCGCGGGTGAACTGCGCCGAATGCGGTGGCTGCGGTTTGCTCGCCCGCAACCGCGAGCACAGCATGGAGTTCAACGCCGTA
>Ga0315277_10008450_pt1 | contig 13245 bp, 11 predicted proteins | sample YL17G05_15_MG_FD_203695 | JGI IMG/M metagenome (GOLD analysis project Ga0315277, IMG submission 203695) | Sediment microbial communities from Yellowstone Lake, YNP, Wyoming, USA - YL17G05_15 | ecosystem: Environmental > Aquatic > Freshwater > Lake > Sediment | place: USA: Wyoming | collected...
TGGGAAGTCATATTGAGAGGCCAGACGTTGTTTTCATCGATCCAGAGTCGATTTGATCCAGTGGTATTTAAACTTCGGGACAATCGCTGGGCAATACGTTTTAAAGTGCTATTGTCCTAGACGACTCCGGCCACAGCTTCTGAGATAAGGGTTCGGGTAGCTCATTGGTATCGTTCGACCCCCGGGATGGGAAGAGCAAAACTCTTATGGGGACAATCTGGATTTTGGCATTATGCACAAACCATTCAAATCTATTAAAAAAATTATGAAAATCACGACCTCGGTAGATAGTTTTTGTTAGAATGAGGGAATTTCCAATAGGAGGTCGTGTATGACAAAGGCTCAACGCGATATCAGAAGGAAACTTCGTATCCTCACTTATGCTAAGGGGATTGGCAATATCTCTAAGGCTTGCCGGTACTTCGGAATATCCCGGCAGGGATTTTATAAGTGGGAAAAGGCTTATGCTGCATATGGAGAGAAAGGACTGATCAACAGTAAACCGTGTCCTGAAAATCCCTCCCTCCGTATCCCAAGAGAGATTGAAGAAAAGATTCTCTATCTTCGAAAAACATATCATCTGGGGCAGTTGCGAATCTCCTGGTTCTTGGAGCGCTACTACGGGATCAAGGTATCCTCTGGAGGGGTTTATCAGGTTCTCAAGCGGAATGGGATGAATCGTTTCCCTCGGAATGCCAAAACACGGACCGTACAAACCCAACGCTACGAAAAACAGGTTCCAGGTCATCAGATCCAGGTTGATGTGAAATTTCTCAATTTCAAACGGGCTGATGGGAAAAAGATTCGTCGTTTTCAGTATACCGCCATGGATGATGCGACTTGTATCAGAGCTCTCGAGATCTATCCCAAGCATACCCAGGAAAATGCGATCCGTTTCATCGACTATATGGTTTCAAAATTCCCTTTCCGGATTCATACCATTCGGACAGACAACGGTCATGAGTTTCAAGCCAAGTTTCATTGGCATGCGGAGGATTTGGGAATCCGGCATATCTATAATCGGCCTCGATCTCCAACGCTTAATGGGAAGGTAGAGCGTTCCCATGCGACCGATGACATGGAGTTTTATCAACTTTTGACGTATACTGGGGATGTAGATTTGGTTAAAAAGCTATCGCAATGGGAAGAATATTACAACTTTCATCGCCCTCATGGAGCTCTGCGTGGGCAAACCCCTTATGAGGTACTTCGAGAAAAACTAAAAAGTGGAATCTCTTTGTCTCCCGAGGTATGATCCATCACACAAAATACCCATCCTCCCAAAATTCTCCTCCCCACAACTCCTTCTTTATCTCTGGAAATTCATCAAATATCTCACTCGCTGTGATACTCTTCAACACCCCAACCACGTGAGCAATCGAATACCTCGGTGGAAAACTCAACAATATATGAACATGATCTGGAGCCACTCTCAGTTCCTGAATCTCAAACCCATGATGCACTGCAATGTCGGAAAAGATTTCTCGAACTCTTTTCCGAATATCTTGTCGTTGAACCCATTTCCGGTACTTCGGCGTCCAGACCAAATGGTATTTCGTGTCGTAAACCGCATGAGCACTCCTTCGGATTCCCATGCAGCCCTTATATCATATTTTTTCTGCCTCTGGCAGACGCACCTTTCATCCCCGTCCACAGGACGGGGTTTTCAGGTGCAATCTTAATAAATCAAGAGAGGTGCCAGGGATCAAGCTACGGAAGTTGACGGCCAAGGTTTTGCCCTACAGAGGCACTACAAGCGAGGGAGCCGGTCTGGTAAAACCGGACAGTGACTTAAGTCGTGGAGCTGCTCTACAATAAACGACTCGACATGAAAGGAGAGCAGCAACCACCGTTCGCTTTTTCCTCATCTATTATCGCTTTGAAGGGGGCTACAGTCTCCACTATTTTTTAATCCTCTTCTTTCGCCTTAATGTTTTTAGCCCTTCTTTGACATTCGGGCAACGGTATCCATTACCTTCTGCATTCCATATTTGTCTACCAATGATTCCAATCCTATCTCCATCTCCTCCCGCTTCACTTCTTCTTCTCCGACTTCCTCTTCGCTTTCTTCATAAGTCAGGGCGTCATGTCAGCACACCTGAACACACAAGGGCTCTTTTTGTGGCGGATCGTCTTCACACATATCGCATTTTAAGGGGAGACCGGAATCGGGTTCTTTGAAAAGCTCTCTGGATGGGCAGGAAGCCCTGCAGAAGCCACACTCGTCGTATTCCTTTCCGTCAATCGTATATTTGTATCTGCCCATACATTCGGCTTTAGTATAATGACCGGCGCGTATCGGAACATACACATCATTCAGTTCATCTATAACCATCCGAATCCGGGACCTGGCCGGATTAATACTGCCATATTTCGGATTGGCGTGAAATGCGGAGCAGGCTACCTCACATGCACGACAACCAATGCATTTATCAAGATCAACTTTTATTTTTTTAACTATTTTCTTTTTTAACTCGCCCTTCACGGTTACCACTTCCTTCACTTTAATTCTTCTCTTTTTCCGCCGAAGCCTCTTTGGAAGGAGTACCTTCATTATCTGTCAAAATCCCCCTCTTTACGAAGTCTTCGCTCACGTAATCCAAAGCCAATTCATGTAAGAACTCTTTAGTGGGAATACCCTGATTATTCCACCCCTTAAATTTGTAATACGCATCTAAGAGCTTTTCTTCAAGCTCGGGAAATCTTTTCTTCCAATGGTCCTCAGGCGGCTTCTCATCTTTTCTCCTCAGCCCACTTCTTACATTAATGGCTCTAATTAAGGTTCGGTTCCTCCTGGTTATTTCCCATAGTCCAGCTTCATCGATATCCATCCCAGTCGCCGATGAGATTATACGTGGTAAGTTGTGTATATGATATGGAGGCTTCAAGACAAATGATGAGACAGCGGCGCAGATCCCGGTGGCGTCATCAATGTAATGCATCGCCTCCTGCCAGTCTACGATTTCGCAAACTGCTTCCGGTGGTGGATAATAAGGGAAGCTTTGTGGCTCCCAATTCACAAAATATTCTTTAAACCTCTCATGGGGAACCTGAATCCAATCCTTTACAAACTCCTCTCTGTCCTCTTTGCTGATATGTGGAGCCTGGGGGAACTGCCCTTCAATTTGGGTAATGTTTATCTTCTCGCCTGTACAATACATAAGGAAATAAATGGGATTCAGCATTCCCAGCTTGAGAGGCAGCTGCTCATGTTTCTTAATAGTATTATGATTATAGGCCTCTGCCCCCTTGCCTATCTGACGGGCTGCCCAATAAGTGCCATTGGCCAAAACATCTCCTATCCCTTCTCTTCTCACAATCCTATCAAGGAGCCAGAAGAATCTTTCCCCGGTATCAGACGGAAATCCCGGCAGATCCTCCTCAGTCAAAATGCCAGCTTCATAAAGCTCAATGGCGAAAGCAATAACTTGCGGAGTTGTAAACCCGTCCACCCCATACTCCTGGCCACGAGCAACGATTCTAAAACCAAAATCCAGGTCGGACATGGCCGCCATTGTATAAGTAAGTTTCGAGTAACATTTCATCATGTAGTTCTGAACTCCTCGGTAGGAAATTGATCCGCCGCATCTAACCGGGCAGTTATAGCAACTTATTAACCGCTTTACCGCTTTTCCCTGAGTCTCCCTCCACCTCTCTTCGGTTTCCTTCGTCCAATAATCTTTTCTACGATGGCGGGCATTCCCCCAGGCGAAATTGGTCGTATGCCACTCCTCATCATCTAGTGCCATCTCTTGTATCCCAAGATAGCCTAAAATGATCGGCATGCCCTGTGGTAGCTTAAGTGGAATTTCCAATCGGTGTCGTATGAATCTCAGTATTTCGTTGCACATCTCCATAAATTCAGCCGGTCGGGCAATATTGAGATCCTTTGTTCCACGAACAGCTATAGCCTTTAATCCTTTGTCTCCCATAACGGCGCCCACCCCTTGTCGGCTGGCACTGGACTTACCTTGCTCGATGGAGGCAAAATAGACCCTATTTTCACCGGCCAGGCCGATAGCCGCCACATGGACTCTCGGCTCCTTCAACTCCTGTCGAATAAGTTCTGCAGTTTCATTAGCGCCTTTACCCTGCAAATGAGAGGCATCACGTATTTCTACTTTGTCATTGTGTATCCACAAATAAACAAGACTGGGGGACTTACCACGAATCACTATTTTGTCGTAACCGGCATGTTTCAGCTCCGGTCCAAAAAATCCCCCCATCATTGAATATGCCATTAACAAAGTCTGAGGAGAAAGGGTAGTAACAATAGTACGGTTAGCACTAGGAGCAGGTGTGCCACATAAAAGACCGGTGCTGAATATCAGCAGATTATCAGGAGAAAAGGGTTCAGTTTCAGGGGGAACCCTATCCCATAGTATCTTGGCGTTAGTAGCCAGGCCACCTAGATGAAGTTCCGTTAATCTTGGGTCAGTTTCTACCCTTTCAATGTTTCCTCGGGATAGATCAATTTCTAAATTAAACCCTGTCTCTGCGTATCTCATTTTTTAGCCCCTATAGGTATCTCCGCGGCCATGGCCTTCCGCTGCGCAGGTTGTTCATATTTTCAGATCGTTTGTTCTATATAACAAGATAATGCTCCTCTCAAGAGGAAAAACGTCTGGCGATCATTCATCATTACTTTCCCACCTAAATTATAACTTACGAAAGAAAAAACCGCAGTTCGGACGTCCCCTTCGCGATGGAAGAACCTCCGTTCACCAGAAAAACAAAGTTTGAAGTCTACGGTGAAGAGATGATTGAGAAAGAGGTCAAATAGGGCGGGAATAGCGGGCGGGTCTATCTCCCCCCCGAGTGGGTAGGAAAGCATGTTAAGATCATCCGCATCGAATAAATATTGTTTAACCAGAAGAATACTGCCTGTCCAGTGCTGGCATTGGTGCGTTGGTCATCCCTTTCGGAAAAATGGCTCTCCTTTCTTACGCGGCCCTATCTCGTAATCGTCCAGGACATACTCCCTGCCAAGCTTAGGATTAAGAATGCAGGCAGCAGGAATTCTGGCAAGGACACGGAATGTGCGCGGGTTATCTCTCCTGCAGCGAACAATCTCATTCGCACGCCCCTGAGCAACCTTGTTAGGATACTCAGGATCACAAAAAAGCTGTCGTCCCAGAGCGGAAATGTCAAATTTTCCCGCTCCTATATCGGCATCGGCCTTCACCGGATCGTGTTGAGACGCCATAATCACAGGAATTTTCAGCGCCTTCTTGAAGTCTGCTCCGGCGTCCGGTAAGTATTCGGCGCGGGCGGCGTTCGGAACCAGATGGTCAGCCTCCTCATTTCCACCACCGTCGGAAAGACTGATAAAATCGGCCCCGCGCGCCTCCAAATCCTTTGCCACATCAATCATCACTCCCACGGTCGGACTTTAACCGACAAGTCATACGTTTTACACGGCATACCCTACATATGGCACGCTCATTGAAAAGCCAAGTAGCCGATGTGTCACTCCAGTTTCGGCTCGCAACACGCATCTGCTTTTCGAGATTCCATAAGGTGTTCCAAAACACTAAGTGACACACCGTGCCACCTGGTCGCTATAGCCTTTCGACCACGTACATCCAATATCATATCCAATCGATCGGACTGACACCCTGCTCCGATTTACTTACAAAACTTCTGGAATCCGGCCAAGGTGAAGTCATTTTTATTTACGTACTTATCTGCACGATGAACCCAAGCGCCCATATGACAATGTTGAACGGTTGCGTGGTTAGTACGCTCGTCAAAGAAAACTTCACCCCCGGAGGGATCATTAAATTTATCGAAGTCCCCTACCTTCTGCCCGGTATCATATGTTATATACACCATTAATCCACCCTTCCAATACTTGCCGGCACGATCATAAATTATTTTATAAAGAGGTTGAAAAGACTCTGCATCAAACCAGAAAATCTGACGACCGTAATTATAATAAGGATCTTTAGCGTACGCCTCTACTATATAGACTGGACGTTTCACCCAGACCGCATTGGCTGGAGCCCAGGGCGCACCTTTCCACCCTGGTACTTCCCACCCATACTTGAGGTAATTTTTAAAATCTTTTGGAAAACCGTAGCCTCCATCCGGATATCTAATCCACCTCATCGGAGCCTCACTCCTGTGTGCGAAGATGCCTATTGTCTTTCCGATTAGCTTCCAGTTCATGGTGGATATCTTGCCCTCGAATAAATCGCCATCATCAATACAAAAGTCCGAACCGAACAATGCATCGGACCGGCTTGCTGGACTCGTGCGTCGGACTCTACGAATAGCCGGCACATAGGCAAAATTTGCGTCCTCCACTGGACCCTGATAGTTCCAGGCCATGATAGCAGTTCCGGCGAGATCAAAAGGGGCGGTAACCTTGAAGATATTTGTGCGCTCAAAATTGTCTGGGTTCGGAATACCCTTTGCCGTAGGGTTCCCCGTGTACTGATAAGTTATATAGGAAAAATTTATTTTCCTTTCAAAGCCGCGAGGGGATACCCAACAATGATCTATCTCAGCATATAAATGGCCCCCGGAGGAGCGGCCTGTCCGCATATTATGTGCAATTTTAAATCCTGCATTAGGATCCTTCTCATCGATTACAGGGAAGGGTATACCATATATTTCGTAAGGATATTTCCCCGTTTTTTGATCGATGAGTTCTCCATATTTATCAACGTCATACTTCCCTACATTGGTCGTAAAGGTCTCATATACGGATGGGGCGAACGCATCCTTCATATTATACTTAAGAGCTCCGATATTCATAATGAGATAACCTTTCTTCACCCATTCAAGTATTTGCTCAGGGAGAAACCCCTGAGCCTTCTCCCAGTTCGACTTATCGATCACCTCCCCTGGTGAAACATCCGCCATGGCAAATTGGCCCAAAGATATGAAAAGCAACACGACCACCACAAAGACCTCCATACATCGCATCATGCTGATATTTTTCATCATTTTACCTCCTTTATATTCGATTGATTAGATAACGGCATTGACCATTGCCAATCACCCTGAGACTTTTTGAGATCCCCTCCTCCTCAAACATTAAAATAACCAAGTGAGAGTTAAACTAACTTGGTCGCGATCTCTGAAGACTCCCATTCCAGTGAATTTACCCAGTATGGCCCCATATTGGAGTTTGATGCGAAACGGATCCCACTCGTATTGGATAGACGGCAGAAGGAGAACCGCGCCCCGAGGATCGTAAGCGACAACGAATTCCGGTTTAAGGTTCCCGTTCATATATTTGGTATTTATCAAAGCCGTAATGGTCTGTTCATACCTCTTGATCGATATGAAATCTGTCGAATTCGGAAATTTTGGAACCGCCATCTTTATGTCTTTGTCGTAGTCTCGAATGTATTGCCCAAAATATTGTAAAGAGACAAGAAACGTATTTTTCTTGTTCAAAGCCCGAATCCATACGTCTTTATCCAAGCCCACGACAAAGCGGACTTCGTCTCTTTTCGGTATCTCTCCAGTGAGGAATTGCGGGAATCCAAGACTAAAATCAGGATCCGGAGTATTGATTCTCGGGATAAAGACAGGAACATCATTTAAATAGGCCACTTCAGACCGAATGACAGTGTCAATATGTTTCTCGTAATAGTTCAAACTCCCGCCAAAAATCCACACTTTACTTTCACTTCGATTGAGTTCTAAACCGAGTATAGGCGGAATCGCAGGTGGCTGGAATTGTTGAAATACTACTAAGCGGGGAGTCAAATCGTCCAGGTATGTCCTATAACCTGCTATGGCAAGATTAACATTTTCAAACAACACCCCTTGTAGGCGGAGACCGAAGCGGCTATTGTCCCAACGGCGATCTGGCTTTTCAGTAAATTCATCAAATATTGAGCCTGGTATGGGTATTCCTCCTGGCCGAGGAACAGGTGGCGCGTAAGGGGTTCCAGGTGGTGGTATGGGGGCTACAGTATGTTCAAAAGCCCCAGGTGCAAAAAACCCCTCAACGGCAAAAGACGAAATGGGACCCACCTTACCAATATTGTAGCTGCCTCGAATCATCCTCAGCGGAATGCGGCGATCGTTAAGATCCTCGAAGATAAAACCAAAAGTATTGTCTAAAGGGTTGATATTATCGAGAAGCCTGAACACATCGGCTTCCCCCCAGGAGAGGTTCTGCCTCCCGATACGCAAAAACAGGGGGCCCCGGGAAATATCCACATAATATTCCCTTAAATCTACGTCCCACTTGAAATCATCAATATCTCTAACTGGATTGTATGTGTCTCCAACTTTCCGAAATACATGTGGACCATAGTCATAAATTCCATCATAGTATAATCGGCCAAGTATGTGATATTTTATCTTAAAATCCCATGGCCATTGTATTTTCTTAAGATCATGGTTAACCTCAAGATAGACTAAATTGCGATGCTGTACCAGATGGCCGACAGGAACGTGCGTTTTCACATTTCCAAATCCCAACTCAAAATTTGTAAACCCCTTGGAATCTTGTGTACGGAAAGTCAATCGGGTCTGGATTTGTCCTGAAATATCAAAGGTCTTATCTGCATCCAAATAAAAGACAGCATGCGCTCTTCCTCCCCAGAGAAGGATAACACCTAAGCAACATAACCCCATCAATAGACTCCATGGTTTCGCTTTCATCTCTTGTCTCCTCCTTTCTCTTACGGTAAAAGTTAACGTAAAAAATGCGTCACCTCCTTTCTCTTACCCCCTCTTGCCAAATATTCCTCTATAATAGTTTTATGGTTCTATCTATGCACGCATACAATTCGATCAAATTCTGTATTTCGGCAATATTCTGTCCGGTCCGAGTATGGAAACCAATGCCGGCAAAACTGCCAGAGCCCCAACCATGTTAGCAACCAACAAGAAGGCTAATAAAACTGCCATCTCTGCCTGAAATTTGAAGCTGGCAAAAACAAAGAAGATGACGGAGAACAGCAAGGTAGAAGCCGTAAAAATAGTAGCCTTCCCTGTCGATGTGATAGCCAGGTATCGAGCCCTCATGTAGTCGCCGTTGCTAAACTTATACTCCTCGGCAAGGCGGCTTAGAATGTAGATACCGTAGTCCACACCTACGCCCACCCCCACCGAACAGACAGGCAAAGAATTAATGTTCATATCAATTCCCAAAATCAGCATCAATATGTCACTGAGTACCTGGCAGATCAGCAAAGGGATAAATAGAACCAATGCACCCAACCATGTTCTATAGGCCCACCAACAAAATACAAAAGTGAGAGTAAAAATGAGTAACATATTCATCCAGTAGGACCACTCAACCTCTTCATTGACCGAGGCAAGGATGCCCAGGATTCCTCCGGCCAACCGAAACTTCATTTTTTCAAGAGGATGATCTTTGATGTAGTTTTTGAGCATGGCAAGGGAATCGGTAATGACCTTATTGTTGTATTCACGGAAATAAATGGTTACCGTCGCGTTACTATAATCCGGCACGCTAATGAAACGATCCATCTCCCCGGCTGCCATGCTACCCTCAATCTGGAAAAAAATCTGGCCCAAGTGACGCGGATCCTCAGGCAATACAGCCCACTTCGGGTTTCCTTCGTGAAACATCCGGTAAATAGTCTTGACGATGCCCGTTACCGTCACAGTTCCTCCAGCATTGGGAAGCCTTTGCGAATAAACCCCCAAATCCTCCAGCAGCGTCAAGGAATCTCCGTCTTTCATTGCTCCCTTTTTTTGACCCTCTGCAATGACAATCAATTGGCTAGCGCCAATAAAATCTCTGTTCACCTTGTCACCCGCGACATTGTAAGGATGGTCAGAATACAATATGGCCTTTCCTGCGCTGGTGTCGCCTACCTTCAGATGGGTTCTAGTAACATAGCCGCCTCCAAATAGAATAATTATAGCGACGGCAAGTACGATCCACTTCCTATTCCCCTCGGTTAAGGCGATGAGGATATGGCCAATTTTCAAGTATATTTTATCTCCGGGCCGTGCCGTGATTTTTCTGATCTCCTCTCTTGCAGTATCCAAATCTATCCTTGCAAGCTTTTCTTTATCAATATGTTTTGCCCTCGGGGGTGGTAAAAGTGAGACCAGTACTGGATGGAGGACTATCGAGCTTACGTAGATCGATAAAATCCAGAAGCTTCCATAAATGGCCAGATTTCGCATTAGGGGAATGGTGGCCACGGCAATGGTGAGAACCCCCAGACCATCGCAGATAGTACCAAGGATGCCTGGTTTATAAAGATAGCCATAAGCTATAATAATGGCCCTTTTCTTATCGCCTGTCTTAGCATATTCCTCATGGTAGCGCTCCATAGATTGGACCGAGTGGCTTAAAGCCCTTGCTGATAAAAGAAGGGGTACAACTAAAACCAAAGGATCAATGTTAATTTTTAGCATAGAGGCAAAACCCAAACCCCAAATAGCACTGACCACCGCTGAAATCATGGGGATAAATACACCCATGAAGCTTCGAAAATACCACCAGAGAAGAACCATCAGTACCACCCCGGTCACGAAAAAAACATTGTACAGCTGTGGGGTATAGTGGGCGATCCAAGCATAAAGCATGGGGTAGCCGGTAATGTAGATAGTGTGGTTGGCATCCTCCTCCCTCTTTTTCAACTCCGTCATTTTGGCATAAAGATTCTTTAGATCCACCCCTTCTTCCCATAGTCCTGCCTGAATCATTGTAGCCTTATCATTCGGAGTGATATATACACCCCTGATCCCCTCGTTGGTATAGATTTTCTCTTTAAACCTCCTCAGCTCCTCATCTGTCTCCGGTAATTTCGGATGTATCAATGGACTAATTTCAATACCCCAGGTACCTACATTAATGTTCTTTAGTTTAGGATGGGTCAAAGAAATAACTTGGATAGGATTCACCCCTTTGATTTCCAACACGTCTTTGGTCAGACGTTCAAGCTTCTTGATTGTCTCAGCGTTATATATATTCCCTTTCTTGACCTCGAGAACCAGAGTCATCACATTGGCAGTGCCAAACATGTTACGGTATTGCTTATAAAGTTGGATATAAGGGTGTCTTGGTGGATACAGATCGAAAAAATCAGTGTGGATTTTCAGACTGAAGATTTGGTAAACAAAAAATATGGTACCAAGGACGATCAAGGTGAGCATAAGATAAGGATGCCCAACATGATACTCAACTAACTTTAACCAGATAGTTTTTTCTCCCTTTTCTGTTGTCATTTGGCACTCCATTTTATCTCAGAGAAGTATCGCTGTGTTTTCCAAGAATCAACATCCCCCTGTTTCTCCCTGATTTTAAGATAAAGGCTGGTGGTATTCGCTCATTCCTTTCTTGACAAGAACGCCCTCATGAGAACAATCAAGAGTATGCCCTGTCGAGCGAAACATTCCACTCAAAGCTTCATTTATCTTCATTAAGGGAATGCCCCCACACTTAACGAATCTTGCCCTGATCAATATTCAAGAAAAGCCCATGGGCTCCCGCACAAAAGCCCGATGGTCTCTCGGGATTGTTCTTCGTTAGGCTCACCGTACAAAACCAAAAAAGCTTAAAATCCTCCGGCACATCCACACTCTTCCAACTTTTACCGCCATCTTTCGTATGGAGAATTGTACCCACATCTCCCACGGCCCAGCCCGTGAGCCCCTGAACTTTAATCCCATAAATTGCACTCTTTGATTCGTTCTTGGCACCCTGCCAACTCTTACCTCGATTATCAGAATAGAGGATGACCCCTTCTATCCCTGCTGCATAAAGGGATTCTCCGTTGATGGTCAGGCAAAACAATGAATGCTCTTCCTCCATCGGAGAAGGAACAAGTCTCCATGTCTTTCCTCCATCGACTGTACTAAATATCCGGCCGAATTCACCTATAATCCAACCATGCTGGCTGTCCGCAAAACAGACTCCGTAGAGTACCACGTCGTCCTTCAATGAGGCGTCCTGCCAGGTCGTCCCACCGTCCTTCGTTATGATGACATTCCCCCAATCCCCAACAGCACAACCATGAATGGCGTCTGCAAAACTTATACTGAGGAGATTCTTCTTCACACCACTTTCCTGCTTATACCAGGTTATGCCACCATCGGTAGTATGCAATATCAACCCAGATTTGCCAGAAATCCATCCGTTTTTTGCATCGGGAAAACTAACCGAAAATAGTGCTTGCGCCGTCCCGCTTGAAATTGCTCGCCAGCTCTTGCCCCCATCCACCGACCGAAAGATCTTGCCCCTGTCTCCTATCACCAAAAACTCCTTGTCTGATAAAATGACCGAATCATAAATATTCTCCCGAATCTGTTCACGTCCAAAAACTTGCTTGGGTTCATCAGCATATGCATTGATGAAGAAGAGGGCGAATAGCAAAAGATTGGCGATCACTATCACTAATAGAGTAAAATTTCGGCTTTTTTGTATCACTTCAGATCCTCCTCCGATGCTAATGTCAAAACAAGCGTCCCCTTTTTTTGCTTCATCTCAACTCCTCCTTGAAAAAGGTGACCATCTGAATTCACTGAAACCGCTTCCTTTTACTGATGGCCTCAGCTATTCATGCAACGCTTTGAGATACGCCATCCCCAAAGACTAAGGAAATATTAGATACGTCTTTCAGTGGGACGATATGCTGGCCAAATTCCTATTCACCAGAAAGGGAAATATTTCCGTCAATCTTTAAGGTAACGCTTTCCCCGTTCTTCAGAAACACAGTAGCCAAAGGCAAGTCGTTGCCCTCTTGCAAAGATACGGATCTAACATTCTGATTCCTACCTCCTACTAAATCTTTATGAAATTGATATGTAACAATTAGCCCATTTGACTTAATCTTTTGCCGAAATATACAGCTCCAAAGGTCACTCATTCTCAGCACCAACCTTAGGGCTTTCAAAGAACACCTACTTCTTCCCTTTTATATAGAAACCTTAATCCAGCGATAAAAGATTTTGAATATCACTCTTGTCCAAATTAGGTTTTTAAAAAACCCATATTTTGGACAGCAGAATGAACCAACTAAAAAAGCAGAACCGGAACCTGGTTTTGAAAACACACAAAACTTGTCCAAAAAGCTAATAATTTCAAGGGGTACTCTAAAATTTTAAGTTATTTTGGATAGTACTGATTCCACATTATTTAAAGAAATCGATCGATCGATAAATACATACACTAAACAGAAATAAAATGTCAAGAAAAAAATGAGACTCTTTCCCGAATTTGTTGCTGGTTTAACGGTTAAATAGGTTTTTTGAGGTAGTGTGTAATCTGGAAGAGTTTGAGGTGATTCAGAC
>Ga0315277_10008451_pt1 | contig 13244 bp, 9 predicted proteins | sample YL17G05_15_MG_FD_203695 | JGI IMG/M metagenome (GOLD analysis project Ga0315277, IMG submission 203695) | Sediment microbial communities from Yellowstone Lake, YNP, Wyoming, USA - YL17G05_15 | ecosystem: Environmental > Aquatic > Freshwater > Lake > Sediment | place: USA: Wyoming | collected...
CAACAGATTCCAGCAAGGGAACTGAAGATTCATCTCCGATTTGACCAATGGCTTCGGCGGCGGCGACAGGAAGGTCGGCAGAACTGCCGCCTATCAGCCAACGAATTGCCTTTGAACCCCACCGTTCTCCACGTTCCAACATCTGATTAAGTTCGGGAACCGCCTCGCGAAGCTGAAGAACTCCCAAAGCACGTGTGGCACATATCTTTTTCCAACGATTCCCAATTTGCAGCCAACGGAGTAACTCTGGTATAACTCCCTCTCTCTTCAATTGAGCCAACGCACCGCAGATTCCTTGAGGGGTGGCGTGCAAGGACTGAGTCTCCCCAAGAAAGCCGCCGTCTATCCGCTCGGATGGGTACACGATTTCGTCCGCTGGGGATTTCTTGCAGGTCTCGATCAGATTATCGATGACATGCGGCAGGAAGGTGACAAAAACACGGTCGTCCAGCCCTCTCAGCGACCAAAGACTCTTAGCTGCTGCTGAATTGCCCCATTGGCGAGCCTCAACTAGAGCATCGACCAGCTTCGGGTTCGCTTCACAAGCCTCAAGAGCCTGAGCCGCAGAGTCTCTGACCCTATAATCCCGGTCCTTGAGTACGGCACATAAAGCGGACACGACTTCTTCAGGCATACTTGTCTTGAGGATTGTCGAACGGAGCGCATGCAATGATTCTGCCGCCGTTTGTCTGACTGGGACTGCGGGGTCACGCAATGCGGAAATCAAATGGCGCAGAAATGAAGCATCGCCGCATTTTACCAGTGCCCATACGGCTTTGCTGCGAACGAAAACGTCCGAATCCAAGGCTGCTTTCTGTAAAGCAGTAATACTTTCAGGGCGAGCAATCAGCCCGAGCATTTCTGCGCACGCCTCGCGGACACACGGCTCAGCGTCGTAAAGGAACGGGTGTAACCTTTCCAGCAACTCGCGGACCAAAGCCGCCGAATTGTCCGAGGACGATTTAGCAATAGCAAGCAGCTTGTTGAGTTGTCTTTCGAGGCTGCGAACATTCGATATCAGGAGCAAAACCTCTCGTATTACTCGCACATCCCTGTCAAACAACCCCGCCCGCAAAATTTCCAGGAAATGTTCGGCATATCGCCTTCCCACAGCTCTAATAGCCGCCGCGCGGACTATCCCATCCGCATCACTGCTCGCAACCTCCAAGAGTGGCCTTGCAGATTCCTCTGGTAAAGGACGTGATGCTTCCACGGCTGCTGAGCGGACAAGGCCGCTGGCATCTTTGCGCAAAATATCCATCAACAAGAACGGCACTTGGGCACTTGGCACCCGCCCAAGCCCAGTGGCCGCTGCTGCGCGAACTTCCGGATCATTATGTGATGAAAGGTCGCTCAACGCATCGAGGCTGGACTCACCCTGAAGAGATAACTGCTCGATGATGCAGAGTTTGGCGCGTCCTGACGATACTGAAAGGCGGGGAATCAAATCTCGAATAGCGAAATGATCCCGCAGAAGTCGATGCATGAATTCGTAACCGCTGGGAACGCCCTTGAGCAACATGACCTCTCTACAGTAATCCAACAAATGCCGAAATCGCAGGGGAACCACAGCACGTCCGCACAACAAACCATGATCCAAAAGGTTGCCCAACCTCGCTTCCGCCCAACGGCCACTCGCGTATAAAACTTGAATACCTCTCGCGACTCCTGAGAGTTCGCTCTCGGCAAAAGCGTATGGCAGCAAGGCACAACACGCGAGGCAAATCGATCCATCCAGGCCCCAAAGGAGAGTTCCAATCATCGCTCCTGTAGCCAATGTAAATCCAGCAGCTCGCGCTAGCTTATCCGTTGCCAGCGCTAATCCGCCTACGCACGCACTCACAATCACTACCGCGTCGATGGCGTTTAGTGTCCCTGTGATCAAAACCCCAACTGCGAATATGCCTGCGACAAGGACTACAACGAATGCAGCATCCAACCAGAACCACACAAGAGGTTCACAGAACTCACCTTTCGTGGCTTGCCTTATTGCTACCACCGCCGCGATTACAGCTCCATAGGAAACCGCCGTCGAAACATTTGGGGTTACCCCAAAGCGAAGACTTGCCCAGGCACTTGCGCCTCCAACGACCGCAGAAATCACAAAGCGCCGAAGCCTGCGCCACCATGATTGACTTGCCTTAAAAGAAAAAGTGGCAGCAAAAGGCACCGCGAGGACTGCTAGCCCAAGCGCGACTGGTGCCGTTCCAGCGAGAAGCTGTTGCGAGAAGGAAACAAGTATCACTCCACAGGTCCAGAATGCATACACTGCGACCGCTATCTCTGATAGCTGGCCTGTCACTTGTTCCAGCCATGGTTTCGTAGGCTCTCTTCGAGAGTACACGGCAGGGTATTTCTCCTTAAGCGGATCTGCGCTGTGGAATGCTAACCGCCACACCACCAGAGAGCCAACAAGGGACGCCCCGGCAGCAACCGCCGCCAAGGGGAATAACGGAAGCGGCGCGCCTGAATAGTGCGACGCCGCAATCGCAAACAATGAAGACAGGAGCACCCCGATTAGGAAGGCTGTGATCGTTGAAGTGCTCCAGAAATGCGGTTTGACTACTTTCGATTTTTGGATTAGAAATTCATGCAAGCCTTGGAGTGGAAAAAGGGTTTGGCTTCGTTCGCTTAAGCGTATCGCCATCCAGCCGAGAGTTCGATCAATCAATGACCTGGTGTAAATGGTCGGTTGGTTGTGGCTTTCGTTCAAATCATACGGAATGCCCAACCTGCGTCTCGCATGCCTTTGCATCATGCGATCTACGTACGCGTCCAAGAGGTGGCGACGACGCTCCCAAAGCGGCATATCCTGCTGAATTTGTGTTGGTGCCAGACCTCCGTATGCCAAGACCATCATACTTAAGGTTAGGGGCGTGCGAGCCATTTCCATGAGAACCTGATCGCCTGGCAGTGCATCTTTCAGCCCTCTGGCTTGCGTCTTGTCGAGGTATTCAAGCACTTGATCATCGGTCAGCGGCTGCAAGACAACTCCTCCCTCCAGCCAAAGGCGCGTTTCATTAGAATCTTCGAGCGGTTGGTACTCCACGAACCTGCATGCAACTACGACGGGCATGTCTGGATGTCGCTGGAAGTAAGTTCTGTTCAAGGAGACCGCCACCTCGCGGACGTAGTGTTCCGCGACTTCATCTAGCCCGTCCAGTAGCAGGGCCACAGCACCAGTTTCGACCCAATTGCGAGCGACAGGGGCTGGCACGCCAGCACCGCGAAGGGCTGTGATCTGCTGTACAAGCCAATCCTCAAAGGCCGTTTCTGCGCGGCCAAGCCGCAGCACTGAGACAAGCATGAACAGCGGGTTTGATGTCTCCGTCAGCATTGGCGGTCGAAAGGAAGACAAGTTGAAAAAGAGCGGGATAGGTGCTGTCTCGTCTTGGCGGGCTTCTACGATAAGCGTACTCGCTAGATGCAGAAGGGTCGTCGTCTTCCCGCATCCCGGGGTGCCAAGCAGTAACAACCGGTGATGGAAACACTCGAATGCGTCAACAAACCGGTCAAAACTCATTTTTTCCGATGAAGGCGCGTAAACGCGGTATCCCCACGGAAGAGTAGCGCCGGTGCGTTCCTCAAGATTGATGTCGAGGAGGCGGGCATGATGAATAGATGCTGCGAGCCGATTGGCGATGTCCGTCTCTATGTAGTTGAGGTACCTCGCCCTGATGATAGTCTCCTCGCGAGTTGGTGAGAGGTGGTGCTGCGGAGAAGACTGGAGAACAGGATTGACTTGCAACTGCGCCAGCGAGGGCGGTTTGTCGGTTGAAGGCAATTTGATCTCTCCGCGACACGCAGCCAGGAGCTTCGCATATTCTTGATCGCGGTTTGGAGGGAGCCAGTTGATGTAAAAGAACTGCGCCAGAGAGCCCCTGATGGGGACGTTGTCGAGCCGCAGGGGAATGAAGCGGCGCTCCTTGTTCAGCGGGTCGCGAAACCGGAACGTGCCCGCCTCTAACTGCGCCCAGTCCGAACCGAACGCATTGGTCGACATGCAAAGCACCAGGACGCGCGAGTGCTCCAGCCCTTCCTCGATCTTCGCCGGTATGTTGTCGCCGGGCTCGAGCACCCATTCATCGAACCACACCTTCAGCCCGTCGGCTCGCAACCGCTCCGCCACATCGCGAACGACAGGCTTGTCCTTGCTGCTGTGGCTCAAGAAAACATCGAAATTGAAGTCAATCGTCAGAGGCATGGATCTTCCTGCCGGGGTCGAACTCACCGACCGAACGTAACTAAATCGTCGCTGGTGAATACGTCCTTGCTCTGATTTATACTATACTGTGCGGGTGTGAGTCTGTCAAGATGAGGACGCAATTCTTTTTGTAGGTAGGAACAGGTTTTCCGATGGGATTACCCGTGGAGGCTGTTATTCCGGCCTTGAGGCGGAATCCAGGAATGGTAGGTACTGGATTCCCGCTGTGTTGCCATCTTATGTCCTGACATCGTTTCAACGCATGTTAGCTTTAGGGGCTCTAACAAAACCTGACTTCAAAAATAGGAGTCGCTTCGCCCCCAAGGGGCGAGGCGTAGCTGTTTGAGTAGATTCCTCGACTTCGCTCGGAATGACAGGTCGAGTTTTGTTAGAGTGCCTCATTATCTGCTTGGGGCGGAGACTGTTTCGGGGGTAATCAGGACCTCGAAGACCTTTCCACGGCGGATTCGGCGAACGTTAAACTCGAGGCGCTCGGTCTTCAGCCTGTGGTCAACGGCGGGGATATGGCCGATTTGCTTTACAATCCAATCGGACAGGTTGCAGTCCGAAGACAGGGCGGGGACGCTGATCTTCTCGGCGAGGCTGCGCATCGGAACGCCGCCGCCGACAATCCAGACGCCCTTGCTTAATGGGTGTATCATCTTTGGGAGCTTGTCGAATTCATCCTCAAGCTCGCCGACGAATTCCTCGACAAGGTCCTCCAGGGTAATAAGGCCCACGCTGCGCCTGTTTGTATCCTGAACAAGGGCCATGTGCTCGTGCTCATCGACGAATGCCTTCAAAAGCTGCTGGCAGGGCGTATCTTCGCATACAAGGTGGAGCGGGCGAATAATACCCTTTAGCGTCGGGTCGGCGGGGTTGGTTCGCATTCGATAGACAAGCTCCTTGAAGTTGACGTAGCCGACAACCTTGTCTCGGTCGTTGCCTTCAATGACGGGAAAGCGGGTGTGCGGGTCGAGATGGGCCGTGATTATCGCCTGGGTGAGCGTCTGGGAGTCCGACAAGAAGGTTATCTGCTCGACCGGAATCATAAGGTCCTTGGCCGTCTTATGCGACAGCATTGTCACGCCGGCAATAATGTTTGCCTGGTTGGCGGAAATCTGGTTCGAGAGTCGAGCGTAACCGGCCAGGGCAACGATTTCATCAAGAGTGGCCGCATGTCTTGCTGCGCGTTTTCTCTCAAAGGGCCTGTTCACGAATCGCAACAGGTGTATGACGGGACGCAGGACGACGATAAGAACGCGAAGCGGCAGCGCGGTGCGCTCCATAATGACGACGTTGAAATGCACGCCGAGCGACTTCGGCAGTATCTCGGTGAATTGCAGCATCAGATAAGTGAATATGCCCGAGGATATGCCGATAAACTTCCTGCCGAAAAGGAGGACTGCCTCGGCGCCGACTATCGTTGCCCCGGCCGCATACGCGATAGTATTCAAGGTGAGAATGACGGTGATGGGCAGCTCGATTTGCTCTTTGAAGCCGCGGATAATATGGCCGAGCTTTGGTTTGCGTTTTTCCAGCGCCGCCAGTTGCCCGGGCGACAGACTCAAAAGCGCAGCCTCCATCAGCGAAGAAACAAACGACACGCCGATGGCCGTTATCGCTACAATTACAAAGGTAACAATACTACCTTCCGGATTCATTTCTTAACTCCACACATCTGACTCATAATTGGGCAACTTGAATGGCCAAGCATCGAAATCGCCGACGGTGAATACGTCGTTGCTCTTGCGCATAGTATAGTCGGCAAGACAGGGCGTCAAGATAAGGCCGGACCTCCGGAGTGGATTTCGGAAAAGTGGTTGCAAAGAGGGCGGGGGGGGGTTTATAGTATTCTCTGGTGACCGGCTTGTCCCGCCAGGGATCCCGCCGCAAGGCGTCCCTCACGGGACTTGGTGGATTTTGAGCGTTTGCTGCTTTGAACAGTAGTCGTTGTCTTGTATTTAGGGGTTCTAACAAAACCCGACTTCAAAAATAGGAACCGCTTCGCGAAGCTGTTTGAATAGATTCCTCGACTTCGCTCGGAATGACAAGTCAGGTTTTGTTAGAGTGCTTTAGGAATTCGTGCTTCGGGTGCTTGTTGCCGAGGCTTCATTGGGAATTTTTAGGAGTTTGGAAATGGTTAAGGCAAGAGGTGTTTTCGGTCGGGCGATTGTTTGGGGATTTTTGGGCGTCCTGGTGGTTGTGGGCGGCGCTTTGGCGGATATAAAGCTGCCGGCGATTATCGGGGATAATATGGTCCTGCAACAAGGCAAGGCGGTCGCTATCTGGGGTTGGGCCGAGCCGGGCGAGGAGGTTATGGCCTCTGTAAGCTGGCAGCCGATGCAGTGGGGCGTCAAGGCGGATAAGGACGGCAAGTGGCGGTTCAACGTGACTTCGCCGAAGGCCGGCGGGCCTTATGAGATTACCCTGAAGGGCAAAAACACCATAACGATCAAGAATATATTAGCCGGCGAGGTATGGGTGGGTTCGGGCCAGTCGAATATGCAGATGTCGGTCGAATCGTCGGCCAATTCGCGGGAGGAGATGGCAGCGGCCAAGTATCCCAGGATTCGCCTGTTCAGCGTTGAGCGTGAGGTTGCGGATAAGCCGAAGGATGACTGCAAGGGCGCATGGGTCGAGTGCAGCCCGGAGACCGTGCCCGGCTTCTCGGCGGCGGAGTACTTCTTCGGACGGGAATTGCACAAGGAATTGGATGTTCCGATCGGTCTCGTTCATACATCGTGGGGCGGTACGCCCGCTGAGGCCTGGACCACCAGTGAGATGCTTGCCAGCGATGAGGATTTCAAGCCAATTCTGACGCGGTTTGAAGAAGCAATGGCGAAGTATCCGCAGGCCAAGGCCGAGTATGATCAGAAGATCAAAGAGTGGGAAGAGGCGGCCAAGAAGGCCAGAGAGGCGGGGACGGCGGCGCCCGGCAGGCCGGGTGAGCCGTTTGGGCCGGGGCATCCGCACTCGCCCGCGGGACTGTACAACGCGATGATAGCTCCGTTGATTCCCTACGGGATTCAGGGGGCGATATGGTACCAGGGCGAGTCCAATGCGGGGCGGGCGTATCAATACCGCGAGCTGTTCCCGGCGATGATCCAGAGCTGGCGCAAGAGCTGGGGGCAAGGCGATTTCCCGTTCCTCTTTGTGCAGTTGGCAAACTTTATGGCCGTCAAGGATGAGCCTACCGACAGCGCGTGGGCGGAGCTGCGCGAGGCTCAGTTGAGAACGCTTTCCGTGCCCAATACGGGGATGGCTGTGATTATCGATATCGGAGATGAGAAGGATATACATCCCAAGAACAAGCAGGACGTCGGCAAGCGGCTGGCGACGTGGGCACTGGGGACTACATACGGTAAGAAGCCGGTCTATTCCGGGCCTCTCTATAAATCTATGAAGGTTGACGGCAATAAGGTTATCCTGAGCTTCGACCACGTCGGCGGCGGGCTTACGGCAAAGGGCGATGGTCCACTGAAGGGCTTTGCCGTCGCCGGCGAGGACAAGAAATTCGTCTGGGCCGATGCGAAGATCGAAGGCGACAGCGTAGTGGTCAGCAGCGAGCAGGTGGCCGCTCCGGTCGCAGTGCGCTACGCCTGGGCGGATAACCCCATAAGCAATCTGTATAACAAGGAAGGGCTGCCCGCCTCGCCGTTTCGCACGGACGATTGGCCCGGCGTGACGGTTGACGCCAGGTAAATATGTCGGATGCGCTTCGATGCGGGATGCCCCGGCGCATTACTACTGCTGCGCATCGGTATTTCGGAGTCGAAGCCATGAAGAATTGTCCTTATTGTGCCGAAGAAATACAGGACGAAGCGGTCAAGTGTCGTTACTGTGGCGAGTTCCTCGCGAAGTCCGGCCGGGCGCGGACGAAGTGGTATTTCTCCACTCATGTTGTAGTAATCGCCTTGTTGTGCCTGGGGCCGTTTGCGCTGCCGCTTGTATGGCTTAATCCGCGGTGGAATATGCCTACAAAGATCGTTCTGACGATTGTTGTTGTGATAATCACAGTTTTGTGTTGTGTTGTCGTAAGGAGTTTGTACCTTCGCTTGGCGGCGCAGATGGGGCAATTGGGGCTGGAATAGCGAGCCTGAGTTGCATCGCTGTCAATGATTAGAGGCTTCTGCAAAATTGCAGGTTAGGCCATAGCTTTCCAGAGTTTGTGTGGTGGAGTATTGAAGCGGCTTTCGTTTCCCAAGAGCAAGCGTCTATTGAGCAATAGCCAGTTCACGGCTGTTCTGGCACGCAGGATCAGCGTCCGTGACGGCCTGCTGACGGTCTTCGCAGCCGAGAACGATTGCGATTGTCCTCGTCTTGGTCTGTCGGTAGGTAAGGCGTGTGGGAATGCGGTGGTGCGGAATCGGCTTAAACGCTTATTGCGGGAGGCGTTTCGCCAAAGCCAGGATCTGATCGAAAGCGGCTTTGATTATGTGGTGATGCCTTCGTATCCGTTGTCGAAGAAGATGCGTGAAGGCGCCGGCCAGGCCGTGTCGCCTGAGCCTTCGTTCAAGCAGTTGGAGGCTTCGATATTGTCTTTAGCCGCCGCGGCGGTGGAAAAGGCCCGAAAGCGGGGCGAAGCCCGCCCGGGGCGGGACGAGTAGGCCGAAAGCCCCATGAAAAGTGGCCTGCAAAGGTCATAAAAACTCATCACCAGGCCCAAATCACCCGATAAAACAGACGAAAGTGCAATGAGAAAGCTGCAAGGTTTGCAAAGGGGCGCAGTTTGAGTCAAAGAGGCCAATTGCTGTCGATAGGCGCAGCGGCAAAAAAAGCTGGCGTTTCGCGTCAGTCTCTGCAATATTACCTTATGGTCGGCCTGCTGGAGCCGACGGAAGTTACGGCGACAGGCAGAAGGTTGTTCGACGGCAAGAGCATCAATCGGATCAAGCTGATCAGGAAGCTAAACGACAGCGGCTATCCCTTGCGGGCTATAAGGGAGCTGTTTATGGAAGGCCGCGGCGATTTGAAAGGACCAAAGAAGTGAGTGACTATGAGACCATTCAGAGGAGACGCAACGTTATTGTGGGTATTTTTGTTGTAGCCGGCATCTGTGCGCTTGGATGGATGGTGTCCCAGTTCCGGGATATCCCGTTGCTGGTCAGCCGGATAGGTTCTTATAACGTCTTTGTTCAGTTCGCCAAGGCTCCCGGGGTGCAGAGAGATACGCCTGTACGATTTTGCGGCTACCAGATAGGCAGGGTCACAGCGGTCCAGCCGCCGAGGCCTATGAAGGATGTCAAGACCAACAAGTTCTACCATCAGACGTTGGTTGTGCTGAGCATCGATAACTCGTACAAGGATATTCCCGCCGACGTAAATGTGGTGCTGCTGACTAAGGGTTTCGGCAGCAGCTACATCGAGCTGCAGCTCGCGGATTATGACGTCAATGAGCCGAACATTCCGGTCCTCGCCCAAGGCGGCCCGCCGTTGCAAGGCTCAACCGGCGTTACAAGCGAATTCTTCCCGGAGGAGACGCAGAAGGAGGTAAGAGACCTGATTGTTGACATGAGGACTTTTGTCAATAACGCCAACGATATTCTCGGCGATCCGAATAATAAGAGAAACGTCAAGCGTGCCGTTAAGGAGCTTGCGGATGTTTCCGCCGAGGCCACGGCCCGGTTGCAGGACGCCAACGACACGCTGGTGCGCCTCGATCGCACCATCGATTCTATCTGGAGCGCGGTTGAGGAGGCAAAGCCGACGGTCGCAGCGATTGGCAGATTTGCCGATACGGCGACGAAGACTCTCGAAGACACCGTGCCCAATGCTCAAGAGCTAATAGATTCTTTGACCGAGACAAGCGAGCAGCTCGGCAAGTCATTGTCGGAAGCGCGGGCGGCTCTGGCAAAGGTTAACACCGGTGAAGGCTCGGCCGGCAGATTGATTTATGACGGGAAGTTGTACGAGACTCTTGTCGAGAACACCGAGCAGGTGGAGCTGCTGCTCAAGGAGATTAAGGCATTTGTCTCCCGTGCCCGCGAAAAGGGCGTGCCCATAAAGCTGAAATAACAGCGACGAGGCCAACAAGATGCTTGCCCGCCCAATGCGCAGCCCCTGGCATCTCTAATTCGCACCCCCCATCGTCGATGCACGCGCTTTGAGCGAGCAACGCACCGAGAACTGAGTTGCCGACGATAAGCGCCCGCCTGTCCGCCGCCGACAGCATCATCTCTTAGGTCTTCTAATGCCCTGTTGAAAAGCCCTGGTTCTTGGCATTCCGACCGGAGCCAAGCCTAGAAAATATTATTCCGAGCCCGCTACAGGGGGGTTGAGGAATCTATTTGATAACTCGTCATTCAATTCTGCAGTTCGATATGTCCCCTATTCATCGGGGAAGCTGAATTCGAAGTTGCAGATGTCGTCTCTTGTCCCGTAGAGGCCGTCTTGGCCGGCAGAGATGAGGATGTATGTATCGGCGCGGGAGGGTTTGCTGATAGTAGTGACCTTATCGCTCTTTGTGATTTTGTAGAAGAGCCTGGGATCGGCGAACATCGGATGCTTCTTCTCCGGCTCGCCCGGCACCCCGAGGGCAAGCAGGGCGAGATTATCGCGGTAGTCGTAAATGTTGCCCGGGTTGTCGGGATTATTGACATCGTGGGCGGTCTTAGATGTATCGGCCTTGTAGAAGAGCACCGGCATTCCAGTCTTAAGGCCGGACTTGTATCTGCGGTAATACTCATCGCACAGGACTCGCGAATTCGGGTTAAACAACGCCGTATTCCCCCGGCCGTAAATCTCCACAAGTGTAGGAGAATCAGCAGACTCAGGTGGTAGATACGGGCCTTTTTTTAATGTGAGATCCGCCGCTGGGTCGTAAAGGTTGGTTACTCCATTGGTATCCTTACCGTCAGCCCGGAAGACTGAGTCACCGTGAAATCCAAGCATGTCTTGCCCCATCAAGGCCTCGGCGAGCTTCATCGCACCGCAATAAGGTCGGCCCGTCGAATCATTCGCATCGGAGGGTGGATACCGGTCGAACTCGTTATTGAAAAGCTCAAGCGCCGCCTCAATACTGTGAAACTGGGCGCGCTGGATATTTCCCGGGCGTGGCAGCACATCCCATCGGACCTTATCGTAGGTCCAATGCAGAATAATGTAGAGCCCAACAAGTGCAAGAAATACAAGGAGCCAGACAATCCAAAACAAGGCATTAGGACGTTTGCGATATGCTTCTTCCGCCATAGTTCTTCTCCTTCCAAAATAGTGCATTGCCGGCGGTAGCGAATCGGAGCCAGTGCATTCGACGCGGCAATCGTCTTTTCCAAAAACGATTGCTGTATTGTACAGCAGGTGCCGGCAGTTGCAACAGTTTCCCCCGGCAGCCCGCAAGCGATAAGCGCACTTGCGTCTGCGCAACGTAGTCTTACTCTCCCGTCCTCGTGTTGAAGGGGCTATCCTCCGTCAGGCGTTGGGCCAGTTCGGCGTAGCCCTTGCTCAAGGGGTGACTGGCGTCGCTGTACAGCTCGGCAGGCAATGCGGCTGGGATATAGTGGGGGATATTGTTGCTCTTGAGCCACGCGGCGATTTCCGCTTGCATTTCTCGATATTTATCAATGCTTTCGGGGGTGAGCAAGTGTTCGTTGAATGGGCCGAGGAAAATGAAAACTCTGTTATTTCTTTGTAGTAATAATTCTATCGAACGCTTGAAGAAGTTCCATTGCAGCGATGTGTTCAGATCGACCCAGTCGAGGGTAGTGTTGCCCGTCGGCCCGGGGGACTTGGTGTCCGGCTCGTACTCGTCGGAGGTTGGCAGGGGGGCAGCGACGGCCTCGAAAGGACAATCGTAAGGATGGGCAACGGTCCAAGCGGGCACGTCCATATTCTCGAAGTATGCAATGTTCAAGTGATTCATCCAGTTGAATAGGGGCGTAACGCGTTTGACGGCGACGGATATTCTATCGGCGAAGGGGGCCTTGTAGCATGGAATCTTAGGCTCAAATTGCGCCACGAGCTCGGGATGGTTGAAGCGGTGCTCTTTGTCCGTCTGGAGGTCGTGCTTGGGAGAGCTCATCCATAATAAGTTCAAGTGCAGGATGACGTTTTTGTTTTCGATTGCCCGGCCGTAGTATCGCAGGAGGCCTTCGAGGGCGGCGGGATGGATGCCATCGACGCCGAGGTTGGCGAATTTCTCCTCGCCGACAAGGCGGTTAAGGTGCGCGGCGAGGGTGTTCTCCTTAGAGACGTAGTGCCCCCAGACGACGGAATCGCCGATGACGAGGGTATCGTATCGTTCGGCGGCCCATTCGGCGTATCGCTGATAGAGCCAGTAGTCGTTGCTCAGGCCATAAGGCAGGCGATAGTCGGGGCCGGGGGCGAAATTCTCGACTCGCTGCCAAAGCACAGGCGCCAGACAGGCAATTGCCCCGACGATGATGGCCGCGATAAGCCACTCGCCGACGGATAGGCGAAGGCAATTCGAGCTGAACGGCTCAGCCATCCCCCCCTTAGGGGAGGCTGCCACTTTATTAGCGTTATCAATATCTTTCGTATCCATATTAGAATTGCATGTAGATAAAAGCCTGGCCGGTCGATGGGGCAAATAGGGCGAGATATAGAATCATTAGCACAATCATAGTCATGCGGACGAGCCGCGACTCAAGAATCGATCTCAATTTGGATTCGTAGGCGAACTGATAGAGCCAGACGGCGAGGACTAAAGCCAGAGCCAAGAGCGGACAGCGCGGGTCAGCGAGGCCGCCGGTGAATATCCCTTCAATGATTGTCCATGCGTCGGCGATAGTCTCGGCTCTGAAGAATATCCAGGCGAAGGTGACGAAGGCGAAAACGAATAGCTGCTTGGCGAGCTTGGGAATTCTGTTCCTGTAGAAGGATGTTCTTTCCAGTTCGCGTGTCACGAATCGGCCGACGGCGTGGACGGCGCCCCAGATAACAAACGTCCAGGCCGCGCCGTGCCACAAGCCGGAGATCACCATAACGAGAAACATGTTCTTGTACGTATTGAAGGCTCCTTTGCGGTTGCCGCCGAGGGGGATGTAGAGGTAGTCCTTGAACCAGGATGAGAGGCTGATAT
>Ga0315277_10008452_pt1 | contig 13243 bp, 13 predicted proteins | sample YL17G05_15_MG_FD_203695 | JGI IMG/M metagenome (GOLD analysis project Ga0315277, IMG submission 203695) | Sediment microbial communities from Yellowstone Lake, YNP, Wyoming, USA - YL17G05_15 | ecosystem: Environmental > Aquatic > Freshwater > Lake > Sediment | place: USA: Wyoming | collected...
TAATATCCATACATTATCCCAATAACTTATCAATAATGGTGAATAGTAACAATCCACCGATTATGTAGATTGGAATGAAATACAGGGTTCCTAGTAGGCCACAAATTAATCCTAGCCATACTCCGAAGCAGATGGGACAAGTGATCAATCTAACAAAGAAGCAATCGTGGTACATCCTCAGATATAATAAGTAGGATAGAGAAGCATCTTCCTTTCGTTTGGCGTCGTAATCTTCATAGAAAGAAATTTCATTACATTTCAGCAATCTACAGTACTCCAGCCAAGCATCTGTCCTAAACCAAATCAGGAGTATAAGTGCAATTCCACAAACGATAGTCAGCAATATCATATCTATAAATAGATAAACTTGGATGTATCTATTGGAGGATTTTTCATTATCACATTGTTAATCGCTTCTGGATTCTGTTTTAGATACTCTTGAACATCGTCGGGTGATGTGGGATGAACGAACATTTTCCATTTGTTGATAAAACGATCCATTTCTATTTTGTCATTCTGTAAGCGAACCTCATCTTGTTTCTTTTTCTCGGCGGTCCACCAGTTGATACCACGGCTGCTGGTACATGTAAAATGATACACCATAGCATCCCAACATTGAATCAGTATGGTTTTGTTCAGACACAAACGTAAAGCAATATCACTATCCTCCCGTGACTTCTTGAATCTGGTGTCATGCCCGCCAATATCATTCCAAAGGCGTTTATACAGAGTGAATGGTGCGAAGAAGTAGTTGGTCATCTTGATGGAATCTTTTACATTCTCCGCATATTGCAAAAACTCTTCGTATTTGAATTCATTGGGGGTGAATCCGAAGTTTTGCACATAGTTCACCGGATTGTTGTATAAGGCGTGTAAAGGAGGTTCTACACGGGTGCTTGAAAGTATAGCGTTGTCCGTCAGATGTGATAATAGACGTTTATCGTATTCAAGACATACGATCATATCGGACTGGATATAACTGACAACATCGGTTTTTGCTTGCTCAAACATAAAGTTGATGTTTGTGGCATATCCAATGGGAGGACCATCATTTTTGATAATAGTCAAGTTTGGAAACAACGGCTTCTGTTCAACAATCATCTGAGTTGTATTCTGATTGTCGGAGTCTATGAATATCATTATGTCATGCAAGTCCACGTTAATTCCATTCAACAATGATTGAAGAAGCAGTTCAAGGTACTGCTTTTCGTTGTTGGCGGTATTTATACAAAATGTCATTTTCATAGTAAAGTATTGACCGTGCGTCTAAGTCCTTCTTCCAATCCAATCAGAGGTAAATGTAATGACGCCAGTGTGTTTCCGTTTCCAGTGTATTCTTTGTCGTGTCCTATGTTGGAGAGATTGATTCGATAGTCTGATATGCCAGCATACTCGTATATTTTGCTGGCAAGGATGATCAAGTCCATTTTAGTATTGTACACCAAGTTGATGTCATAAGGAGTTTTATGTTCAAAACAATACTCAATGACTGGAATTATATCATCCAAGAAAAAATAGTCCATCAGTTTGTCTTGATAAATTTCAATAGGGAGTCCTCGTTTTATGTTGTTTATGGAATTCTTGATAAAGCGAGAATCATCTTCATCATAGTTGAAACACCCGAACAACCGAAGAACTCTCATATTTGTTCTTTTGCGTCTGGTGATGATATTTTTTGATAAACCATATGGGTCTAGTGGCCAAGAGAAGAAAATGTCATTTTCTCGGCAATTTTGTATATCGTCCCGACGATCATATTCCGCACCCGATCCAAATAGTATGATGGGAATTTCTTCACTACCAACGAACATTAGATTTTCAAACATTTGAATGTTGGGGACATATACTTGTTCAAATGTGTCCATTACATATCGCTTTCCTCCTTTGGTAGCACAGTGGAGAATGGCGTCAAACTTTTCTTTTTTAAGATAAGCTTGAAGTGATAATATGTCCAAAATATTCAACTCTTCCCGTCCAGGATTCAGGACGACATGATTCTTCTCAGAGAGAAGTCGTGCCAAGTTTCTAGCGATGTATCCTTTTCCGCCGGTGATTAGTATTTTCATTTTTTGAGATTCTGAGCTATTTCCATGATAAGGTCTTCTTGTCCACCGACTAATTTCCGATTTCCAAGTTCAAAAATGAGTGAGGAATACTCTATGCCATACAGTTTAGACGCTTTGATGATTGGTTTCTCAAATGCGGAGAACAGTTTGTGTAATCCAGTTAGAACATTGATTGGAGCGGTGATTGGAGCGGTTTTAACCATATAATCCATTACATAATCTGCTTCCATGATTACTTTCTGAAACGCAATATTGGTTTTGAATCCATATTGCTCTAACACTGGAATGATAGCTTCCAACTGAGTATTACCAGCACCAGCACCAAATCCACGAATACACGCATCAATCACTGTCGCACCGTTCTGAGCGGCAACCAACGAGTTTGCTACGGCAAGTCCCAAGTTATTGTGTCCATGAAACCCAACGTCAATGGATAAGTTGTCTTTTAATGCTTTGATTCTCTCTTCCACGTCTCTTGGGAGATAGGTACCTGTAGAATCCATTATCAAAAATGTCTCGGCACCATAACTTTCCATCTTCTTTGCTTCTCCAACTAGAGTTTTAGTATCTGCCAAAGCAGACATCATCAGTACACCATAAACCGCCTTGCCTTTGTTGCGAAGATACTCAATGTGAGTTTTCGTAAGGGTTGCTTCGGTAACATGACTGGCGATTCGGAATATATCTACCCCGATGTCAATCGCAGGAGCAATATCTCGTTTGATAGTAGCCATTCCTGGGATAACATGAACTCCAAGTTTTGCTTTTGATAGGTTCTCACGAGCAATGATCAACATATCCCGATCCGTATGTGGCATTTGACCAATGAGTAGCGAGGATGCTCCAATACCATTGCCATGACCTACCTCGACGATAGGAATACCAGCATTATCTGCAAATTTGCAATATCGGGCAACACTCTCAAGACTGATTTTGTGTTTTACACAGTGGTTCCCGTCTCTCAACGATGGATCGCTAATGATTATGTCTTTCATGTTAACCTTTCTACCACATTGATTGCGGCACAGTTGATAATGTCTAAATTACCTGCATAACTAGGAAGATAGTCCCCGGCTCCTTTTACACGAATGCTTAGGATAAGGATTCCGTCTTCATTGATAATCGGCATCATTACCATTTCATAAAATGGAACATATGCTCTAACATCCTTGATTCGTTGATTTAAACTCTCTTGAAGTTTATCAAAATCAATCTCACCGCCCTTGACGAACATCGTAGTTTGCATATCTACACAAGGTTCGGCAGGATTGACGTTTAAAATCACTTTGCAATCAGTACATCCGGTGAATAGTTTGATTGCGGACTCGGTTGTATGAATGTATTGGTCAATATTCACCCGAGTAGCCATACCGGCGCTCTTAGATGCAATTTGAGACACAATTTCAATGTAATCAATGTTCTTACAACACTTGGATATCAAGTTTAGAATAGGTATGGATGTTTGTCCACCACACGTAACCATATTTAGGTTTTGGTGGGTTCGTATATCGTCTCCATTGATTATAGGAACACACATTGGACCAAGTTTAGCTGGAGTCATATCTACGACTTTCACTCCAATTGATTGGAACACTTCATTGTTTTCGATTGCGGAAAATGCATCGGTACAGTCAAATACTACATCACAGAGATTTCGGTGTTCCCAGAAGAAGTTTATGCCGTCAGCAGAAGTTTGGACACCGTATTGTTTGACTTTCTGAATACCATCGGAGTCTAAACGTCTTCCTATAAATGCAACGGGTTCTATGGATTTAGATTTCATTATTTTCATAAAGAGATCTGTTCCAATGTTTCCAGTGCCGATTATTGCTGCTCGTATTTTACTACTCATATTACCTCACAATTGTTTTGGATTTTTCACTTACACCGGCGATCATTGCCTCTTGAATGTCTTTGAATTGTAGCAAGGGATACATTTCTTCCAATGGTGCGGGCGTGATTGTACCATCCGCATTTGCCAATCCTTTTACTTTGGGAAGAAACTCTTGTTCCGGGTCCATAAAGACTTCACAAATTGCCGGTGTATTGCCTCGAAGAAATTGTTCAACAGTTTCGCCCATATTCTCCCATGAACGAATCCGATATGTGTCAAACCCAAATGCCTTTCCTATTTTACTATAATCTGGACAACTAACACCTGTTTTTGCGTCAACTGCGGTTCGGTATCCTTTGAACAACAAATTCTGTGTATGCTTGATCATCAAGTATCCATCATTATTGAACACGACTATTTTGATTGGAAGTTTATGATGTATGATTGTCTGTAGCTCTTGTAAGTTCATCATCATACCGCCATCACAGTTCAAGCATATCACTTTGCGGTCTGGGCAAGCGAATGCTGCTCCAATTGCTCCTGGCAATCCATACCCCATTTCTCCAAGACCAAGAGAAGTAAACATTATGTTATCCGGTTGCATTCGCAAGCAATGATGTCCACTCAACAAGGCAGTTCCCATATCTGTAGTAATGATTTCTCTTCCTTCTAGTGCGTTGTTGAAGTAGTCTAGGAACTCATATGAGTTAACATAGTTGTAGTCGTAATGACATTCTTCCATTATAGGAAACTTACGTTTCATGTTATTACAATAATCTATCCACTCGGGATTGTTGAATGATTTGTTCTTCCGTAATAACTCACCTATGAATGCACGACAGTCCATAGACATTGTTCTATCATATCTATCTGTAGGATGTTTGTATTTCTCACGTTCTATATCAAAATCTATCACTATGATTTTGGCATGTGTAGCAAATTGATTGATGTCATACCCCGTTTGCATAAGAGATAGACGACTGCCGATTACCAATAGTAAGTCACAGTTTTGAACTATGAAATTGGAATGTCGCATTCCGGTCACGCCCGCTCTACCGAAATACATTGGTTCGTCATCTGGTAATAAATCAATACCGCTCCACGTTAGAATGGTTGGTATTTGTAATAGTTTGACCAGTTCTCTAAAATCATCACGACCACCACTCAGTCGTACTCCATGTCCAGCCCATATAACTGGACGCTTCGCTTCGGACAATTGTTTTATGATATAATCAATGTCCATTCCAATCATCATTGGACTGCAATCTATTCCTGGTATTAACGCTATGGGTTTGAACTTCCATTCTCGTGGTTCTACTAGCTTTGCTTGAATATCGAATGGGAAATCCAACCACACGGGTCCGGGCCTTGAACATCTGGTCACATAGTATGCGTTTTCAAGGGAATCTTGAGCATCATCCTCATATTTGATGGTTTCAGAAAGTTTTGTTATGAGATCTACTGAATTTGAAACATCGAATCCTTGAACACCATACATTCTGAGTCCGGTATATTGTTCTATGTATTTGGATTGTTCCTGCCCTGATATAATAATACCTGGAATTGAATCTGCCCAGTTGCTCAAAACTCCCGTGATAGCATTGGCAGCACCGGCACCCGCAGTAACGATTGCGGCAGATAACTTACCAGATGCCCTGTAATAAGCTCCCATTGCCATTGCGGCGGCTTGTTCGTGGTGAACGCAGATTATCTGTGTATAGCCAAGTTTGGTGATAGAATCAAAGATATGTGAGTTGGCAGACCCGATGATGCCAAAAACGGTTTTTATCTCTGCTTTTTTCAGGAATTCTGCTATTAAGTCACTGACTTTTATTTTCATAGATGATTACCATATAAAATTACGCTGGTAATATTCTACCACATTTGGCAACTCTTTGTCAAGTTTACATACAGCATTCCATCCTAATTTTTTAAGTTTGGAATCGTCCAAGCTATATCGTACATCTTGACCTTCTCTGTGGTATGTGAAATCACAGATATGTTCCTTCCAATCATGTCCTTGTGACAATCCTCCTATCATCAAGGCGTGGATTTTCTGCACGACATCTATATTGGCATACTCTTCGGTCCCCGAGATATTATAGATGTTATTGACCACTCCGGTATTGATGATGGTTATTATAGCATTAGCAGTATCGTTGGCATGTAACCATATTCGTCTAGGAGTTCCTCCCTGATGAAGCGGAACTTTCCTCCCAAGCGTTATGTACTTGCAAGTCTTCGGAATAAGTTTTTCAACATACTGACCGATGCCATAATTGTTTGTCGGACGCACAATGATGTATGGCAACTTGAAGGTTCTTGCCCACGCCGAAATAAGCATATCTGCCGCTGCTTTTGTTGCAGAATATGGGTTGCTTGGTTTTAGAAGATCTGTCTCGGAGTGTGATCCGTTTATAATATCTCCATATACTTCGTCGGTACTGAAATGAAGGAGTATTGGCATCTGAAACTTATTCTTCTGCCGAATCAGTTCCAATAGATGCTTTACGCCATTGATGTTGGAATGGAGAAACTCATCGCTACTAACGATGGAGTTATCAACATGAGTTTCGGCGGCGGTATTGATTACATAGTCACAATCGTACAACGATTTTAAATCATTGATGTCTGATTGGATGAATTTGAAACGATCAGTGGATTTCCCCCATTCTTTTAATTTATGTGGTTGGGAAGCATAAGTCATCTTATCAACTCCGATGACGTTCCACCCTTGGTCAAGACAGGCTTGTGTGACATATGCTCCGATGAAACCAGAGCAACCAGTGACGTAAACAACTTTTCTCATATAAACTTTTTTAGATATGCATCTACTCGCTCAAGGAATTGTTTTGGTTTTCCTTTTCCCTGCGTATGCCCTATGAAATGTATTATTTTTGATCTCAAAGCAAACGTCCATCCTTCATTTTCATCCTTATAATCTATTTCTCCAAAAACGGGGTGTGTACCCCAGTTTGGAATAACAAAATATTCGGTGTCAGGAAGTATGACAGGAGTATTTACAGATCTACATATATTCAATAATGAGAAAAACGATTGTTCTTGTGTATCTAATATAAATCTTTTTGGACCGAAAAATTCGGTTCCATCTGGATTTTTGGTTGAAGTATAATCAAATAAAGATAATAGATGAAGAAAGTATCCTGGTGCTAAAAAATCATCGAATATAGATGCCTCGACTCCTTGGAATCCAGCATTGCAACCTTGACATTTAGGATTTCTTGCGGTATATGTTTCACCAAAAGTACTGGCGTTGTAGATTTGTGAAATGGAATTGAATAACGCTTTGTCACAATTCATATTCATTGGTTCGGATATTAAAACAGGAGTCTTGTTTAGTATATGTTTTATAACCTCCGAGATGTCTCCATTTATTATAATATCATCATCTAAAATTACAAAATAATCAACGAGTTTTATTCGTCTTAGATATTGTCCAAGAATAATTCTATAGATAAGATAGAAATTGTCAAACGGTTTTAATTGTTCCTCTGGCACATTATATGCTTTTTTGACGTAATCCTTTAGGAACGATTTACTGTACGGTGTTATGTTTTTATCAAACTGCGAATCTATGAGGTTTTTATAATCTCCGTCACTTCCGCCCAATTCTTGGTTGTCATCCCATATGATATGAAAATTTACCTTGACATCCTTATCAAAGGATCTTACGGTTTCGGCGAATTGATGAATAGCAAAATAAGACGTTTTGTTCTTATTCCTAAACATTGATAAAACATTTATTTCTTTGTTCATAATGGGCGTCTATATACCAATAGTATATTGTCTTCTATTCCATTTTCGTTTCTTAGATCCAACATTTTGCATCCATCCATTTCAGGTAAATGTTGAGTGAAATAGTTGAAGTGGGAATAGTATGATGACACATCTTCAATAACTAAAATTCCACCGGGAGCCAGTTTTTGTTTGAATATTTGAAATGCTTTTATTTGATGTTCGAGTATATGCGACCCATCATCAATGATGATGTCAAACAATATGTCTCCCATAAAGTTTTCGTTTATAGAGTCAAAGTTTTTTGGCATGACGAACACATTGCTCTTATTGAACACATCGTCGTATTTTATTGTGGTAATATCAAGGTCTATACCAAACAAAGTACATTTTGAAAAGTATTCATTCCATAACATCAATGACCCACCCGTTGCAATTCCAATCTCCAACAGTTTTATCTCTTTATCTTTAAATGGGAGAAACCATTCGTCATAATATTTGAGATACGAATGCCGAGTATTCTTGTCGGTTTCGAAATTGTGCTTGTTTTGAATATCTTCCAGTGTGTTCATAATGTTACATCCATAGATTTAACCATCTCCGCTTCATATTCATGTTTAATTTTTTTGATATAAACTTGCCATCCCATTTTTATAATTTCATAGTGACCGGCATGAGATTTAAGAAATGCGTCAATGGCACATTTACATTTCAAGGTTTCGTCGGTGGTGTGAACTCCCCAACCATAATCATCAAACAGTAAGATGCCTCCAATTTTTAACAGGGGGAATGAAAGTACGGCATCTTCCATCACATATTTTGAGAAATGGCACCCATCAATATAGATAAAGTCAAAAAATTCCTGTTTCTTTTCGCTGGATAATTTTATCAATGCGTTGTAAGACGTGTCTTCCATGAAAGTGACGTTTGAATACGGCTTTAGATTGTGTTCTAGGTATTCGTTTGAATGTGGGTTTATGGTGTATAAGTGTGAATTTTTTCCAGATACTACTTTATCCAATAGCCATACAGTGCAGCTTCCATAAAATGATCCAATTTCCAATCCTTTTATATCATCTTTCCCTATAATATTCGATAATAGACTTGTCCATTCTGGAATCCATTTTTCATGAAATGGTGGCCATTCTGGAGAGAATTTATAATGGGGAGGATAATTGTACGAAGTAATGTCTTTGACTAATGTATATTGGTTTTCCATATGTTTTATTTTTCTATATTATCTACGATTTCTTTTATTATACGAGGCAAGTCATAAGTGTAACTCCAATTTGGATAATGTGATTTGAATTTTGATACATCACTTATCCACCAGATATGATCACCAACTCTGTTAGCATCAACATATGTAGTGTTGGATGATACGTTCGTAATGTTTTCAATTAGAGTTATGGCTTCGATAATGGAACAATTTGCGTGACGACCGCCGCCGATGTTATAAACTTCTCCAACTTTTGGATTCAAACATACCTCATAAAATGCATTTGCCAAATCGTATGAATGTATATTATCTCTAACTTGTTTGCCTTTGTATCCATAAATATTGTAAGGGGTGGATTTCAGATTGCATTTCACCAGATAGTTTAGAAATCCGTGTAACTCCGCTCCTTTGTGTTTAGAACCCGTCAGACACCCGCCCCGAAATACTGTAGTCTTCATTCCAAAATATTTGCCATATTCTTGAACGTAAACATCTGCGGAAAGTTTGGAACATCCGAACAAACTATGTTTTGTATTGTCAATGCTGAATGTTTCATCTATTCCATTCAAGTATGGTCCATCCGCCGATATTTCATATCTGGTATCCAATTCTACTAAATTAAGTTTGTTTGGATTGTCTCCATATACTTTGTTAGTGGACATGAAAATGAATACTGCATCTTTACAATATTTTCTTGTCAATTCCAACAGATTAAGTGTGCCGGTGGCGTTTACATTAAAATCCATTAAAGGATCTTTGACTGCCCAATCATGAGACGGCTGTGCTGCACAGTGGATGATGACACTTATTTCCGAGTTGAACTCTTGAAATATAAGTTCCAACCCACTTACATTTCTAATGTCGCAAGTTCTATGGTCATAATCGGAAAACTTTTTTAGGTGGTTCATATTACTTTCAATATTACCATCTTCTCCAAAAAAATGTTTGCGTAGGTTATTATCTATACCAATAACTCTAAATCCTTTGTTAAGGAAGAACTCGGACGTTTCTCGTCCAACCAATCCCCCCGATCCTGTAACTAGTATTGTTTTCATAATGATTGCATTGCTTGTAATTTCTTGAAAAATCCATCCACCCTATCTTGAACATAATCCAGTTGCGGTGCTGTTATGACAGGACTTGTTCCTAAAAACAATGTGTCGGTTGTTACTTTAGTTGCTACTGGAAAAAGTTTCTTTGGATCAAAATGAATGCCGCCAACCCAACATAACGATTTAAGGTCTTTGTATGCGGGTTGTAAGAGAAGATTTCCACCAAAATAGTTTCGGGTCTGAATCTTGTTGTCTTCCATGTACTTCGTGAACGCAGAACGCCTAAATGGTGCTCCATCTTTCACTGTAATTGGGAAAGCGAACCACGATGGGTCTGAGTTTGGAGTTGCTTTATGAATATGAAAATACTCTTCATACGGAGTAAAAATTTCAGTAAGACGTTTATGATTAGCACGTCGTTTGGCGTGAATCTCGGGAAGCTTTTCCATTTGAGCAAGACCCATCGAGCATTGAAGTTCTATTGGTTTCAGATTGTACCCGATTTGGTCATATACATATTTGTGGTCAAATATTTCGGCGGGAAGTTCTGGCAACCAATTATTGAATCGGCAACCACAGGAACCTTTGGTAGAAAGATTTGCTTTTCGTCCTACACAGAAACATCCACGACCCCATTCACGGAAACTGCGGGCGATTTTTTCTTGGTGCTCTGTGCGACATGCCAAGAATCCACCTTCACCCATTGTCATATGGTGTGCAGGATAGAATGAACAAGTTGACATTAGACCGGCATCTCCCAATGGTTTTCCATCATAGGTTGACCCCAAGGCGTCACAGCAGTCTTCTAATAGAATCAATCCATATTTCTGCACTATTTCCATAACACGATTCATGTTTGGAGGATTTCCAAGTACATGAGCAAACGTGACGACTCGTACTCCCGATGCAGCGGCAGCTTCTAACTGGTCTAAGTTGAGATTGAGAGTATCCAAGTCAATGTCAACAAACATTGGTTTGAGGTTGGCTTGAATTATAGGATTGACGGTGGTTGGAAAACCTGCAACAGGAACAATGACTTTTTCTCCATCTTTCAATAGATATACTTGCTTTGCAGTAAGCATCATTAGGAGATTTGCACTGGAACCACTATTAACTACGATTCCGTGTCTTTTTCCAAGAAGCAGAGGAAATTTCTTTTCGAACGTGATGGCATCTTCTCCAAGAACTAACCATTCATTCAAGAGAGCATTTACAGAGCGGACATATTCATCATCAGTAAAATAAGGCCCGGCATATTGCACCCAATCTGTACCAGGAGTCCACGTTTTGGTGGATTGCTTCTCCGTCATGTACTGAGATACTAGTTTTAGAATTTCTTCTTTCGTAACCATATTTTATAAAGTGTAACATTTTCTATCAACAATGTAAAGTTATTTTATGGAAATCTATAAGTCATCTTATCTTTGATAAAAACTTCTTCTACTATTTCATTGTATGGTCCGAAAGTACATCTTGGACATTTTTCAATTTTTATGTTTCTGATCATGTTTTTATGAAATTCTGTGTTCCACACTTTTAATATCTCTCTTGGATCTGGATAATGACTACACAATATTAGATCTTTTCTCCCTCTCATATCAAAACAAATGTGGACATTTCCATCGGCTCCGAATGTGGGTAGCATGGGTATTGTCCAACACCTAGAAAAGTTTGTTTTTTTAGTAAAGTCTGGATTAAATTTATGTGTGATGCCATATATTTTGAAACTGGCATCTTCAAGTTCTCTTCCACGTTCCATTTGCTTATTTATTTCATCGAAAAGAGGAACGAAATTTGGTTTTTCTTTTCCTTCGGTGGCGGATAAATTATCCCATCCCACTGGTCTTAAATGGATTTGTGTAAATCCAAGAGTTTTTGCTAGTTTGATGGAATCATAAATCTCGTTGGAATTTTCGGGATGAATAAGAAACTTGAACGTAAATTCCATTTTGGAATTTTTTGCTCGCAATTTCGAACCGAGTTTCTCAGCAGCATTGCAGATAATATCAAAATATTTCTTATTTCGTATTCCTTTTACTTTAATATATGTGTCTTCTGTGGAAGCGTCCATTGATATTCCTACCCAAGAACAACATTCTATAAAAGCATCAATATGTTCTTCCTGAATCAATGAACCATTTGTTATAACTCCTGACAAAACATTATTCTGTTTCAATCTATATAAAAATGGAACGACTCCTTTATTCATCAACGGTTCGCCGCCACCCGAAACACAGGTCGAAAGTATTCCCCATTCTTTATAAAAATCCGCCAAATTCAACAAATGTTCTGGTGGTAAATCCATACATTTAGTGGACCTTTCTTCGACGTTTTGATTCTTAATAATATCCGCAGCATTACACCATAGGCAGTCAAAATTACACCGGTTAGATGGATCTGTGTCGCAGGATATTGGAGGCAAATAATTGTCTTTTGCACAATTTTCCAAGTGCTCTCTCCATACTAAAATCTTCATTGAATTGAAGGGGTTGTACTGATTATTCCATTCTTTCATTGGCTTCCTTTATTGCTTTTATATATTCCGTGGTTGTTTTGATCTGATAATATTTCAATATTTTGTCGGGACTGTAATCAAAAAATTGCTTTTCTAGTTTGTCGTTATAAACTACGGGTTTACCTAATAGTTGACCGATTTCTTTAACTGATATATTTCCTATTCCACATAAGTTGAATGTTTTTTTGTGGATGTTTAATTTTATAAGTTTGTGAATGATATGACCTATTTCTTCACATGATATGAATTGTAATTTAGAATCTGATGTCAAAAATTGTTTATTCCCCGATAATATATCATAGAGAACTCCTTTTTTCATATTATTTCCAAATATAGAACCACATCTTAAAATGAGATATTTTTTGTGAAACTTTTTGACTATCTGCTCTGATAATTTTTTGTTAAATCCATATGCGTGATTTTTATAAACATCTAAACTAGAAATATAGATATATGTTTCACACTTAAAATCAAATAAACTTCTATAAACGGAGTGTGTTGATAAAACAAAATCTTCAATTGGGTTTTGATTTGCCCAGAATTTTTTACTGTTGCCGTTGGAATTTATTAAAACATCGAATTGATGATTTACTAACGAGTTGTAATTGGGTTTTGTAATTTCAATCACGTTGTAATTTCTAAAAGTAGAAACTAAATTTTTTCCTAAAAATCCATCGGACCCAATTATACCAATATTCATATCGGATTATATATCTGAAAATGGGCAGTTTGTATTTTTGATGATAGGACATGCTTCTATTACTTCACGGATAGAATCGTCCAATGACCAACTTGGTTTCC
>Ga0315277_10008453_pt1 | contig 13240 bp, 9 predicted proteins | sample YL17G05_15_MG_FD_203695 | JGI IMG/M metagenome (GOLD analysis project Ga0315277, IMG submission 203695) | Sediment microbial communities from Yellowstone Lake, YNP, Wyoming, USA - YL17G05_15 | ecosystem: Environmental > Aquatic > Freshwater > Lake > Sediment | place: USA: Wyoming | collected...
CTGAGAAGACTACGCCCATTCCCTGGTGGACCAATAACCAACTCACCCTTCGCTTCCGCTAATTATTTCCTCACTCCTTCACGCCAAATTGTTAGGTCCTTTCTTCCGGCGAAAATCCAGGCTAGATCAGCTTAGCGCTGATTATTGGCGTGATCAGAACGGATTACAACCATATTTGCGGGTGAAGCTTGCAGAGGTATTCAAACCGGCAAGCGGAGGATGCTACGCCGCTCGTGTGGCTGTCTTGCAGCGGTGTGATATGCTGCCACAAGCTCCGCGGACAAGTCCTAACAAGCCGGTTTGGGATCAAAACTTGGCTATGCGGCCGTCCCGGCTTCTGCGTTTAAGTCTCGAATCCGGGGACATAAAACTCGTTAGAATTGGCAAATGAGTATCGCACTTCCCGCGGAATTCAATGCGTCAGGACGGAGCAGGGAGGCGCGCCCGGGCTAACTGAGGATTGTTCGGTATGTGAGCTCCTTCGTCGCCGTAACGCATCAGCCGCGCGCGCCACGACGTCCGCCCAGTTCGTTACGCTTCTCGCGTCTTGGCTGCATGCGCTTGTTAGGCAGCGTCATGAAGTTCTCTGGGTGCAGGAGGCTGGCAACCGAAATGTCTTCGTCGATGGCCTCCCAGTGGATTCCGATGCCACCACCGATGAACTCCCACCCATCCCTCCGTCTGGGTGTCGCTTCGTACAGCCGGGGAAACCAAACGAGTGGCACGGAGACAATCCGTCCGTCGGACAACGTGACCGAAAGCGCATCCTTTGAGCATGCCACGTCGACAGCGAGCGCCTCAGACTTCTCCGCCAAAGTACTCATTCCACTCCTCCAAAAAAACTACTTCTTTTCGAGGCCGATTCGCCGGATTTGGGTCAGCTCATGCGCCCGAAAACCTCGAACCTCCGCCAGCGCGATGGACACGAGCCAGGACTTTGCGTAGCGTCCTGCATGAGCGATGTGGATGTGCGCTGGTTCGCGCCCTTCCATCCCAACCCGGACAAGCCGGAACCAATCGGGTAGGGGCACGCGGCAGCGTGCCCTGTCTTGGAAAGGGCATGCTGCCGCATGCCCCTACAATTTGTTGCCGAAAAAACGTCGACTTTGTTGCTAAGCCTCTAAAGAAGAAGAGGCGATATCAGCGAACCCTCAGCAGTGCTGGCACGTTATGATCCTATCCGCACCGATGTCATTGAACAATGACGAAAAAATCCCACGCGTTAGGCTGGTGCACGCACCACCGAGCTGATGTGCCAGCCAGGATTCAGGACCTACATACAGGCAATGCAGGTCCCGTCCGGCGGCCGGGACCCACTTGGCTTTGTCTATGGCGAGGCACTCAAGTGGGCGCTGCCGGCCCGACTGCGCCCATCCCGGTCGTAACTGAGGGATCAGCTTTGAGGTTTGTTCGACAACTAGATCGGGCATCAGCCAGAGCTCGTCAACGGCCCTCAGCTTGAAGTACTTGGTTGAGCACGCCACCTTCATGTGGGTGTTCGGTAATTCCAAGAGGCGCACGTCGCCATAGCAGTTGGACTTGCCGCATGTGGACTCTCCGATGAGTGTTGCCGCAGTCCGATCTCTGTTCCGGCCGCTCGTCCGCCTATAGGGCCACTCGTCACAATTCTTCCCATCTGTTTTCTGTGCGGAGCTACCTTGCTGGCCAAGGAGGCTAACATGCCAATCAATACAGCAGTAGCTAGTTTCTGTCGCGAAACTCACAAATTACTGTGTCAACAGCGTTTGACAGATTTCCCTTGACTGTATGTGTGTTGTATGGCACATATACGGCATGCCAACCAAGAAAGAATTTCCCACAGATGTTGCACAGTGGTTCCAGGAACAGGCCGCGAGCCTTTGGCCGGCCGCTCTGGGATCGCTCAGCCTTCGCCGTAGCCCATGCATCCGCGAGCACTGCGAGGCTTGCCTCAAAGGCGAACAGCACCCCAGTCATGTGCTTTACGGTCGAATCAAAGGCCGCCGCTTCGCGGTTTACATTCCCGACGAGCTCGTGCCTGAGGTGCGCCGATGTCTTGACAACGGTCGTGCGCTGCAGGACCTGCTCTACCAGACAGCACTGCGATACGCCAAAGCCCTGAAGCATGAGAGGACCATTAGGAGTCAAAAGGTTAAGAAATGACACGCTCGACGAACTCCCAATTCAGTTTTGCCGATGTCGAATTTCTCGGCCAAGGCGTGTGCCTGGAGCCGATGTTGCAGGCTATCTCCGATTTTATTGATCAGCACGGACACCTGGTCGAGAAAGTACGCCGGGATCTTGAGCGTGGTTTGAAGAATCCCAAGACCGGGCGGAATGGGTTGAACGCTCAGCAGGTGCTGCGCTCGCTGACTCTGATGCGGGTCAAGAACTGGGATTACCGCGAACTGCGAGAGCGGATCGCAGACGGATATACCTTGCGGCGATTCACTCGTTTCTACAGCAAGCTCGTTCCCAAGCATGACGCTTTCAACCGGGCTTTTAACAGGCTCACTCCAGCAACGCTCGAAGCGATCAACGACATCGTTGTCAAGTCCGCTGTCGCTCTCGGGCTGGAAAATGGCAAGAAACTGCGCGCTGATACGACCGTTGTCGAAACGGACATTCACTACCCAACTGACAGCACCTTGCTGTGGGACACCGTACGAGTCATCACGCGACTGGTCGGAGACCTCGACGACCTGCTTCCTCATGGTGTGCCGGGATTCACCAACCGCACTCGCAGCGCCCGGCGTCGGATGCAAGAAATCCAACGAATGACGCCCAAAGAGCGGCTCCGACATCTGGTACCGACATATCGCGAACTCATCCGGACCAGCGAGCAGGCGGTGGGAAACGCGCGCGCGGTGCTCAAAAAGACTGAACGAGTCGATAGCATCGATGTGATGACCGAGATCGCGATCAACGCCCTTCGAAGACAGATCGATCACTACTGTGGTCTTGGGGACCACGTCATCGATCAGTCGCGTCGCCGCGTGCTTGAGGGGAAGCAAGTTCCAAACGAGGAGAAGATCTTTTCTATCTTCGAAACTCACACCGATCTGATCAAACGAGGCAAAATCCTGAAACCGGTCGAATTCGGCCACAAAGTCTTCATTGCGGAAAGTGCCCGGGGTCTGATTACTCAATACCGTGTGCTCGATGGGAATCCCTCGGATGACGCCCACGTGGAATCGTCTCTGAAGCGTCACCAGGAAATATTCGGCGATGCACCAAGCGTGTACAGTGCCGATCGGGGATTTTTCAGCCAAAACAACATCCGGCAGTGCAAAGACGAGGGTGTCGAGCTCGTGTGCATTCCCCAGCGTGGCGGAAAGAAAACACCAGCCCAGGCAGCCTATGAGAAAAGCCCAGCCTTCAAGAGTGCCCAACGTTTCCGCGCCGGCATCGAGGGGCGCATCTCCGTTCTCTTCCGCGGTCGCGGCATGAAACGCTGTCTCGCCGAGGGTCGCGAGCATTTCGAACTCTTGGTGGGAGCCGCCGTGCTTGCGAACAACCTCATGGTAATTGCGCATCTGCTGATCGAGAAACAGAAACGACATCGTCGACGAGCTGCATAGGTTCATCGGCAAGCTCAAAGACCACTCATCTGGGAAGACGTGTCGACTCAGCACTGATAAATCCCCACTCCAGTGCAATCACCGGCTCTTTTGAACCTCACATTCGCCTGCTGATGATATGATGGCCCCGTCGCGGACCCCGGATCTCAGTAACCACGCCCCTTTTCATACGTTTTGCGACAGAAACTAGCTAGCAAGAAGCCGCGCAATTTGTGGGCGGGTTGGGCGGTATTCGCGTTGACTTATCTGATGTTCAGCCAGGGATGGGGTCTAACCCTGCCTGCGGCCGATGAAGCACGCCCGAACTCATTCCGTGTTGAGGTCTGCGGGCACGGCCAGCCGATGATCCTTATCCCAGGCTATTCGTCTTCAGGTGACACTTGGAAGAGCACAGTGGCCCATTTTCAGGACAAGTATACCCGCTATGTACTCACTCTCGCCGGGTTTGCGGGAGTGCAACCTATTCCTGCTCCATTGCTTTCCACCGTTCGCGACGACCTGGCCGTTTACATCATGCAGAAGCATCTGGAGAAGCCGGTGATTGTCGGCCACAGCTTGGGCGGAACCCTGGCGCTGGAACTTGCAGCCCGTTCACCGGAGCTCATCGGACCACTGGTTATTGTCGACTCGCTTCCCTTCATGGCCGGACCTACGTTTCGGGTTAAGAACCTGGACGAAGCGAAGCCGGGGATAGCCGCCATGCATGCCTACCTGTCGGCGCTCACGCCAGAGCAGCACACTGAAAACGCTCGCTCGGCTGCCGGCTTTAAATACATGGTTACCAACTCCTCCGACTTGGAGCTTCTCAAGCAATGGGTACTTGCCACTGATCCGAAAACGGCGGCCGAAGCCATGTACGAATTATTCAGCAGGGACCTGCGTGCCGAACTCTTGCACATCTCCTCGCCAACGTTGGTACTGGGAACCTGGATCGGACTGCACGAGCAGATCAAGCATTACAACCAGAACGTGCGCCGAGAAGACTTCCTTGATACATTCCAACAACAGTACGCCAACTTGCCGCACCTGCACTTTGTGATGAGTGACACGGCCCGGCACTTCATCATGTTCGATGACCCGCGCTGGTTCTTTCAGCAGTTGGACGCGTTCCTGGCCAATCCCATGGCAGCGGCTGCGGATCGAGGATTCAGCGGCAAGTGAATCTTGGCGACCCCCTCTGGGAAGAAACTGGTATAGTGTCTCGACCTGAGGCGAGCCGGCAGGCCGCCCCATTCGACAAGGCCCATCTCATGGTGACCTCGGAAACCGCTGCAAGGGACTCGACAGGTTCCAGTCTGGCCTACTGGGTTTGTCAATGCGCCGGATGGTCTTGTTTCACTCTATACATCCTGACGTTTGCAATCCTCTATAGCGGCTTTCACCTTGGCGCAGTAATAGAAATAGTCCTGATTGATAGCGTCCTCTGCCTCCTGCTCACGCACGGCCTGCGCGGGTGGATGCGCCGGCGAGGATGGATCCTGATGTCCGTGCACCGGCTTTTCCCACGGCTGGTCGCGGCAACGGTTCTACTCGCAGCGCTCCTTACCGGTTTGGTGCTGTTAGTCGGGACAACCATTCTGCGCTCTATACACCCACGCGATTCTGGATTCCTAGCCTATGTGTTCGTAGGCTTCATGTTTGCGCTTGGAGGCTGGCTCGTCATTTACTTCTGGGTCCGCGGTCGACGCAATCGGCGCGCCCTCGAGATGCAAGCCCTGCAACTGCAAGTCATCGCCCGCGACGCTCAGTTGCACGCCCTGCAGGGTCAGTTGAATCCCCATTTCCTCTTCAATTGCCTGAACAGCCTCCGTGCCCTGATTGTAGAGGATCCCGGGCGCAGCCAAATGATGGTCACGCGTATGGCTGAACTGCTGCGCCGTTCCTTGAGGACCAATCCCGCCGAAACCATCCCCCTGCAAGAGGAGATGGTGGCCGTAAAGGATTATCTCGACCTGGAGCGTATGAGGTTCGAAGATCGATTGAGGGTGATTTCCTTCCTGGAGCCCCGTGCTCTAACGTGCCGCGTGCCGCCGATGATAGTCCAGATCCTTGTCGAGAATGGGCTGAAGCACGGGATTGCCCACCTGCCGCAGGGAGGGGAGTTGCGTATCGCCGCCTGCGTGGTGAATGGCCGGTTGCAGGTTGAAGTCACGAACAGCGGCAAGCTGTATACCGATGCCGGGCTTACAGGCTCCGGACTGCATAACGCTCGCGAGCGGTTGCGGCTGATCTACGGCGATTCGGCATCGCTCACGCTCGCAGCCCGCGACAGCGAAAATGTGGTCGCGACCCTTGTAATCCCATCACAAATAACGCCGGATCCAGCGATCGCTCAGCCTGAAGTTCCTTCCGCCGTGGAGGCCGAGCGATGAAGGCGCTGCTGGTGGATGACGAGCGATTGGCCCGTAATGAATTGCGGCGCCTGCTGCGCGCCCATCCAGATATAGTTGTCGTTGGCGAAGCCCGCAATGTGGAGGAAGCGGAGGCACGGTTGCGCGAACAAGTAGTCGACGTGCTCTTCCTCGATATTGAGATGCCCGGCGCCTCCGGCTTCGACCTGCTGGAGCGGCTCGATCCGGTCCCACTGGTCATTTTCACCACCGCTTACGACGAATACGCGGTGCGAGCTTTCGAGGTGAATGCCCTCGACTATCTGCTGAAGCCCATCGCACCCGAGCGTCTGGCTGCGGCGCTGGAGCGTGTCCGGGAGGCTTGGAGCAAGACATTGGCTTCTGCGGCGGCCCCCGCTTCTGCAGCGGCGTGTCAGCCTCTGGAGCGGGTATTTGTCCGCGAGGGCGACCGCTGCTGGATCGTTCGCCTTGCCGACATCAGGTTGCTGGAATCGGAAGGCAACTACACTCGTCTGTATTTCGGCAGCCAGCGCCCGCTCATACTGAGATCGCTCCAAGCGCTCGAAGCCCGACTCGATCCTTCCGTCTTTTTTCGAGCCAGCCGCAGCCACATCATCAACCTGCGATTGGTGGCGGCCGTGGAAAGCGAAGTCGATGGCAGCCTGGCTGTTACCTTGCGCGACGGCCCCAAAGTGGAGGTTTCGCGACGCCGGTCACGGCTGCTGCGCGAAAGCCTCAGGTTCTTGCGGAAGGAAAAAAAACGGAATGGTATCAGTGCTTAAATATCGAGATTCCTGCATGGCCAGCATGGCTTGATGCAGGTCTCTCGACCGGTGGGACGAAAGGTAGTATTAGTTTCAAGTGCTGATACCGGTTTTAGGACTGTCAGATCAGATCTCAGAGGAGGTCGTGATATGCGAATCAAATCGACTATCGTCATGCTGGCAGTGCTTGGGCTCATTGCCTTCGACCTGAGCGCCTGGACGTCGCAGAATCCGCGCGAAACCTCACTGCAAGGAGCGAATACGGATTCGGCCGTTTTGACCAGCGCTGATAAAGAGGGTCTATCGTTAGTCCTGCGCTTGCAAGCCGCGCTGGGCGAGCAGATCTGGCCGGGCTTTGGCCGCGCAGCCATTCCGATCATCCTATTCAACGAGCATGATGAGTTCTTGATCGGAGCAACGAATCCCCCCGTGTTGTGGGTAGTTGTACAAGCGGACGACTTTCAAGGGCATCCTTATTATCGCCGCGCCGCCGGGACGGCCCAGGCGTTTGCCGCTCCTGTTGGGGCGGAGTGGGCGGGAAGCCTTAGCACTCTGGAATGGACGAATCTCAAGTCGCCAATGAAACTCGGTCGCGATTCTCACTCGGTCGCACTGTTGCATGAAATGTTCCATGCCTTCCAGGCCAAGCAATCGTTGGCTCATTTATGGAGTGCGCAGGCTGTTTACAAGGTTGAAGCACGCTATCCATTTAACGATTCCCAGTTTGCCGCCGCCTGGAACAATGAAGGCTCTATGCTCGCGGCAGCACTGAAAGTCAAGGATGATGCGGACGCGCGTCGTGCGGCTCATGAGTTCTTGCAAGCGCGTGCTGCCCGCCGCACGCGAGCCTCTCTCAGCCCGGAATTGGTTGATTTCGAGCGCGAGCTTGAGTGGCTCGAGGGACTGGCCAGTTACGTCGAGATCCGTTCTTATGAGTTGGCCTCGTCGCACGCAGGCGAGGCGCCCTTTGCGGATTTTAAGCCAAGCTTGCCTCTTCATTTGAGGGTGAGCTTCTTCCGTCTGGAGAAACAGATGGGCAGCCAGAAGGGTGATTTGCGCTTTTATTTGAGCGGTATGGCGCAAGCGCGCTTGCTCGATCGCCTGAGCACAGGCTGGCAGGCGCGGGCGCTCGGCGACAGTATGTACCTTGAAGACCTGTTGCGGGAAATCGCAGGGCCGGATGCAAAGTGAACTGTTCCTGAGTTGCCTGTGACGTCTCGTCAGAATTTCGCCATTAAGGGTCTGTCAATGAATAACGTTTACACTTTGCTGCAGGCCTGCGGGCCGCAGCCCGGAGGGGCGCGGCGGCGGGTGGGCATCTGCTTCGTTGCCGCTCCTCGACGATGCACACCGACATCGCCTGCGTCGCGGCGCCTTGCATCTGCCCGCCCGGCGCTCGCGCCAAAGTGCAAACGTTATTCATTGACAGACCCTAAGTGCATAGGATTCAACCACGATCCCTGAAAATCCACACCAAGCTACGGGCGAATTCGGTGAATTCGTTACGGCTAAAGCCTGGCGATGGGTGCACAATAAAAGCTTGTGACAAATAGCAACTTGCGCCGGTCAGGCATACAGGTCCGTGAATATGGAACCAGGGGCCCGGCCGTGGTTGTTTTGCACGGCGGCCCAGGCGCGCCTGGATACATGGCTCCTGTGTCGTGCGGACTCGCGGATACTTTTCGCGTTTTCGAACCTCTGCAGCGCGGCAGCGGTGCCGAGCTCCTAACAGTCGCCCGCCACGTTGCGGACCTGCACGAGTTGTTGGAATCGCGCTGCTGGAGAGTCCGGCTGGCCCTGGTGGGTCACTCCTGGGGCGCGATGCTTGCGCTCGCCTACGCCGCGGCGCACCCTGGCCGCGCGGCAGGGCTGGTGCTCATCGGGTGCGGCACCTTCGATGTGGCCACGCGCGCTCGCATGCGGGCTATCCTTGATGAGCGCATGGACGATGGCCTGCGGCGACGCATGGAGCGCCTGCCGGAAGAGTTTCCCGATCCGGATGAGCGGATCCGCGTACTGGGCAACCTGACCCTGCCGCTTTATTCCTACGAGATCCTTCCCTCCGGCCAGGCGGCCGAAGTGTGCGACGCGCTCGCTAATCGCCAGACCTGGGAGGACATGGTGCGGCTGCAGCAGGAAGGCGTTTACCCTGCGGCTTTTGCCGCGATCGATGTGCCCGTTATCATGCTGCACGGCGCCGCTGATCCCCACCCTGGGCGGATGATCCGGGCGGGGCTCGAGCCCTATCTCCCGCAACTGGAGTACCGCGAGTGGGAGCGCTGCGGGCACTACCCGTGGCTCGAAAGACATGTTGGCGTAGAGTTCTTTGTTGTCCTGCGCGATTGGTTGTCCCGGCTACTCACGGGCGGTTGCCCCGAACCGGCGCATCATGTAATCGAAGGCTACGAGTAATTGCTTCTAGATAAACCTTGGTTTTGCCAGAGACTCATGGGGTTTGCGTTCCGGGAGTGACCTGGCATTTCTCATACTTTTCCGAGAATACACACTGATGGAGCCGATGTCTGTAGGGGCGCCACCTGTGGGCGCCAAGGGCCTGATGGGCGGCAAAACTGGCTTGCTCGGATTGGAGCGAGATCGAAAATGCCTTGCTTGGGTGCAGTCCTCGAATCTAACCGAAGACACTGCCACTCATAAGCGCCTGAGGATCTAGTCCCGGATGATTCATGCGGAATCGTGCCGGCTTCAATTGGGGGTACGGATGGAACGACAGATGGAATATACTTATGCCCACTGCTGATTCCGTATAACCGCCTTTTAGTGGAGGTGATTTCATGAAACGCTTTTGTTCGGCCCTGTTCTTGACCCTCGCGCTGGTCACGCCCCTTATCGCTCAGCAGCCGCCGCTCATCGATCGCGAGCTGTTCTTCGGCGATCCCGAAATTGCGGGGGCCCAGATCTCGCCTGACGGCAAATACATCGCCTTCATCAAGCCATGGAACAACACCCGGAATATCTGGGTGAAGAAAACTGAGGAGCCGTTTGAAAAGGCCAAGCTTGTCAGTGCTGATACAAAGAGGCCAATCCCCGGATATTTCTGGAGCCGCGACGGCAAATATATCCTCTTTGTCCAGGATCAAGCCGGGGACGAGAACTTTAATGTGTTTGCAGTTAACCCATCCGATTCGCCGGCGCCCGGCGCCGCCGCGCCTCCGGCGCGTAACCTCACTCAGGCGTCAGGTGTGCGTGCTTTCATCTATGCCGTTCCCAAATCAGAGCCGGACATCATTTATGTGGGCCTGAACGACCGCGACAAAGCCTGGCACGACCTCTACAAAGTGAAGCTCTCCACTGGCGAGCGAACGCTGCTCCGGCAGAACAAGGATCGCATCGTGGGCTGGGTCTTCGACAACAAAGATCAACTCAGGCTGGCTGTTCGATCTACCGACACAGGAGATACTGAGATACTTCGCGTCGATGCTGGAGAACTCAAGAAGATCTATTCCTGCAGTGTCTTTGAATCGTGCAACCCCATCGGGTTTCATAAAGACAACCAGCGCGTCTACATCGGCAATAATCACGGAGATGATGTGGATCTCAGCCGCCTTGACCTGTTGAATCCAGAGACTGGAGCGACTCAAGCCGTCGAATCCGATCCCCTGAAGCGGGTGGATTTCGCTGGTGCACTGACATCCGAACTGACCAACGAGATTCTCGCCACTTTCTATATTGACGACAAAATCCGACTCTACTGGAAAGACAAAAGCTTCGCGGCCGACTACAAACTTCTCCTGAAGACGCTGGGCGACAAGCAGATTGGATTCGGCTCGCGTACTAAGGATGAGCGTCTCTGGCTGATCTCGGCCTCCAGCGACACTGAGCCGGGCGGGACGTATCTGTTCGACCGCAAGACAAAGCAGCTCACACTGCAGTACCGCATCCGCGAAAAGATAAACCGGCAGCACCTAGCCCCGATGCAGCCGATCCGGTACAAATCGTCGGATGACTTAGAGATTCCCGCTTATTTGACCACACCCAAAGGTGTTGACCCTAAAGGCTTGCCGGTGATTGTCTTCCCGCATGGCGGGCCCTGGGCGCGCGACATCTGGGGCTATAACGGAGGAGTCCAATTCCTGGCCAACCGCGGCTATGCCGTGATACAGCCTAATTTCCGCGCCTCCACCGGCTACGGCAAGAAATACCTGAACGCCGGAAATCTGCAGTGGGGCGAGAAAATGCAGGACGATATCACCTGGGGGGTGAAGTATCTGATCGAGAAAGGAATTGCCGACCCGAAGCGTGTCGGAATAATGGGCGGATCCTACGGAGGCTATGCGACGCTTGCGGGCGTGGCCTACACCCCGGATCTCTATGCAGCCGCGGTCGCCATTGTGGCCCCGTCCAACCTCATTACGCTGCTGGAGTCCATTCCACCTTACTGGGAGGCCATTCGCACCACCTTTTATAAACGGATGGGCGACCCGAACACCCCGCAAGGGAAAGCCCAGTTGGAGCGCCAGTCGCCGCTGAACTCGGCTGGCAAGATTAAAACACCGCTGATGGTTGTCCAGGGTGCAAACGATCCCCGTGTAAACAAGCGCGAATCCGACCAGATCGTGATTGCCTTGCGCGACCGGAAATTTCCCGTCGAGTACCTTGTGGCGCCAGACGAAGGCCACGGCTTTGCGCGGCCGGTGAACAACATGGCGATGTTTGCCGCAGCGGAGAAATTCCTCGCCAGGCACCTGGGCGGACGGTACCAGGAAGGCGGGACAGCGGAAGTCATAACCCGCCTCAAGGAGATCACAGTGGACCCGGCCACGGTCGTCATGCCGAAGAAGGTGGAAGCGCCGGCCGGAGCGCCGCAGGTCACGGCAGGCCTCCCGACCGGAGTTTACAAGTACAAAGCGAGTATCAAGATGGGAGATCGCTCGCTTGAGATGAGCATGGCGACTACCATTCAGGAAAGCGGCGGCGTGTGGACCGCCACCGACACAGTAACGATGCCGATGGGTGAAATGTCCGACACCACCACCTACGACAAGAAGGCCCTGACGCTCGTCACGCGCAGCATCAAGCAGGGACCGGTGACGATTGACCTGGCTTTTAGGGACAACAAGCTCAAAGGCAAGATAGTCATGAGCGGGCAGGAGAAACCATTCGAAACTGAGTTGGCTGGTCCGCTGTTTGCCGACGGCGCAGGTTCTCCATTTGCTATCGGAGCGCTCCCCTTGACTGAGGGATATTCCGTCACCATCCGCAATTTTGATGTTCAAAAGCAAAAGGAAAAGCTGATGCAGGTGAAGGTGGCCGGTTCGGAAAGCGTGACTGTCCCGGCTGGTACATTCAATGCCTATCGTGTAGAAATCACCCCGGCGGAAGGCGGAGCGGAAAGCATCACGGTGTGGATCGCCAAAGACTCGCGTAAACCCGTCAAGACAGCCGCCGTCCTCCCCCAAATGGGCGGAGCCACACTAACCGCCGAACTCCAATAGTCCAGATCTCTCCTCTGTTCTTCGAGTCTTCGTGGTGGCTCTTAATGGGCCGCCACGAAGACACAAAAGCCCCCGCGCGGCCAACCGGATTCGTCGTCAAACTCACCCCCTGGAAATCATTACCAGACCAGCACTGCACATAGCGTCGGTCTCTTTCTCATTGACATTCTACAGAAGTGCTGGCTGGTTGAGCGCCTCAACCCGCCCGTTTTAGAGGCGCAACTCTGCGTTTTGGCTGAGGAGCAGTTTCTGAAGCGCCTTCACGTCCAGTTTTCGCGGGAGCACGCCCTTGGTGGCGGCCAGCGCTGCCGCGCAACCCGATGCGTGGCCAATGGCCATCGCCGGCGCCATCGAGCGCGCCGACTGGAAAGGAGCCTGCTCGCTGGAAATGCATCGGCCCGATAGCACCAAGCCCTCTACCTTCTTGGGCAACAGCGAGCGATATGGAATGTCGAAGCCTTCGTGCTGGAAGAAAAATCGCTTGCCGTGATATTCGGGCATGGGGTTTGAACTGATGGCGATGACATCAGGAAAGCGCTTTCCTTCGATTGCGTCTTTTTCCGTGACGACATACTCGCCGATGATCCTGCGCGTTTCCCTCACTCCGATGTTCGTTGCCGTCTTTGAAAGATAGAGCGATTCCATTCCGGGCTTCTTGCGCATCTCCTGAATCTGGTCCCAGAGCTTCAGCCGTGCTTCGACCTCGGCCCGTGTCAGGGTTTCGACATCCAGACCATCGCCTGCGATACGGGGTCCCCACCTCACGACATGATCTCCGGTGCGGATTCCGCCAAACGGGCCCTGTACGGTAGCCGGCACCCCGCCGAGGCCGTACATCAGGCTCATCGCCATGCGATCTCCGGTGGCCGCCGGGCTCATAAACGGCGCGCCCGCCCCTGCCGCAATGTCGCCGTCACCGGTACAGTCGATCACGACATCTGCGGCGATGGCCTGCCGGCCGGATTTCGAGTGCACGACGACTCCTGTTACCCGCACGCCATCGAGCATCGGCGCGACTACCCAGCTGTGTAGGCGGAGCTTGACTCCTTCTTTCTTGAGCAGGTTCAGGCAGGCAACCTTCGCTGCCTCCGCGTCAAAGCCGACGGTGTAAG
>Ga0315277_10008455_pt1 | contig 13238 bp, 8 predicted proteins | sample YL17G05_15_MG_FD_203695 | JGI IMG/M metagenome (GOLD analysis project Ga0315277, IMG submission 203695) | Sediment microbial communities from Yellowstone Lake, YNP, Wyoming, USA - YL17G05_15 | ecosystem: Environmental > Aquatic > Freshwater > Lake > Sediment | place: USA: Wyoming | collected...
GGACTACTATGAGCAGGTCAGGGAGCAGGCGATGGCAGATGCCGAGGCTAAAGCCGAGCAACTGGCTAGCCTGGCCGGTGTCAACCTGGGTAAGCCCACTTACATATCTGAGAGCACTCAGGTCCCACCCATCATACGCGGCCCAGTATATGAGGCGGCACCAGCCACGGGTACACCTATCAGTCCGGGCGAGACGGAGATTAGTCTTACTGTTCAGGTAACCTACTCTATCCAGTAAACTAGAGCAAGCCCAATAAAGACTATCTGTAATCTGGCTACTGGAATCCAGGGAGCTCTGTCCGGGGCTCCCTCTACGTTTTGCCCGCACCCTCGCCAGCTAGCGAGTTGCAGGAGCAGGACAGTCAGAGTTTACTGCGCAGCGCTGGTATAGCGTTCCCATTCGCTGTAGACGCAACCGCAATATTGCTGGCGGTAGAGGTCCAGTCCCTTGGTAATGCGGCGGCTATCTGAGTAGCGCTTCCTGAGGTCAGCGTACCGGAAATCTACACCCTTTTCTTCAGCTACGTCGTTGCCAGTTTTCAGGATGAGGTCGTGCTTTTGGTGGGGGCTGATAAGCAAAGTAGTGGTAAAGGCGCTGAAGCCTGTCTGGAGCGCAACATCGGCTGTTTTAGCCAGGCGAAGCCTGAAGCAGTACTGACAGCGCTCGGACTCATGCCCCACTACTTGACGAAAGTACTCTATCATGTCGTAGCCATCGGTCACTGTCAGGGGCAAGTTTGCTTTCTGAGCGTAAGACTTCATCGCTTCCAGGCGTTGCTGGTGCTCCATATAGGGGTGAATGTTGGGGTTGTACCATAGAGCACTGACCTCATAGCCCTGTGCTTTCCAATGGTCTACTGTGTAGGCAGCGCAGTGAGCACAGCAGCAGTGGACCAGGATTGAGTTAACTTTCATGGGCAAGTCTCTTCCTGACCAGTTACCAGAGGGATGACTGATTGGTCTTTTCTTTGTTATAAGGTAAGCCGAGGTGCTGGTAAGCCAGCTGGGTAGCTAGTCTGCCCCGGGGGGTGCGCTCCAGAAAGCCCAGTTGCAGAAGATAAGGCTCATAGACATCCATAATAGTGTCCGCCTCCTCACTGATTGAGGCAGCTATGGTATCCAGTCCCACCGGGCCACCGTTAAATTTGTCAATGATGGTATGCAGTACCTTGTGGTCTACTTCATCCAGTCCTATCTGGTCAACTTCCAGCTTGGATAAAGCTTCAAGGGCCACTGACCGGGTAACGATGCCTTTTGCCATCACCTGGGCATAGTCTCTGACCCGCTTGAGCAGGCGGTTAGCCACGCGCGGAGTACCCCTTGCGCGGCGAGCTACCTCTTCTAGCCCGTCATCTTCCGCCTTTACCTGTAGAATACGGGCTGAGCGTTTGAGGATTGTCTCTATAGATGCCTGGTCGTAGAAGTCGAAACGGTGGACAGCGCCAAACCGGTCGCGGAGGGGTGGGCTGAGCAGGGCGAATCGAGTGGTGGCGCCAATGAGGGTGAAGGCCGGCAGGTCCAGGCGTAAGCTCTTGGCGCCGGGACCTTTACCTATGATTATGTCCAGGCCGAAATCTTCCATGGCCGGGTATAATACTTCCTCCACTGTACGGTTAAGGCGGTGGATTTCATCAATAAAGAGCACGTCCTGGTTACGAAGGTTGGTCAGGATTGCAGCAAGGTCTCCGGTGCGGTCTATCGCCGGCCCCGAAGTAATTCTGATGTTGACCCCTAGCTCAGCGGCAATAATATAGGCCAGGGTAGTCTTGCCCAGGCCGGGTGGACCGTAGAGCAGTACATGGTCTAAAGCCTCACCTCGGCCTTTGGCAGCGGTGATAGCGATACCCAGGTTCTCCTTTATCCGGCCCTGACCGATGAATTCGTCAAAGCGACGGGGCCGGAGACTGGTGTCAAGAGGTACGTCCTCAGCGATAGGTTTACCTGAGATAATGCGAGCTATAATTCACCCCCCTGCTCCCCACTGTCAAAGTTATCGCCCAGCTCTTCGGTCTTCTCTCCGCCAGTTTCCAGTTCGGGCTCTACCACTTCAGCCGAATAACGGGCTGGAATGAGCCGGCCGATAATCACGTTTTCCTTGAGCCGGATGAGCTTGTCTACTTTGCCCTGGACGGCAGCTTCGGCAAGTACTCTAGTGGTTTCCTGGAAAGAAGCCGCCGCTAGCCAGCTATCAGTGTTCAGGGAGGCCCTGGTTATGCCTAATAGTATTGCGTGAGCAGTGGCTGGTTCACCACCTTCGGCCAGCACCTTGGCGTTAATGTCCTCGTAATGCCACCGGGCTATCAGTTCACCAGGCACTAGGTCAGTATCACCCGAGGAATCAATGGAAACCTTGGTCAGCATCTGCCGGGTGATAACCTCGATATGTTTATCGTTTATGTTGACACCCTGGGAACGGTACACCTTTTGCACCTCGTCTACCAGGTACTGCTGTACCGCTTCTTTGCCAAGAATATGGAGAATATCCTGCGGATTGATGGAGCCATCGGTGAGCTGTTGCCCCGCTTTTATCTGGTCTCCGGTTTGAACATGGATATGAACAGCAGTGGAAACCGGGTACTCTCGTTCTTCTGTCTCTTCATATCTTATAGCCAGGCGATTATCTTCAATAACTACTTTACCGGCTACGCGGGCCGTAATAGCCTGAGCCTCGGTGGTCAGAGCGGTGGTTGGTGGTGCCGCTTCAGCCTCAGGGGTTTGAGTAGCTAACACATCTCCTATATCTACCCACTGACCATTAGTCACGCTTAGTTCCCAGCCAGCAGGCACGGAATATTCATCGAGGTACATCTCAGTGCTGGTGACCTTAACCTTCCTGCCTTCCTCGTTTTCGATTACCTCAGCAGCGCCGTCTATCTCTGAAATGATGGCCCGGTTTCTGGGTGGCCTTGCCTCAAAGAGTTCTTCCACTCTGGGTAGGCCGCTGGTGATATCGATGCCGACCACGCCGCCGGTATGGAAAGTGCGCAGGGTCAACTGAGTTCCAGGCTCACCGATACTCTGGGCGGCAATTATACCTACCGCCGTGTTGAGGTCTACCAAGTGTCTGCGGGCGAGGTCGCGCCCGTAACATTTCTGGCATACACTCTGTCTGGACTGGCAGCAAAGGGGAGACCTGACGTGGACCCTGGTTATTTTGGCAGCGGTAATTGCCTCCGCCTTCTGCTCGTCGATATCTTCATTTCGGTCGACGATGGTCTCGCCGCTCACGGGATGTATTACCTTGGTGGCAGCTAACCTGCCGGTTATCCGTTCAGCCAATGGTGGTAGCAGGCCCTTTTCCTGGGGTTCGGACATCCATATGCCGTCAGCAGTACCACAATCCTCCTGCAGAATAATGACGTCTTGAGCGACATCGACCAGGCGTCTGGTGAGGTAACCACTGCTTGATGTCCTGAGGGCGGTATCAGCCAGTCCTTTGCGGGCACCATGGGTGGAGATAAAGTATTCCAGAACACCGAGTCCTTCACGGAGGCTCGACTTTATCGGGAAGTCTATTATGTTGCCTGAAGGGTTAGTCATTAAACCCCTCATGCCTGCCATCTGCCTGATCTGGGAAATATTACCTTTTGCTCCTGATGTTGCCATCATGTAGACGCCACCGTAACGGTCAAATTCCTGAGAGATGGCATCAGTTATTTTATCTGTAGCTTCCATCCAGACTTCGATGACACGGTTATACTTTTCATCTCCGGTAATCAAGCCGCGATGATACTGGTTTTCAACAACAGTGATTTTGTCCTCTGCCTCTTTCAGGATTTTGGGTTTGCTCTGGGGGACCTGGATATCGCTCATGGCAATCGTAGTCCCCGACTTGGTGGCATAGTGGAACCCCAGTTGTTTGATATCATCCAGTATGGCAGCGGCACGTTCATTGGTAAGTTTCTGCCAGCTGTCGGTGACTATTTGCTTCAAGACTGATTTGTCGACTATTTTGTTGTAGAATCCCAGCTCCGGGGGTATAACATCGTTGAAAATGATACGGCCAACGCTTGTTTTGACTCTTTGCCTGTCTCCATCAGGTCTCCTGACCTCAATCTCAGCCCTCAGGTCAACGGCACCAAGTTCGTAAGCGAGCTTTGCTTCCTCGAAACTGCCCAGTATCGTACCTTCTCCCTTAGCTCCGGGCCTGATAGTAGTCAGATAGTAGCAACCGAGCACCATATCCAGGGTTGGGGTTACTATAGGCTCGCCGCTGCTGGGTAACAGCATATTGTGGATGCTGAGCATCATTTCTCTGGCTTCTTTAACCGCAGTTTTTGACAGAGGGATATGGACTGCCATCTGGTCGCCATCAAAATCGGCGTTGAAAGCAGAACATACCAGAGGGTGGAGCTGGATGGCGCTACCATCTATCAGCACCGGTTCAAAGGCCTGGATGCTAAGCCGGTGGAGCGTTGGAGCGCGGTTAAGCAATACCGGCCGGTCTTTTACAATTTCCTCGAGAACGTCATATACCTCTGGCTTGGCTTTCTCCACCAGGCGGCGGGCACTCTTGATATTATGGGCAAGACCCTGCGCTACCAGGCGGGACATGATGAAGGGTTTGAATAGTTCCAGGGCCATTCGCCTGGGTAGACCGCACTGGTGAAGTTTGAGTTCCGGGCCAACAACTATGACCGAGCGCCCACTGTAGTCAACTCGCTTGCCTAAAAGGTTCTGGCGGAAGCGGCCGTGCTTGCCCCGCAGCATGTCTGACAGCGACTTCAACTGGTGATTACCGCTTACCGATACAGCTCTTCCTCTTCTTCCATTGTCGATCAGGGAGTCTACTGCCTCCTGGAGCATCCTTTTCTCATTACGGACAATGATTTCAGGTGCTGCCATTTCCATAAGGTGGCGCAACCGGTTGTTGCGGTTAATGACCCGGCGGTACAGGTCGTTAAGGTCACTGGTGGCAAATCTGCTCCCGTCGAGCTGAATCATGGGCCGGAGGTCTGGGGGCAGGACAGGCAATACTGTTAAAATCATCCACTCCGGCTTATTACCGCTGCGGCGGAACGCTTCTACCAGGTGTAACTGCTTGCTTGCTTTCCTGCGGCGCTGACCCGAGGTTGAGTGGCCTTCTTCGAGCAGTCTGTTACGCAGTTCGTCCAGATTAAGCTCTCTTATGATTTTGAGAATAGCTTCGGCGCCCATGCCCGCCTCGAAAACTCGACCGTGCTTCTGTTTGAGTTCGAGGTACTGGTTTTCAGTAAGCATGGCCTGGGGGCGAATGTCTTTTAGCTGTTCTATCTCGGCGTACAGGTCATTCTCGAGCTTTTCCTTCTCTTCAACAAAATTGCGCTGGAGTTGGTTTACTTCCTCGACGGTGGCTCCTTCGGCCTCTGAGATTTTGGCCTCGAGTAACTTTTGACGGGCGGCAGTATCCTGCGCGCTCTTCTCCTCTAATTGCTTGATTGCTTCCTGGCGTGCCGCTTCGTCAACGGAGACTATGATATAGTGGGAGAAGTACAGGACACGTTCCAGGCTCCGTGGTGACAGGTCGAGTAACAGTCCTATTCGGCTGGGTATTCCCTTGGCAAACCAGATGTGGCTCACCGGGGCGGCAAGCTCGATATGTCCCATGCGCTCGCGGCGCACCTTAGCCCGGGCTACCTCGACACCGCACTTATCGCAGATGATGCCCTTATAGCGTATCTTTCTATATTTTCCACAAGAACATTCATAGTCCTTGGTCGGCCCAAAGATTCTCTCGCAGAAAAGCCCATCCCTTTCTGGCTTCAGGGTACGGTAGTTCATGGTCTCCGGTTTAGTGACTTCCCCGTAAGACCAACTTGTAATCTGCTCTGGTGAAGCTAGAGAAATACGTACTGCATCAAAATCATTAACTTCAAGCATTTTCTTCTACTCCCTCCCCTCGTGTCGCCTCCGAAGCTACATCAGCCGGGGGGCCTTCAACAGCTTCAGGCTCTCCTTCTGGCTCGGGAACACTAGAAATCTCTGTGGGAAGAGTTATTCCCTCTTCTTCATTAATTACCTCGATAGCCAGCGATAGACTCTGCAGTTCCTTGACCAGAACCTTAAAGGATTCAGGCACGCCGGACTGTATGATTTCCTCATTCTTGACTATAGCTTCGTAGGTCTTGGCTCGACCACTGACATCGTCTGATTTGATAGTCAGAAACTCCTGGAGATTGCGGGCAGCGCCGTAAGCTTCCAATGCCCATACCTCCATTTCTCCGAAACGCTGGCCACCGAATTGTGCCTTACCGCCCAGTGGCTGCTGGGTGATAAGGGAGTACGGTCCGGTGGAGCGGGCATGAACCTTATCTTCAACCAGGTGAATTAGCTTCATCATGTATATGTTACCCACTGTTACCGGCTGGTCAAACCGTTCACCGGTACGCCCGTCGCGGAGTATGACCTTGCCGATGGTAGGTGGCGGTAGGTTAAATGTCGTGTACGTCTTATCAACCGCTTGTTTCAATTCCTGCTGGTTAAGGTCGCGACTGGCTACACCCAAATCTTCGAGCCAGAGGCGCAGGCAGACATCCTTTGCCTCTCCTGAGTAGTCATCGCTGAAGACCTTGTCTCCATCATAACCCTGACTTTTTAGCCATGTCTTCGTCAGCTCCAGTGAGCTGGTGGGGTATTCCTGATTGGGGTCAAGGCTGACTGCCCCGGCCTTTTGCGCCAGCCAGGTTCTGGCCAGGGCATCCTCGATGGCAGTGTCATCGGCGCCATCAAAGACGGGAGTTACAACCCGGAAGCCCAGTATCTGGGCGGCCCAGCCCAGATGCGTTTCCATAACTTGCCCGAGATTCATACGTGATGGTACGCCTATAGGGTTAAGGATAATGTCCACCGGTGTGCCATCAGGGAGGAAAGGCATGTCTTCGGCTGGGGCGATAAGAGCAATAACCCCTTTATTGCCGTGCCGTCCGGATAGTTTATCACCCACGGATATGGCGCGTTTCTGTGCTACCCAGACCTGCACCCATTGATTGACTCCAGACTGTAACTCGTCATCCTTCTCGCGGGAGAAGACCTTCACATTAATCACCTTGCCCCAGTCACCGTGGGGTACCCGGAGTGAGGTATCTTTCACCTCTCGGGCTTTCTCGCCAAAGATGGCTCGTAAGAGCTTCTCCTCAGCCGATAACTCAGTCTCTCCCTTGGGTGTTATTTTGCCGACAAGTATATCGTTAGGGCCGACTTCGGCACCAATCCGAATAATGCCATATTCATCAAGCTCGCGCAGACTTTCCTCACCTACATTGGGTATATCTCTGGTGATTTCCTCAGGCCCCAGCTTGGTGTCCCGAGCTTCTACCTCATACTTGGCAATGTGAATAGAGGTGAACTTGTCCTTTTCGAGCAAGCGGTTACTGATTATGATAGCGTCTTCAAAGTTGTACCCTTCCCAGCTCATGAAGGCGCATAGAATATTCTGCCCCAGAGCCAGTTCCCCCTGCTCGGTAGCTGAGCTATTAGCCAGGAGCTGTCCCTCCTCCACCCGGTCGCCTTTATTTACTACGGGACGCTGGCTGATGCAGGTACCTTGATTAGTACGCACAAATTTCATTAGAGGGTATACGTCCGTGTTGCCATTATCTTTGGTAACTATAATCTGAGAGCTGGTAACTGAAGTCACTGCACCGGGATTGTCAGCAAACAGTATCTGCCCGCTGTGCTTGGCGGCCTCTGTCTCCATACCGGTAGCCACTAGAGGAGCCTCGGGGCAGAGCAGGGGCACTGCCTGCCGCTGCATATTAGCACCCATCAGAGCGCGGTTGGCGTCGTCATGTTCCAGGAAGGGGATTAATGATGTGGCTACGCTGACAATTTGTTTGGGTGATACATCCATAAACTCAATCTCATCGGGTGACGCAAGTTCATATCGATCGGCAAGTCTAGCTTCAACCTTCTCCCCGACAAACTGGTTTTTATCGTCGAGCACAGCGTTTGCTTGTGCAATAGTATATACATCTTCTTTGTCAGCAGTTAAATATTCGACCTCGTCAGATACGAAAGGTACCACTTTAACCATTATGGGGGGTAGTTTAGATAGCTTGGCCAATGCCTGCCGGGAGATGGTAACACCGGCTCTTACCACTTTGTTACCCTTGTCATCATGTACCGCCTCTCTGGTGGTTCTTGCCAGGAGCTTACTGTCGGTCGACTTTAGTTCTCTGATGACCTTACGGTAGGGGGTCTCAATGAAGCCGTACCGGTTAACCAGACTATAGGTAGCCGGGGAGCCGATAAGTCCGATGTTGGGACCTTCCGGAGTCTCGATAGGGCATATTCTACCGTAGTGGGAATAGTGGACATCGCGGACATCGAAGCCGGCACGCTCACGGGATAGGCCTCCTGGCCCCATTGCCGATAGGCGGCGTTTGTGGGTTAACTCAGCCAATGGGTTAGTCTGGTCCATAAATTGCGACAGCTGTGAGCCGCCGAAAAACTCCCTTATAGCGGCTGATACGGGACGAATGTTCACCAGGGCACTCGGGGTAACCGCTTCGGTGTCAATTACGCTCATATGCTGTTTTATAACTCGCTCCAGGCGCAGTAAACCAATACGGAACTGGTTCTGTATCAGTTCGCCGACAGTGCGCACCCGCCGGTTCCCAAGATGGTCAATCTCGTCAGGAGTATCATTGCCATTGTTGGTCATAAGTATGTGTCTTACTATCTCTATGATATCTTCCTTGGTTAGAGCTCGCGTCTTTTCCGAGACCGCGAGTCGCAACCGCTTGTTAAGCTTGTAACGGCCGACAATACCCAGGTCGTAGCGCAGAGAATTGAAGAAAAGGTTATTTATTAGTTTGCGAGCGTTTTCTATATTGGGCGGGTCGCCGGGGCGCAATTTCTTGTAGATATCAATCAGGGCCTCAGACTCATTGTTAATCCAGGGCTCACGCTCAATAGTTGCCTGAATAAACTGGTGTTCGGGAGAATTGTCCTCTTTTGGAAACAGGCTGAAAATTTGCTCATTGGTACCATACCCAATAGCCCGTAAGAGTGTGGTAATAGGAATTTTTCGTTTGCCATTTATCTTGGCCGAGACCACATCCCGGTTACTCGTCTCGAATTCCAGCCAGGCTCCGCGAGTAGGGATTAACTTGGCGTGACATAGTTTGCGTCCGGTAGCGACGTCTTCTTCGAGAGTAAAATAAACACCGGGTGAACGAAGCAGTTGACTTACTACTACCCGTTCTGCGCCGCTGGTGATGAAAGTACCCTTGCTTGTCATCAGGGGGATATCACCAAAGAATATGTCCTCCTCTTTTATTTCACCCGTCCCTTTGATCAGCAACCTCGCCTTGACATAAAGTGGGGCTGAGTAAGTAAGGTCGCGTTGGCGGCACTCCAGTTCGGAATGGCGTGGGGTGCGTAACTCGTAACTAACAAAGCTTAGTTCCAGCCGGTTACCGATGAAGTCTCTAATGGGGGAGACCTCCTCCAGTAATTGCATAAGTCCGGTTTCCTGGAACCACTGGAACGAATCCAGTTGAATTGCGATGAGGTTTGGAACATCAAGTACCTGGGGTAATTTGGCGTAAGATTTCTTGGGAATAATGCTAATTGGCGCAGAATGCCTTGGCAACATAGAAACCATCTAACTCCTTAAATTAAATACCGGGTTCTGGCATTGTTCAAGCAATAGACCAAAATAAAAATAGTGGCTTGATGAAGGATATAGTAAGGTGAAAAAAATTAAGAGGCATGATTACAAACTTATACAATACTACTTTTTCCGACTCTTGTCAAGAGCCGTCACTATTGGTTAAACGGGATGTCAAATACTTTCGTATCATGATTTTTTCGTTGTCAAGTGTGCATATCTCTGTTATACTTTACTGGACGCCCCCATCGTCTAGTGGCCTAGGACATCGGCCTTTCAAGCCGGCAACAGCGATTCGAATTCGCTTGGGGGCACTAACCATTTCAGTTTAGCACCCCGCTGGCCTGCTGTAAATGTTTTATTTATTTATATGCTTAGCGGAAGGCAGTCACCCCTTGACATTGGGTTGATATGTCTATACACTGTCAACTGGACATGGAAAGGCAGGGTTTGACAATAGCTCAGGCGGCGCGTGAGCTTGGAGTGTCGACCAGGACCGTCAGGCGCTTCATAAAATCGGGTAAAATTAGCGCGGAGCTGGTTCCCGGGCCTTTCGGTGAAGAATACCGGATACTGGAATTGCCTGTAGTGTCCCATAAACCCGGCACCGTAGACAGCAAGTCTAGCCAGTCCATTGTACAAGCCCCTATACATCCCTCTGTGCAAAGCGTTGACATAATACGAGAACTTCATGAGAAGAATCTGAACCTGGCGGCTCAGTTAGGTGCTGCGACCGAGCGTATCAGGAACCTGGAGAATCAGTTGAGACTTTTAAGCGCCGCCAGGCAACAGCCGTGGTGGAAGCGACTGTTCCTCAGAAAAACATAACGTAGTACGTGAGGCAAGACAAAAGAGTGGTGGAAAGGGAAGCACTAGGGACTCGGATTTGTGCTCATAGGTTGCTAAGTACTGACGCAGTTATCTCAGCGGCAGTCAAGGCGCTATTGCCTGGCTTTCAGCATTGAATGCCAATTTGGCCCAAACCCAGGGTCTTAGAATTTGCCCTTTAGCTTGTTATAGGTCTCGCCAAGAGCTTCGGGTATCACTTTGTCATCAGCTATCACCGGCATGAAGTTGGTGTCTCCTTGCCATCGCGGCACTATATGAGTATGAAAGTGGTCTTCTATGCCAGCGCCGGCTATCCGTGACATATTTGCTCCCAGGTTAAAGCCGCCGGGCTTAAATGCCTGTCGCAGGACCTTGAGGCTACGGCTTACTATTTCAAAGTGTTCGTGTAGCTCTTCGCTGGTTAGCTCGTCCAGATTGGCGACGTGCCGGTACGGGGATATCATCAAGTGTCCCGGATTATAGGGGTAGGCGTTCATTATGATGAAATTTTTGTCTCCTCGATACAGTATATAGTTTGAAGCATCATTGTTTTCTCGAGGTTTTTCACATAGAATGCATCCTTTAGGTTTGTCCATTTCGACATACTTTATACGCCAGGGTGCCCAGATTTGTTTCATTGTGTTCTCCTTTGAAAGTTGTTCGACGTTATTTTAGTCGGTTATCTTTGGGGCGTCAAAAGGCGGGTCCTTGCTTCGGGCTGTAATTGCAAAGAATATGCGTATATTCTATAATTCGTTGGCCATGGAAGATGATAGCCCGAAAGCAGATAGCATAATATTTCTAGGGACTGGCGGCGCCAGATTCGTGATGATTAACCAGTTCCTATCCACCGGCGGTATGTGGCTGAATCTCGACGGTACCGAGATACTCCTTGACCCTGGCCCTGGCTGCATTGTGCAGTCAGCCAAGCGTAAGCTCAAACCTGATAAACTCAGCGCTATCATACTGTCGCATCGTCATCTGGACCACTCGGCGGATGTCAATATAATGGTTGAAGCCATGACCCAGGGCGGGTTCAAGCGGCGGGGATGGTTGTTTGCCCCGGCGGACGCCCTGGAACCGGAGTCGGTTATTTTTTCATACTTGAGGGACTCTCTCGAAGGCGTTGCGGTCTTGAGAGAAGGCCAATCTTACTCTATTGGTAGTGTCTCATTCTCGACGCCGGTCCGGCACCTGCATGGAGTGGAAACTTATGGAATAGTTTTTAAGACTAGCAAGCATATGTTCTCCTATATTGCGGACACCCGTTATTTCGATGGCTTGTGCAAGAGCTATGGTGGCGAGCTACTAATCATCAATGTACTAAGGGTAGAGTCAAGAGACCCGGGGTTTCCTCTTGACCACCTCTCGGTGCCAGACGCGCGGCATATCATTACGGAGTTGAAGCCCAGGGTGGCTATCCTGACCCATTTTGGCATGACCATGTGGCGGGCAAAACCCTGGGGAATAGCTCAAAAGCTGTCAGAGGAGACCGGAACCAGGGTAATTGCCGCTCGGGACGGAATGAAATTTGACTTATCCCAGCTTGATGTCGTGTCAGAATGAAATTACAGAGTATAGACCCTCGGTAAGAACTAGGGTAGAGTCAAGCTATAGTATGGACAAAAGTATAGAAAAAGCAAGAGGTGCGAATACCCGGACGATGACGGTTCGGATAGGGGTAATTCGCGATGGTACACCTGGTATCAGCCTGTGTCTGGGTAGTGAGTGCATTGGAGAGTGGACAGACTCCAGAGCACGAATGCTGTCGCTAACCGAAGGTCATAAAGTGAGAATACAGGATGCGGGTGGCGAACTGCTATATCTATTCAGCGTGCCGGGCAAGGTAGTTGGTGGAGCGGCGGTATCGGACAAAGAGGTGACTATAACCTTCGAGCTCTAATCTAAGGAGTCTGCTCCAGACTTAGATGCTGGTCTTTTAGTTGAGCATACAAAAACAAACCGGCTATAATTTTCTGACAAATCTATTCTTCTACCTGCCCGATTATTTATTCCTGTCACTCCAAATCAACAAAATGTAAATCTATGGATTGCCTGCTGGCACACATGTGGACAGTTGGATATACAGATGGTACAATCAGAAGTATTATTTTGGGTGATGTCTCATATATGTCCGGGAAGGCTTCATTGGAAGGGGACAGGTGCTGAAGAAAAACTGGTATACGTGGGGTGGTCTCGGTCTAATAGTTGCCGGCTGCCTGGTATCTCTGTCAGCCTACTTCATCTTTCTTCTAACCTGGCTAACTGCCCTGGGCATATCCATGCTCATCCTGGCGATTATTTTTCTGGTCCTGGGCAGGACCATCCCTGAGTTATCACCCGAAGTCAGCGGCCTCCTTCTGGAAACTGGAATTGAGAATATAACCAGTATGATAGAAGAGCTTGGAATTAGAACCAAAGCCATCTACCTTCCTTCGTCGCTGACTGGTAGCCGCCCGCAGGCGCTGGTTCCGTTGGATTCAAAGCCGGCACCGCCCGCAATAACAAAAGCCCTTCCACAGCGGCTTATTGTGCAGTATGGAGACAGCGCCGATGATGTTGGGCTTCTGGTCAATACGGCTGGTACTACAGCTGTAACAATGCTTGAATCAATACCGGGGGCTTCACCAGCCGAGCTTGAGTCGTCATTGACATCACTGTTTACTGGTATATTGGGTGTGGCTGATGGAGCCAGTGTTGTCTACCGGGAAAATCTAATTGTTGTAGAAATACGGAACCCCCGTATTGAGAACAAGGACAACTGGTCGCACCGCTGTCTGGGTGGACTTTTGGCGTCAATGGTTGCCTCTTTAGTTGC
>Ga0315277_10008456_pt1 | contig 13237 bp, 11 predicted proteins | sample YL17G05_15_MG_FD_203695 | JGI IMG/M metagenome (GOLD analysis project Ga0315277, IMG submission 203695) | Sediment microbial communities from Yellowstone Lake, YNP, Wyoming, USA - YL17G05_15 | ecosystem: Environmental > Aquatic > Freshwater > Lake > Sediment | place: USA: Wyoming | collected...
TAAAACCGATGACGAAAGGAGTATTTGTCATCAAGCCCAGAATCCTCTATCTAGATGAAACCGGAAAATACAAATTCCATGAACCCGAACCTGTCACTGTGACGGTCAAGGAACCCGAAATCAACGGTTGGACTGCTTACTATCACGATGACTATATCGCAACAGGATACGCAGATCTTGATGAGTTGCTGTGCGGTGGAATACCCCCAAATTACGCAGTAATGTTAACTTCACCTTCATTCGATGAAAGGGACTTGATAGTCAAGAGTTTTCTTGAGGCTGGAGCAAAGAAAGACGAAGTCACATTCTACGTCACCATCGACCCTGGAATGGAGAAGACTCTCGCCGAGGAGTTCCCGTCAAGCTTCTACCTTTTCGTCTGCAACTCTCAGGCTGATGCAATCGTCAAAAGCTCACCTAATGTTTTCAAGTTGAAGGGAGTCGAGAACCTTACCGAGATCAATATTGCTTTAACCTCAGCGATTCGCAAACTAGACTCTGCGCAGAAAGGCCGGAGAAGAATCTGCATAGGGCTAGTCTCAGACGTTCTTCTGCAGCATCATGCAGTTCAAACGAGAAGATGGCTTGCAGCACTTATCCCAGAATTGAGGTCTGGAGGGTTCACTATTCTCGCTACTTTTGACCCTGAGATGCATGCCCCCCAAGAAGTTCGTGCGATTCTAGATCTTTTCGAAGGAGAAATCAACATCCACGAAAAAGAACCCGGAAAAGGCTCTGGAAAGTACTTGAAGATCAAGAAGTTGAGCAATCAAAAGTATCTTGAGAAGGAACTGCTCTTGAGAAAGGAAAGCTTGACTGAGAGCTAGCGCGCTCCTACGACGTTGAAAGAAGACCAACAAAGAAGATTGATCTCGAAAGCTTGCTTGCGCGCGTGCTAATTGTGCGTATGGAGACATCACCTGAATCGGGCACTTTTGTGGTTATGTCGTGTTAGGTGTTTGTATGGGTTGTGTGTTGTTTGGTGTTGTGTAGTTGTTCGTGTCGTCTTAGTCGTCGTCGTTATCCCCCTTTAGCCTTCAATACGTTGGAAGGAAGGAGGTAGAGTTTTATCCAACCAACCAAAAACGGCTCAGAACACAAGAAAAGGGAATGTTCTCAAGACCGGTATACACGGTTCAGAACACATGGCATTCTCATAATCGGAATAGAAGGTGTAGTAGATTTCAGAATCAGCATAGGGTACAGTCGGGAACGAGTATACACAAGTTCTCGTGGCTAACGTTTTGAATCTTTGTATTCTCTGTCTTTTTGTGCTACCTTACCTGCGCATTTAATGAGATATCCTAATCCAGCAAAGAATATGCCCAAACCGACGGGACCTGTCCAATATAGGACGAGGAACAAAGTATCTTCCATCGCCATCCTTTCACCTCCTTTCGAACGTCAAGTGATGATGACGTAGTCTGATAAACTTGGTATTTTTGATTTTCTATACTATTAAATAGCTGTGTGAGCGCGCGCTTTTTCAAGTTATCATGCATTGTGGATGCCTATTCCTATCTTCTGAAACAGGTTGAAAAAAAGTGTCCCCTAATAACCCAAAAAACAGAGATAACATTTGCGGCGAAAAATGACTCAAACAATTCCGCAACATAAAATCAATTCAGGCCAAAGTGCGGCGCGTGCTTCATGTTGTTTCTTCCCACAAAGGTGAGTATGACGCTGCGTTGAGTGCGCACGTCTAGAAAGTAGAACCATGCTGTTCTAAAGACTAGTTTTATGCTTGGGATTTAGCATCGCCCTAATGGGGGATCGTCTTGGGGCAAATCTATCATTCCGTTAGAAGACATCTAAGAAAGGTGGCGGTATTAGAAGGCGGCATAACTGTTGCAAGCGTGGTTTTGGGAGAAGTCGCTGGGGAAGCAGCGCATGCAATTATCTGGGACCCAGACCCGAACGCGGCAGGTCGTCATATAATAAATTATGGTTGGCCTTTTGTAACTAAACAAATGATAGATGTCGTTAATAGCGCATACAAAATTGGTGGCCACATCTCATGGCTAACTTTTCCAGAAAAATTCGGATATAATGCTGGCTTTTACGGTGCATTAAGCTTTGTGCTTTTTAACGTGCTAGTTTTAGGCGTTTATGAGCTGTTCAATTGGAACAAAAATAGAAAGATCAAAATGTGATCTGAAACCTGAACTCGATCGCGCGCTGGGTTCAAGCGAAGCGTGCTACATTATCCACTTTCACCCATCTCTCCTAGAACCTCGAATGTCGTACTGCCGTTGCCTTTTTATCCACTCCCTCATGAAAGAACAATTGAGGATCTGGCGCAACCTCTCCCCGGAGTCCTCTCAGGATTGCTGAGCGACATAATAATATTCAATCGGGCTGAAAGAGGTACGCCGGGTCCGCATGGAATTGGGAGAAAGGAGAGAACTTCAACTAGCGCGTGCGTATGGCGCGCGCCCATTCAAGAATGAGAATTTTGCCTTTCTTCTTGGGCGATATCTTGGCAATTCGAGTAGAGCAGCAAGCGCGAGAATAATGATGAAAGGTAGAGTGTTCCTTTTTTGCAGAGGTGTGCAAAACATTATTCTGCAAGATGGCCGCACGATAGATACGCGGATCCCCCTTCCAAAAATGTATGGGTTGGGAGAAAGGAGGTGAGGGAGAGACCGACAGTGGGGAAGGGAGAAAGGAGAAAGACTTTTCTCCACCGTTCTCTCCCGTCATCTAACTCAAACGTGTTCACTTTTCTATTTAACCTTTGGCTTGCCTTTCCACCCAAATCATTCTCAACCATCTGTCCGTCACTACCATAATGCAGATGGAACGGAGGGCCACGACTCGGACGGCAGACCCGAAAGACTCAATCATCCACGCCTTGCCAGACGCCCTGACGGAGCCCAATCTCTTCAGCATTAGACTGCACAAAGTCATGGTGAACGCCGAAAAAACCGACTGTGATACGTGTTTTACAGGTCTTTTCGTCGCCTAAACTGTGGTCATCACATCGAATTCCAAGTTTGGCAAGGGCCACCGGAAAATTCAGCCGCTCACTCCAAGTTCTCTGCGAAAGCGTTGAGCGGGCCCGAGGGTATGCGCCCAATAGGGCGAGCGGATACTGTAGATTTCTCCTGTCTTCTTCCCTTTTTGATTTCCTGAAAATCGTTTCGTTCATCACGTCCCTTCGACTTTCAGACCTCGAAATAGACAAACCGTGAAGTCTAGTAACATTTGTTAAGTATATACGATCGCATCAGGAGCGCGCATGCGCTTGTTCCGAGTGATTATAGCGCGAAGCGCTCTTAGAAGTACATGAAAAACCGTTCGGTTAGAGCAATGGTTTTTCATGGCAAATTGGCCTAAAATGGTTTATGGTCGCCTTCCATGATTGAAGGAAGGTTTTGGGCTTCGTATCTGTTCTTGATTTCTTTGAGTAACTGTCTTCTTGAGCACTGGCAGAAATGTGCAAAACGGAATTATGGCCATTTTTGACCATTTTAGGAATACGCATGCACGCTAAGTCATTGTAACAAATGATGTTCTTCTCAACATTGCTCAAGTAGTCTCAAAATTCGAATTGTAACAAAAAAGGTCGGCAAGAAAATCCTAGCGCGCTATAAAGACACTAGAAGCACTAACAAGAAGAACATGACTTCTGGGAAGTGTTTTGAAGAAAAATCTTAAGTTGGCATTCGCTCTTACATTTCAGTGTATCTAGTAATCCCATTAAAGGGAGTTGAGTTGATATGCCTGTTGAAATAGACTTGGAGATGTATGCTGAGAAGCCTGTTGTTTTGCCGTTTTTTACGGGTCATGTGGCGCGGGGTTTGTTGTTGCATGTTGTTAGACAGGTTGATCCGAGTGCGTCTGGATTGTTGCATGAGTTGAATGTGTCTAAGCCTTATAGTGTGACGCCTTTGCGGTTTAGAAGCAAAAATCGCACTGAGGATGGATATGTTTTGGATCCGCTGTTTCCCTGCAAGGTTGGTTTTAGATTTTTGAAGGACGAGTATTCGACGTATCTGCTTAGCTTCTTTCAGAAACAGAATACAGCGTTGATCATTGACACGACTTTCACCATTGCGTCCATGAATGTGAATTGTAAGAGTTACTCGGATTTGGAGAAGGAAGCTCAGGCAGTGGATGGGTTTACGTTGGATTTTAGGACGCCGACGTATTTGGCTAGTTTGAACAGCAGTTTTCACTGGATGTTCCCCGATGCGGTGAAAGTGTTCTGTAGCCTGATGCGGTGCTGGAACCTTTTCAGCGACGAACGGCGCTTCACCAAGGAAGAGTACGTTGCTTACAAGGAATGGCTGGGTAAGAACGTGGGCGTGAGCAGATATGAACTGCAGACGCGGCTGGCGGTTATGCGGAACAAGAAAGCCGCAGGATTCACAGGCTACGTCACATACGAACTGAAAGACAAAGAAAACCCCTGGAACAAAACCACCCACATGCTCGCACGATACGCAGAATACGCCAACATAGGCGGAAACAAAACAGCAGCATACGGACAAACAAAACTTGTCATGGAACGTCTTCCCCTAAAAATAAAGGGGAATCCCTGAAAAATAGGTGAAATTAATGTTAGTTCGTGAGTCTAAACCAAAACTTTCTGAATCAAGTATTCCTAACTTCCCTTATCCAAAACCATTCGTGCACCAATACACATTTTTTGAAAACCGAAATAACGACATACTTTTGAAAAGCCCCACCGCTTCAGGAAAGACTATGTGTTTTGTTTTTAGTTTCATAAAGGAGCATCTTGAAGCAAAGCAAAACGGCATACGAACGAAATGTATCTATCTTGTACCTACTCGACTACTTGTACAATCACAATTTGACAATCTGATTAATTACTTAAGCCAATTTAATATTCCAAGTGCTATTCTGGAGAGCGGCTATTCTTATGCGGAATTGTTTAAGCGACTTTTTGAAAATGATTTTGTTATAGCTTCACCTGACATAGTTTTTTTCATACTTTTAAGGAAAAGAAAGACGCAACATATTCAGTTCAATTATACCGAGTGGTTAAAAAGTTTATACTGTGTAGTTTTTGATGAGTTGCATCTTTTTGACACCTATACGCTACTAAATGTCAAGAATTTAGTTGCGGTTATGAAAAGTCAAAATCCAAATTTGCATACCTATCTTATCAGTGCAACCATGGAACTAGGCGGCGTTGTAGACCCTTCATTATTCTTGACAATAGATGGCGAAAGTAATACGAGCTCTATACAGGTTTCAGCTGTGCATCTTGACTATCGGAGCACAGGTGAAATAACAGCATTTTTGAAGGATAGGAAATATGAACAAAACACAGTTTATATCTGCAATTCAGTGGATCGTGCAATAAAACTTCATAAAGTTTTTCCTGAATCAGCGTTACTAATTGGAAAGGCATGGTATGAAACTTATGAAGCCCCTAGAGAGGAACAGATAAAAAGGAACTTGGAAAAGTGCAAAAAGGGCGTTCTCACTTTTGCGACTTCTGTTTTTCGTCAAGGAATAGACATTGATGTGAAACGTCTAATAGTAGAAGAACCAGCCAGTTCTCAAGACGCCATCCAAACATTTGGCAGGTGTGGAAGACATGGCCAAAGTGAATTCATTATGCTTACAAACAAAAGTCAAGTTCTCAGCACTATGTGCTCTGATAACGTAGTTAGTAGAGGCGATTTTGAGAGCCTTCTCTCGAATTTGTTTATACCACGAGAATATGAAGCGCAAAAACGCATGATGAATGCTATGTGGTATAAACTGTATGATGCCACACGACTTAAAGCCCAAGTTGAGATCGTAATTACCGAGCAAATGGAAAACGATTTTAAAGAATTTGAAGACTTTCTCCCTGATATTAGTTTTAGAGAACCAGCACCTTCAATAAAATACGAAGACATAGCATTCTCACTGTTTGAAATTTTGCAGTTTAAAGATGCATATAAGAATATCAGATACATCGATGACCGCTTCTTTAAAGGCGAACTTATAGATGGTGGCAGATTTATTAGACGTGAATATTGTCGCGCGAAAAAAGAAGATCAGCCATTTTTCACTCTCATAGATAAGAGACAATACAAGGATACTAATTACTATAACTTGAAATTAAAACTCCAAGATACCACATTTTGGATAAATGGTAAAGCTGGGCAATTCAATGATTACCTTTATAAATTCACCGACAAAAATAGCATAATACCTTGGCGGGGCTCATTTGAACCTTGTATATTCTTTGAGTGATATATACGACCGAAACTTGGATGATGAAAAAAGTTAAGTACGGCGATTTTGTTTCAAAGGAAACCTTCATTGAACATTCTGTTAAGACATTTCACGTAGGTGAGTATCTCTACGAGCAAACAAGGCCAAGGTTTGATAAAGCGGAATTTCTCTACTGTTGTGCATTTCATGATGTGGGAAAACTTGCAGCAAAGCCCGGTACGCCACATACGCCCCGAACTAGAGAAAGTTTGCAATTAATAACAAAAACAAAAGAGTATAGAGCGATTCTTGAAGCATTTGGGCTCAAGGATCTCTCGGACAATGAAAGGGTTATTCACGCCATTGAAAAACATCACGACTCTAACGAAGACTTAAGTGCCTTTGTATCAATGGCTGATCAGATAGCCTCAGCTGAAAGCGACGAAAACCTCAAAAACCGCCTTAAGAAATCTCCAATATCTACTCTTATCACTTACTTAAACGAAATGCATGGTTTTTCTGAAAGACATTTTTACTATGTCCGGTTCTATTCTTTCTCAAAAAACGAACTTAATGCAGTTGGCAGACTATTTCTACTCAAATTACTTTATGAAACAATTGAACAAATATCTGATGTGGAACTTTTATATGAAACGCTTGATGGCTGTCGCGTGGTAACAAAACTTGACTCTCATGAGTTGAAGAGGCAGCTCGTAGTTGCCTTCAACAGAAACCTTGTGACATTCATCGAAAAACAAAATCTCAAAGATGTCTTGGGTGGTGCACCGGATAACTACGCTCAATTTACGAATCTGCCTAAAGAGATAAAACCGCGACTGGTTGAGTTAACTGTTCAAAAATACATGGACGACATAATAACTTCACTTGAGAAAAAAGGCGTCGAGAGAATAGAAGACGTTGGCTTGAGCCTTGAAATTTTGACCAAGCTTGTAAATCTACCAGAAGTAACTGATCTCGCTAACAAAGGTGTTAGAGGAACTAGCAAAACCAAATATCATATTTTTGCTGATGAAAAAGGGAACTTTTCAGAATGGATTGTGGACACTTTTTTCATGGATAAAAAAGCCAAACTCAAAAGTAGAATTGCCAATGATAACATGCCTCTAATTGAACAATTCCTATCGAAGGCTGGTGCAGATGTACCCAAAATAACCTGCAAAAAAGAAGTCTACAGCAAACTGTTTCCATTAGTGGTTGCAACCAATTCTATTAATGGATCCAAGATCGAATTCTGCTTTAACGTTGGTGATTACCTTATTATCGATGATCAAATCTCGCTAGAAAAGATTGCTAAAGAAAATCCTTGCGCTAATTGCGGCACATTTGAGAGTGAAGTAGAAATTACACCGTTCGTATTTGAATATAAGCAACATGCTAAAGAGACTTTGTTTAAAGAGACTGAAGATGACTTTCGCCATCGAGAAAAAGTTATATGTGGTCTATGTCAAATTGAAGCAATTTTTAACACATTACTGTGCGGAACAGCGCAAATACAAAATCAAGCTCGAATTGACACACGTACACATTTGATTATCTGCAGTCTGGGAATCAGCGAAAATGACTTTGAAAAGATGGTTCCTTTCCAAGAGTTGCCAGTTAAAAAAATCATTGAAAGATTCAGGATAACAAACCAATCAGTATACCTCAAAAAACCTGATGACATTCAATACCTAATTATGTCAATAAGGAATTCTGAAGCGGGACTTGAGAACGCCACTTTTCAGAGGATTCTTTTTTCAGCTATTGCTGCAAGATTGAAACAAAATTGTCTGATTCTTGCAGCGGGCGTTAACAAAGTACCTACAGTCATCGACAATGGCAGTATTCAGTTTAGTGACGGCGAAATTCCCATAATTGATGATATACGGACAGAGTTTTTTTGGTTCGTATATGTTTATTCAAATTTGCCTTTCAGAGAACAAAAGAATTTCGTCTTACAATATGTTAATAGACCATTTATCGGTATTGCCCAAATATTTAAGAAGACTAACCAAAGATACACTGACACCACCAAAGAGTTGGTTGACAAGATGTCAAAAGATGATCAATTTTTCGGCATAACTGACAGGGTATGGGAAATGGCAAAAATTGGCGGTTCTCTTGAAACTAAGAAAAATGTTGGTTCCTTCCTTGTTGGATTCAACGGCTCTCCTAGAGCATTGGATACATTAGTCAACAAGCTGCTAAAGAATTCGCTATTAAGCGCTGAAAAAAGAAAACAGATTATCGAGATTCATGGAAAACTAAGACAGGAACTTGAAGGAATGGATGATAAGCAGAGGGCTCAATTAAAGAATTACATCCAAAAAACTAAATACCTCTTTAACTCAAAGAAGTTTTACGAAATTGGTCGTGAAGGGGAGCCTGAACAAAGATGAGTTTGCAGAATGAATTGAAAATTATCAAAAACTTGCCTGAGTTTAAGGATTTGCGAGAAGAAATGACACTTGCGGACGGGAAAAAATTAAGAAAAATATATGTTCAAAAGAACGACTATATCGCGATAGTTGGCTACAAAATTCTCAAAGACTTTGCACGATTCACAAGCCACGAAGATTTATCAAACGATAAAATAGATTATGCTGGTAAATCCCGAATCTATTTAACTGGATTGAAACGTAGAGGCGTTTATCGGCGAGCAAGTGAGGCTATTTTGAGGCAGTATAACGAACAATACAATTGTGCTACGCCAGATCATCAATGCATGGACTGCTACAATTGCTTTACCTACGGCGGAGTAATCGCCGTAAAAAATGAAACACAAGCAATAAAATCACGGCTGAAAGCCATAACAGCTTTTTCGATTCAAAGCGACGAAGAAGCATTAATCGATGAGGAAGAATTTCACAATATAGTTCACAACGATTTCCGCATGGAACAAGCAGAACAAGGACAACAAAAAAAAGCCAGCATATATAATCTTCTCTTGATAAAACCCGGGGTTGTATTTCCTTTTATTGACATAATCTTTAATCCAACCAAGTTTGACCTATCGATGTACCTAGAAATGTTGAGACGGGCAGATGCTATGGGGTTTGGTTCACGCAGTTCTTTGCTCGGTACAATGGAAACAAAAATAATCGCAATAACAGACAACATGAAAGTATCTCACAGAGACTTGCTTACCAAGATAACAATTAATGAAACAGGCGACGTAATTTGCGAAGAATTAACTAAACAGCTTAGTAAAGATGAAATTGTTGACGACAATCAATTAGAGAAAGTCAGAAGTCTGCTTCCAGAATTAATCAAGAAATATAGTAACAAAATCTATGGATCTGCTATTTCAGAAAACTCAACTGCGAAAAGTTGAGGTAATTGTGTGCTTACCCACGAAAAATCCCCATCGCTGTACGCAGTAAAGTTTGAGCTTGAGGAATTTGGACAGAATGTATCGCATCTAACTAGAAAAACATATTACACTCATGAGTTCTTCACTGATCGACAGGTTTTCGTGGGGATAACTCATTCTTTCGCTTTTGTTGGCATTGATCAATATGTAGCAGAAATAGTGCCTTGCACTTTTGCCATACCATTAGATGTCAAGAAGCATAGAACTTTTTTCTCCACTAACAATGCGAACCTACAAAAAGAGCAGAATACTGCCAAGCTCGTGATTGTTACAGAGGGGCACCACGAATTCATTTCGCCAGGTTCAAAGTTTGTTGCCTTCTCGTTTATTGAGCCACTTTATGACAAGCTTTTCATCGGCAAAAAAAGTGCTTTAGCCCATGTTGAAAAGAAAGAAAAAGTAACTTTCGCAGAGAAAAAGGACGATTGGACAACTGAAGATATGATTTCTCTTCGAGAATACGAAATGAAAAAAAATAAAGAGATATTCGGTGTGCGATTGACTGATGCGTCAACGAGATATTTGGTTGGGCAATTCAAAGTTTCCAACCTAATAGAGACCGAGTTTGAAGGTCGCAAGTACAAATTTTACTCTTTATGGAAAAGATACAATGAATTAACAAAAGGCTTACCTGTTAGCTGATCCACTCTTTGTTTATGTTTGGCATGTTTGTTTGTGTCCTCATCCGTCTGTGCTGGCAGGCTTAAGGTTAAATAGTTGAAACGTGAGTATCCTACTTATGCTTCAACTATTCGTCAACAGGCAGCAGGAACTCCTTTTCCTAGAAGAACACTACAAAACAAAAGCAGCCGAACTTGTGGTCATTTACGGCAGACGAAGAGTTGGAAAAACCGAGTTCACCATAAAATTCTCAAACAACAAACCACACATTTACTTCCTCGCCGACCAGTGCCCCGAAGCAGAACTAATCCAAGAGCTAAAACAGCGAATGAGCCTCTACCTCCAAAACGAAAGCTTCGCCAAACTCGCCATCAAAGACTGGATCGAACTCTTCAACGAATTCACAAAATGGAACAAAAACACCCACACAATCATAATAATCGACGAATTCCCCGCCCTTATCGAAGCAAATCGCGCCGTACCCTCCATTTTCCAAAAAATCTGGGACCAAAACCTCAAAAACACACCCACAATGCTCATTCTACTCGGCTCATCCATAGCAATGATGGAAACCGAAGTGCTAAACTACAAAAGCCCCCTCTACGGAAGAAGAACAGCCCAATGGAAACTCGAACCCCTCAAAATACATCACCTAAAACCATTCTTCCCACACTATAACCCTGAAACCCTAATACACGTCTACGCCTGCATAGGAGGCGTACCTGCATACCTGCAAAAATTCAACCCCAAAAACAGTTTCTGGCAGAACATACAACAAAAAATCCTAACCAAAGGCGAATTCCTGTATGAAGAAGCTGAATTCCTCCTGCGTGAAGAACTTCGAGAGCCACGTAACTACGCCACAATACTAAAAGCAATCGCCCAAGAAGCTGAAACCTACGGCGAAATTCTCAACAAAACCAGCGTAGACAAGAGCATGCTCTCAAAATACGCAAGCGTACTAGAAGACTTAGGCTTCATAAAAAGAACCCACCCAATAGGAACAACACCCAAACCACGAAAAAGTCAATACACCATAGCGGACAACTACCTGAACTTCTGGTTCAAATACGTCTTTCCCAACAAAACCGAACTTGAAGCAGGAAACAGCGAAACCGTCTTAAACAAAATCAAACAAGACTACAACACTTACTTAGGTCACGCATTTGAACAAGTCGCAACCGAACTCCTAACCGAAATGAAAACAAACCAAACACTACCCTTCACATTCACCTCCATAGGAAAATGGTGGTTCAAAAACAACGAAATAGACCTGATTGCACTTGACGAAGAAAAACAAACCGCAACATTCATCGAAGCAAAATGGAGCAACCTTAACGCAATAGATTGCCAAAGAATCCTCCAAAACCTAAAAACCAAAGCGCAGAACTTCAGATGGGACCGCAAAAAAGAAAACTATGCAATCGTCGCAAAACACATCGCCGACAAAGAGCAATTAACAAAACAAGGACTTTTAATCTTCGACCTCGAAGACTTCGAACCAACACTACCACAAGACAACAGCTAAGACGGCTGACACGTCTGTTTGTGTCCGCATCCGCCTTGACATTTGTGTTTCGCCACGAGTATAGGTGGTAGCTCTTCGTCTTTGATTATTCTTCCTATATGCCCTAATACCCGTTTGACGTGGCTCTTCATCGTCGGCGTAATCTCAAACTGCAGGATAAGCGTTTCAGGAATGTAATTCACAAACCCCCGCTTAACGACCGCGCCAAAAGTCTCCTCGATGAGCAGCGCATAAGCGACGAGCTGGTACTTGTGATCCATACACACGCGGCCATCGTCAGAGCGCATGTTCTTGTACTCGACAGGAACAAATTCGCCCTTCGCGGTTTTGATTATGAGGTCCACGTTGCCCTGCAACCCCAGCGCATCAGAACTAAGAGGGTTAAATAACAATTTTTCAGCGCCCACAAACTCGGGCGAATAGTAGATAGCGTCTTTTCTCCTGAGCTCTTTCCCAACATAATCCTCATGTGACTCTTTGCCTTCCTCTTGTTGAGAGCCAAAAACAGGCGTCGCATGCAAGACCCTGTCAAAATAAACCAGCCTAGGACAGTAAACGTAATGCTTAACATCAGTAACAGAAACGAAAAACTCAGCAACATCAGAACCACGCAGCTTCTGCTGACTTTTCAACCATTTATCTTCTCTCGCCGCTTTAGCCTTCATTTTCCCTCACCTACTAAAAATATGCAAATTTGTCTTTCTCTTCTTTGAACTCGTACTTCTTCGGCTTGCCCACTTCTTTCTTTCCCTTCAAGCAACTGTCGCACATAGGGAAAAGCTGTACATTCTCAACCAATTCCTTAACCAGATTCTTTAAGTCCACGAGTAAACTGTTCAACTCATGTCGCCGAAGATCGCCCATGAACCCGCTGTACTGAATCCGCTGTAACCCATAATCCTTGAGCGTCTCAGAAACAAGCGAGCGAAGGTTATCGTCCGAAATATCATAAATCACGACGTAACGCATGCGTTCTCACCATCCCAAACAGAAAGGCGCGTAATCCGCTTCCTTCAACAGGAAACGAACAACACACCTAGGCTGCAAATGAATAAAGCTCTTCAAAGACCCCTTCTGCCCGTTAAACATGACTTCACTATCCAGACGCTCCTGAAAACTAGCCAACAAAACTTTAATCACCTCTTTATTCAAAACTCGTCCTTCCTCAACCGCTTCAGTGGCGATGATTTCGTCAGGCTTTATGACACTCTTCGTTATTAACCCAATCAAAGTGCGGTCTACCAGTTGCTGGCGAAACTCTTCCATCATATCCAAAACAAGAGAAGGCTTTCCAGACCTGTCAGCATGCAAATACCCCGCATAGAAATCCAAACCAGCATAACTTACTGCCTTCCAAACTTCAGGAAACAGAATCGCCTGATAACCAAAATTCAGCATCGCATTGAAGGGATCAGTGGCGCCCCGTGTGTATCTCCCGGTAAACCCTAATTCCACTGGCAATATTTGCCTTACCGAATTCCAGTAATACCGCGCTGCCTCCGCCTCCAAATTCATCAGTTGCTGACGCTTCTCGT
>Ga0315277_10008457_pt1 | contig 13236 bp, 9 predicted proteins | sample YL17G05_15_MG_FD_203695 | JGI IMG/M metagenome (GOLD analysis project Ga0315277, IMG submission 203695) | Sediment microbial communities from Yellowstone Lake, YNP, Wyoming, USA - YL17G05_15 | ecosystem: Environmental > Aquatic > Freshwater > Lake > Sediment | place: USA: Wyoming | collected...
CACAGTGTCTGAATCAGAAATTTGTTGACAGGTTGTATTAAAGACTTGTGAAAGATGATTCTATGGCTTTCAGGCCGCGACGTCTCTACGCAAACTTGTATCAAACGCAACAAATGTTTACAAGATCTTCGGGTTTTTCATGAATCAGAAAAAAAGGGAAAGTGCGGGAGAAAAACCGAACAACGTTGATATCCACTCTGAACTTGAAAGTCGTAAAATAGAAAATAGAGAGAAGACTACCGCTAGACCTATGGAAAAGTTTCTCGACAGTCTCAGCAAAAGCACTATGAAATCTTACCGTAGAGGATTAGAACTGTTTCTTGAATTCTACGGTAAAGATGTGGACACGATTCTAGCAGAACGAAAGGACGACCTAACGCCTAGACCAAATGAGAACCTTGTCGATGCTAAAAACCGAGCCAGTAGATATGAGAACCTTCTTGAAGAATTTCATTCATGGCTAATGAAACCGATTCACGCAATCAACAAGAAACCAAATCAAGCCTATGGAATCAACACGGCAAGAACTAGCACATTAGGACTATTGCAGATTTTCCGATACTACAATATGTCGGTAACTCTAAGGAATGGTTCTCCGATTTCTCAAACTGTGATTTCTACTAGCGACTTCGTTCTAATGCCAGAGCACGTTAGAGCAATGTTCCACGTAGCTAAAGACCTTCGTTCTAAACTTCTGGTCTCAATGGGAAATGATTTGGGATGGCGAATAAATGATGTTCTCGGAATTTTGAGAAGTGAATTGCCAAACCTAGAAGCTGAAGCTCCTATCGTCTGGACTCGGATAACAGCAAAAGAGAAGCAAGTTTCAAAAACGTGTCTTTCTCAGACAACCGTGACTCTATTGAAAGAATACTTGACTCTACCCTCTAAGAATCCGTTTTTGTTTGGTTCAAACGGCAAAAACCACATTGATGAAGAGACAGTCAATAACAGACTCAGAGACCTAGCTAGAGAGTCAAACATCGAAATCTGTAACTCTAAACTGACATGGCATTGCTTCAGAGACATGATAATCAGTCAAGCGAAGAATCTCAGCATTGACCCAGATGTCATAAAATTGATGGTCGGGAAAAGCGTCTCGAAAGCAATGCTTCCATACTTGACGGGAATAGACGTGAAAACCGCTTTCTTGAAACTTCAAAAGGTTCTAGGAATAACTACTATAATCGAAGAATCTGAAGGCAACATTAAGAAAATCGAAGCTCTGGAAAACGCACTAGTCGAACTCGAAAAAGAAAACAAGAATCTAAAGACACGCATTGAAGTCTTGCAGAGTAAGCTAGAGAGTCACGAAACCATAATCACAGACTTGAATGAACGCTTAACCTATTTCGAGAAACACGGCAAAAAGAAGCCGTCTTTCGTCTTCAGATAGAAGGCTAAAATCATGGCAGACGAGCAAACTGAAATACTGAAAGAAATCTTGCTCGAACTCAGAAGACTTCACGAGGACTTGATAGAAATCAAAGACGGAATCGAAAGCCTAGAATCTACAGTCAAAATCTTCAGTTCTTGAGCCAAGGCACAAAACCCACTTTTTCTTTTTTATCGCCAGACTATCGCTTGTAGATGCCCAGCCAAAGCAAGTGTGTCTGACCTATTGCTCAACTCAAGTTCAATATTCATTATTTCTTCATAGAACTCGTTAGTAAAATCTTCACTTACCATTTGTTGAGCAGAGATTGCAAGCGGCATAGTGAAAAGTTTTCCAACGATTCTCTCTATCTTCACGCCGTTGGCTTGTAGCAATTGTCTAAATTCCTCTGGAGACAAGGCATAGACTTTCAGACTGCTACGCATGATAAATTGAGTCTCTTTGGACAAAATTCTTGATGCATAAGCAACATCTTCTGAGACTGTTGAGAGCGACAATACATAACGGTTTTGAGCAGTCAAAATCAGAGGATGACCTTTCTTCAAAACTCTCAGAAGTTCCTTCATTACTGTTTCTTGCTCCTTTATGAAGCAAAAAGCATGTTCACAGAATACCAAATCGAAGGTTTCGTCTTCAAAATCGAGTTTCCGAAGGTCACATTCTCTGACTTCTATTCGTTCTTGTAAACCTTCTTGAGCAATCTTTTCTTTCGCCGTTTCCAACATTCCGATGGAAATATCCCCTAGAATCACTCTTGGACCACGCTTGGCTATCGGGATGCTCCATTTCCCAGTTCCACCAGCAGCATCGAGGACAAGTGCTTTGGAATCTCTAGGAACATAAGGTTCTGAAATCTTCCATGTTACTGCATCATAGACTTTGCTCCATAACTGTCTTGAATAATCATCATATGTTGAACTTTTCTTGTCATAGTAATTCTTCACTTCAAAATCATGAGAAGACATTAGACTTCCCTTTCTTAGCCCTACTCAACAAGCACTATTCGTCTCTGGTCACTATAACATTCTAGTCTTCGGGCTATAAACAATTATTGCTGTCCTCCTCTAACATCCACCACTAGCGAGTCCGAGCCGTGAATCAATTCCTCTAGGATTCCCAATTCTAAGTCGCACTATTCAAGGGGTGAGCCTAAAGTTTTCGACCTTCGTTCTGTCAGAAACGTGGGAGAGTGGTTAGCTGGGTGTTTCAACTGATATCCCCCTCTCATGATGAAGGATATCAATGGCATTCCAAAAGCGTCTGGTCTTCAGTAACGTTTATGCACGATGTCAGCTCTTTGTTATGGTAGCAGTCGGCGAAAGCCGAGTCCTATAAGACGAGAACCAAACACACGGGCAAGAGAGAAAACCACATAGGGGCTTCACGACTAAATCGCCATGGAATCAAAGTCAATCGGCATTTTTTACGGCATAATGAAAGGCATTCTTTCAAACCAGCACAAGCCATTGAAAGCCAGCCCTCAAGTCCACATAGAAGTCAGACACAGTGTCGGACAAACGCCATACAAACCAACAGCCAAACCATCATGAAAAATAGCTCACAAATTCGACAACCCAATCAAACGAAATTTACACAGACTGGACGGGGGATTTGATGGCGAAAACTAACCATACGTTAACATAATTTGTATAGTAATAATCGTTAAACTTCCCTATCAAGGACACACATTGTCCAGAGGCTACCCTTTTAGAGTCACTTAGTGTTGACAGAATGCATATTGAGAATTCACAATTCTCTTAGGTTCACAATGGGACTTAAGATTGAGACAGAATGCCTTTGTCCAGAAAAAGAAACAATTGTAGAACCCAAAGTCCAATGACGGTAAATAGCGTTCCTTACAAGTCGTTGGCTAGTGCACGAAGGAATGTTGATGCATGGACTCTGAACCAGATTCTTGACTTCACTAGAGAAAAAACCTTGGCAAGTGCTTATTGTATGCGAATGGTCAGTTATGGAAGCAAGAAGAAGATACGGATAAACCAACTTTTGCCAACAATTCTGATGTTTGTAGAAAGACAAGCATTCATTTGGGAAATCAAAAGATACTTCAACTTTGTTAATCCAAGGTCTCTAAGACGCTACATCAAAATTCTAGTGGATAAGAAATGGTTGATTCGTGTCGGAAACAGCTATAAGATTAATCCTCTCTTAGCTTTTCTGATTTTCAGAGTCGACACTCAGTATGTAGGTCTGATAGAGTATTCAGCTATCAAGGTTGACCTTTTTGACTTGTTGAATTACCCTTTGACCAAGTTGTTAGAGCAAAAAGCCAAGAAGATAACTGTCAGATTCTTTGAACGGAACAACAAGTATCTGAAACCCGTTTTCGCTGGGGTCGTTGAGATTAGAGCTGAATTGTCGGACGGAAACAAAGTTCAAACAATCTTGCCTTTGAATCTTCATGCACAATCCCAGATTGTCGGACGGACAAAAATCTCTAAGAAACCCATCGTGAACCCTAAAGGCATAAAACACTATTGCATACCGCTTAGATGGCGATTGCTCGATGTTAAGAGATGCGAATACTGGAGCAGAAAACGGAGAACTTCAAGATGGGATAAGAACCTTAAAAGCCTCATTTTTCTGCATTTCGACAACAGCTTTAGTCTCCTCTACGCAGAAAACCTTCAAGTCTATTGGATGTTCAAGAAACCTTATGAAAAGGCTGTCAAGAAATGGAGTGGCTATGAATATCTGGAATTTTGCGAGTTCGAGACGGTTCAAAAACTCTTTGAGGCTAGATTCATTCAAGGAAAAAGAGGTTCGAAATTGTTCAGAAGCCTTGGCTTGACTCAAAAGAAGTTAAGCAGAAGGCATCTTAAGACCAGAAGAGAATACATCCAAAAAATACAACCAATTCCTCTATCGAGACTTGAAAAGACCATTGAACCCAAAACTCACATGATTTTTCTCAGACAGGCTTCAACAAACAAAGACTAACCCCTATTCCTTTGATTCTGGGCTTTCTATCCTAAATTCTATGTCAAACTTTCTGATGAATTCCTCTTCCTTCTGGTTGAGGTCAAAGCATTCTGCAAACATGTTGTCAATTTCATCAATGAGTGCTTTTGACTTTGAAGGAATTATCTCCTTTATCTTGATTACATATCCACCCATTCTCTCATTGACTTTGATGTTGGAGTTATTGTCATAGCTCTTCATCAGTTCTTCAACAAGCTTCTTCAATCTGTCTTTGATAGTTTGACTGAAAGCCTCAAGGCTGATTGGGAAGCTCTTTATGTGGTGTGCTAAAAGGTCTCTACCATCAGACCAAACCACAAACCACCAGTAGAACAAAGAGCTATTCAGCAAACCATTGATGATAGATGCATCATCTTTCTCAAGAGTCACTGGCTTATAGTGAGATGACACTTTTGCCTCTTTCAAGCCATAGGGCAGTTTCTCTCCAGTTATCTTGTTCTCTTTGAGCTTACTGTAATACTCAACTTTTGGAAGATATTCTTCTGTGTGGGCATGTATCCAGTATCTTGGTGCATTGTGATACCATACCTTTGTTCCAGAATCCTTCAAGAAATCTTGGACACTTTTTCCACCAGATTTCTGCTGAAGTTTCTGGAGAATGTCTTCTTCTGTTTTTGTGCCTATTTTTGGTATGGGAGCTGTTGGGTCAGGAAGTTTCCATTTGTGAGTTTGTAGAGATTTCAGAAGCTTTGACCTATCTTCACTCTTCCATCTGTTGTATTTGCTCGTGATTACCCAGCTTAATCCAGCTCCTTTCTCTGTCACCAAAATAGTCTGTCTGCAATCTTCTATGCCACTGAATATCTTTCCAGGTCTGTCATCAAAGTTGTAGTATTCTGCCTCTGATGAATTGGCATGAATGAACTCTCTTATGCAATTCATTCTATCAGTGGATACAAGAGCAATTGGCACAATGAATCCAAATCTTCCTCTGTTTTTCAGTAGCTTGATTGACCTCTCGATAAAGTAGGCATGTGTGTTTCCACAGTCCTTGGAGGCATAGAAAAATGGTTCTCCAGACTTTTTTTGGGGAGACAGCTTTTTCCACTTTCTTTTAGGATTTTCCCTTTGCATTGGGGTTTTCATGCTTTGAATGATTATGAGGTCTATGACATTGTTGTTTCTATCTTCTATATATGGAGGATTTCCCGTGATTACATCAAAACCTCCATTCAAGAAGACATCTGAGAAGTCAACTCTCCAATGGAAAGGAGTCCTGCTTGTCAAGTTCTTGCCCAGTTCATCAAAATTATTATCCGAAGCCTTCCCTATCAACAAAGCAAGATAAGAGCCGTTTATCACTTCATACAGCTTTTTCCTAATATTCTCAAGTGTCTCTCTGAGTCTGACTGCATTCTCTCCAGATTCTAAAGAGTATATTTCGACCAATGCTTCATAGGCTTTGATTGTGTCTTCTATTCTCATCTCTTGCATAAGGTCTCTGACCTTATCAATTCTGTCTTTGTATGTTACTCCCAAGTTGGTCAGAGTTTCCTTTATGTATGGGTCATCCAGCAAATTGGTGAAAGGATGTGTGTGAAGGTTCTCATCTAGCCAACCTAGAAGTGAATTGCCAGCAATGATGTTGAAATCTATGTTAGGTAATGTTTCGATATGCTCTGTGTCTGCAACTTCCTCTATCAATGAGAGCCAGAGTCTCAATCTTGCTATCTCAACAGCATTGGGGTCAATGTCAAGTCCAAACAAGTTGTGAGATATTATATCTCTCTTGAGCTTGTATCTGTCCACCTTCTCTCCTATTGCATTCATCAAGCTTTCTTTGACTCTGAGTATCAAAGATAGCATAGCAGTGAGAAAGTGTCCAGAGCCACAAGCTGGGTCTAATACTCTTAAAGAGTCTATGGAATCAATCATTCTGTGAACATGGGTTGGATTTTTTGGCATGTTCTCTTGAATCAAGATGTCTTCAATTGAATCATATCCTTTAAGGTCTTTTTCAGACCATCCAGACTCCTTCAACCCTTCAATCATCTCTCTAAGGATAGCTGGGGTCAAGGCTCTCTCTACAATAAATTCAACTACATCATCTGGAGTGTAGTATGCACCTCCCATCTTTTGCTGGTTTGTTCCAGTTCCAGAGATGAAGTTGATTGTCTTCTCAAAAATATAACCAAGTATATCTGGGTTGATTCCAGATTCCATACCAATGCTGTATGTCTTATTCTCCAAGAGATTCTCCAGAACCAGTTGTATGCCTTCATTCTCTACATTGTAGTTCTTCTCATTTTCTATGACCTCTCTGAATAGACCACCGTTGAGATAGGGTATTTGACTGTAGAGTGAATTGGTCCTAACATTAGAAATTCTGCTGTTCTTACTTTTGTTGAAGACCTCATAGAACAGAAGTTTCAAGTATGTTTCATAAAAAGTTCCAGGAGTTGGAGAGGATTTGTATCCATCAAGCAGTTTCTTCAACAAATCCTTTGGAACTATTCCCTTCTCTTCAAGAAACTTGATGAAAATCAGTCTGTTCATAAATACTACTGAGAATAGATTGGCTTCATTATTGATGGGTTTAGAAGGAGTTATGATATTGCTGAGCAAGCATGTGCCTTTGATGGTGTTTCCTTTTTCATCATATCCAAATACAATTCTCACATAATCATTATAGAACCTCTTTGAAATCTCCTCTTTTGCCTCTTCAATTCTTTCCAGATAGCTATTCAAGAATATTGAAACATATTCCTTGTCAAGCTTGAGGAACTCTTCTTCTATCTTTTCCACTTCTTTCTTTTCAACAAAACTGCCAGGGTTGAGAATTCTGAGGAATATTGGCTTTAGGTCAACTTTGAAGAATTCTTTGCTTCTTGTGGAAGCAGTGTCAAATTTAAGGAGTATCCATTGGAATCCATCAGTAGCAATACCATAATCAGTCTTTGAGGCTCTGGACAACAGCCAGTTTCTCACTTGCCAAAGACCACTGCCATCAGCATGAAGGTCTTTGTTGAATGGTTCTGCTTCAACATAGAATATAGGTTCATCTTGATTCTTTGGTCTAATTGTATAGTCTGGCTTCTTTCTGCCAACTGGAGAAGAAAGAACAGTTTCTGGAACAATCTCATATCCCATGATTTCAATAAGTGGTTCAATCAACTGCCTCTTGGCAAACTCCTCTGGCTCTTGTTCATCCTTCAAATCTGCTGAGGAATAGCCAGATGCCTTGGTCAGCACATCTTGAAAAGTTCCAAAAAACTTGAATCTACTCTTTATGTTATCATAAATCTCTGAAAGCTTCTGGTCTAGCTTTTCTCTTTTCTCTGGTGAGCATTGATGGAAAGTGAATCTGGTCTGAGACACAAAAGAGAGTTGTTGTGTGATAGTATAAGATTTGCCATGTTCTTCTCAAGCAGTTGGTTAAGACTTCATCTAATGAGACAATAACTATTATATGAATAGATTGACAACATAGAATCATGAAGTCTGCAATCTACATGGAAGGCAAGAGATTCATTGAAACTGAATTTGCCTCTGAAGAAGCCTTTGAAAAAGCAATCAAAGACAATTCAAAGACTCTGTTTGGAGCAAAGGCAATCTATTCTGATTTGAAGAATAAGATTGAATCAATGACTTTGGGTTCTGCAGTTCCAGATGGCTTTCTGTTTGATTTCAAAGATGAAGAGAATCCAGAGTTCTATTTTGTAGAGGTTGAGTTGGCAAAGCATGATTTTTCCAAACACATATTCCCTCAAATAACAAAGTTTTTTGCTTTTTTCAAGAACCCAACAAGCAGAAACAACCTCATTGACAAACTGTTTCAGCTCATAAAGTCAAACCCAGAACTGGAAGAAGAGTTCAAGAAATATCTGGGCAAGAAAGAAATCTACAAAGCTCTGAAAGACACTATTGAGAATAGCCAAAACATCCTTCTGGTTCTTGATGATGATAAGAGAGAACTGCAAGAAGTCTTTGAAACCTACACAGACACCTGGGATAAGATTGTTCAACTTGAGATTTTGAAGGAATACACAACAGAGGGCAAGACAATCTTCACCATGAATCCAGACTTTGAGGATATTGGATTCATAGAGCCACCAGAGGAAGAAGAAGCTAAAGAAAAATACACAGAGAATTTCCACTTGGAAGATGTTGAGAAAAACATCGTTGCAGTTTATGGAAAAATAAAGGCTCAAATGCTAGGGCTTGACTCAAGCATAAGGATAAACCCACAAAAATACTACATCTCTTTGAGAAAGAGCAGAAACTTCGCATACTTGGAGCTGAGAAAAAAGAGAATGCACATCATAATCATGTTATCTTATGATGTTGGAAAAGAACTTGTCAAAAAGCACAAACTGACACAACTCTCAGCGGGAATACAGAAATTCTACAATGGGTCATGCTTCAGAGTAACAATTGAGAATGAAGACAATCTTGACGAAATCTTCAAAATTCTTGAAGAAGCATACAGACAACAGAACTGAGTGTCAGAGATTGTAGAATTATCTTCTGTCAGTCCTTTTTAGCCAGTTTTCGAAGTTGCGGAAAAGTTATAGCTGAATCATAGGAATTACTAGATGACCGAATTTGACAGAAAAAGAGGAGAAGAAAGGTCCACGGATTGCTGAACTTGCCGCAGTAGTAAGCGTTATGATTTCGGCTTTGATAGCGAGCACAACATTGCTTAACAACAGCGGAAATCTCCCCTCATGGTGGTTTAGCTTTTCCTTGATTCTTCTCATTGCAGTTATTTTCTTCATGCCCGTCATGATTTTTTCCAGACCAGTTCTTGAAGAGATTAGAAAGGTGAGATTGAAAAGAAAAAGAGATTCTGTTTCACGCAAATATGCTTCTGAGTTTAAAGACCTAGTCGAACGTTCTAGGATACTCAACTACGATACTAGGACTATTATGGACAGTTTGAGAAACCATTATACAAATGACATTAAGAGTCAACTAGCTATGTCCTCATTGCAAGACTATGGTCAACAAGGAACTAACGATATTATGTTTGACATTGAGAAAGACATAGACGCATCAGACAAGACTTATCGTGACCTTCGCCTTATTATGAAGCGTTTTGAATCAGTCTCGGACATCCAAAGGAGAAACTTAAAAATCATAGAAGTGTTCGCTCATGAGATGATGACAACAGCCGAAAAGCCCATAGCCAAAGGCATTGAAGCTGAATTCGAAGCATTCAGAGAGAAATACAACGACTTTGTCAAGGATATTACTGATTTTTGCCACAAGGTAAACCAAGAATCCGAGAGTCACGAGTTTCCAGAGCGTTCTTTTGGGTATCTGAAAAAATGGTAGAATAGAAGACACTTCCATCAGTCTTTCTAAGCCAGTTTTTTGGTTTTGCGGAAAAGTTATAGCTGAACTGAGAAGTTGTGTTTGAATAGGAGTCAATGATGATGGAAGACACGTCTTCAAGGATGCTCTGCATTTGCTGGGTGAATCGTAGATGATAATTCATCATTGACGATTCATACAATGATAAAAAAAGGAATGTGAAAATAGGTTGGATTTTTCTGACTTGGAATCAGCGTATAAGCATCTAGAAGAAAAAGCTTTGGACTACAAGTATCTGCATCAGATTGCTGAAATCTTTCAGAAAATCCGAGATGAAATGCATAAGAATCAGAAGGCTGAAGAAGAAACAAAGGCTCAATGGGAAATTGACGTTTTCAGTTTTTCAATTGAAAACAACATTGTTCAACCATTATATACTATGACCAATGATAGAGGGGAAGAGATTAGATATCCTAACTATGATAGGTTTGTTGATGCTACTTATGATTATGTTGTTGAAAGACTCGGCTCAACAACCCATCCTTTGCTAAAAGCTAGGTATGCTCATATTCTCTGGTTTAGTCCAAGAAAGCATGGCAAATTTGCAGAAATAGGAATAGATGCGTATTTGGAATTGGTTACGCTTTATGAACAAAAAGACCGAGAAAAACCGCAAGAACACTTTGGATTAGATACGCTTAATGCAATAAGAAATGCTCTTTTTCTCTCTCTTGACAGTAATAATGAGAATAGGCTGAGTCTTTCAAAGACTGAGGTTAAGAGACTAATATTCAGTTTCAATTCAGAAAGTAGTTCCTTGTTTGCACTACGAGCTGGTTTGATAAGTCTGATGTTGAACCAAAAAGGCGTGTTTTCAAAAGACGATTTCATCGGACTCAGCGAAATGTGTTTCAATTTTGCTGAAGGACTTGCAGAGTCTCATAAGTCTATCACTATGTTAGAATTGGGAGAGAAAATTGACCAGAAGTTGGGAACAATAAGGCATGATTGGAGAAAGTCTATAGCCGAATGTTATGAAAAAATGATGCGACCCAATATAGAAAAAAACAAACTTGTAGCGATTAAGTTCTGTCAAGATGCTTTGAAGTATTATAGACAACTAAATGATTCCAGAAAAATCGAAGAACTCGAAGCAATCTATGATGAGTTAAAAGATAAAGTTGAATTCAAAGAATTCAAAATGGAGCTTAATCTTGAAGAATCTTTTAAGACATTTGAGAAAAAAGCCAAAGAAATAGCTCAACATTCCTCGGAAGAGATTTATGGGCTATTAGCGTTAAACAGGAATTTGCTCCCTAAGCACGCCGAAATGAAATCGTTAGCAGAAAAAATCTTGAAAGAACATCCTATACAGGGCATATTTCCTATCGGAATAATTGATGAACGAGGTCACAATGTTCAATACTTCTCTTCTGAAGAAGAAATGACCTATTATCATACTCTAAATCAATACCAACTATATCTTGAAACTCAACACATTCCTCTGATAAACGCAATCATATTGGAAGCTTTGAAAGAAAAGAAAATGACTTTTTCTTCCTTAGTAGACTACTTTCGTCAACATTCTTGGTTTGGCAAGACAGTAAAAAAGAAAATTCAGAATCAAGAAATTGAGTATGATTGGATAAATCAACTTGCTCCTTCATTGCTTGAATATTTTAAGCAAATAGAATACTTGTTTGCATCTGGAAAATACCCCAATCTTGTATTATGCGTTGATTCATTGATAGTAAAAATCGAAGGATTACTAAGAGATTTGTGCAATTACTCTGGAATATTTACGTTCTTTCAAACAACAGACAACCAAGGAAGAACGGTGTATCAAGAAAAGGGCTTGAATGCCCTTCTCCATGAAGGAAAAATACGAGAACTCTTTGATGAAGACGAGTTGCTATTCTTTAAATTCGTGTTGGTTGAAAAAGCTGGATATAACCTAAGACATAAGGTCGCACATTCATTAATTTTTTTTGGGGAATATAGAATTAACTATATGCATCTTCTAATCTTGATGCTACTCAAAATAGGGAAATTCGATTTTGCGAAAAAGTTATAGCTGAACTTATAACAGAAATGAATCCGAGCGGAAAATGTGGGTTCATTTCAATTTTCTCTGCAATGCCAATACGCAGATTAGACTTCACAAGATATTCAGACGTGAAGTCGCTCGCTGGAAAGGTTCTCTAATAGACGACTGTGTTTTGACCTATCACTTCAGCAACCCCCCTAGACCTGCTGATTCGCTTTATGTTTGTCTTAACATTCTATCAATGAAGCCCCCTGCAAGCCGTAGCATAGACCTTTCAGAGGCACAAAAAAGCAAAATACCAAGAGAAATTCTGAACAGAATAACTGAGCTGGCTTCGCAATTCTTGGTCAATCCTAGCTCAAATCTGCAAGTGCGCGATTACGAATTCGACCTTCGCAACCCGAATACACTAGCCATGTATCGAGCATCTACTGAGGAGATACTCAACTTTGCCTCAAAAGGAACTGAAATCGCTCTTGAAATCTTGGAAGATGATAGAACTAAAAACCGAACATGGACAGATGATAAAGAGATTGCAGAACATATCATGAGGTCTATCAATGAGCATCTAAGGACCCAAAATGAACGCAATAATGGGCTTCATTTCGTGTGTAACCCATTAGGTTTATGGAATCTTGAAGCCTATCTACTAAGCGTCATAAGCAACACAATTCTGCCAAATGGGCGTGCTCTGACGCTATTATATCAAATAGAAGCGATGTGACCCACGTGGAAAACTGCACCTAGAGGATTCTTCTATCAGTCTTTCTGAGCCTCTCCAAGTGCGTTTCTCCTCAAATCGATTATTCTGAGGTTAAGTGTCATGAGTTCCTTTTTCCCAAAAAACTCAATCATTCTCATAACAACATCTCGTGAGCCTGATGTGAGTTTCTGTTGCCTTAGGTTGGCGATGAGTTCATGAATCCAATAAATCTCAATATCATACTCATGTAATGCTTTCATCACCAAATTCTCATTACGGACTTGCCAAACTACCAACCACTTTCGGTATTTCGATGCACCAAACAACTCACGGATTTTTTCCTTAACTAGGGGATGCTCAAATTTCTCTTTGCTGAAGTAGTCTAAACCATCCCTATGGCATCTTCCATCTTTAGTATAGGTTGCATTTTCTCCAAGTTTGAATGTTGTGGAAACTCTCGATTCGACATGATAGTATTCTGGTTTTATCGGATTGACTGCCAAAAGGTCGATTTCCTTATTCCCTTTACATCTAATGTTTGTCATAGTGAAGCAATGACGGATTAACTGAAAATACTTCTCAACTATCTGCACTTCTGGTTCCATGTTCATCCCTTAACTAGAAGATAGTTCTACTGCTGTTTTTAAGCTAGTCTTACCCATCTATTCCTGCAAAAGTGGCGATATCTATGTCAAACGGGATAACGGGAGAAATCGCCATCTCGGCTAAAGCTGAGCTACCTCGGCACGGACAACGAGAAAAGATGCATAGAGTGTCAAGTTTTCTGAATGTTTTATCTTTATGAGAGGGTGCAAGCCTTACTTTGACTTC
>Ga0315277_10008458_pt1 | contig 13236 bp, 11 predicted proteins | sample YL17G05_15_MG_FD_203695 | JGI IMG/M metagenome (GOLD analysis project Ga0315277, IMG submission 203695) | Sediment microbial communities from Yellowstone Lake, YNP, Wyoming, USA - YL17G05_15 | ecosystem: Environmental > Aquatic > Freshwater > Lake > Sediment | place: USA: Wyoming | collected...
TGCGGCCGCCTTCGAACTGATCTTCATCTTCAAGCCACCACTGGGGACTCAAAAACTGCGTGCCATATTTTTCCTCGTATACGTGGCGGTTGCCGTCAATTTCGCTGCCGGGGAAATGGCTGTATTCGTGGCAGGCCCAGATCAACGAGGATTTGCCTCGCGCCAGCTCTTGATCGACAAAAGCAATCGTCTCCTTGACCGATTCCTCGGTTTCACCAGGATGATTGAAGATCAAATTGGCGCCGTGGACAATATCGTATTCCGACAGCAGATGGCTGATTTTGCGGAACTTGGCGAGGTACCGATCCGGCTGTTTGGTCTTGTTCATGATGCGCAACATCCGGGGCGAGCCGCTCTCGAGGCCGATCTGGATTTGCACCTTGAGTTTTGACAGCAGTCGGATGTCGTCCTCGTCGATGAAATCGGGCCGGGTCTCGAACAGTATATAATGGGACGGGTTGAGATCGGCCAGACCTGCCAAAAAGCGCTTGCGCCACGTGCGCTGGACGCCGAAACAGGCGTCGCCTAAACCGATGGCGATGACGGGATACCGCTGTCCGGCGACCCGCACCTGCTCGACGGCCTGGTCCGGCGGCATAGCCCGCCAGCGTCGTTCCTTGATCAGTTCCATGCAGAAGGCGCATTTGAACGGGCATCCCCGGGATAGAAACACGCACAGGGTGTTGAGGCCGTCGGGGAATTCCCTTTTGACCAGATCGTCGATCAACTCCCAGTTGACGCTCACGCATTGATCCGAAGACAGGGGGGGCGAAACGATAATCTTCGTTTGGGGCGGCCGCCCGATAGCGGAAAAGCCCCGGGCGATTTCGGTCAGGGCCAGTTCGCCCTCGCCGCGGATGACATAGTCAATAACGTTATCTTGGGTCAGGAAATCATCCGGGCACGCGGTGGGGTGATAGCCGCCGACGACGATCAAACGGTCGGGATACAGCTCCCGAGCCGCCTGCGCCGTAACCATGGCGGCCTTGTAACATAGACTGGTCCAGCAGGAGATGGCCAGGATATCAAACCGCTTCCCGGCCAGGTAATCCCGGACGCGCCGCTCGAAACGGCGCACCTGGATGGCGGTGTTAGGGCGGCCGATGACAAGCTCCAGGTCGGCGTACTCGACCGGAAAATGATGTGACAGGTATGAGGCCAAAAGCCAAAGCGACGATTTGACCTGTTCCCGCCCCGCCCAATTGGGGTAATAGAAACAGGACGGGTACAGAGCCAATATGGATGGTTTGGAACGGTCATTCATGATGCAAATCCCCGTAACGGTGCCGGATGCATATAATAAACCACAGAAATGAAAATAGAGATAACCGCCTCAAAAGACAAGTGCTTTCTCAGATACGGCCGGCGATAGTGATCTTCCCGCGCCGACCGAGGCGGTTTTTACGTCTTTCTTTCGAGGACGTCGATGAAGTCGGCCGGGATGTATTCGGCCAGATAGATATTGTGCTCGGCGAAAAACCTGACGCCGGCGTCATACGCCTCTTTGGCGCGGATTATCAGAATAGCGACGCTTTGCGAATGCCGCCGCCCGACTTTGCGGGCATCATCGATGGCGGGGCTCAAGTGTACGAATCGGCGGCGCATCGGCCTGAGACCCTGACCAAGGATCGTGCCCACGGCGTCTTCGGCGGTGCCGTGATAGAGCAGATCGGGCGGTTCGGCCGGCGCCACCCTCGGTTCGACATAAATCGAATGACCATAACGGGCCCGGATTTTTCCGTCGCTGATGTCGAATCTCCCTTTGGCGTCACCGGCGGCCAGATCCAGCAGGTCGTCGTAGGTGAATTCGGCAAAACTCCGTTGCAGGACGGCCAGAACGGTGGTGATGTCGGCAAAACCGTGTTTGTCGAGGGTGATCCCGAATTTTGCCGCTTCATGCCGCAGGATCAGCGATAGAAACTTGCTGATGTGAACCCGCTGTCTGTCATCGGAAATCATGATTTGCCTGTTTGACGAGGATCGGTCGGACTGTTCCACGCAAATACCCCGGCCATGCAAGACCGGGGTATCAATGCGTTATATCTTCCGCAATCACCCGAGCTGTTCGACGAGATAGTTCTGAATACCCATCTGCTTGATCTGGTCCAGCTGGGCTTCAAGCCAATCGATGTGGTTTTCCTCGTCTTCGAGGGTGTTCTCGAGAATCTCCCGAGTGCCGTTGTCGCCGACGTCGACGGCCAGCCGGATGGCGTCGTTGTATGCTTTGACGGCGCCCTCTTCGGCCGACCAATCATTCTTAAGCTGCGTCTCCACGTCGGGGCCGATGATGATCTTGTTGAGCTTGGTTACAGTGGGACGGCCCTCCAGGAAGAGTATCCGCGCAATCAGCCTCTCGGCGTGTTTCATCTCCTCGACGGCCCGCTTCTCGATGGCCTTATGGAGCTTTTCGTACCCCCAGTTGTCGCACATCTCCGAATGCACCATATACTGGTTGATGGCGGTCAACTCGTCGGCGAGAAGTTCATTGAGAGCGGCAACGACCTTGTCGTTTCCTTTCATAGTCCCTCCTTTAATGATTCGGTCTCTACGGGGCTTCTGTTGATTGCCTGTATATGCCACAAAATTCGCGGTTTGTCAAGCGGATCGGGGGCCGAGCGGCGTCGGTTTTCTGCCTGCCTCCCGGCGGGCTGGAGGGGGCTGAAGAGGCCGCCCCGGATGCCGATATGGTCCCATAAGAGAAGGTCTTTTCACGTCGGGAGTAAGGATATGAATATTCATGCGGTCGACCCTTATGGGCAATACCAGAGGTTTACGGCGATTCCGGTTGAAGAAGAGCCGACGAATGGGGTGACCGAGAATCAGACGGAGCTTCCGGCGCCGACGGCCGTTCCGGACGATCAGAGCTCGGAAGTAACTCCCGCCGGCGATGTCGGGGGCGAGGAAAACGAAAGCGCCAGGGGAGTATTACGCCTTTTGCAGGAAGGACACTTCCGGGGCGTGGCTGATGTCCGTCTGCGAATAAATTTCTACGACGAAATAGCCGCCATGGAACGAGACGCGGTCAATGGGGCGGCCCGGGCGGGTGCGGAAACGATCACCGGAGTCGTTGGTTCGCAAGTGGATGCGCTCTTGGCGAACGGCACGGTCGAGGAGCCGATCGCGGCCGGTATTCGGGACAGTATGGCGACGTTTGGCGCCGGAGTCTCAGCGAGTCTGGATGATTTTCAGTCACAAGGCGATGTATCGGCGGAGGACTTGATCGGCCGGATCAGATCGGACTTCGACGCGTTTCTTGTCGCGATGAAGTCAACTCTTGAGCCGGCGGCACCCCCCGAAACCGGCGATTCCGGGCCGGATGCCATGGCGCAACCGGTTGAAGAGATCGCGCTGACACTGGCATCCGCCGAGGCGGGAGGCGAGGTCCCATCACCATCGAACACCGACGACATCCCGGCGACCGATTTTGAGGATTTCTTTACGAGCCTGATTGATGCTTTCGAGACCGAATTGCAGAAGCTGGAAACGTCACTGAGCGACGTTCACGTTCTGCCGGAATTGTCGGCGCCCCAAGGCAACGGCAAGGCGTACGAGAAATTCCTGGCTATCTATAACGATCTCCGGGGGCAGACCGGCGCCGAGGCGCCTGCGCCGATTGTTGACGCCACCGCGTAGAGCGATTCACGCTTTGAAATCCGCATCGGGTTTCGTCATTGAATGTTGAGAAGACCCGGTCGGTCGAATTGATTGTGTTGTCAAAAATCGCTACGGCGAGGTCAGGAACCCTTCGCCACAGCGGGCCAAGAGCGCGTGGCGTCGCTTTGAGATCACCATTCCCCCCATCGAATTCCTGAACGGTTTCAACCGACTCGCTCCGCGAGAAGGCCTCTTATGAATATCTGCCGCTGAATAAGTGCTTCAAGATAGTCCTTGACAAGCCTGCCCCCGAGACTATATTCAGGGTAAGTGCATCGGGAATTTGCCTAGAACAACTTCGTCGGCTCAGTTCAACTTGGATTCGGGGTCTCACTTCGTCAAGAGTCGTCGGAAGACGTCTTGTCGTCTGGGTGACGCCGGGAATCGGCCGGTAGGGGAATAACCCCGGCGGCACGGCAGACGGTAATACCGAAAACGTCGACTCTTAGGGACTAAAGAGCGATGGGTTATACCGACCGTCATTATTCCTTCGTGCTTGATTTTCTTTGCGTGGGGAGCTCGGCGGCGTTGCTGTCGATTACGCGTGTCTATCCGCAACTGTGGTTTGTCTCCCTGTTTGCGCTTATCCCATTTCTATGGCGTGCGACTCGCGTCAGCGTTCCCGGATCGATCGGTCTTGGCTCGATTTTGGCGATGTCGTATTGCCTGGTGACTATTCCGCTCCAGGACTGGCTGATGCCGGGAATATGCCTCCCCAAGCTTGCCGTCCTCAATCTTCTTTTTTCGCTCTACGGAGTCATCATCAACAGGATGGGCAAGCACGTCGGCATTAATGCCGTGGGCATCGCAGCCTGTTGGCTTCCCCTTGAATACCTGCTGACCCGATATGCGGGTATGGACGGCATCTTGAACACCCCGGGTCCTGATGCGACCTTCTTTATAAGAATCGGCTCGCTCTTCGGGATTCTGTTTATATCGTTTATGATAATACTTATTAATACGCTTATCCTATATATAATCACGCGGATATTCGAGCGCCATATATCGCAACCCGGTTATGCCGACGATCATCCCGAAACGATATGCGCTCCTCGGGAAATAGCCGTTGGAAGGCATGAATACGCCTTCCCGAACCGACGGGCGCCGCCGGTAATCCCCATTCCTGTAATCGTTGACGCACAACCAGAAACGTTCAGGTGCTTGCAGACCGCATAGGGTGTACCGGGTATTCCCGGAAGGCAACCGGAGCAGGCATCAGAGGATTCACCAACGACGGCTTGCGGCATCTGAGAGAAGGGAATAAGGAGAATATGAAAACCAACAAAGTCCATATAACTCTAACCGTCCTGGCGTTGTTCTTGTTGATAGGCGCTTCCCAGTCGTATGCCTGGCAGGTCAATCAACATTATAAGAACTTGACCGGCCAAACCGCCTATGACGTGACGAAAATCTTTTTTGGCTCTGTTAACTGCACCGAAGCCATGATGGGCCAACCTTTTAACAGCTTCGAGGCAACGCAATTCGGCCCCTTTTCACTTTTCCATTGGTGGAATGGACAGGTGGCACCCAACGATTACGGCCATGTGTGTTTCTCAACCGACAAAAGTTTCGTACCGCCGCGTTTAACTTTATGGTCAGATGCGAATGGTCTATTTACCGGCTTGGCCGGGCCGGTTCCGAATCTGGCCATGGTCGTTCAAAGGGTAAAGGCAGATGCAGTGCAGATTCAGATCCAAATTGGAAATGAATGGCATTATTGGACGGGAGCTGGTTATCCGCCCCAGGCGGGAGACACGATCGGGAGCTACGTCGGATCATTTACTATCGGGGACGTAAAGGTCGCGTATGGCAAGGAAAAGCGTCCGCTAAAGGATTTGGATAGCACGCTTCTTTACGACCCTGAGCTCACGTGGATAGACTTGCCGGGCTTGAATGGAACGGTAATTCAGGGAGAAACGTCCGACACGACGATAAACGCCCAGATAGAACCCAATTCCTTCGTGTTTCTCTATTTCACATTAGAGGGAGCGGGAGTCCAAGCTTATGATGTTGTGGCATACGCCTATACTGGTAAGCCCATCCCCGCTCTCACCAACTGGGGTCTGATTATCCTGATCAGTCTGCTTCTGCTCTCCACGGTGTACATCCTTTTCCGCCGCCGCCGGCAGACGGCCTAACCGACAGAATCGTTGTGTACAAAGAGATCAAGCCTCGCCTGAGGCTTGATCTCCGATAAAGCCGACCACCCGTCACCGTCGTCGGATTCATTTGGAAGATTATAAACCCGGAGCGTGCGGTAATTTCCCACACGCCCCGGCTAAGAAACGCTTTGACTATAATGCGCCCGATGCAGTTGATCGGCAATTCCGATTACTCGGTCTTCTCCGGCTTGTCCTCGGCGGGTTTGGCCGGTGTCAGGGGTATCTCCTCGCCCTTCGCGTTCACCTGCACGGCCTTTTCAACAATGATCGGGGTCGTCGGCACGTTCTGATGCATACCCTGGGAGCCGGTCGGGACGCGCTGAATCTTGTCGACGACGTCCATGCCCTCAATGACTTTCCCGAACACCGCGTAGCCGGCGCCGTCGCGCGGATCATCGAGGCCGGTGTTGTCCTTGACGTTGATAAAAAACTGCGACGTGGCGGAGTTGGCCTGACCGCCCAGACGAGCCATGGAGATCGTGCCGCGCAGATTTTTCAGGCCGTTTTTCCATTCATTCTGGATTGTCGGATCGGTCTGTTTCTGCGCCATTTCGGGCGTAAATCCGCCGCCCTGGATCATGAAATCCGGGATGACGCGATGAAAAATGGTGCCGGCGAAAAAACCCTTATCGACGTAACTCAGAAAGTTTTTGACGGTAATTGGGGCTTTCGCCTGATCTAATTCCAAAACGATATTTCCCATAGTGGTTTTCAGCATCACCCGCACGGCAGCCTCCTGTGGTTTCTGAGCCGGCGTTTCCTGAGCCGGCGTTTCCTTGACCGGCGTTTCCTGAGCCATCACTCCGGTTGTCATGACGAACGTGAACATGATGGCGGCCGCAACAGCCGTCACCGTAAACCAGCGCTTTGCCATTGTTGTTCTCCTTATGTACTCTCTATGGTTTCAGTTTCAGATCCGTTAATTTCATTGTACACCGAATATACGAAAATCGCTCCAAGAAGAAAAGGCCTTGTCATTTTTCCGCCCGGTGGGCGAGGAAGGATTGGTATCGACTCGGGTCGGACAGCACTTCCTCGGCCAGGCGGATATCCGGGCGGCCGGGGACGATGACATCCCGGTACGCCGCCGCGGCGCCGAGCTTTCGCTCGATAGCCACCAGCCGGATATGGTACTTGAGCATATCGGCCTGGCGCTGAAAGATCCTCTGGTCCAATTCGACCGAGCGGCTGGCCATATTTTCCAGCTGGGACAGAATGCCGGGGGAGGCCTGGTTCAGCTTTTGGTCCACTATCGTCTGCTCGAGAATCTCGGTGAGCCATGACCGATATGCGAACCCTCGGCCGCGCGCGAATTTCTCGAACAGGGTTATTACCGTATCCGGGCAGACAAACTTGTCCGGGTAACTTGCCAACAGATCCGCTTCGGATTCGACAAAATCGAAGATGAGAAAACCCGAAAGAACTTTCTCCTCGAAGGAGATCTCGCCGGTCGAAACGAAGACGATATCCGGGGGCAAGCCCGAGAAGGTCAGGTCCGAATCGGGGGGGTTGAGAAATGTCCCGTCGGCGAAGTAGTACCGCGACGTGGTCAGACGGACGGCATCGCCGTTGGTCAGAGAGAACATCGACTGCACCAAACCCTTGCCGAAAGTGGTATCGCCGATGACCACGGCCCGCTGGGCGCCGCCGAGGGAACCGGTGAAAATCTCGGCCGCCGAGGCGGTGCCGCGGTCGGTCAGGATCACAATCGGCAGATCGGTCAGCGGTGTCGACGAGGCGATATAGCGCCGGTCATCCCATCGGGGACGCCCGGCGGTGCCGACGATCAGCATGCCTTTATCCAGAAAAATGCCGGCCGCGTCGACGGCCTCATTAAGAAATCCCCCCGGATTGCCCATGAGGTCGATGATATAGCCGCGGGGACGCTGGCGTTCAAGTGAATCGACGGCATCTTCGAGTTCCTCGGCCGCCCCGGCCTCAAAATCGGCCATGCGGATGTAGGCGATTCCGGATTCGGTGAGGCCGTAATACGGCAGGTGCTCCAGCCGGATGCTGCTGCGGATCAACGTGAGATGCAGCGTGTCGGCGATCTTGGGCCGATAGATGATGAGGCTGACGGCGCTTCCGGACGGCCCGCGGATCATCCCGGTGGCGGCGCCCGGATTATCGGGGAGCACTTTCTTGCCGTCAACCGATAAGATCAAATCGCCGGCTTTCATGCCGCCTTCGTAGGCCGGCCCGCCCTCGCGGACGCTGAGCACCATCAGCGTCGTGTCTCGCGGCGCGACCGTGATGCCGACACCTCCGTATTGCCCGGATGATTCCTCGCGCAGTTGTCCGTATTCCTTCTCGTCGATGCGGTATGAGAAGGGGTCCAGAAGCGACAACAAGGCTCGTTCGGCGCCGTCGAAGGCCGCATGCCGCGCCACCGGCAGGGGATAAAAAGAGACGATCTCGCCGGCGGTGATGCTGAAGGTGATAGCTTGACTGAGCAGGGGATCTTCGAGAAGAGTCAAGCCGGCGGCAAACAACATGAGGAAAATGGCTGTGGCCGATGCGAATCCGACGGCGATCTCCTTTTTAGACGGCGGCACCGGGCATTCTCCATCGGATCACACGCAGGGCGTGCTCGCTGACTTGTTCGGCCAGGGTGACGATATCCCGGCGGCCGTCGAGGAGCGTCACGCGCTTATCTTTTGCCAACGCGCGAAATCCCCGTCGGACCCGATCGAAAAAGGCGCGCGGTTCTCTTTCCAGGCGGTCGGCTGAAACTTTGCGCCGCGCCAGCGAGGTCCGGTAGTCGACGTCGAAGACAAAAGTCAGGTCGGGCCGCCTATTCACCGACGCCAGGCGGTTGAGTTTCTCGATGAGGCGCAGATCCAGCCGCCGGCCGAATCCCTGATAGGTTGTGGTGGAATCGTAGTAGCGGTCGCAGATGACGATGGTTCCCTTCTCCAGTTCAGGGATAATTACCTGTTCGGCCAACTGCGCCCGGGCCGCTTCATAAAGGAACAGCTCGCATATGGAGGTGATCGCGGCGTCCCGGTCAAGGAGGATTTTCCGGATACGTTCCGAGACCGGCGTCCCCCCCGGTTCCCGCACGAAAAGAACCGGGTATCGCCTTCTTTTGAGAGAGGCGTATAGCCGCCGTGCCTGAGTGGTTTTGCCGCAGCCGTCGATCCCCTCGAAGGTGATCAACAATCCCTGTGTTTTCTTCTTCATATCACAAAAAAGGCGGCCGCATTGCGGCCGCCTTTAAGGTAGTAAAAAGCTCAAAGGGTTTCAGCAACTTTTTTCTTGCGCGTCCGCGTTTTCCGTTCGACCACCGGCGTCTCCTTGGGCGCCGAGGCCTTGATGGTGAGTTTGCGGGGCGATTTCTCGGCCGCGGTCTTCTTTCCGTACTTCCGAATGAATTCCTCGACCATCTCGCGCGCCTCGGAATCGGTGTACTGCACCGGTGGCGATTTCTTGAAATAGGCCGACGGGGCCAGCAGGGCGCCTTTTAGCTTGTTATCCAGCGCCAGCTTGCAGCACCGGACGGCATCGATGACCACGCCCGCCGAATTGGGGCTGTCCCAGACCTCCAGCTTCATCTCGATGTTCAGCGGCACGTTGCCGAAAGTGGTGCCTTCCATCCGGATGTAGGCCCACTTGCGGTCATCCAGCCATTCCACGTAGTCCGAGGGGCCGATGTGGATGTTCTTGTGCCCGATATCATAATCCAACTGGCTGATAACGGCGTTGGTCTTGGAGATTTTTTTCGATTCGAGCCGTTCCCGTTCGAGCATGTTGAGAAAATCGGTATTGCCGCCGACGTTGAGCTGGCTGGTGCGCTCCAACTTTACGCCGCGCTCGCGGAACAGGCGCGTCAGGATGCGATGGACGATCGTCGCCCCGACCTGCGACTTGACGTCGTCGCCGATGACCGGCAGGCCCCGTTCCTCGAACCGACCCTGCCAGTATGGTTCGCGGGCGATGAAGACCGGGATGCAGTTGACAAATCCGCAACCCGCGTCCAAAATCTGCTCCACGTACCACTTGGTCGCCTCCTCGGAGCCGACCGGCAGATAATTGACCACTACGTCGGTGCCGGTGTCCTTGAGAAGCTTGACGATATCGACCGTGTCGCCGGGCGCTTTCTTGATGATCTGACTGAGGTATTTCCCCAGGCCGTCATGGGTCATCCCGCGCTTGACGGTGATGCCGGTCTTGGGGACGTCGCAGAAGCGGAAGGTATTGTTGGGCCAGGTGTAGATGGCCTCGGCCATATCCTTGCCCACTTTGTTGGCGTCGATGTCGATGGCCGCCGAAAACTCGATGTCGGAAATATGATACCCGCCCAAATTGACGTGCATCAAGCCGGGGACGAAATCGGTCGCCTTGGCGTTGCGGTAGAAATGCACCCCCTGGACAAACGACGAGGCGCAATTGCCGACGCCGATGATGGCCACGCGGACTTTATCGCTCATGAGTCACTCCTTTGCATCTATGTCTCTGTTTCCCTGTATCCGAAGTCTGCAAACACGTGAACCCAAGGTATGACAACCAGAGCGGGAAGGCAACGTAAAAACCATCATTCAATTGTACATACAATGATTGTTAGACTCGATTCTCGCCGAAGCTTCGCGTTTTGCAATTCAACGACATTGGCATAACCGACCCATATTCAATGCGTTAACCTGACACTGGATTGATCTGTCTGGAAATAAATGTGGCATCGGGAGAGTCGAAATTGATATTGACACATTAATTGTATGTACATATGATATTGACATGACAGACGAACTCGATGCCCGGCTGGATCGGGCGCTGGCCAAAAAATTCATCGCCCGGCAGGCCCTTCTCCGGAGGTTATTGCGAGAAACAGGCGCGGGAGCTAAAGGCGCTACGGGACGAGGTATGCCGCGAGCCGAACGGCTCACCCCGGAGCAGTATGCCATCCTTGTCGTCCTTGACTCCTACGGGCACGGGGTGACGGTGAAGGAGGTGGGCGAGGCGATTGATCTGCCGTTCGCCAATGTTACCCGGACTCTGGAACGGCTGGAGACAAAGGGCTTGGTCTACCGCACGCGGGGGGTCGAGGATCGGCGGCAGATGATCGTCAAGCTGACGCTCGAGGGCGCCAAGACCGCCCGACGGCTGGGTGAGGTCAGACGTCGCCTCGGACAGACGCTCTGGGGCAAATACGACGAGCGGGAGAAGCGGCTCCTCATAAATCTGCTGTCACGATAACATACCGTCCTGAGGGCCGGGACGTTTGCTGCTGACTGACATCTAAGAATAATCCTCTTCACCTTCTTTGCCGGGTGCCCCACCCCTTGGGGTGGGGAATTTGATTTATATACTTCATAAAAATCAATGGTGTCACCCTCAGATGGCTTGTCACAGGTCCTCGCAAGTCATCCCCGGCCGGGCTGACCCCGCCGGATACGAGATGTCAGCGTGATAGGCGTACCGTGGTGACGGCCAGGGATCTTCAACACCGGCCGTGACAGATACCTCGATTTCATATCTTGCTTTTTCTACACGCGGCATAACGGTCACGCCGAAAGTTTTTCACTTCCTTCCGGCGCGCAGACGGGGCCATGCCTGCCCCGTCTGACGCTCCGCAAGCAACCCGTCTCGACTGATTATCTCTCAGTCGACCAGATGCGAGGTAAAGCCGGTTGCCGAATCGTAGACGAACACCGCCGCGCCGCACAATTCCTTGCCCCCGCCCTTATGCTGATGCAACAGCCAGCCGCCGGTGTTGTAGAGGGACACGGCATTGTCACCGACGACGCTCACTCGGGGAGCCGGATCATTCCAACTCATTGGTTGATGCGTGTGCCCGAAGATGACTTTTCTGGGCATCGGAATGTTCAATCCGTACTGACTGTTTAGATCACATATTTCGACCCAGCTGGCGGCAAAATAGGTGCGAATACGATCAAGCACGGCGTCTTCGTGGATGAAATCCTCGTTATATCGGGTATCCTTCATATTAAGCAATCCCTTCGGGATTGCCTTCTTCAAGTAATTCGAAATCGCGTCGACCCCCATTTCCTTCCAAAAACGCCACCCGAACCGTGTGGCCTTGTCGATCTCTTCATCAAGGCACTCGAGGTACTTTTCGATACGGTCGACGTTATGCGTTTTGACCTCATGCTGTATCGCTCGCACCAGCGGAGTAAGGGGACCCGCCTGGCCGACGCCCGTGCAGGCCAGCTGGCACAGAGGTGAATTGATGGCCGCCAGTTCCCTTATATCGAGAGCGTCGCCGATTGCCAAATCCTTCCGGGCAATCTTCATTATCCATTCCGAGACCAATGTCCAGTACGCCTCAAAGTAATGACCGTGTGTGATCAGGATAGATTCTCTCTCTGTAACAAAATAGAGGTTGGGATACGCAAAATAGAAAGAGGTCTTGCCGGACCCATCCTTGTTCTGAGTGATGGCGTTGAGAAACATCGGCGTGCCGACGAAGTGATCGGGATCGATGAGCGTCTTGACTCCGGGCTTGACCCCGGGAAGGTGGAACCCCCTGGTGGGGCTGGCGGTGCGATCGTCGATCAGCCCTGGGACCGACCAGCGAAATGATCGCGGCGGACGCCCTTCGGCAATCTGATGAATGATGCTGATTTGGTGTTCGACCGTGTGCCAGAGGTCGAAATCATGGTTGCCCGGCACGTAAATAATGCTCTTGGCGATGCCGTCCTTTTGGATCCGCTGGAAAAAGGCTTTGGCGACCTTGAAGGCGAGTTCGTAGTTGGTGATGGACAGGTCGATAATGTCCCCGAGCAAAATCAGGTAATCGTTGCCCTGGCCGGCTTTTTCCTTGAACGCCTCGTAATTCTTCTCCGGCGCCATGGTTTCGAAATTGATAAGGCTGCACATTTCATCACCCAAATGGATGTCGGATACGATGGCCGTCCGCATAGAATTTGCCTCCTGTCGGAATAATGGTTTGATGTTATATCCGGCGGGCGATGATACGTCACAGGTGAAGGCAAGTCCCAGCCCACCCCAGCCCTAATGCTGATATCGCGACTGGTTTGACAATTGCTAATTAAAGTCAGCCGCCGTAATTATTACCCGGCGGGGAAGCTTTGTCAAGCGAAATGACGACAATTATTGCCTTATTCCCCCGAATAATCCATTGAACGGAGACGGGTCCACATTTTTTGGCGGCAGAACACCCATCTGTATGTCGTTTTATGGTCGCCCCGTGCGCGGCAGACGTCTCGTCTGCCCGAGCGTTTGCCGAAGGCGGGGGCAGACCGGGGGTCTGTCGATCTCAAAAGCCCGGCTGCGCCTGGCAAGAACCACCGGAACGCGAAATTGTCACTCCCGCGAAAGGGCCTGTTGATAAACCCTGCTTTTTCAGGGTGTCATATAGAGGATGCGGCGGCGATGATGGGGGGTGAATATTTTTTGCCAGCGGCGGCGGAGAACGTCCAGAAAGCGTCTGAGAAAGGTC
>Ga0315277_10008459_pt1 | contig 13236 bp, 11 predicted proteins | sample YL17G05_15_MG_FD_203695 | JGI IMG/M metagenome (GOLD analysis project Ga0315277, IMG submission 203695) | Sediment microbial communities from Yellowstone Lake, YNP, Wyoming, USA - YL17G05_15 | ecosystem: Environmental > Aquatic > Freshwater > Lake > Sediment | place: USA: Wyoming | collected...
GAGGTGGCGGCGGCTGCTGCTCGCGCTCGGCCTCCTCCTGGCCCTGGGGCAGGTGTTCCGGGCCCTGCACGGAGCCGAGACGCGGTTCATCACCAATGACGGCGATTGGTACTACGCCTACCTCGTCTCGCTCTACTTCGACCACGACCTCGACCTGAGCAACCAGATGGGCGCCTGGCGCGCGGCCGTTGGCGCGGCCGCGCTGCCGCTGGCGGCAGGCCGCCCCACTCCGACCGCGTTCACGGTGGGGCCGGCGCTGCTGTGGATGCCGGCCTTCGCGCTGGCCGACCTGGGAGTGTGGGTCGCGCAACAGGCGGGAGGGGCGATCCCGCGGGACGGCTACGGCCTGCCCTATCAGCTCGCGGTGGCGCTGGCCACGCTCTGCTACGGCCTGCTCGGGGTGTGGCTGGCGTTCCGGGCCGCGCTGCGGTGGTGTGGGGAGGAGGCGCAGAGGTGGCCCGGCGCGCCGGGGTTCGCGGTCGCGGCCGCGCTGGCGGCGAGCCCGGCCCTGTACTACGTGTTCTTCGAGCCGACGATGGCCCACGGGCTGAGCGTGTTCGCCGGCTCCCTGCTGGTGCTGCTGTGGCTGAAGACGGGGGAGGCCGGCCGGTGGCGGCGGTGGGCGCTGGTCGGCCTGGCGGGCGGGCTGTGCGCGCTGATCAGGCCGCAGGACAGCCTCCTGCTGCTGCTGCCGGCGAGCACGCTGCTGCGGTTCCGGCCGGCCGGCGCGCTGGTCCGGCTGAGCGGGCTGGCCGCGGGCGCGGCGATAGCCTTCCTGCCCCAGGCGCTGGTCTGGCAGGCCACCTTCGGGCGGCCCTTCGCGTTGCCGCAGGGGCCGGAGTTCCTGCTGTGGTCGAGGCCGGCGGCCTTCGAGGTGTGCTTCTCTCCCCACCACGGGCTGTTCACGTGGACCCCGCTCTGGCTGATCGGCGTGGCGGGCCTGGCCGCGGGGCCGCGAGAGACGCGCCGGCTCGCGGTCGCCGCGCTCGCGGTCCTCCTGCTCGAGGTCTACGTGAACGCGGCGGCGCGGGACTGGTGGGCCGGGGATTCCTATGGCGCGCGCCGCTTCCTGGGCCTCTTCCCTCTCTTCTCGGTGGGCCTCGCGTCGATGGCCTGCCGGCTGAGGAGATCGTTCCTGGCGATCGCGGTCGTCGCGGTTGTCCTCAACCTGGGCCTGATGGCGGCGTACGTGACGGGCCGGATACCGCATGGGTAGCCGGTGCGCCAGGAGAGGACCGCGCGGCCGCCGAATGTGCCGGGCGTCATGAAGCTCATCGTCGGCCTCGGCAACCCGGGACTCGGCTACCGGCGCACGCGCCACAACATCGGCTTCATGGTCGTGACCGAGCTGGCGAGGCTGCGCGACATCACGCTGCGCCGCGCGAGGTTCCAGTGCACCGGCGGAGAGGGGGAGATCGGCAAGGAGCGGGTGATCCTGGCGCGGCCGTACACCTTCATGAACGCGAGCGGCGAGTGCGTGGCCGGGCTGGTCAGGCATCACGAGTGCCCGCTCTCCGACCTGCTGGTGGTGTGCGATGATGTGAACCTGCCGCTCGGGAAGCTCCGCCTGCGACGGAGCGGAACCGCGGGAGGGCACAACGGCCTCACCTCGATCATCCAGCGTCTGCAGAGCGAGGACTTCCCGCGGCTGCGGGTGGGGGTGGGGGGGCCGCCGGAGGGAGTGGACATGATGAAGTACGTCCTGGGCGTCTTCCGGCGGGGGGAGTGGCCCGCGGTCGAAGAGGCCATCGGGCGGGCCGTGCAGGCGATCGAGACGTGGGTGTACCACGGGGTGGAGGAGGCGATGAACCGGTTCAACTAGGCCGGGTCCGCGGCTGCCAACCGGCCGCCGCCGTTGACAAGGCTTTCCGGGTTCCGGCATAATCATGCTCCCCCGCTGGGGGGCAAATCCAGGTGGAGGTGTTTCCTTGACAGAGCGGCAGCTGCTGATGATACCGGGGCCGACCCCGGTGCCGCAGTCGATCCTGCTGGCCGGCGCGAGGCCGATGATCAACCACCGCGGGCCGGAGTTCAAGGCCGCGCTGGATGAGTCCACGGAGGGGCTGAAGCGCGTTTTCCAGACCTCGCACGAAGTCTACATCCTCACGGCCTCGGGAACCGGCGGGCTCGAGGCCGCGGTGGTGAACATGCTGTCGCCGGGGGACAAGGTCCTCTCAGTCAGCATCGGCGTCTTCGGGGACCGTTTCGCCACCATCGCCTCCACCTACGGGGCCGACGTGGAGAAGATGGACTTCGAGATGGGGGCCGCGGCCGACCCGAAGCAGGTCGCGGCGCGGCTGGCCGCGGACAAGAAGAAGGAGATCAAGGCGGTCCTGGTCACGCACAACGAGACCTCGACCGGGGTGACGAATGACATCAAGACTATCGGCGCGGCGGTGCACGAGCACGGGGCGCTGCTGCTGGTGGATGGGATCAGCTCGCTGGTGGCGATGGACTGCCAGATGGACAACTGGCACCTCGATGTCGTCGTAGCCGGCTCGCAGAAGGCGTTCATGATCCCGCCCGGGCTGTGCTTCATCGCCATCAACGACCGGGCGCAGCAGGCGATGAAGGCGGCGAAGATGCCGCGGTTCTACTTCGACCTGGCGAAGGCGAAGAGCTACCTGGACCAGGGGCAGACGCCGTGGACCCCGGCGGTGCCGCAGGTGCTGCAGCTCCGGGAGGCGCTGAAGCTGCTGGAGAAGGAGGGCCTGCAGAACTGCTTCGCGCGGCACGCGCGGCTGGCGAACGCGACCCGCGCGGGGGTCAGGGGCCTGGGGCTGAAGCTGCTGGCCGACGAGGCCCACGCCAGCAACGCGGTCACCGCGGTGCGCAGGCCCGAGGGCGTGGATGTGGCCGACCTGCGGAAGCTGATGCGGGAGAAGTACGGCGTGGTGCTCGCCGGCGGGCAGGGCGCCCTGAAGAACGACATCTTCCGGATCGGCCACCTGGGGCTGGTCGGCGAGACCGACATCATCGGGGCGATGGGCGCGCTGGGGGTGGTCTTGCAGGAGTTGGGCGTGGTCAAGGATCCGTCGCTGGGGGTGAGCGCAGCCGTGAAGGCGTTTGGAGGCTGAGGCGTGACGGCAGAGCAGCGGAAGTGGCGGGTGCTGGTCAGCGACAAGCTGTCCGAGGAGGGGCTGGCCGCGCTCCGCGATGATCCCGAGGTCGAGGTGGTCGTCAAGACCGGCCTGGAGCCCGAGGCGCTGAAGGCGGAGATCGCGGAGGCGCACGCGCTGCTGGTGCGGAGCGCGACGAAGGTGACGGCGGAGGTGATCGCGGCGGGCGCGAAGCTGATGGTGATCGGCCGCGCCGGGGTCGGGGTGGACAACATAGATGTGGAGGCGGCCACCCGGCGGGGGGTCGTAGTCTGCAACTCTCCCGAGGGGAACACGGTGGCCGCGGCGGAGCACACGTGGGCCCTGCTGCTGTCGCTGGCGCGCAGCATCCCCGCGGCCAGCGCCTCGACGGCGGCGGGGGAGTGGAAGCGCAGCGCCTTCATGGGGGTCGAGCTCCTCCACAAGACCCTGGGCGTGGTCGGACTGGGGAAGATCGGGAGCGAGGTGGCCCTGCGGGCGGCCGCGTTCGGCATGAAGGTGATCGGGTACGATCCGTTCGTCTCGGGCGACCGCGCGGCGCGGGTGGGCGTCGAGATCGTCGAGCTGCCGGAGCTGCTCGCGCGGTCCGACTTCATCTCCCTGCACGTGCCGCTGACTAAGGACACCCGCCACATCCTCGACGCGAAGGCGCTCCAGAAGGTGAAGCCCGGGGTGCGGATCATCAACTGCGCCCGGGGCGGGATCGTGGACGAGGCGGCGCTGGCGGAGGCGATCCGCGAGGGGCGAGTGGCCGGGGCCGGCCTCGACGTGTTCGAGAAGGAGCCGCCGGCCGACAGCCCGCTCTTCGGTCTGGGCAACGTGGTGCTGACGCCTCACCTGGGGGCCTCGACGGAGGAGGCGCAGCTCAAGGTGGCGGTGGACGTGGCCCAGCAGGTGCTGGACGTGCTCCACGGCCGGCCCGCGCGCAGCGCCGTGAACGTGATGCCGGTGAGCCCGGAGTCGCTGCGCGCGCTCGAGCCCTACCTGCCGCTGGCCGAGAAGATGGGCCGCCTGCAGGGCCAGCTGGCGGAAGGGCCGATCACGAGTGTGGAGCTGGTGTACGCGGGCGCGCTGGCCGAGGAGGACTCCCGCCTGCTGACGCCGGCCTTCCTGAAGGGGATGCTGGAGCCCGTCCTCGACGAGCCGGTGAACCTGGTGAATGCCGAGATGGTGGCCAAGGGGCGGGGGATTCGCGTGGTTGAGTCGCGGAGCGCGGAGCCAGAGGATTACGTAAGCCTCATCACCTCGCGGGTCACGGCCGATGGTCAGGAGCGGCTGGTCGCCGGCGCTCTGTTCGGCAAGAGCGAGCCGCGCATCGTGCGGATGGACAACTACCGGGTGGACTTCCGGCCCTTCGGCTACATGCTGGTGTCCATGCACATCGACCGGCCGGGGATGATCGGCAAGGTGGGGACGCTGTTGGGCCAGCACCAGATCAACATCGCGGGCATGCACGTGGGGCGAAGGGAGCCGAAGCCTGGCGGGCCCTCGGTGATGATCCTGGCCCTGGACAACCCCGTGCCGCCGGACATACTCGCGCAGCTCCGGCAGGTGGACGGAATCACCACGGCGGCGCTGGTCGAGCTCTGAGGGGCGCGCCGGAAGCTGGGGGGAGGCTGGGGCGCGGGAGGCGGGCCCGCCGGGAGCGCCTGCATGAGGATCCTCGTCACAAACGATGACGGCATCCACGCCGCGGGTCTGCTGGCCCTCCGCGCGGCGCTGATGCGCGTGGGGGAGGTGGTGGCGATCGCCCCGGACCGGCCGCGCAGCGCCTGCGGCCACGCGGTGACGCTGCACAAGCCGCTGCGGCTGAGGCGGGTGGAGATGCCCGGGGGCGGCGAGGGGTATGCCACCAATGGGACGCCCTCGGACTGCGTCGCCCTGGGCGTGAGCGAGCACGCGGGCGAGAGGCCGCAGATGGTGGTGGCCGGGATCAACGCGGGGTCTAACCTCGGTTGGGACCTGACCTATTCGGGGACGGTCGCCGCGGCGATGGAGGGAACGATCTGCGGCCTGCCGAGCATCGCGGTGAGCATCACCTCACCCACGCCCTCGGACTTCGGCGTCGCCGCCGACTTCGCGCGCCACCTGTGCGAGACGGTCGTGCGCCACGGGCTGCCGCGCGACACGTTCCTCAATGTCAACGTCCCCGACCTTCCCGCTGACAAGATCGCGGGGGTGGCCATCACCCACCAGGGAAGGCTGGTGTACGACAGCCGGATCGAACGGCGGACGGACCCCAGGGGCGCCGCGTACTACTGGTTCGGGGGCGAGCGGACCGACCACCACGGCCAGCCGGGCAGTGACGTCGACGCGGTGGCGGAGAGCAGGATCTCGGTGACGCCCATCCGGCTCGACCTCACCGACCACGAGACCCTCGCGAGCCTGCGGACGTGGGACCTGCGGTGGCCGGGGTGATCCCCCCGCGGCCCTAGCGAGATGGCGGACCAAGACTTCATCCCTGCCTACCTGCGCATTGACCCCAAGGAGCTGGCGGCGCGGGCGTCTGCCCTCCGGGAGCTGATGCGCGCGTGCTCGCTCTGCCCCCGCCGGTGCGGGGCGAACCGCCTGGCGGGAGAGGCGGGCGCTTGCCAGGTGGGCGCGGAGCCGGTGGTGTCGAGCTATGGCCCGCACTTCGGCGAGGAGGGGCCGCTGGTGGGGCGGGGCGGCTCGGGGACGATCTTCCTGACGTACTGCAACCTGAGGTGCATCTTCTGCCAGAACTACGATATCTCGCACCTGGGCCGGGGTGTCAAGGTGACGCTGGCGGCGCTGGCGGACATGATGGTCAACCTTCAGCGCCGGGGCTGCCACAACACGAACTGGGTCACGCCCACGCACCAGGCGCCCATGCTCGTCACCGCGCTGCAGACGGCCGCCAACCTGGGGCTGCGCGTGCCCATCGTCTACAACTGCGGCGGCTACGAGTCGCTGGAGATCCTCCGCCTGCTCGACGGTATCGTTGACATCTACATGCCTGACGCGAAGTACGGCGAGAACGCGGCGGGGCAGAAGCTGTCCGGCGTGCCCGACTACTGGGACCGCAACCGGGAGGCCCTGGCCGAGATGCACCGGCAGGTGGGCGACCTGGAGATGGACCGGTTCGGGATCGCCAGGCGCGGGCTGCTGGTGCGCCACCTCGTTCTGCCCAACGGCCTGGCCGGGACCGCGGCGGTGATGGAGCACCTCGCCTCCCTCAGCAAGAGCACGTATGTGAATGTGATGGCGCAGTACCGGCCCGAGCACGGGGCGTGGGAGGCGCCCGACACCGGGCGACCGATCACCTCCGCCGAGTTCCGGGAGGCGATCGAGACGGCGACGAAGGCCGGCCTGCGCCGGCTCGATGAGCGGTGGGCGCTGCGGTGAGGCGGCGCGGCCAGCTGTCGCCCCCGGGCCTCGTCGGGTTGCTGGTCTGGCTGGGGGCGGGATACGCAGCCGCGCTGGCGGCGTTCGCGGGTCTGCCGTGGGGCGCGGCGGTGTGGCAGGGCGCGGTCTGCGTCGCGGCGATCCCCGTGCTGCTGTTTCTCGTGCTGTCGCTGATCGCGCTCCCGAAGCGAGTGCACCTGAGCTCCCTGCGGGCGCTGGCCCGGCTGACGGCGCCGATGGCCATCGGGCAGTTCGCGCTGCCCTGGGCAGGGTGGTCGGTGCTGGTCCGGGTGCTGAACGGACAGGGGCTGCCCTGGGCGACGGCATGGGGCGCCGGGGGAGCGATCGCGGCCTTCTCCTACCTGACCGGTCTCGGCCTGATCGCGCTCTTCCGGCCCCGGCCGGAGGAGGCCGAGGTGACACAGGTCGAGGTGGGCCTCGCGGGGCTGCCGGCGAGCTTCGACGGCTACCGAATCCTCCACATCTCCGACCTCCACGCCGGCCCCTTCCTCACGCGAGCGGACCTGGATCGGCGCCTGGCGGCAGCGCGGCGGGTCGAGCGCGACCTGGTGGCGTTCACCGGCGACCTGGCCGACAAGGTGCCGGGCCGGGCGGAGGAAGCGGCCGACGTGCTGTCCGGCCTGCGCGCGCCCGATGGCGTGGTGGCCGTCCTGGGAAACCACGACATCTGGGTGGGGGAGGAGCACGTGCGCGCGGCGCTCGCCGAGCGGGGTGTGAGAGTGTTGGTGAACGAGAACGTGGCCCTCGGCCGGGACGGCGCTCGCGTCTATGTGGCCGGGATCAATGATGCCTCCTACACGGGACGAGACGATCTGCCGGCGGCCCTGGCCGGGATTCCCGAGGGCGCGGTCGTGATACTCCTGAGCCACGCCCCATCGGTCATCCGGAAGGCGGAGGCGAGGCGGGCCGCGCTGGTGCTGTCCGGGCATACCCATGGCGGCCAGATCATCCTGCCCTGGATCGGCCCGCCCCATGTCCCCTCCCGGCTGGGGCGGCGCTTCGCTCTGGGGCTGCACCGCGTGGAGGGCCAGTGGCTGTTCATCAGCCGGGGCCTGGGGGAGGTGTTCCCGCCGCTGCGGATCAACTGCCCGCCCGAGATCGCGCTCATCACGCTCCGCCGCGAACCGGCCTGAGCCTTCCGCGGCGCTGGCGTCTGGGCGCGACGCGCTCGCGTTGACACTGCCATCGCCCGGCCGATATACTGCCGAGTGGAGAGATGGCCGAGTTGGTCGAAGGCGCACGACTCGAAATCGTGTAGGCGCGCGAGCGTCTCGTGGGTTCGAATCCCACTCTCTCCGCCAGCGCTTCCCCCTTTGGCTCGTCAACTCGGAGACGCGCGCGCCCCGCGGCCTCCCCTCCGGCGCGGTTGCAGGAACGTGCAGGCAGTGGCATACTTACCGGGCGTCGGCGGAGGGACCGCGGCGCGCTAACGCGCAGGCGGAGGTGGGCGATGCGGCGACTAGGCATGAAGAGGTCGGAGAAGGCGGGGCTTCCCCCGGGGACAGTGGTGCACGTCGGCAGAGAGCGGACCGCGAAGCCCACCGTCTCCGTGATCAGCTACGATGGCGAGCACCTGGAGGAGCGCGTCCTGGACACCGCGGAGGCCTGCCTGGTGTTCAAGGGGAGACCCGGCGTGACCTGGCTCAACATCTCCGGAGTGCACGACACCAAGCTGCTGGAGGAGCTCGGGGCGTGCTACGGCATCCACCCGCTCGTGATCGAGGACATCGGGAACACCGAGCAGCGGCCCAAGCTCGAGGACTACCGCGACTACCTGTTCATCGTGCTGAAGATGCTGTACCACGACGAGGAAGGGCAAGTGGTGACGGAGCAGCTCAGCTTGGTCGTGGGGCCCAACTTCGTGATCTCGTTCCACGAGCAGGAGAAGGACGTGCTGGAGCCCGTGCGGACGCGACTCCGCAACAGTCAGGCGCGCATCCGCGGTCAGGGCGCGGACTATCTCGCCTACTCGCTGATGGATGCGGTCGTAGACCACTACTTCGTGATCCTCGAGCACCTGGGGGTGGACATCGAGGAGGTTGAGGAGAGCCTGGTGGCCAGCCCGAGCACGAGCGAGCTGGCGGCGATCCACCGGCTGAAGAGGGAGCTGATCTTCCTGCGCAAGTCGGTCTGGCCGCTCCGGGAGGTCATCAGCGCGCTCGAGCGGCGCGAGTCTCCGCTCATCAAGGAGGGCACCGCGGTCTACCTCAGGGATGTCTACGACCACACCATCCAGGTCATAGACGCCGTCGAGTCCTACCGCGACATCGTCTCCGGGATGCTCGACACGTACCTCTCGAGTATAAGCAACCGCTTGAACGAGGTGATGAAGGTGCTGACCATCATCGCCACGATCTTCATCCCGCTGACCTTCCTCGTCGGGCTCTACGGCATGAACTTCAGGTTCATGCCGGAACTCGGGTGGCGATGGGGGTACCCGGCGGTGCTGACTGTGATGGTGGTCGCCGCGGCGGGGATGGTGGCTTACTTCAGGCGGAGGCGGTGGCTGTGAGCCGGGAGGCTGAGGGCCGAACGCGACAGGGACCGGGCCCGGGTCGGGGCAAGATGGTTGCGGCCGCCCGCCCCGCGGGCCGGCGACACCGGGCAGGAGGCATGTCGCCATGACACGGATGGGACGCAGCACACTGGCGGGGATTCTGGCGCTGGCCGTCGCGGCCGCCGCGGGATGCTCCCGCACGGGCGGGACCGGCGGTCAGGCCGGGCCGGGAGCAGGGGCCGGGAGCATCCGTCAGATCGGGTCCACCACCATGCTGGCCCTGGCCGAGAAGTGGCGCGGGGGCTTCAACGCCAGCCACCCGGATGTCAGCATCGCGGTCTCCGGGGGCGGCTCGGGCACCGGCATCAAGGCCCTCATCTCCGGCACGGCCGAGATCGCGGACTCCTCGCGTGACGTCAAGGCCGAGGAGATGAAGCAGGCCGAGGCGGCGGGGATGAAGCTGGTCTCGCACCTGGTGGCGCGCGACGGCATGGCCGTCATCGTCAACCCGGCCAACCCGCTCCGCGAGATCCCGCTCGCAGTCCTGTCCGATGTCTACGTCGGGAAGACCAGGGACTGGGGTCAGGCCGGCGCGCCCGGCCTGGGGGCCATCCAGATCGCGAGCCGCGATTCCGCGTCGGGCACATACGAGATGTTCCGGGAGACGGTGGTGACCCTGGGCGGGAGGGATAAGAGCCGGGACTACGCGCCCGAGGCGCTGAAGCAGACCTCCAACGAGGCGGTGCTGGCGCTGGTCGGGCAGACGAAGAACGCGATCGGCTACGTGGGGCTGGGGTATGTGAACGACACGGTGAAGGTGGTGGCCATCATCCCGGAGCGCGGCGGCGCGGCGGTTGCGCCCAGCGCGGAGACGGTCTCGAGCGGCGGCTACCCTCTCGCGCGCAGCCTCTACTGCGTTACGAACGGGGAGCCGACCGGCGCGGTGAAGACCTACCTGGACTGGATCAAGGGCGCCGAGGGACAGGCGATCGTGAGGGAGCTGGGGTTCGTGCCGGTCGGCGCCCCGTGAGTTCCGCGCGGCGGCGAGGGTGCTAGTGGACCAGGGCCGGAGGCGAAGCTGGGAGTGGGTGGTGGAGCGGCTGATCAAGGCCGCCGGGGTCTTCGCCATCGTCTTCGTGGTCCTGATCTTCGCCTTCCTGCTGTGGGACGCGCTCCCCATCTTCCGGGAGCGGCCGCTGCGGGAGTTGCTGGCCGGGGGCAGGTGGTCTCCGACGGCGGAGCCGCCGCAGTTCGGCATGCTGCCGCTGCTGCTGGGGTCCCTCTACGTGACGGCCGGGGCGCTGCTGCTGGCCGTTCCCCTGGGGCTGGCGACGGCGGTGTTCATCGCCGACGTGGCGCCGCCCCGGCTGCAGGAGGTGTTGAAGCCCACGGTGGACCTGCTGGCGGCCATCCCGTCGGTGGTGTTCGGGTTCCTGGGGCTGCTGCTGGTGGGGCCGTGGCTGGCGCGCTGGCTCAACCTGCCGGTCGCCCAGTTCGCGGCCCTCGGTTCGCTCATGCTCGCGCTGATGGCGATCCCCACGATCGTCTCGGTGTCCGAGGACGCGATTCGGGCGGTGCCCCGGTCGCTCCGGGACAACTCGCTCGCGCTGGGGGCGACGCACTGGCAGACCATCAGCCGCGTCGTAGTCCCGGCCGCCCGCTCGGGCATCGTCGCGGCCGTGCTGCTGGGGCTGGGGCGCGCGATCGGGGAGACCATGACCGTTCTCATGGTGACCGGCAACGCGGCCGTGATCCCGCGGGGGCTCCAGGGATTCTTGCGGCCGGTGGAGACGATGACCGCGACCATTGCCGCGGAGATGGGCGAGACGGCCTACCGCACGTCGCACTACCACGCGCTGTTCGCCATCGGCCTGATCCTGTTCGTCGTCACCTTCCTGACGAACACGCTGGCCGACCTGGCGCTCGGCCGCGCTGGGAGGGCGGCGAGGTGAGCGCCAGGCGCATCTCGGGGCCGAGGGCGACGCAGGCCGTCGCCTTTCTGCTCCTGTGGGTCGCGGCGGCGGCGGTCGTTCTGCCCGTGCTCGGCATCCTCGCCGTGATGGTGGTCCGCGGGGCCGGCGGACTGAGCTGGGGCCTCCTCTTCTCGGTGCGCGAAGGCCTGCTGCCGGCTGTCGTGGGGACCGTCTGCCTGGTGACCCTCACCGCGCTGATCGCCGCGCCCCTGGGCGTGGCCGCGGCGGTCTACCTGAGCGAGTACGCGCGACCCGGCCCTCTGGTGCGACTGATCCGGGTCTCGCTCGTCAACCTCGCGGGCGTGCCCTCGGTTGTCTACGGGCTGTTCGGGCTGGCCCTGTTCGTGATGGTCCTGCGCTTTGGGCGGTCGCTGCTGGCGGGGGCCTGCACCCTGGCGCTGCTGGTCCTGCCGCTGGTGATCAGCGCCTCCGAGGAGGCCCTCCGCCAGGTGCCGCGGCGCCTGCGAGAGGCCTCGCTCGCGCTGGGCGCGAGCCGGTGGCAGACGGTGCGCGGGGTCGTGCTCCCCAACGCCCTTCCCGGGATCATCACCGGGCTGATCCTGTCCGTGAGCAGGGCCGCGGGGGAGACCGCGCCGATCCTGTTCACGGCCGCGTTCTTCTCTCTGACCCATCCGTTCCCGCGCTCCGTGTTCGGCGAGATCCTGGCCCTGCCGTACCAGCTCTTCGTGATGGCCACCGAAGCCCCGAACGTGCCGGCGGAGGTGAAATGGGCCACCGCGCTGGTCCTGGTGGTCGTGGTGCTGGGCCTGAACCTGGTGGCGATCGTGCTGCGGGCGCGGCTGCGCCGGGCGCGCAGGTGGTGAAGATGGCGGAACGCGTCATCACACCTGAGGGTGAGATCAAGATCGAGACGCGCGATCTGAGCGTCTACTACGGCGACTTCGAGGCCGTCAAGGAGGTCTCGATCGCTTTGCCGTCGCGGCGGATCACGGCTCTCATAGGCCCATCGGGATGCGGGAAGTCCTCCTTCCTGCGCTGCCTGAACCGGATGAACGACGTGATCCTGGGCGCGCGCAGCGAGGGGGAGGTGCTGCTGGACGGGCGGAGCATCCACGAGGCCGACCTCGACGTGGCCCAGCTCCGGAGGCGCGTGGGGATGGTCTTCCAGTCCGCCAATCCCTTCCCGATGTCCGTCTACGACAATGTGGCCTACGGGCCTCGGCTGCATGGGAAGCCGGGGCGGGAGGCGCTCGACGAGACCGTGGAGCGGAGCTTGCGGGCAGCGGCGCTGTGGGACGAGGTGAAGGACAAGCTCCGGCAGTCGGCGCTGGAGCTGTCGGGAGGGCAGCAGCAGCGGCTGTGCATCGCCCGGGTGCTGGCGGTGGAGCCGGACGTGCTGCTGATGGACGAGCCCTCCAGCGCGCTCGACCCGACCGCGACGTTCCGGATCGAGGAGCTGATGGTGGAACTGGCCCAGCAGTACACCATCGTCCTGGTCACCCACAATATGTACCAGGCCTCGCGCGTCTCCCGCTACACGGGGTTCTTCCTGCTGGGCGAGCTGATCGAGTACGGCCTCACGGTGGACATCTTCGAGCATCCGCAGGACCGGCGTACTGACGACTACGTGCGGGGCCGGTTCGGCTAGGAGGGCGAGCGATGCGGCGCATCCGGCAGTCGTTCGACGAGCAACTCCAGAGTCTCGAGCGTCACCTGCTGGCGATGGGAGAGCGGGCGGAGGCGATGCTGGCCAAGTCGGTGGAAGCCCTGGCCCTTCACAACGTGGAGCTGGCCCACGAGGTCATCGCGGAGGACGACCGGGTGGACGAGATGGACCTGGGCATCGAGCACGAGTGCATGCGCTTGCTAGCCCTCCAGCAGCCCATGTCGCGGGACCTCCGGACGATCGGCACGGTGATGAAGGTGATCTCGGACGTCGAGCGCATCGGCGACTACTCGGTGGACATCGCGCGCACCGCCATCAAGCTGGCCGACACCGAGTACTTCCGGCCGCTGGTCAACATCCCGCAGATGGCCGACCTGGTGAGGACGATGCTCCGGCAGGCGCTGGAGGCGCTGGTGCACCGCGACCTGGAGCGAGTGGCGCGGGTGGTCGAGTGGGACGACCAGGTGGACCGGATGTGGTATGCCTTCAGCAACGAGCTGGAGCGGCTGATGCAGGAGCGCCCGGACCTGGTGCCGCAGGCGGCGGCCCTGCTCCTGGTGGCGCGCTACCTGGAGAGGGTGGCCGACCACACGGTGAACATCGCGGAGCGAGTGGCCTACATGGAGACCGGACGCCTCGAGGCCCTGGCGCGCA
>Ga0315277_10008460_pt1 | contig 13232 bp, 11 predicted proteins | sample YL17G05_15_MG_FD_203695 | JGI IMG/M metagenome (GOLD analysis project Ga0315277, IMG submission 203695) | Sediment microbial communities from Yellowstone Lake, YNP, Wyoming, USA - YL17G05_15 | ecosystem: Environmental > Aquatic > Freshwater > Lake > Sediment | place: USA: Wyoming | collected...
GTTATAAGAACAAAATAAAACTTAGTAAAATTGTGAAAATTGGTGTCGGATGTCCTGGTCCTCTAAACTCCGAAAAGGGTATTATTTATAATACACCAAATCTTTTTGGTTGGGAAAATTTCCCTTTGAAAAAGTGTATAGAACGCCATCTAAAAGTTCCTACAGTTGTTAATAATGATGCCAACTCTGCAACTTATGGTGAATATTGGTTAGGAGCAGGCAAGGGCTATTCCACTGTAGTCTGTTTTACACTTGGCACAGGAATTGGCGGTGGAATCATTTTAAATGGGAAACTCTTTAAGGGAATAGATGATTCTGCTGGGCATTTTGGACATACCACCATTGTTCCTGATGGACCCAAATGTGGATGCGGAAATACAGGATGTCTTGAGGCATTAGCTTCGGCACCCAATATGGTTAAACGAGCTATTTCTAAAATTAAAAATGGAACAAGAACAAAATTAACAACTTTAGCAAAAGGCAATCTGAAAACTATCACAGCCAAAATGATTTATATCGCAGCAACTCAAGGTGATAAATTTGCGAAAGAAGTATTAGCAGAAACAGGAAGATATTTGGGAATAGCTGTAGCAAACGTCTTGAACGTCCTTAATCCTGAAATAGTTATCTTCAGTGGAGGAATGATAGAAGCAGGAGATTTATTGTTTAAACATATCAGAAAAGAGGCTATGAAAAGAGCGCTTCCACAACCTGCTAAAAGGGTCAAAATCGTTCCAGCAAAATTAGGCAATAATGCTGGTATCATCGGTGCTGCAGGATTGGCACTGTCTGCTAAAGATTGAAAATTGGAAATAACTATTATTCTAATAATCCTGTGTATTCTGTCAAAATGAACTTTTGTCTTTGCGTCCTTTGCGTCTTCTTCGCGAACTTTGCGGTTACATCTTCATTGCTTTTCAGAAGTTTGTGTATTCGGATTAGGATTATGAATTGAGCAATAAACGGTTGTTTTGTCGTCACTAATAGAGTATATCCCTCCTTCAGGACATTTCTCGGGAATTCCCAAATCTTTAAGTGTTGGAGTTTGATCTGAATTATTAATCACCCACTGCTGAAGCTTTGTCTCATACGTTTTGATATTACTAATACAAGCAGTAGATTTAGATTTATCCATCGAATACTGATACATACTTACTTGATTTTCCAAATTCTGTTGAGGTTTAAAATATTGCCAGGTCAAATAAAAAATTATCACTACAACGATTAATAGAATTATAAGCGCAAATCCTTTTTCTCTTCTTTTCATTTTAATTCTCCAGAAATTATTAATAATATAGATTAACAAAGATATCTCTTTTAAAGCAATAACTTTCTTTTATCATTGTTGTTCGTAGTCCCCACTTTAGTGGGAATGAATTTTCCCTGCTAAAGCAGGCACTACAAACTTGTAAATCAATATCAGTATTTTAAAAGCCTCAATATATACTTAATATATTACTTTAAATATAAAAATATAAGTTAATTTATATCAATATGTTATAATACTGTGAATTATACTGATTTCTTTATTTTTTCTTTTAATTTTCTCCACCATTCCAGGCGTTTTTTGATTTCTTTTTCAAATCCAAAATTTGAAGGTTTATAGAATTCTTTTCCGACGAGTTTCTCAGGAAGGCATTCCTGACCGGAATAGTGCATTTCATATTCATGGTCATATTTATAATCCTTACCATAACCCAATTCTCTCATTAAATCTGTGGGAGCATTGCGGATATGCATTGGAACAGGCTGATAACCTGATTCCTTAATCTCTTTCTCTACATCTAAATATGCTTTGTAAATCGCATTACTTTTGGGAGCCGTGGCAAGATAAATTGCCACCTGTGCTAAAGCTAATTCTCCCTCTGGTGAACCAAGAAAATGGTAGGCATCCTTTGCCGCATTAGCAATGACAAGGGCATTCGGATCAGCATTTCCAATATCTTCAATTGCAAATCTGACCATCCTTCTGGCAACATATAGAGGATCTTCCCCCGCCTCTAACATTCGTATCAACCAGTATACAGCAGCATCAGGATCACTACTCCTCAAACTCTTATGCAAAGCTGAAATTAAATTATAATGCTCCTCCCCTGCCTTATCATACATCAAAGCCCTTTTCTGATAAGCATCCTCAACATCCTTTCTCGTAACTGTTAACTCTTTAACATTTTTCCCACCCTTATAATTATATATGAATTCGAGAGTATTCAAAGCAATTCGAGCATCCCCATTTGCCATTTCAGATAGTTTATCAAATGAATCCTCTTGAAAATTAATCTTTATCTGACCCAATCCTTTTTCTTTATCCGCTATTGCTATTTTAACTATCTCTTTGATTTCATCAGCACTAAGGATATTGAGTGTAAAAACCTTACATCTTGAAAGTAATGGGGAAATAATTTCGAAGGATGGATTTTCAGTTGTGGCACCAATTAATGTGATTGTTCCATTCTCAACAAACGGAAGAAAGGCATCTTGCTGAGCCTTGTTAAATCTGTGGATTTCATCGACAAAAAGAATTGTCCTTTTATCAAAATTATTTTTACTATAGTAAGCTTTATCAATAACTTGTTTTACATCCTTCACACCTGAAGTCACTGCACTCATTGAAACAAAATCCGCATTGGAATATTTTGCAATAAGGAAGGCAAGAGTTGTTTTACCACTTCCGGGTGGTCCCCAGAAAATTACTGAAGTCAATTCCCCTTTCAAGATTAACTGTCGTAAGGGAGCATTCTCTGATAAGATGTGCTTTTGACCGATAAACTCTTCCAGAGATTGAGGTCGCATCCTATCAGCAAGGGGAGTGAATAAATTTTTCTTTGATTGTGTTTCTTTCTTAAATAAATCCATAAATTATTAATTTAAAACTGACAATTTATAATTCATTACGGATGTATTTTATTCAAATTGCCAGTTGTCAGTTTTACGATTTTAATTTTATTATTATATTACTTAATCTCTCTTAATAGAATACCAGAGAGGAGTTTAGGATAGAAGAAAGTAGATTTTTGAGGCATTCTATCATTTGCCAGAGCAATTCCCTTAACTTTTTCTAAAGGGGTAGGATTCATAAGAAATGTTATTTTATTCTTTCCAAATAAAACCTTTTCTATAGATTCAGCCATATCATTTGTAAAAGAGATTTCTGATTCATCAAGTTCAATCTCTGGATTCCCAACCCATAATTGCATTATGACATATCTTTGAAGTATGGTAACATCTAACGATTTTTTCACATCAGAGATTTTTTCTTCAATAATATCATCGTAATCAACATCATCTCTCAATTTAATTAGAAAATTTCTTCCATCCTTCATAACAATGCCAAACGCAGTTTGGATGCCAGCATATTGTCCTAATTCAGTTGTGAATCTTTCTCTTAATTCTTCGACATTCTTTGAAACTTTGAATTTTTTAATCTCAAAAGCTTCTTCTAAATCACTTAAGAACTCATCGGGATCGGTTCCAAAATCGTCATTCAAAATTCTATGTATTGGCAATATACTCAAACCTTCACTTTCCGAGTTTGTCAAATACATCATCACATAATCACTTGGTAATGGTTTCGTCGGTTTTTTCTTTAACGATTCCCTGATTTCATTCTTATAATTCAATGCGGTTTCATATCTGTGGTGACCATCGGCAATAAATATTTCTTTATTTTTGAGAGCCTCTTTAATTACGTCGGTATCCTCTTTCTTATTAATAAGCCAGAGTTTATTGATTATGCCATTTTCATCTATGAATTGCGAAACGGGTTTTTTAGATGTATATTTATCAAGAACTTTTTTTATTTTTGTTTTAGTATCTGTATAGATGGAAAATACGCAGCAAAAGTTTGCCTTGCAAGTTCGTATCAACTTAAACCTATCAGCTTTGGGACTAGCAAAGGTGTTTTCATGAGCATATATACTTCCCCCAGACTTGAAATCTTCTAATTTAACAAGACATATAATCCCCATTCTTTTATTTGATACACCCTGTGGATACTCGTATATCTGCTGATAAATATAAATAGATTTCTGACCATCTTCTAATAAGATACCATCACGTTTCCAATTATTTAAATAATTAGCCGCACGAGTATATTTATTATTATATTCATCATCATTAGCTTCATCCCTACCGAGAATCAGTCTAATTACATTAAACTCATTTCTTCTATAATAGCGATCTTGCATATCCGAACTTATAACATCATAAGGAGGTGCAATAAGTTCTTCCAGTTTTAAATTGATATTAGGATTATATCGCAATCCTTTAAAGGGTAAGATATCTACCATATTTTGAGCTCCTCTTATTCATTATAAAATTCAATGAATTTATGTTACAGAGATGCTTGTTCGTCAACAATATTTTTCGGAAAATTCTATTGTGTATATTATTCCTCAGATTTTGAAGCGATAACCTATTCTTTGGCATAAAAATTTTCTTTAGTAATGAAATTAATCTTGAAAAATCAATACTAAATGTCAAGCTAATAGATAATTAAGAAGTGTAATTATTATATCACATTAAATCAATACTATCATCGCCTAAAATACAATCGAAGGAATAAATAATGTTGAAAAAAGCAGTTGTCTTATCAAGTGGTGGATTAGATTCAACTACAGCAATGGCAATAGCTAAAAATCAGGGTTTTGAAATCTATTCTATTAGTTTCGATTATGGACAAAAAAGCAGGAAATATGAACTACGCTCAGCAAAAAAAGTTGCAATTTTTTTTAATGTAAAAGAACATAAAATTATCAAGATTGATTTACGAACTTTAGGTGGGAGTGCTCTTACAGATATAATCAATGTTCCAAAGAGAAGAAGTTTGAAACATATTCAAAAAGAAATACCTGTTACTTATGTCCCGGCGAGAAATACAATCTTTCTATCCATTGCCCTGGCTTATGCTGAGGTCATTGGTTCACAAGATATTTTTATTGGTATCAATGCAATTGATTATAGTGGCTATCCTGACTGTAGACCAAAATATATAAAAGCCTTTCAAAATTTAGCTAATCTGGCTCTGAAAATGACAATAAGTGGTAAGAAGATAAAAATTTATTCACCTCTAATTAATCTTAAAAAAAGTCAGATAATTAAATTAGGTATAAAGCTTGGTGTCAATTATGGATTAACTCACACCTGTTATGACCCTGATGAAAAAGGAAGAGCTTGCGGAGAATGCGATAGTTGTGTATTGAGAATTAAAGGATTCAAGGAGGCTAATTTAAAGGACCCGATTACTTATAGAAAAAATATGTTGTAGATTTCCTACGATTGTTATAGATATTATAACATAATATTCAAAGGGTATTCATTGTCATTTATTATGGAAAACGCTAATAGCAAAATAACAAATAAGATTCATCCAATAATCTGGTTTTGTGTAGGAATTTTAATCTGGATATGTGTTTATATTCTTTTCCGATTATCCATCACAAAAATCAATTATCAGGATATTAACTTCTCTCCAATTAATCCTAAGTATCTTTTCCCTTTAATTTCAAGTATAGCGCTTGTTGTTACTTCTGTAATAGCAATTGTTACGAGCGTTAATATTAAAATTGCACAACCGTTTTTAATACTTGGAATTGGAATAACTGTAATAATCAATCACTTTTCCCATTCCATCTTTAAAGAAAAAATATTTTTAAGTTTTCTAATTAGCGATTTATCTATTATAATTGGAGCGATATTTATTGGCAAGTTAATTACTGATTTCGTATCACAAGTTAGCTGGATTATCCCGATAACGATTGTGCTGATAATTACTGATTTTTGGAGTGTATATTATGGTCTTTCAGCGAAACTGATACACAATGAAGAAATAATGAAACGCTTCGTAACTTATTATCCAACGCTGGGAGAAAAAGCACCTCTGCCATTATTAGGAATGTCAGATTTTATATTTTTAACCTTATTTCTTGCACTTTCTTATAAATTCAAATTTGGTATAAAGAAAAATATAATATTTATGCTTTTGGTTTTAATTCTTGTTTTTGTTCTTGTATTTTATACGCAAAGTCCAACACCTGTCCTTCCATATCTTGGGATTACCTTTGTCCTTATAAATATTAAAGACATAGAAATCAAAAAAAAGGAAATCTTTACGACATTCGTATTTGTTCTTATAATTATTGCGATACTATTTGGAATTTCATATTTGAGTGGTTTAATTATCTAACATTAGGAGAAGACGAGGATTAAGACAGGTATCAGAAACATTATAAAAAATATTTTCCTTACCGACCTCTCTGAATCTTCTTTCCTTAAAAAGGGTTTTTATTCCTTTTTGACTTATATCATATCTCTTTTGAAAAAATTTTCAAGCGATAGATGTCCTGAAAAAGCAGGGGCTCTTGCCTTTGCAACCCTTTTGGCAATCTTTCCCATTATCGCCGTAATTTTATTCCTCATCCCTGTTTTCTATTCTGATAATGCTGAACAAGCCCAAATCTTACAGGAATACATTAAGGATTTTATTACTTCTAAACTTTTCCCTGTACAGGATTATGAACTATCGCAGTCCCTTGTAAGTTATTTCAACTCATTCACTGAATACTCAACGAAATTAGGCATAATTAGCCTTCTAACCCTTATTCTTGTATCCATATTTTTGTTCATCACAATTGAAAGGTCTATAAACGAGATTTGGCGTGTTACTGAACAAAGGTCTTTCTTTAAAAGAATCCTTTTCTTTTCAAGCTTTCTAATCTGGGTTCCTTTATTGATAGGACTTTCATTCTTCATTTCGAGTTATCTTATAAAAAGAATCGAATACGTTGGGAAATGGGCACCTCTATTTTATCCATTTTTCCTGACAGCTATTGCATTAACAATTGGAAACTATTTAATTCCTTATCCAAATGTGAAACTAAAATATGCGTTTATTGGTGGAGCAATTTCAGGAATTTTCTGGGAGATTGCCAAATATTATTATGGACTATACATCTCAACATCACCAATATTTAAAAGCTTTATGCACACTCTCGGGGCTATTCCAATTTTTCTATTATGGATTTATTGCACCTGGTTAATCATATTATTGGGTGTGGAAATCACTTACATCTCACAGAAACGAAAAATGGTCTTGAGCGAAAATATCAGCAAATTACAATATTCCCACAAGATTGATATTGGCTCAACAGTTCTGACAGTATTAACCATTGCTGAACATTTCAACACCGGCAAGGGAGGAATTAGTATCGAAGATATATCAAGGAAAACACATATCAATAAGGGAGAATTAGATGGGATTATCGAATATCTTGAGTCGAACGAGACAATAAAAAAATTAGCAGATGGTGAATCCTTCATTATAGCCCGACCACTTAATCAAGTAAAACTGTCTGAAATTATAAAAGACATCAATGATAAATCACTTAATGCGGCATTAATCTCAACAAAATTTAATGTAGTAAGGACAGAACAGTGTTCTGTCCCTATAAATTACAATGATTTGACAATAGAAGAAATAATAGAGAATCAAAAATGATATGAACTTAAGAAACTCTAAACACTAAATCCGAAATAAACTCAAAATTCTAAACACAAAATGTTTTTTGTCTCGTTCCCAAGCCCCTGCTTGGGAACGAATATGACCCGAAGCCCCAGCTTCGGAATGAGTTGTCAAAGCTGGGGCTTTGACAATAATATTTCTGTTCCCAAGGTGGGCCTTGGGAACAAGACACGATCATTATTAAAGGAGAAAACAATGTTTCGAATTCAAAAAGTCATTCTTATTCTTGTTCTAAGTTTTATTTTACTCTTTACACTTAGTTATGCTACAAAATTTACCGACTGGTTAAATACGCATAATCTTGATGATTGGGAGTATATCCAGATTGGTCCCGGGAGTTTCTATAAGAAAATAGATATACCCGAAATTCCTTTATCAATCAATATCATAGAAATAGAACTAAAGAATAAATATGTGAACATCGATTTACAGAAGCCTGATGATTCGTTGTTTGGAAAAGCAACCGTTAGTAATATGGTGCAAGATGAGATTGCCAAAAAAAAGAGAGTTATCGCTGGTATAAATGCTTCGTTCTGGGAAAGTGATAAACGGCCTGTTGGTCTTTTTATTAATAAAGGTATGTTATATACCAAAAATAATGAACGCAGTTCTTTGATAAAAACAAAAGAAGGAAAATTTATTATATCCAAAACTAACCTCGATATATCCCTCGAATTTAAAAAGGAAAAAGTAAAAATTGATAACGTGAATGGTAAAGATGAGGCTGATAAAATTGTCGTTTATACATCAGTATTTACAAATGAAATAACATTAAAAGATAATGAGATAGGGATATTGGTTAAAATTGGTAATCACAAATTTATTCCTCCAAATAATATCAAGGGGAAAATTGTAAAGTTTCTTGAAACAGGTCAAAAAATTACCCCTAAAAAGAATACAGTCGTTCTAATCGGAAATAAAGATTCTTTAACCTTTTTAAAGGATGCCAAACGGAAGAATAAGGTGAAATTTAATATTAACATCCTAACACCCCCACCCCTTTCTCCCCCGTTAATAGGGGAAGGGTTAGGGAAGGGGGATGAGATAGAATTTGCTGTGACAGGTGCTCCTCAAATTGTAAAAGATGGTCAAAACATCTATCAAGGAATTGATGAAAAACTCCCGGAAAGCTTCATCAATACTATGCATCCCAGAACAGGTTGTGGAATCACAAATAATAATGAAACAATATATTGGGTAGTTATCGATGGCAGGCAGCGCAATTTTAGTATTGGAGTGAGTCTTGATGAGTTTGCACAACTCTTTTTAAAACTCGGCTCGTATAATGCAATTAATCTCGATGGTGGTGGCTCTTCATCTATGGTTGTCGACAATCAGATTGCGAATTCTCCATCAGATTATACAGGTGAGAGAGTTGTATCGGATGCGATATTATTATCAAGTAAAGCACACACTCGCAAACCCAAAAAATTACAAATAATGAATTACAATAATAATTTCGCCACAGGCTCAACGGTAAAAATCATCCCAGCCCTTTTTGATAAAACCCACTCCCCTATTTATAATATTGTAAGGAACGGATATATCCGTTCCTTACTCCCTTTCTTATCCTCCTCCACAGGTGGTAAAGAAACTCTCTCATCTTCCCCTATAGTTGAGAAGAAAACTCTCTCATCCTCCTCCACAGGTGGTAAAGAAACTCTCCCATCTTCCCCTACGGTTGAGAAGAAAACTCTCTCATCCTCCTCCACAGGTGGTAAAGAAACAGTCTCATCCTCCCCCTCGAGGGGGGAGGAAAAGGTGGGGGTGAGTGGATTAGAAAATGAATTCGAAGTAAGCTGTGATAGTCAAGTAGGTAAAAGTAGTGATAATAACTCCATAAAATTTTCTTCCGAACCTGCAACAGGCAAAATCACCTGCTCATATAAAAATCTGAAAGATGAAAAAAATGTTTCTGTTCAAGACATTGAAAAATTACTTATCTATCCAGAAGAATATAACTTAACGGTCGGTAAAAAACAAAGGATTTTTGTAAGTGCATTCGACAAAGATAATAAAAGATTAAATTTGCCGAATGAATCTATTCATATAACAAGTAGTGATGATGAGATTTTGGAATTAGAAAACAATGTAACACTTGTCCCCAAGAAGGAAGGAGAGGGAACTATTACAATTGATACAGGGAAGATGGTAAAAGTTTTAAAGTTTCAAGTTAAACCCGAAGAAAAGAAAGAAGAGAAAAAATAAAATAGAACACAGATTATCACAGATTGGAACGGATACACACAGATTTTATTGAGTAAAAAATTTTTAATATTGTAGGGAACGGATATATCCGTTCCTCCGATTTACAATGTCATTCCCAACTTGATTGGGAATCCAGATTCTTTTTCAACAAAAACTGGATTCCTGCTTTCGCAGGAATGACATCGCTTTTTCAATTATCAGTCGTTACATTTTTGTAATTCCTATTTTTAGACAGGATGAACTGGATTAAAAAGATTTTTATATAGCCACTGTCTCTGCTAACTCATCTTTATGAACTTTTTTAGAATAGGATATAATTTCAATCGCTACAATTTTATTAGACTTATCATAATCCACAACTAATCCTGACTCTTTTATGTATTCGCTATCTTCAATTTTATTTTCAGAGAATCTAATTTCTAACACATCCCCTTCTTTATCGTAACTAAGTTTTAGCATCTTCTTGCCTCCTCTTTTTTAATCGTCTATCAAAGAAACAACTTATAATCAATAACCCTTCTTTTGTTTCTCTTCTTCCAATTACTCTTAAATATTTATCTTGAACTAATCCTATATAGTGAACAAGGGAATTGTCAAATTTATCTGGCTCTATAATCTCTGGTTTTGCAATAATCTTTTCAATATCTTTTTTGGAAATATTTCTTTGTTTAATCTTTGTTTCTGCGTGAGCAGTAAACTTAATTTTTACATTAACCATTTAAAATAATTCCTTTTTCTTGTCTTCTTTTACCCCGTGAGATAATATTTTATTCTATTCTTCAATAATCTTTGCAATTTTTCTTACCGCTAATTGAACTGCTCCTCTATTTATATCACACCTATTCATCTTCTTCCAAGTTTCTGTGCAACAGCAAGTGCTGTCCCTGAACCACTGTAACAATCAAAAAATTTTATCGGATACACTGAATTAAAAGGATTTTTATTATCGAAATCTGAGATTTGATACTACTTAAAGTTTGAACCTGTTATTTAAGCCAATGTATTCACAAACCAAGCTGTTATTTTTGCCATATCAATCCAACAATATACTAGTGGCAAAAACAATGGAACGAGCATTGTTATATCACAAAAAAGTGAATGTCGTGGTTATGTTATTAGGTGTAGTGCTAAGCGTGTTTTTCAAATGTACCTTTATGTTATTACAGAGAAAACCAGACCAACTATGAATATCAAATCTATTAGAAGTGTAACGACAAAGATAACTAAATATATTGGTGAATCCCAATCATTATCATCACAAAAAGCGAATACGCCCAGTGATAATAACACCGTTGCCAGAACCAAAATGGAGAATATTCCTATTGTTACCCATCTAGCTCCGAACAACATATTGATTCCACCGAATATCATTTGTTTAGGTGTCATACGAGAAGTAACAGATGGGAATTCGGCTACTTTTAGTGGTGGAGTAATGGTACCATCAAGGATTTTCCCTTCAACTATGATATTATAGTTGGTAGGCAACGATGTGTAGATTTCAAGTTCAACTGCTTCATCTGGATTTAGCACACTCGGAAGATACTCGAACATTGCGGGCAAATTCCTTTCTTTTATATTCAGCATCGCTTGCCGCTGTCCCGCTGAAGCTTTTGGTACAATATCCAAGAGAAATGGTAGTTGAGTTGAATCGTAATTAGTTCTTGGAGCCGAACCTTGAACTTCCAATGTAAAAGTCAATGGGCCATCCTTGAAATCGTCCTTCTCAATTGATTTTGTGCCAGTGTTCTTGATTATTAATACACTTCTCCATAAATCCTCAATATGTTTGTCTTCAAACGTTATTTTTGCTTTCGGGCGGACTGAAGAAGTAAAAAAACAAGTGTGTTGGGATTAGTATATGAAATAGAAAGTTCTTTCCTTTGCGACGTAATTAGAATATTGATGATGAATAGCGTAATTGATATAATGATTGCAAGAATACCCGTTATACTTCCTGGTCTTCTATACCATGGCTGTTTACTTAGCAATAATGATCTTTCCCGTCTAAGCATATCTTCTTGCTCTCGTATTTCATGAATTCGATCAGTATTTTTCATTATTTATTTTTCCTTCCAAAATAAGAGGAGACAATGTGTTATGGCATTACATCTAATTACTTTGTTTATGCTCGATTTTATTTAAACCAAATTTAATAGATTATCATTTCTGTATATTCTGTCAATTATTTTTAATTTAATTTTTAATTAATGCAAGAAAAGCACAATTAATAATTGATAATGAATAATGAATAATTGTTGTTAAATTATTCTCTGTGAATTATCCGTGTTCATTTGCGGTTAATAATTGTTTTTGTGGCAAAAATTCATATTTAATCACGGAAACACGAAATCACGAAAAAGAACTATTTAACCACGAAGAGCACGAAGGACACAAAGAAATAAATTTAGATAGGATAAAACAGGATATTTTATTAACCACTAATCTCCCGAATATACACTAATAGATTCAATACAATGTTATTCGTGAAAATTTGTGTAATTCGTGGTTAAGAATTGTTTTTTTGTGTTATTTCGTGTGGTTTCGTGGCTATATTAGTTAGTTCTTCAGAGGTCTCTATTTGAGACCTATGAAAAACTTCAAATATGAGATTGCTTCGTCGGCTAAAGCCTCATCGCAATGACACAATATGTGCCTTGCGAACCGCAAACACGCTGTTAGGCGAAGCTTTTTCTTCTCAAATATTTCATCAGCATTTTTCAAAAATCTTTCGAAAATGGAAACCATAAATCGCGTAAGTTATTGCCAATGGGAAAAGCCGTGGATGTCTAAAAATAGTCCAAAAAAAGAGTTTCCAATAATGAATCCTTTCTTTTCCTATTATACCAAGACGCAAAATAGATTTGAAGAATGCCCCCACATAGCAGAAACGGAATCGAAACATCCTTTTTTGCAACGGCCGATAATCTTTTAGAAATCCCTTAACCCGTTCATAATAATACTTGGGAGAATAAACTGTTTTAAGGGTCTTTTTATAGCCATTGATAAGCGTCTCATAATGCATCTTGGGGATAAAGTTAATTGAAAAATCCGTGTTGTCTCCAGAGGTATTCTTCAACAATCGATTCTCCTTTTCAAGACGCTGGTAGAGTCTTGTACCACGAAGGGCATTTAATAAACCAATCATTGCAGTAACAATCCCACTTTTTTGAATAAACTCAATTTGTCTTTCAAAAATCGAGTGTGGATCATTATCAAATCCAACAATAAATCCTCCCTCCACCTGCAAACCAAACTCCTGGATTTTTTTAACGCAACCAATTAAATCACGATTCTTATTCTGAAACTTACTGCATTCTTCCAAACTCTCCTCATTCGGAGTTTCAATACCGATAAAAACCGTATCAAAACCTGCCTGAACCATCAATCGCATAAGTTCCTCATCATCAGAAAGATCTATAGATGCTTGGGTGGCAAAAGAGAAAGGGTGTTTTCTTTGCTCCATCCATTTAATAATAGCGGGTAAAACCTCTTTTTTTAACTTCCC
>Ga0315277_10008464_pt1 | contig 13226 bp, 9 predicted proteins | sample YL17G05_15_MG_FD_203695 | JGI IMG/M metagenome (GOLD analysis project Ga0315277, IMG submission 203695) | Sediment microbial communities from Yellowstone Lake, YNP, Wyoming, USA - YL17G05_15 | ecosystem: Environmental > Aquatic > Freshwater > Lake > Sediment | place: USA: Wyoming | collected...
CATCCGTTCGCCCGCTCGGTTTCACAGTGCGATGTCTGGATTTTCAAACGGCGACGTTCCCAAGAACGCGAATCCCCTCGCGGTTCGTCACAACCCTGGAAATCACCGACGGCCAAAAGCAGTTCGTCGGTTCGGTCGAGGTCAACAAGGCGCTGCAGTGGCGGGGACTGAAGTTCCATCAAAGCAGCTTCGGCGAGCTCCCTGGACAGTTCCGATATCGGGTTTCGGTGAGCGACTCTAACGCGTCGTGCACGGCGGAGATCTTGACGGATGTCGGCCAGCGGGTGCACCTGGAAAACCTGAAGCATGACCTGTTGCTGACGGCCTCCCTCGCCGGAACCCGCTATGCCGTCTTGGACGATGACAAAGTCGAGGCGTCGGGATTTCTGGGAAAAGATGTCTCCGACTACGAGATCACAGCAGAGCGGTTTGTTCCCGACTTTATGATGGATGGCAACCGACAGGTGGTTAGTCGCACCCAACAGATGAACAATCCCGCGCTGCAGGTGGTCTGGACCGGAAGCGGTCAACCCGTCACCCGCCAGTGGCTGTTCTTGCGTCCGGAGCTGCGAGCTTTTTCGCACGGAAACCGCGATACGACCCGTCTTGAACTGGAACGCGCGGAGCCGGACGCCGACGGGAAGATGGCCTTCCGGCTGGCGGCTTATGACGCAACCGCGAATGTTCTCTTGGGAAAGTTCTCCGTGCCTTTGGGCGGCAAGGTGCGTCTGGCAGATTGGGAGGGCACAACCTCCCAACCTGTCACAGGAACAACGTCAATCGCGAGCAGATCACCCCTCCCAGACCCATCACTCGATACTCAAAACGCAAAACTTCCGTATGCTGTGCGTCTTCTGGCCAAGGAGCCGTTGTTCTACACCGAGTTGAGCGTTTCGTACAATCCTGCCATCCCGGTGATCTACTTTGGGGCAATTCTCACTTGCCTCAGCATTTGCCTCGCGCTGTTCATGCGCCGAATCACCCTGTGGGTGTGGTGTCGGAATTTGGACGGACGCATGTCGGTCGTGGTTGATTATGCCCGCGAGCGAACGACCCTGACTGCCGGCGTGGCAAGAATGCTTGAGGCGCTAAAGAAATGATTTTGGATTTTCGATTTTGGATTGGGAAAGAACCGCGAATGTGCCTGCAGACGTGAGCGGTTCTTCTCATTTCGATTTCCGATCGCGAAAATGAAGAAGGTGTCTGTGATGTGGCGATTTCGAACCGTTGCGATTGGTTGGTTGCTGTGGACCGCTTTGGGATACGCCTTTGGCGGATCATCCGGCAATCTTCCCGTTGAGATTCTCGAGCCGCTTGTGGTCCAGGACTTCGGTTTTGAGAAATCTTTTCTGACCTTCGCCAAAGAGCGACTCGATCTGATTGGACAGCGGGCTCACCTGCCGGCGCAGCACCCGATCGCAACGGTCCTGGGAATGATCTTTGAATCGTCCCAATGGCAAAGCGCGCCGCTTTTCAAGATTGATCACCCGGACTTGGTTCGCATTTTTGGCTATCGCAAGATAATCTCGGTCGCCGACTTTCTGGACGAGTCCCATCTGGAACAGCTGCGCCAGCTGGTCGAGAGCAAGCCCAACGCGGAGCCGGCCATTGATGATTTGGACCGGCGCGTGCACGCGTTTGCCGAACTGGAGTCCCAGCTGGCGATCGTTCCGCACGTCCATGGCGAATGGCTCACGCCCGACGCATGTTGCAAAGGCGACACCTCGGCGAGCGCGACCGACCATGCATTCGCCACGTCTTATGCGGCGCTCAAAAAGGCTTTTCTCGGACGTGATTCCGAGGCGTTTGCGGCGGCGGCGCAGGAACTGGTAAGACTCAACCAAGCGGGCGCCCTCGCTGCCGGCGTTACGCCCTGGCGCTTGCGCGTGGACATACTCAACACCCGCCTCCAGCCGTTTCGCTGGAGTGCAGTGCTCTACCTTCTGGCGACTCTCGCCTATGGGGCCGCCCTGGGCTTTCGGGGTGGACGGCGGCTGGCGATGGGGGCGTTGATCCTGCTGATTGCGGGTTTTGTGGCCCATGCGACCGGCCTGACTCTCCGGACTCTCTTGGTCCGCCGCGCACCCCTCTCGAACATGTATGAGTCGCTTGTTTTCGCCGTAGGGGGGATGGTCGCCATCGCCGCGATCCTCGACCGTCTGTACAAGAACCCGCTGATTGGTCTGGCGGGAGCATTGCTGGGATTTGTGTTTCTTGTGATCGCCGCCAAGATGCCAATCCATCAATCGCGGATCAATCAGTTGATGCCCGCTCTCCAGTCGTCGTGGCTGACCTATCACGTAACGACCGTGATGCTCAGCTATTCCGCCTTTGCGCTGTCTTTCTTCGTCGGCTTGGTTTACCTCATCAAACGCGCAGCGGGCGGCGACGCAACGCCGATGCGTGTGATGCAAGCGCTTCCCAGCCTCGATACGCTGGATTTCTTCAACTATCGAATCATTGCGGTTGGCTTCCCGTTGCTGACAGTGGGCATTTTCACAGGCGCAGCGTGGGCGGCGACCGCGTGGGGCCGGCCGTGGGCGTTCGACCCCAAGGAAACCTGGTCGGCCATCACCTGGTTCGTTTATGGTGTATTTCTTCACACGCGTTTTCTCGGAGGGTGGAAAGGCACTCGCTCGGCCGTTTTGGCACTGGTTGGCTTTGCCGCGGTATTGTTCACTTACATCGGCGTGAACTATCTTTTGCCTGGTTTGCATAGCTATGTGTAGTGCGGCCGACAGGAAAGTTCTTGCCCTGACCGGGTGCGCTTTGTCACCTTCTTACGCCAGGTGTACAATGGTTTTTGCCAGTATAATAAAAGCGAGCTTTCCTGGGAAGAGAACCGGAGGTGTGGCGGCGTAGGATTTCGACGCCAGGTCGGCAGGTATATACATCACGGACCGTATCTTATCTCCTTGAACGACGTTTTCGCGCATCAGCCCATCTCTCAGAGCCGAATGTTTCCCAGAAAGGGCTGCTATCCAATCGGCCGATGGAGGTTCTCCAACTCTGTCCGGGCAGGCAGGGTTTCCATCGCGCCAGGCAGGAGATACTCAGCGTGGCAGCGACGAGAGGGAAACGGTGGTTTGCGCGCAGGATTGCTCCCAGGCCAGAATCCAAACCACACGATCTTAAGTTGGGCAATGGCTCTCGCGTGGCCGTAATTGGAGGTGGGCCCGCCGGGAGTCTGTTCAGCTTTTTCCTGCTCGAAATGACCCAACGCGTCAACATCAAGGTCCATGTGGACATCTACGAGTCGCGGGACTTTACCGTGCCGGGTCCCGCCGGCTGCAACATGTGCGGAGGGATCGTGTCCGAGTCGCTCGTGCAAGCGTTGGCCACCGAAGGGGTCAATCTGCCCCCCACGGTCGTACAACGGGGCATTGACGCCTACGTGCTCCACATGGACGAAGGCAATGTCTGTATTGAGACCCCGCTTCGTGAGAAGAGAATCGCAGCCGTCCATCGGGGAGCTGGCCCGCGGGGGATCAGGGAAACTAAGTGGCAGAGTTTTGACGGCTACCTGCTCAAGCAGACCATAGCCAAGGGCGCCCATCCGGTGTCGAAGCGAGTGATGCACGTCGGCTGGGAGGATGGACGACCCCAGGTCAAGACCCGCGGCGACTTGCCCCAGACTTACGACCTGCTTGTGGCAGCGGTTGGTGTAAATACGGCGAGTCTGAAATTGTTCGAGGGCTTGAAATTGGACTTTCAACCTCCTCGGACAACGAGAACGTATATCTGCGAATTTTGCCTGGGCCACGAAACGGTGAATCAGTATTTGGGCAGCTCGATGCATATTTTCTTGCTGAACATCCCTCGGCTGGAATTCGCCGCCATCATCCCCAAGGGTGATTATGTGACGGTGTGTATCTTGGGCCAGGAAATAGATGACCCCCTCGTGGAGTTGTTTCTCAATGCGGCGGAAGTGAAGCGCTGTTTCCCTCCCGAGTGGACGGTTCCCAAAGAGTTCTGCCACTGTTCGCCCCAGATCAATATTCAAAGCGCTGTTCAACCGTTTGCGGATCGGTTGGTATTTCTTGGCGATTGCGCAGTAACCCGATTGTATAAGGATGGGATTGGGGCCGCTTACCGCACGGCCAAGGCCGCCGCCAAAACCGCTGTGTTCGAGGGCATATCGGCGGAAGATTTCCGGCTGCATTATTGGCCGGCCTGCCAGGCTATCAGCGCGGACAACAGAATTGGAGAAGTGGTTTTCGCTGTCACTCGCCTGATCCAGAAGATACCCTATGCGCGTCGGGGCGTTTTGTCCATGGTCTCCAAAGAACAACGAAAGAAAGGCCGCCACCGGCGCATGAGCATGGTGTTGTGGGATGTCTTTACGGGGAACGCTCCATATCGGAATGTCTTCCTCCGCACCCTCCACCCTGTCTTTCTGGTCCGCTTCTTTTGGAACATTGTGGTTGGAATTTGGTCGCTTACCCGAGGGATACGGCTGGAACTGGAGGATACTGCCACGGGAGCGGGCGTTCTAGGGAAGGTCTATCAGGATGGCGAAATCATCCTCCACCAAGGAGATGTGGGTGGTTGCATGTATGTAATCCAGAAGGGACAAGTCGAGATCCTTCTCCAGAAGGAAGAGGGGGAGGTGCGTGTAGCCGTGCTGGACGAGGGGGATTTCTTTGGCGAGATGGCTCTTTTTGAGCCGGAGGTTCGCTCGGCTACGGTGCGCGCCCTCGGTGAGGTCCGAGTGCTGACCGTGGACAAAAGGACGGTGCTCCATCGAATACATCAGGACCCTTCTCTGGCTTTCCGGATCCTGCAGAAGATGTCCGGTCGGATCCGCAACATGAACGTGGAGTTGATTCGAAGAAAAACCGAAGGATAGACCACCGAGTGGGCAAGGCAGACAAACCTCTTGGAGTCGTGCGGACGTTGATTCGCGCGAATTTAGTTGTGATTCCTCCGTGTACCCCCGAACATTTGGACGTCGGTTGAGTTCGCCCACAGGTAGGACAAAAGCTTATGGCCAATGCATCGTTGAAACTAGCCGAGGGAACTCGTGTGGCTGTCATCGGAGGGGGACCTGCGGGTAGTTTCTTTGCTTACGTATTGCTGACCGAAACGGCGAAGCGCGGACCCAAGATCGAGCTCACTATCTTTGACAACAAAGACTTTCAGATGGCGGGCCGGCAAGGTTGCAACATGTGCGCGGGTGTTCTTACGGGGCACCTGGTGAAATGCTTAGAACAGGAAGGCTACGATTTCCCGCCAAGCGCCATCCAGCGGTATATCCATGGTTACGTCATTCACTCGCGCGACCATTATGCCCGGCTAGAGCAAACACCGGACGAAGTGGTCTATACGGTCTTTCGCGGCGTGCCGTTTTCCGAGCTGGCCCACGAACGCGTCTCGTTCGATCAATTCCTTCTCGAACAGGCCATTAAGCGGGGAGCAAAATACGCTCGTGTCCATGTTTCGCACGTGGAACTTCCCAGCGCGCCAAATGAACCAGTGCGACTGGCGCTAGGCCAGGGCGTAGAGACACCGTATGAAGCCGACTTGTTGGTGGGAGCGTTTGGAGTCAACTCGGCCTTGGCGAAACAGTTCGATTTCGGCTATGTCCCACCAAAAGTCTGGCGCGCCTTCCAGGGCGAGATTGCCCTGCCCCCAGACATGATCACCGCACGGTATGGCGACAAAGTTCACATTTTCTTGGGCGATTCGCGCGACATCAAATTCCTGGCGTTTACGCCCAAGCACGCGCATGTCACATTGACAGCGATTGGCTGCGATGTCAAAAGGCCCATGGTGGAGGCGCGGTTGCGCCAGCCCGACATGACCTACTTTCTTCCCGACTCGTGGCGGTTTGAGTGCCACTGCCATCCCTATCTTCCGGTTTCGTCGGCACAAAAGCCATCCGCCGACCGCATTGTGATGATCGGCGACGCTTACGTCAGCCGCTACCTGAAAAACGGTATCGAGTCGGCCTACTATACCGCGCGGTTCGCCGCCGAAACCATTCTCCAGCATGGCTTCGCGATAGACGACTTCCGCGAGCACTATGAAAAACGGTGCCGAGCAAAATATGGGTGGGACAACGAGGCGGGGAAGATTCTTTTTGCCGTCAACGGTTTTCTCAGTCGCCACCCGCATCTGGCCAACGCCCATGTCCGAGCGGCGCGGGCCGAACAATGTCGGGCGCGACCCGAGAAACGCCGACATTCGGAAGTGCTTTGGGGCGTTTTTACGGGCGATCGTCCCTACGCAAGAATCCTCCTGAAGTGTTTTCACCCGATCCTGCACTGGCGAATCGCATGCGGAACCTTTCGTGAGATGGCCGAGGCGCTCCTACCATGGCGGCTGACACACCCCGCTCGCCATCGGCATCTGTTTCCACACAGACGGAGGATCTATAGCCGCTTGGAAGCCGGCGAAACGGTTGCCATTGTCGGCGGCGGACCCAGTGGTTGCGCGTGCGCCCTCAAGCTGGTCGCGGAATCCCAGCGAACGCGCCGGCCCATTCGGGTCCTTCTTTTCGAACGCAAAGATTTGCGCCAGCACTATAACCAATGTGTCGGGGTTCTCAGTCCGCCGTTGACTCACATTCTCGCCGACGAGCTGGGCCTGACGCTTCCGGTCGCGCTCCTGAAGCGGCGGATCAAGGGCTATTGGCTTCACGGCGACCGCAGCGCAATCTGTCTGGAGTGCCCCGATGGGGCGGACGAAACCGTTGTGACTCGACGCACCCTGTTCGACAATTTCCTGATGGAGAAGGTGCGCGAGGCCGGTGTCGAGGTGGTCGAAAGCCGGGTCAGCGGTATGGAGTTCGTTCAGTCGGGCCCGACCGATGAAGTCCGCATATACACCGAAAGCGGATATTACCACGCCAAGGTTCTGGTGGGCGCGTTCGGGCTGGACGAAGGAATATTGGCCGAACTGGAGTCCTCGACGCGTCTGATGCACCGCTATCGTCGGCCCCGCGAAAGCCTGAAGACGTTCATCACCAAGATTGATTCCACGCCGGAAACCGTGGACGAGATGCTCGAAAACTACATCCACGCTTTCCTTCTTTCCTCGTTTCCCGCAATCGAATTTGGCGCCATCACCCCCAAGGATGACCACTTCATCGTGAATATCGCGGGCAAGTCTGTCACGTCGCTCGACATGGATGCTTTTCTCGCCTATCCGGCCGTGCGGCGTTTGCTGCCGCCATTTGATCCCCGGCACATCCCCTATCACCAGGGCCAGTTTCCCAGCGCCCCCTCGCGGGCCGCTTTTGGCAATCGCTATGTGGTGGTCGGCGACGCGACGGGCTGGATGCGTCCATTCAAGGGAAAGGGCATCAATGTGGCCGTGGTGACTGGCGTGCGCGCCGCTGAGGCCATCTTCCACAATGGAATCAGTCAGGAGGCGTTTGAACAGAGATATTCTTCGTCGTGCCGAGAGTGGATTCGTGACTACCCCTATGGCGCCGCTTTCCGTCGTTTGACGAAGTTGCTCAAGAGAATGGGGTTGATTGATTCGGTGATCGAGCAGGCAAAGGGAAACAAAGCATTGCGCCAAGCGCTCTACGATGCGGTCAGTGGCGAGGCGACCTATCGCGAGATTCTCACGCGTCTGCTACGAAAAGTACCGGTCGTCCGGGTTGCCGGCCGACTCCTTCGCGACCTGTTCGTCCCTCGACGAGGCCAAGGGGAAACACCGCTACCGTAACCCAACAGTATGGATAGGGAATTCGCTCGGTGGCCATGGTTGAGGGAATAACCTGCAATCCACGGCAGCAATACCGTCGCCGCGACGCGCTGTGAAACATCGTTGCGTTGTTACGTTCGCCAAGAAGAAGATGAACTGCCTCGGCAGACTCAGGTTGGTTGGGAAAAGCGCGACGTCGGTTCCGGGGGGGAGCAACTACTTGTCATGACAAGTCAAACAAAGGGCGCTCCCCGCATTTGACTTCCTTAACAGATCATCAATACCGGCTTCGTTGTGCACGTCGTGGCACGATGAGCATTCCATCTTGTTGTTGAACAACATGTCGCGTTGAATCGTGCTGCCCAAGCCCGACGCTCTCGAGCTGGGTGGATACAATCCCCTGTCGGCAACGGCCAACGCATCGTTGTATGTAAAAGAAATCGGATGATCGTTCCTCAGATCCGTGCCGATGTTACCTTCTGCACCAATATACCGGCTGCCTACTGTGTCTCCAAAAGAATCCAGTGCGACGGTGCCATCATGGCAACTGAGACAGAGTTTTGATCGTCCACTGGGTTGGCCGAGGTCGGTCGCCTGCATGGTGCTGGATTGGTAGAGCTGGAACGTTGCCTGAGTTACGGTGTGGTTCCACAGTGGCGCATCCGTTACAGAGAGATCGCCTCCGTGGGGAGTGTGGCAAGGCAAACAAATTTCGCCGCTGGGATTCCATGTATCGCCGGAAAAATCATGGGCGGACCCCCGCAGTTTTCCCTCCGTCTTGCCGGTACACCAGGCAAACATCACCGCCAACAAGCCAATCTGTATCAGCTGTTTTACGCGCATTGTCTTTTTTCCCCACTTCCTAACCACTTCCTAATCGAGTATCCGAAGCTTCGCAACCGTCTCCATATCGTTGCCTAGGCCGGCTTCGCCTGTATTGCTGTGGCAACATTTATGCCATCTTTTATTTGGCCATTTCACGGCGGCCCATCTTGGGTCTGCCAAAGGTCTGCCGTTCCGAGCTCGCCAGAAAGACCGTTCCTTCGCGCCCGAATTCAGTGGCGAGGGCCCCTATTTCGTCCTGCTGGACGGTTTGACGTTCAATATTGTGCGATGTTGCGATCCAAGACAATTCTGGGTGTGTCCGATTTCGGCTTGCCCTGGCCGGCACCGGTAAACCATGAGCCGTTGGTTTCGCTGGAATTCTTTTTGCATAGCAGATTCAGCGCGTGGTTTGACTTGCTATCTCAATACGTTCTTAATGTTCAGCCTATGAACGCCTTTAATGGCCAGCTGCAAGGGGAAGGAATTCCGGCCATTGTTATTATTTCGCAAGACAAGGCATTTATAAGTCGGCTACATGCTCTTGCGTTGAAGTCACGCGGCACAAAGCTCGTGGTGAGTATTTTCCACGAGATGCTCGGGGCTTTGGGTCATTTATTGATACACCCTGCTCTCGTCGTGGTCTTTGATATAGATTCTGACTCACCGGAACGGAACCTTGAAGCGCTCCGGGCAATTCGACGGATTTGCCGCCACGTGCCGATCATTTTGGGCGCTTTCGAGCATTCCACCTCGCGTTTCGGGGTGGAGAACGACGTTGGAATCTTCTATCGCATTGTAAAATCGGCTCCGGATTGGGAACTGGAGACCGCGATTGAGAGCGCCCGACGGAATTCTCGCCGATAGCAAGTCCACCACCCTCTCTGTATTACAGGCCCATAGGATCTTGTTTTTCTAGCAAAATTCTGGATGTTCAGATACGTTCGCTCTCCGCGATAGAGATCGGGGTTCAGGGGCGAGGGGTCAGAGACAAGTCGCTGCTTTCTCTTTCCTGATCCCCGCCCCCCGATCCCTGTCCCCTTGTTTTGGTTGCGGCTTTGCTGCGCTGTGACATCTGTGCAACGCCATACCTGGCTTTTGGGACAGTAGTGTCTCAGTGTTTTCGCCGGAGTCGTTAGGTCCGCCTCCCGAAAGAGGCGACACGGGAATCTCTCGCTGACGTATCCCAATGGCAGAACCGCATTGGTTCCGACGGAAAGAAAACTTCATTTGCGCGACCGAAGAGAGACTCTGGCAGCCATCCAAAGCCTAAAGCGCAACGCCTCACGGTGATTTGCGACTGTGCAACAGGCCAACGTCCTACGGGATCGTTCCCAGACCCTGATAGCGATAGACATGCTCCGTCCGGGAAGACGGACATAGCCGCAAAGCGACGCAATAAGCGTCCGCAGCTATGTTTCCGGGAAAGACATGGGAATGATCTTTGCAAGTACTTCTTACGAGCGCAGTTAGGTTCAGCCTTTTGATCAGGATACGCTGGGAGTAGGTTCAAGTGCGGTCTCGTTCAGGGTGTTGTCACCGAAACAGCGGAGAAAAGCAGTTCTGTCTTATATATCGCTACGTATTACCCATGATCTTGTCGGTCTTGGTGGAAGGACTCATTCCTGGGCGTCTCGCTTTGGCCCATCCGACTTATTTTGATACGAAATGCGCAGCATGCCATTGGAATGATACGCGAACGTGCAACGGGTGTCACCATCACGGATTGCCACGGGTCGTGTTCTTGGACCGTGACAAGTATGAGCCCGGCAGCACGGTGACGGTCACACTGGGAGGACCTGTCCGCAGTGGCTGGTCGAGGGCCCTCCTTTACAATGAGAAAGATGAAGAAGTGGATCGGATCACGGGGCCCGTCGGGATGGGCGACGACTCCACTACACCGGCCGAGCGCTTCCAGTACCCCTTTACGTTGAAGGGAAGAGCGCCAATGAACCCGGGGTTTTACAAGTGGCAAGCCGCATGGTGGGGAAGTCCCTATGACGTCAATAACCCAACGGTGTTCCCGCATGGACCGGAAGTCCGAATTGCCACGAGGGAGTTCGAGGTCATGGGGCTTACGGGCGTCCGCTCGTGGGCGTTATACAGGTGAGTGAATCAAGCGCGCCTGCTCAACCGTGCCAGAGCGCAGGTCGGGATCCTTAGTTCAATTTCAGGTCTCACGGGGAAAAGGGGAGTCCAGGGTTCTTGGAGAAACGGGGAGATCTCCTATTTTTGGATTCGCGGAGGAAACGAATGCGTACTAGGATCCGAAACAGGTTCCCCGGCATGCTTGTGGCGTTTTGTGTATTCGCCCAAACCGCCCTCGCGGCGCCGCCAGCTACGATCAAAATCCTGTCAGTTTCGCCGCGCCTGCGCGACCAGTCGCCCAGTGATGTCTATGACGCGCGATCCACAGGACTGGATGTGGTCGGCATCAATACCCGCGTTTATCTTGTTCCGGCGACCGACGCGAATTACGCGACGAGCATCACAGGCTACACGTGGTCGGTCGTCACTCAGCCGTCAGGCGGCGCCGTGATAGACTATGATACATCGAGTTTGCTGAAGCTTCACCCCACGAAAGGGGGCGAATACATCATTCGATTGGTTCCCAAGGTTTTGGGCGTGGACTCGACGCCGACCACCCAGCGAATTTATGCGGCCAGGTATGTCGGAACAGGAACAGAGGGCAGCAATACGCCCGTCCCACCCATGTGTGGTTTCTCGAGTTGCCACGGCAACTCCGCTCCGGAAAACCTCAATAAGACGTCCGAATGGTTGGGCACGGCGCACGCGCACAAACTGGAGAACCACCTGAATGGCCTCTCTGGCTCTCACTACAGCACGTCATGTCTGGAGTGCCATACCGTGAGCTTTGAGAAAGCGGCGCAAGGGGATACGGATTTTTACCAGGAGGCTCAGAGAATTGCTTTCAACCTGAGCCAGATTCCGACGTGGGTTGAGGATGCCGCGACCAGCTCCCACCCGCACTGGGGTGACTTGCCGGCGGCGCTTCAGCTGAAATCGAACATTCAGTGCGAGTCGTGCCATGGTCCGGGCAGCGACCACATGGGCAACAAGGCGAAGATCTCCGGTCCCCACTTTGACGCCAACAGCTGCCGCCAATGTCATGATTCGGGCAGTGGCTACCAGCAGAAATTCTATCAGTATGACCATTCCGGTCATGTCGAAAGCGATCTGGCTAGTGAGGGCCACGTCCGAGACACCGCGAGCTGTCACAAGTGCCACATTACCGAAGGGTTTGTCAGCATCACGGTGGACGGCCAGAGTGCAATACCCAGCGAGATCACGACGCGGAATCCCGTCAGTTGCGTGGCCTGTCACGACCCGCACAGTGAGGAAAACGAGCATCAGCTGCGCACAACAGCAACGGTTACGTTGCCCAACGGAACGGTATTCAGCGGAGGGCTTGGGAACGTTTGCGCGAACTGCCACAATTCGCGCGTCAGCAATCCGCTGACAACAATCAACACCAGCTATCGGGGTGCTCATCATGGTCCGCAGGCCGACATCCTCCTCGGAAAGAGCGCGTATGATTGGGGCATGCCGTATCCGGTGGGTGCGAGTGTTCATGCCTCTGTGACGACCGAGACCTGCGTTACGTGTCACATGGCTCCCGCGCCTCGCGGGGCGTATGCGCCGCTGGTCGGCGACCATACGTTTCGCATCACCTCGGAGGATGGGAAGAGCTCGAATACCGTCCGGGCGTGTGGACAGTGCCACAAGGGTCTGACAACCACGGACCGTGTCCTGCCCGCCGGGTCTCGACCCGACTACGATGGCGATGGCCTGCGATCGGGCATTCAGTACGAGGTCGGCAGACTTTTGCTGAACGTTCGGAACCGAATTGTGTTGCGCATCCCCGGCACATCATGGAACGCCGAGGAGAACAAGATTGATATCAGCCAACAGGATTGGTCGAAGCTCACCTTCAATCAGAAGGCCGTTCTATACAACTTCAATCTGTGCTCAGAGGAGAAGAGCCGAGGCATTCACAACACGAAATATGTCGTAGCCGTGCTTCAGCGATCGTGGTATTATCTTACCGGCCACCTATACTCGCGCGACTATCCACGTGCGACGATCATAGACAACACCACGGCGGTTCGACCGGAGCTGTGGCGTAATTATCGGTGAGGCTTCTGATCCTGAAGAGATGTGTCCGATGCCCCCCTTCCTGGCTCAGGAAGGGGGGTTCTATTTACGCAGGGAGGCTGTAGAGGACTGGCAGTTACCGATCGGCGCAGTCTTTCTGGAATGTGCCGGTGCCGAGAACGACCTCAATCGGAGTCTGCCGTCAAGAACAGCGATTCGTTTTTTGATGAATCAAGATGACAAGGCATCGTAGGAAATATATTCTTGGCCGCCGTAGGAATAGAACGTGCTTGTTCGATCATCGGCGATCTATAGGGGATGGGCGACCGTGAAGGAAGGGAGGCTGCCATGTCTTCCGAGTTGAATCCGGCATGGGCTGCGCCGTGTGGAGTATGGTGCCGAGACTGTCCGTTCTTTGAGAGCCCGCGCGGTTTGAGTTGCGGAGGATGCAACTCGGATCGTTTCTGTCGCCCGGAAGAACAGTGCGAGTTCGTCCGATGTGTGCGGAGCCGCGGAATCGAACACTGCGGTCTTTGTGGCGAGTTCCCTTGCGAGCAATTGATCGGAAATTATCAAATCTGTACGGGCGAAAGTTCGCGCATCGCCATCTTTCGAATCGGCGATTTGGCCAT
>Ga0315277_10008466_pt1 | contig 13224 bp, 10 predicted proteins | sample YL17G05_15_MG_FD_203695 | JGI IMG/M metagenome (GOLD analysis project Ga0315277, IMG submission 203695) | Sediment microbial communities from Yellowstone Lake, YNP, Wyoming, USA - YL17G05_15 | ecosystem: Environmental > Aquatic > Freshwater > Lake > Sediment | place: USA: Wyoming | collected...
CTACCGATAGCAACAGGAGCAAGACTCGCAAACAACGCCCTGACGGTCGTGGCTGTCGGAGGGGATGGGGATGGCTACGGCATCGGAGCGGGTCACTTTGTCCACACCGGCCGACGCAACCTCGATTTCACTTACGTAGTTTACAATAACGGTGTTTATGGGCTCACCAAGGGTCAAGCTTCACCAACCCTGCCCAAGGGTCTCAAGACAAAGTCCATGCCAGATGCGGCAATCGTCGAGGGAATTAACCCCTTGACCACTGCAATCGGTGCAGGCTACACGTTTGTCGCCAGAAGCTACGCACTTGACGTCAGGCACCTCAAAGAGACACTGAAAGCGGCCATCCTGCACAAGGGCAACGCCTTGGTCGATGTCCTGCAAACATGCCCGACTTACAACGACATTAACACAAAGGAATGGTATTCCGGCACGGACCTACCGACAAAAGCACCGAGACTCTACAAGCTCGAGGATACCGGCTATGATGGAGTCGTCAAGGATCCCACCGATGCGAATGAGATAAACCAGAAGAAGGTACAGGCGATTGCTCGATCCTTCGAATGGGGCGACAAGATACCTATCGGACTATTCTACCGAATTGAGCAACCGACCTTCGAAGACATGATCGCTAACCGAATGCCTGCCTACAAAGAAGTCCCGCTAGTCAAACAGGACATCTTTCAGAGAGACGTCACTCCACTCTTCGAATCTCTAGCCTGACCTCTTCTTCTCCGCTACCCCTTTCTTCCCGTGAACGCCAGCCGTTGTCATCGAGTAAGGATCCAGGATTTCGTCCAACTCCTTCTCTGTCAGGAGCTTTTTCTCAAGCACCACATCACGCAGCGGAACGCCTCTTTTCAAAGCCTCCTTGGCGACCTCCGCAGCCTTGTCATAACCTATGAAAGGGTTCAAAGCAAGAGCGATTCCCGCGCTCTTCTCAAGTAGGCCTCGAGAGCGCTCCTCATTTGCCCTAATTCCCTTAACAAGCCGGTCTGTGAAACTGCGAATCGCGTTCGTCAGAATGACTAGCGACTGTGTTAAGTCGTATGCGATTACTGGCATCATCACATTAAGCTCGAATTGCCCTGCCTGGGCTGCCATCGTTATTGTCAAGTCATTGCCGATGACCTCAAAGCAGACCATATTCACCATCTCCGCTATCACCGGGTTCACTTTCCCTGGCATTATCGAAGAGCCTGGTTGAACTGCTGGAAGAATGATTTCTCCTATTCCAGTCACGGGACCAGAGCTCATCAGGCGAAGATCGTTAGCGATTTTCGTGAGGTCAACGCTCAACGTGCGGAGCGCACCCGATAGCTCGACGAAATCGGACATCGACTGCATCAGGGCTGCGTAGTTTCGTGCTACTCTGAAGTTGAAACCAGTGTATCGGCCAAGGTTCTCCACCGTCAGCTGCACGTATTTTGGATCGGCATTTAGTCCAGTGCCTACGGCTGTTCCTCCAAGGTTCAACTCCAAGATCTTGTCTGCGGCACTCTCAAGTCTTCTACCATCATCACCGATCATGCTTGCGAAGGCCGCGAATTCCTGGCCCAGTCTTATGGCAGACGCGTCCTGCAAGTGAGTGCGGCCTGACTTCACGATATGATCGAATTCCGTGGCCTTGGCTTCTAGTGCCTCTCGAAGCTCGCCAAGCACACGCTTTAGGGGCTCTGCAAGAATCGCGCAAGCTACGCGGATAAACGTCGGGTAAGTATCGTTGGTCGATTGTCCCATGTTCACATGATCGTGAGGACTCACCAGTTTGTAATTTCCTTTCTGACCGCCCAGGATCTCAATAGCTCTATTCGCGAGCACTTCGTTTGCGTTCATGTTGTGTGATGTACCCGCTCCGGCCTGGAAGACATCAACCACAAACTGATCAGTCATCTTCCCTTCAAGTGTCTCGTCAGCTGCCGAAATCATGGCGCGACCAATCTTGCCATCGAGCAAACCCAAGGATACGTTCGCTTCGGCGGCTGCCTTCTTTACCAGAACAGTGGCTCTGATGAACTCGGGGAGTGGTTTTGTACCACTAATAGGGAAGTTCTCTACGGCCCTGGCGGTCTCAGGGCCATAGTAAGCGTCTTTCGGGATCTCAACAGTTCCCAGGGAGTCTCTTTCTATTCTGGTTTCTTGGTTTGTCACGGTGCAGTCTCCTTGCGCGGCTTTCCCGCTCAGGAATAAAAGGCCTTGGCCGAACCCTCTGAACACCTTAAAACTCGGACCCACCTATCGAAGTACGATGCCAGCAGACATGAAAGGAGAGCATCAAGGCGCCCTGAGAACTTGGCAAGACAGACTGAAGAGCAGACTTTGCGCCGCGAGGTTGGTTGGTACGGCTCCTTTGCTATGGGATATGCCGACGTTGGCGCCGACATATACGTTGCAATCGGACTCGTAGCTCTCTTTGCCGGTGGCGCTTCACCGCTTGCGTTTCTTATCGCGTCGATAACATACGTAGCAACAGGGCTTGCTTACTCAGAACTCGCAACGACATACCCGTACGCCGGTGGAGCCCAGATCTATGCAATGAAGGCGTTCAATGATCTGGTCGGATTTGTGGCAGGCTGGGCGGTGATGCTAGATTACACCGTCGATATGGCCTTGTTCTCACTAGCTTCGGCCGGATATCTTAGCTTCTTCGTACCCTCAATCAAGACTGGGCACCTCGTATTCTATCTTCTCGGTATGAAACTCAGTATTCCGCATCTGGGATTGATCGCGGGAGTCCTAGTTGCGTTCTTACTCGTTGTAAACATCATCGGCATTCGGGAATCTTCCATCTTCAACGAAGTACTCGTCTCTTTTGATCTAATCGTCGAAGCGGTGATCCTCGTCTTTGGCCTACTACTTGCCTTTAGTCTCGCTCGATTCCTTGGTCAAGTGGGAACTTTCGGGTCCCCGGAATTGCACACGAGCATCGCGTATTCACTTGCTCTTGGCGTTCAAGACCAGAACTTCATCTACGGGATAACAATAGCAATGACATCCTTCATCGGGATCGAGTCTATCGCGCAAGCTGCTGAAGAGACAAAACGCCCTGACCGATGGATCCCCCGGGCAAACAAACTCTCTATAGTCTCTGTTGTTGTCTTTGCCGTTGGTCTTTCTGCTATAAGCATGGGAATGATGGGATGGCAGGAGCTCGCGGCAGCTCGAAACGACCCGATCAGAGCAATTGCCGCCCATATTCCGGTTATCGGACCATATCTGGCCCCGATTGTTGCAGCAACAGGATTCGCAATCTGCTACGTTTCCACAAACACTGGCGTCATAGGCGTTTCGCGGGTTGTATACTCAATGGGAAGGTTTGACCTTCTACCGCGCTGGTTCTACAAGGTTCATCCCAAATTCAAGACTCCAATCAGGACGATCATTGTGTTTGGTGCCCTCGGCATAGCTGTGGCCCTCGTTGGAGAATTGACCTTTGTTGCGGATCTATACAACTATGGAGCACTTCTCTCATACATCATCGTTAACGTCTGTCTGGTCGTCTTGCGTAACAAGGAACCGGGGGCATATCGTGCTTGGAAGGTGCCTGGCACGATCACGTTTCGATTCCAGGATCGCACCTACTACATTCCTCTAATCAGCGTCATCGGCGCGATATCCTGTGCCATCCTTTGGGGCCTAATCCTGACCTTTCATGAAGGCGGACGCATTCTTGGAACTGCTTGGGTCGTAATCGGAATAGTTGGGTTTGTCGCTCTTCGCAAGTCAAAACGAATGCCCGTTTGGACTAATGAGACAGGAAAACGGATCTTGCCAGGCGGGTATATGATGAATGCCGTAGCGCTGGTTAGAACACCTGTAGACGAAGAAACCGTTACATCAGCAATCAGTGAAGCACTCGATACCAGATTTAGGATTACACTTCTGAACATCGTTGATCCCTATGAGTTGGGAATGAAAATGGATGAATTGAGAGGATACTCCGAAATTGACGAGTACAAATCCAAGTCAGTCGAAGAATTGCAGGTGATAGCTGCCAAGTTACGTTCAAAGGGGTATGAAGCGTCACCGAAGGTGGAAATAGGTCCCTTCGAGGAAATTATTGATCGGGAGGCTGCAGCTGACAGAAATGATGTTGTGGTTCTCATCAGGCGCAAGGCGCTCAAAGGGCACACCGAAAAGGAACGGGAGGATTCTGCAGTAGCGGTGCTATCTAAATACCCTGGCAAGATAATGATAGTCAGGAGGAGAAAGTAATGCCGGGAGGCGTCCTTGTCATTCTGGATGTGAATGTAAAATCTCAGGAATTGGAAAGAGTGGCTCAAGCGTTGGAGAAGCTGCCGCAAGTGGCAGATCTCTATGAAGTGACGGGCGAATATGACCTGGTCGCTTTGATCGAAACCGATTCTATCATGTCTTTCAGAAATCTTCTGAAGGACAAGGTGTTGTCCATTAAGGGAATTAGCGGCACCAACACATTAGTGATAATTCACACGCACAAGAGAACCGGGAAGACGGTTGCTGAATAGCCACGAAACGCAGGAAATCCGCCGCTGGCTCGGCGAAGATACTCATTCCGGTGGGCGAGTTCGTTAGCAAGCAGCTGATCATGCAAGCGTTGCATGTATTGTCCGCATTCAAGAAGCCAAATATCGTCCTATTCCACGTCATCGAAGTACCAAGCAGAACTGCAACTTTAGAGACGGAACCATATCAAGACGAGATTGGCCGCGCGGAAAACAGACTTAACGATCTATCCAAGTGGCTGGTGGATCAAGGTCTGAACGTGAAGGTGAAAGTTGGGGTAGCACGCAATATTGCAGATGGGATCATTGAGGAGACTGAGAGCGACGGATATCTCATCGTTTTCCTTATGAAACGAAAGGCTGAGCGAGGATGGCGTCGGCTCTTCACTCGAAGCGTGAGTCAAAGGGTAGTCCGTTCCGCCGACTGTCTGGTCTTAACTGCTCCTATGGAACAGCTCTCGCCCACGGTCAGGGCTCCCAGCAAACACTAAATACAATGGAACCAATATTCAGAAGCGATTCGTTGAGGCTGTGAATATGAAGGTCCGCGGTGTTTTGGTTCCAGACGCCTGAGCGAATCGTTTCACGAGCCAAGACGTTTTTCCTTTGTAGGGAGGGAGGCAACATTGAGTAAGGAAATCGGGATTACTGTAAAGAAAGCCGAGAATTTCTCGGAATGGTATACTCAGGTGGTCACCAAAGCTGAGCTTGCCGACTACTCATCGATGAAGGGATTCATGATACTCCGACCCTATGGTTATTCGATTTGGGAACGGATCAGAGAATGCCTTGATCGAAGGCTGAAGGAAACAAATCACTCGAATGCATATTTCCCTCTCCTAATTCCTGAAAGCTTCTTGAAGAAAGAAGCGGAGCACTTCAAGGGATTTACTCCTGAAGTATTCTGGGTCACCCATGCAGGCGACAATCAACTCACTGAACGTCTGGCGATTCGACCGACCTCTGAAACAATAATCTACGATGCATACTCGAAATGGGTTCGGAGCTGGCGAGACCTACCCCTCTTGATTAACGTCTGGAATTCAGTCCTGAGAGCCGAAATAACTGCCACACGTCCCTTCATCAGAACTTCTGAATTTCTATGGCAAGAAGGCCACACCGTCCACGAAACGAAGGAAGATGCAGACAAGGAGGTCATGATGATACTTGAATTCTACAGGCAGCTAATCGAAGACGAGTCAGCAGTCCCAGTTCTCTTGGGTTACAAGAGCGAGAGGGAGAAGTTCGTTGGGGCACTCTACACAACAACGCTCGAAGCGATGATGCCCGACGGAAAAGCTCTCCAAATGGGCACTTCACACAACCTCGGCCAAAACTTCTCGAAACCTTTCGAAATCAAGTATCTGGGCAGGGACGAAACGACGCATTACGCTTGGACTACCTCTTGGGGCGTTTCATGGCGAATCATCAGCGCAATGATCATGCTCCACGGCGATGACAAAGGACTGATAATTCCGCCCCGCATAGCTCCGATACAGGTCGTAATAGTCCCTATCTATTACAGAGAAGGCAATAGCAGAGCGATTTCAGATAGAGCAACACAAGTCGCCGACCAGCTGAAAAAGACTGGTTTCACAGTCCATGTCGACTCGCGCGATCAATACACTCCTGGCTGGAAGTTCAACGAATGGGAGCTGAAAGGCGTCCCGCTGCGGCTTGAGATAGGACCGAAGGACTTGGAGAAGCATCAGGTAACTATGGTAAGGCGCGATAATTCTCAAAAAACAATGGTTACCGACGATAGAATCCTCGCGGAGGTCACCAGAATACTCGAAGACATTCAGAAGAATCTCCTTGCCAAAGCCAAGAGTGCTATGGATAGTTCAATCAGCAATGCAAAGGAATACGATGAATTCAAGCGAATCCTTGACGAACGTGGAGGCTTCATACGTGCCTGTTGGTGCGGAGATACGGACTGCGAGGATACCATAAAGGCGGAGACCGGGGCGACGATCCGAACAATCCCTTTGGAACCTGAAGGCAACCTCACAAGTTGTGTGCGGTGCGGTAAGACAGCAACCAAGGTAGTCTATTTCGCGAGAGCATACTGAGCGACCGTGGGTGGAAACACAACAACATTTAAGCGGCGCAGACAAAATGGGTAGGTCAGAGGACCATAGTTGACTAAGAAAAGAAAGTCACGCGGCCGAAGCAAGGGCGGCAAGGGCAGCGCAGTAATGATTCAATGTTCACACTGTGGTAGGCCTGTTCCAAGAGACAAGGCGAAACGTGAAACAAGATGGACGAGTCTGGTGGAGCCTTCACTAGCCCGCGAACTGCGCTCGCACGGCACCTACATCGCTCGAGAGAGAGTAGTTAAGTTCTATTGCGTTTCTTGTGCAGTTCACTTTGGGCTCACGAAGGTCAGGGCTGCCGAAGAAAGAAGATACTACTGATTCGCGTTCTCGACCAGAAACCTTTCGCGAATCTCCTTCTTCCTTTGTTCCGCTGCCTCAAGTGGAATTCTGAAGTCTGGTCCCATCTGCTCAACTTTAAGCGAAGCAGCTGCAGAGGCGAACATCGCCGCCTCGACAATGTTCCCTTTTCGGATATAGTCGGCAATGAATGACCCTGCATAGACGTCGCCTGCTCCCGTTGGGTCAATTGCACTTGTCGGGAACGCTGGGATCCTGCACAGGCTGTTGTCGTCGATCAAAATGGAACCACGATCAGCAAGCGTAACAATAGAAATACCCGACCCTAATTCCCCGATTTGGCGAGCCGCCAGAACTGCATCCTTTTCCCCTGTTATTGTTTCGCTTTCGGGCTCATTCGGTTTGATGAAGTCTACCAGTCCGGCGATCTTTCTAAACTGCCCTTTGTCGCACTTGTGGACGATACGGCGATCGCCCCCGATAATTCGGACCAATCCCTGGGGATCTAAGAAGAGTTTCGCTGAGGATGATGAACGAACAAACTCGACCAGTGCCAAGTCGACTTCTCCCAATATTGGACCAATTAGAATAAACTTGGCGTCTAGATAATCGTCCGGAATATGAACCGCTTTTATCCGTTCGGCTACGCCGAGCACATCAAGAGTCCGGTCCCCTTGAGCGTCATATACTAAATGGAAGCCGCCAGTCTCCCCGTCAGTCGAGTCCAATCCAACATCTATTCCATAGCTGTTCATGTCGTGAAGGAACTTTTTCCCAAAATCGCGCCCGATGGATCCGATAAGACCTACTTTGGTGAGACCGAGCCTCTTGGCTGCGAGACATGCATTTGTGCTGCATCCAGATAGCACTCTGCCCTCAGTCCTAGCCTGAGGAGTCACAATGATGTCGTAGACTGGGTTGCCAATACCCACGAGATCAAATGTCAACCTTGAGTCCCCGAGTCTGTTTAAAGGTGTAATTGAGTCTCTGCACAACCGTCACGTGTGACAAAACCCCAACAAGTATAACGGCTCCGAGCAGCGCCGAGGAAAACAGCCCCTGCAATATCGACCCTAGCAAGAGCAGAATCAGCTTCTCTTGCCTCTCAGCGATCCCAACACTACAACTCCGCATACCCCCCACAGATTCCGCTTTCGCCCTGACAAAACTCGCCATCACCATTCCGAAAAGGCAGAAGATGACCCAGACCCAGTCGACTAAACCACCAAATCCAATGCCGACTAATATTGCGAACTCAGCATACCTGTCGAGCACGTGATCGTACACAGCTCCGAATCTGGTGACTTTCCCCGTGGCTCGCGCAACAGCACCATCCAACATGTCAACGAAGCCTGACCCAACCAGTCCTAGAGCTCCCAGGAGTGGTAATCTCAATGCATATGCCATTGCCGCTGCTCCAGAAATCAGCAAGCTGAATGTTGTCATAAGGTTGGGCGAAGCTCCTATGTGTCCAAGCGCCTTGCCCAGCGGTTGCATCGCCGCCTGATACTTCTCTCTGAAACGTCCTAGCAACATGACCAGCCACCGCCCATAACCGGCCTATTCCTAATGACCGTTTCGTGGTCCGCCCGTTTAGCCTGGCGCACCTGAAGCGAAAGTGGGGCGGGTGTTTCAAGGAGTGCGTGGTTTCGGGCCGTTGGAGAGTCTGGGAATAGGTTGAAACCAACTTTTTGAGTGACTCTCTTTATTCTGCTAGCGATTTCGATGGGGAAAGTGTCTAAGGGCCAACAATGTAATGTGGTTGGGTGCACCGCTGCAGCGGTTAGATCCATTTCACCCGAGAAGGTGGCACACTCGGGTCTTAACATCGGTCCAGCGCGCAGGGCGTACCTATGCAAGAACCACTATCGAGAGTACAAGAAGCTCTCTCGGAAGGATCGACAAATCGATAAGTGGCGGTTCTCGGCATAAGCGCCGTTGATGTCCGCATATCGCCATGAGATGCATCTTCCATGAGACTCTTGTTACTGCACTGCGAATACTTCGAGTACGCCGTTCGCGAACAAGCCGTCAAAAACCCAGAAAAGCTTGATGATGCGAGTAAGGAGGGTAGGTTCGAGAACATACTCGTAGCCTTCTGCACAATTGAGAAAGAAGACGAACAGAACCTTAACGAGGTAATTGAGAAGAGTGCGGAATCGATAGCAGAGGTTGCTGACTCAGTTCGAACAAGCCGTGTGCTTGTATACCCATATGCGCACCTGTCAAGCAGCCTCGCCTCGCGTGACACGGCGATCTCAACTCTTGAGGGGCTGACGACCAAGTTGCGAGAGAGAGGATACGAAATCCATCAAAGTCCGTTCGGCTACTATAAGAGTTTCAATCTGCGCTGCTTGGGTCATCCGCTGTCTGAACTCTCAAGAACAATAAGACCTGAACAAGCTAAGCCACCTGCCGCTACTATCAAGACATACTACAAGATACTCGCACTTGATGGCAAACTCTACGACCCTGAAGAGTATGTCTTCGGACCTGGTGAGAACGAGTTCCAAGTTCTTGTGGAAAAGGAAGCCCTGAAGAAAGGCCTACCAGGTGGCGAACCAAGATACCTAGAATATTGCCGGAAGTTTGGAATCGAGTGGGAGGATTTCTCGGATCAGGGACACATGCGATACAGCCCAGAAGGCGTCATGATATTCGATCTCATCAGCGAATACTCATGGGACGCTGTCCTTGCTGCGGAGATTCCCATATTCCAGGTAAAAGGCACTAACATGTTCGATCTATCGGTCCCAGCTGTAAAAGAACATGCAGATCTGTTTGGCTCGCGACTTTATCGAATCGAATCTGAAAACAAGAGCTTTGTCATGAGATACGCCGCATGTCACCAACAATTCGCTGCTGTCAGAAACTGGACAGTAAGCTACAGGCAACTTCCCTTCGGAACTTTCGAAGTAGCTGACTCTTACAGATTGGAGCAGAGCGGTGAACTCTTGCTCTCGTTTCGAGTTAGGAAACTGCACATGCCGGATTGCCACATTTACTGTAGGAGTATGGACGATGCTAAGGCCGTTACGCTGAAGCTTCATGACAGAATCTACGAAGAAATACGGAAGCTGGGCAGGGACTACGTTTCAGTCTACAACATCACGCAAAGTTTCCTTGACTCCAACAAAGACTACGTCATGCAACTCGTGAAACGCGAGGGAAAACCAGCATTGCTGAACTTTGTCCCCGAGGGAATATACTACTGGGTTCTGAACATTGAGTATCACATAATTGACGAGCTTGAAAGACCACGAGAGATCGCGACATTCCAGATAGATATCGGGAATGCAAAACGGTTCGGAATTTCCTTCGTCGACGAGAAAGGTGACAAGCAATTTCCGCCGATAATACATACAGCTGTCATCGGCTCGATTGAGCGATACCTATTCACAGTTCTGGATCAATGTGCCAGGATGGAGAGAGAAGGCGTGAAACCCTCCTTGCCGCTTTGGCTATCACCATCCCAAGTAAGGCTAATCCCGGTCAGACCAGAGTTCCTTGACTTCTCCATGACCCTCGCAGCGAAACTTGGAGAGTTACTCGTCAGAACCGACTTGGACGATAGGGATGAGACCGTTGACAAGCGCGTCCGCGACGCGGAGCTGAATTGGATACCCTACGTAGTTGTTATCGGAAAAAGAGAAGCTACCACAGACCAGCTCGCGATCCGGCGACGCCGCGACGGGAAGCAATACAACTCCAGTCTTGCGGACTTGCAGAAGGAGATCGCGGAGCTAACAAAAGGATATCCGCGCCTGCCGCTGAGATTGCCAGTAATGCTCAGCAAGAGACCCGGCTACAAACAGCTATGATGACGCCAGAATTTTCTCAAAGCTTATATTCCCTTCGACGGCTAAATGCCGCTCGCCTGTGAGATCTAATGAGTAAGGATCAAGGCTACGGGTTTGCGATTTTCATACTTTCTGTAATAATCGCTATTGTATACCTCGCTGCCTTCTTCGCTCCCTTGTTGGGGCTCCCCGCTCAGTGGCGGGAATGGGCCATCGGAATTCCTGTTCTTCTGTTCGTACTCCTCGTTCTAGTGATTTCTGGATGGATAGGGTGGACAATGCTCACCACTCCTCCTCCGGCTCCTCTAGAACCTGAGACGATCAATCCTTCACCGAAGAAAGAGAGCGAAAGGCCCTCATCGACACGCTCAAGACGTCGAAGGAAGTAGCTCCTCCAGCGTGTCAACAAGTTAGGTCTTAGATCACGCTTTCCCTTGGATAGACTTCGATACCTTTCTCAGTTATCCTGTATGGCCTTGGCTGGCGGTCGATCTGTGTTTCGCGCATCTTTTCCACTTGAATAATTCGTTCCATGGTTCGACCGGCGGCAATGGTCTGCATTAAGATAACTCCGTGAACAAGATACTCCTCTAACTGCACTATTCGGCTCTTGAATCCAACCCGGTGAAGCTCTGATGACAGTAGGCAAGTTGCGCCAGTCTCTGTGAGCGCCTCGACCAAGTCCAACAGAGCTTTGCGTCGTTGGCTTTCATCGGGATATTGGTAGAGCAGTAGGGAAATTGGGTCGACGACAATTCGCTGAGCGTCAATTGCCTTGGCGCTACTGCGGACGACTTCCAACAAGCTGATCAATGAAAAATCCTGTCTACCTATCGTGAGTTTCCCGATTCGCACCTCTCCTGGAATTGTTCGTATCGGGGAAGCATCTACAAAGTTGAATTTGCCCGTCTTCTCTGCGCCTTCCAGTTCCCAACCGAAAGCGCTCATCTCACGCCAATAGTGACCCTTGCCTTCCTCCATGCTCACAAAAAGACCGTTCTCGCCGAACTTGGCAATTCCATTAGCCAAGTATTGCGAAGAGAGGATTGTCTTTCCTGCCCCTGGTTCACCCAGAACCAGTACGACACGGCCTTGAGGGAAGCCTCCCCCAAGAATTTCATCAAGACCAGGGATACCTGTAGGGGTCCTTGCCACGGTCTTCTTCAAATCAGATCAACCCAGACCACGACAAAGTGGCATAAATGATTACAGTACCGAGCATACAATGGCTTGTCAACATTGGGCGTTAAATAGCTGCCCAATTTGGCCTAATCAGCGCAAGCGAACCGTATTCCGCATGAATGATTCACAGAGGTAGGCATTTGGTCAATTGACCCTAACTCCTGAGATCAACCTATTCTTTCGCGAAAAAGAGTGGACGAAAAGTGTCGCTGATTGAGTCAGATTCATTACTTTCCAAATTGCGCACATCGAAGATTGGACAATCACTCTTGATTCTGGAGGAATGCACTTCAACCAACGACATCGCAGCACAGATGGCAAATGCGGGAGCACCGCACGGTTTTACCGTGTTCGCAGAAAAGCAGACAAAAAGTAGAGGCAGACATGGCAGGACATGGGTCTCTCCTGAAGGCGGCATTTGGGGGAGTGTCGTTTTGCGGCCCCCCCGCTCCTTTGAGCCCTTGGAGGGCATTCAATTAATTGGCGCTCTCGCAGTGGTTCAAGCAATCACAGCATTGCATGGAATCAAGACATCAGTCAGATGGCCCAACGATGTGATGTTCAATAATCGAAAAGTGGCCGGAGCCTTGGTTGAGGCGAGATTCACAGGCAATCTGTTGGAGTACGCAATCCTCGGCTTGGGAGTCAACGTAAATTTCCCGTCTTCACTGCTCACTGGATTCGCTGGAAATGTCACAACCCTCTCAGACGCAATTGGCCATTCGATCGACAGAACAGAGCTTGCATCTCACATTCTATTTGAATTAGAGCAAATCTACGAAACTCTGTGCGCAAGGTCGTTCTCAGAGGTACTGCGATTGCTGCGACAGTACGACTGGTCTCAAGGAAGGAAATTGGCCGTCGAATGTGAGAAAGAGATGATATCCGGGGTTTTTCATGATTACTTGACGCTTACCGTCGTGCAGATTATCGACGATCACGGAATCCGCCGAGACATTGAGACTAGCTCCGCCGTTTCGGTCGCATACCGGGACGCTTGAAATAGACAAGAGCAGCGGTTGATGCCGCGATGATCGATATGCCAACAGCAATGGCCACGGCACCATTCTGCCTTTCGGGAAAACTAAGGGGATAATGTGTCACTGTGAAGTTCTCCACACCCAAAGTCGTTTCATGTGGGTTTCGGATTAGCCAATCCCATCTCCATAATTTGCTGGTTCGCGGCAAGGGTACATCAAACGTTTCATCGATCCGTGTCGAGTTCTTAACGAATAAGACACTCTCATTCAGATTCCAGAGCAGAAGCACATCAGCGCTATCGTTGGCGACAAATACCACATGAAAGTGCCACAGGTCAGGTTCAGACTTGGGACTGCCATCGACTCCCCAAGTCCACATGTAGGC
>Ga0315277_10008467_pt1 | contig 13223 bp, 3 predicted proteins | sample YL17G05_15_MG_FD_203695 | JGI IMG/M metagenome (GOLD analysis project Ga0315277, IMG submission 203695) | Sediment microbial communities from Yellowstone Lake, YNP, Wyoming, USA - YL17G05_15 | ecosystem: Environmental > Aquatic > Freshwater > Lake > Sediment | place: USA: Wyoming | collected...
CCTCGCGCGCAGTTATGGGATCGCCTAGAATGTCCGGAAGAGAATCTCCGTCACCTCGCCCCCACCGGACGGTGTCCAGGAACATTCTTCGCAGGCCCCGGCGCTGAGCCTTGCGGACGGCTTCGACCAATCCTCCGTCCTGGGGCTGCTTCCACCACAGCACAATGTCCCACTCGGTTTGACTGAAGCCCCCCGCTCCAAGTCACCTCCCTGCCATGGGCCCATCAACTAGGGCCGGCAGGACTTAAGAGACATCTACTCGCATTGATACAGAACACAAGAGAAACCGCACGTTCGGCGGCGTTCTCCTTCTCACGGACTCCCCAGCGCTTCGTCGTGGCGGCCCACATTGCGGAGGATGATGGATTCCCCTTGTGTCTCGAAGGTAATCCGCAGTGCGCGGCTGGCGCGGGCCTCCCAAATGCCCTTTGTACCACGGATACGCTTCACGCCGAGACCGGGGAGCCGCAGGTCGCCGCTCATCATGCGCAGTGCTTTCTGAACCTGCTTCTGGTCATCAGGTGAGAGGGCGGCGTAGGCTCGTTGGAACCGAGCCGTCAGAAGCAGCTGCATCAGGCCTCGCCGGCCTCAAGCGCAGTGATGAGTGCCTCGACGTCGTTGAAAGAGCGAACACGCCCCTGGGCGATATCCTCGCTAGCCTCCCGCTCCGTCTGCTGCCAGGCCTCGCTCCAGAAGAAAGCCTGGCTCTTGTCGACCAGTCTCTTCGGTACCAGGGTGATCGTGTCACCCTCGATGGTCACGGCTATCAGATCCCCCTCCTCGATCCCCGCCGCTCGGCGGACCGCAGCCGGCAACGTGATTTGTCCGTTCCGGGTAACCCTGGTTAGCGTCATTTCCTCGGTCATGTCACACCATCCATACTAGACTACTAATATGCTAACATGGTAATCCGCGAATGTCAACTTGTCCAGGGGCCTCGTCGTGCAGGGCTACTCGGCGCAAAAGGGGTCCGTTCTCTCTTCCCGGGAGCTGATCTGGCCGATCAGCCAGTCTGCCCTCCCGGAGGGACAACGGCTCCTGCGCCGGCAGGGACGAACAGGTTGTGTAGGATACGCCACCGGATGATCAGCCCGCCACTTCCAGTCTGCACCCCGCCCCTCAAGCGCATTGACAATTCGAGAGCCCCGTTTCGATTCGGCTGATGTGTGCATATAATCCAGGAGCAGCTGCATTGGGTTGCCCGCCCCCCTCGGGTGCCCGGTGCAGCTGCACCACCAGGCTCCTGGGGTACGAACCGCACAATCGAGTCGCCCTACTCTTGCCGGCTTGGGCGTTCAGGGAAGCGACCATAAATCGCATCCTTCAGGCGACCAACGAGTTCCGCACACAACCTCTCTCCCTCAAGAATGATCAGGTGATCGGCACCCGCTGTTCTACACCGATACTGCTCTGTTCACGCTCGGAACAACCACCAGCAGCGCTGGATCCGCACCTTGCGATCGCGTTTCACTAGCCACACGGCGCAGCTCGAACGCCCTCAACTAGCGCGACCTTCCATAGACGACGAGGACATCATGATGTCGCCGTGCAAGAGCCCGGAGCGGCCGGTCAACAGCCTATCCATCATCCATCAGATATCCCCCTTCTTCAGCACTGTAGCATTCGCCATGGCGAGTACACGCTCCATTCCGGCGCGCAATACTTCCCACTGCCGGCCACCGCACTCACCTTCCTCCGGTTCTCTGCCCAATACGCAGCTTCTCAACCCTCCAGCGGCCTTCCGTCTCGCCCGACAGTTTGCACCTTCAAGGTCATCTGCCACCCACCCCAGCCCCGCACACCGCGTCATGGCCACCCGCCACCCAGTGCCCCTTGGCGGTGCCGATCCCGTCTCATCCCGCCTGAGCCATCCCACACCGATCTCCGGTCACCACGCATATCCACTCGCTAGCGCTCAACCCTATTGCGTATAGCCACGATGTGCCGCAGCCAAACGACCTCATTCCCGTTCCTCAAAGGAGTACATGGCTATGCGCATGGGGCTACCTCTGGCGGTCCTGCAAGCTCGCCATGACTGACAGTTTGACCGGGAGCTCGCTCTTCCCTCCCTGCGCTGAGCCCCATCCCCCGCAGCCCAAACCATGAGACCATCGGCCTGCCCGGGCTCTTCGTGATGGCCCTATTCATCACGAGAAGCGGAGCGTAGCAGCTCGATCGCCATGCACCCTGCGTCCCTCTTTGGTACTACCACACCCACGGCAGGCTTCTATTCGGCGACCGTGTCAAGGAGCACGACTGCACCGCCTTCCAGCTCAGCCTCTTCGAACCCGACCGCGCTCCCCATGCGTGGCGCATTCCGGCTCCCAACAGAACCAAGGCGCACATCCTGGCGCCGAAGAACTATCTCCAATAGGCCAACGCCTGTGTCAGCAACTGTTCAATAATAGGCCACTCCGGCCGGCTATCATGAGCCTCCAGCCGAGCAGCAGCCATGGGCTTCGCGGAGGCCGGAAGGATGATCAGCGTGGATCAATCGGCCGAAACTCGACGATTGCACCGTGTGGACGGCATGTCGATCAGAGGCATCAGCCGACGACTTAGGTTGGAGCGAGAGACAACGGCCCTGAGCGCACCTCGCGTGGGATCCGGCGTCGATGAACGCTGGGGGCTCCAGACGCGCAGCGGTGCCGTCCCTACCGACTTCGGTGACGGCATGCTTGCGGCTCCAACCGCCCTACCCCTCCCCACCGAGGAAGACATCCCGGATCCGCGCGCGAGGCGCAAGGCTAAGCTTGAGACCCTACGGGCTCAGGCGCTGGTGCACAATCTGCGGGCAACCGCTCTGCGTGCAGGCGATGTCTGTAGGCTCACCAGGGCAGATCCTAAGCTAGCGGACCAGTCGACAGCCATCTGCGGATCGAGATGGCTGAGATAGCCTTCGCGGCCCACGTGGTTTTCGGCAAGGATGTCTAAGCCGCGATAGAGGCCTATCTGAGGGAGAGGAATGACACTTCTTCCTGGCTGTTCATCCAGCATGGTCGTACCGGAGCCGGGCCCAGGAAGTGAAGACTCTCCCCAGAGGCCTGCCGTCGTCGGCGCCGCGGATACAGCGCGGCCCTCGGCGCTAGGCGGTTAGGCGGATCGTGGTCGATCTGGCCAGGGCAGCGGGCTATGTCCCAACCGGGATCAGTTCGTCTCGACCCACGCCTTCCGGCACAGGCACGCGCAACGCCCCATCGACCTTGGTGCGTCGATCGACCAAGTGCAGGCGGTACTGGGGCATGCCCGGGCACAGACGACGAAAGACGTCTACGCGCCCGAGCCGAACGTGGCAGAGACAATCGAGTGGGAGGAGAAGATTCAAAGAGCTGGCCGGTCTCAAGTGGTCACGCATATCTGGAACCCCCCATGGACCCACGGGCAAGGGTCTGCAAAAACCCCGATCGTGGGTTTGACTCCTACCGTCGCCTTTCGAGTCAATGCCAGGCAGCATCGCGCAATGCCTGGCGAACGACGGATTGCGACCCTGCTTCCCCGACTCGTCTCGCAACTCGTCAAGCGTGCTTTCCCTGATGTCCCCCAATGTGCCCTCAACTGGAGGGTCGTCATTGGGAAGCGAAGGCGCTGAGGGTCTGCTTCTGTTCACTGGCCCAGGGGACGCCGGCCTCTGTAATGCGGTCTGCCCTTCGCCGTAGTAGGCAGTCATCGCTCCCTGAGGCGGTGTTGGATGCTTGTTCATACTGGCGAGGAGTGCCAAGTCGCGCAGCATGCCCCCTGAGTTCCCGAGAAGGGTGTGCACGGCAATCCCAGGTGAGCCAGCTGTTTCGGACGACCGCTGTCGAATGCCAGCGGATGCAGCGCGCTGATCGATGGACGCCGAAGCTGATTCCCGACCGGCTATGCCCGAAATGGGTGAGCCTCGCTCACGGGCATGCTCGCGTACCAGAAACGCCCCTTCGCATCCGGGCCGATTTCCTGTCACACCGGCTACATCTCGCGGGCCGGGTGTCTCAAAGCCACGTGGTAATTGACAGAGTCCGCGGACAGGTGTAGGCTGAATGCAGACTCCGAAGACTGCGGCTCAGGGGGCAAACCGAGATCTGGCAGTCGGCCGCCCGGGTCCCCGAGTCGGGCGATTTCCTCTTTGGGGGGGCGCTCTACCAGCCTCGTTCTGGACATTCAAATAGGGGGCACTATGTCTCACCATGAGTACGGTCTCGATGTAGTAGGCGCTTCTCGCCGAACCTTGCCCAAGCCCGGTGCAGGGCTTCGTGCGGCAACGACCAGGGTTTTTCACGCCCTGGTCGTTCTGTCTCTGGCAGCACCGAACTTCGCAGTACCCTCGCCCCATTCCTGGGCACCTTCGGCCGACGAAGGGCAACCGATGCGCGCCCAAGCGGAGACGGCGCCGGTGGATCCCTTCGTGCGGCCCGTGTTCGCCAGACCAGCTGCCCGGTACGGCCAACACGGTCAGGAAGAGACTCCGACAGAGACGCCTGCGACTCCCAGCGAGACGATAGAAGCTACTGTCTCGCCCACCGCAGAGACGCAGACCCTTGCGGCGGCAGAAACGGGAACACCCATTCCCAGCACCGGCACACCCGCTCCCTCCTCCTCTCCCCTCCCTCTGGGTATCCAGCAGAGGGCCGCGCCCCTCCTCTTCATCGAGAACGTGGGCCAATTCGACTCTCGTTCGCGGTTCGAAGTGCGCGGTGGGCGCGCCTTCGGGCACCTCGCAGACGATGCTCTGTGGTTTACCCTCTTCGAACCCCTGAGGGCACAACAGGAGGCATCAGCCGACTCGCCAGTGCCGACCCCAGCCGCGCCAACGGATCAGATCTCCACTCCTTCGGCAGATAGTTCCCGAAGGGGCGTCCACCTCAAGCTCGACTTCGTGGGGGCGAATCCCCACCCAGAGATCGTGCCATTCGGGCCGATCGACACGACGATCTCGTACTTTCTCGGAAACGACCCTGAACAATGGTACCCCGATGTCCCGGTCTGGTCCGGTGTACGGTATGTGGACCTCTACCCAGGCGTGGACTTGGAGATCGAGAGCACTGGAGGGGTCTGGGACTGGCGCCTGGTCGTCCGCGATGCAGTCCAGTTTGAGGACGACTTACGCGGCGCCGCCCGCCGCGGGATTCGGCTTCACATCGAGGGTCATGGCCGGTTATCCCTTGCTGAGCAGGGGATTCTGGTCATCTCCACTGAAGTGGGTGATCTGGGCTTTCCGGTTCCCGCAATCGTCTTGCCAGAAGGAATGACTCTTGAGGGCCGATCTCTCGAGCCCATAGTCACCGATCGGGAGCTCATCCTGCTTTCTGCCGTGGAGGAACCAACGGCGACAGCCACCATAGAACCCACCGCTACCGCGACGGAAACAGTCACCTTGACACCCACAGAGGAACCAACTGCGACGGAGACAGTCACACTACCACCCACAGAGGAACCAACTGCCACGCCCTCGCCAGAGGCCACTCCATCCGATACGGCGACCCCATCCCCGGAGCCCTCCCTGACCGACACCCCCGAGGCCATCCCCACGCCGCTTGCATTCGAGCCGCAACCACCTGCAGGCGGTCGGGGATTGGCAGCCCCGGCAGCCGCGCTTCGGAGTGCGGACGAACCTGCTGCATTCGCAGCCCCGGTCCTGGCTATCGACGACCTTGTCTACTCGACCTACCTGGGCGGCAGTGGCGAGGACAACGCTCTCGGCAATGCTGTCGACGCTCTGGGTTCGATTTACATCGTGGGGACGACTCCTTCGACGGACTTCCCGGTCACGCCGGGTTCTTTCGACACCTCCTACGGCGGGGGAACAGCAGACGTTTTCGTCACCAAGATGAGTGCTGATGGGAGCGAACAAGTCTACTCGACGTTCATCGGGGGCAGCAGTACTGACTGCCATTGGGATTGCGCCATCGCTGTTGACTCCACGGGCGCCGCGTACATCACCGGTGCCACGATGTCTTCTGACTACCCAACGACAGCAGGCGGCTACGACCTCACCCGGAACGGAACCGATGGTTTCCTAACGAAGCTCACTCCCTCCGGGACGGCGCTCGCCTACAGCACGTTCTTCGGCGGGGGCGCGACAGAGATACCTCACTCTGTTGCGCTGGAGACCAGCTCTGCCGTGTATGTAACAGGAATGACAGATTCTTCCGACTTCCCGACAAGCACATGGGCATGGGATCGTACGAGGAATGGAGTCCAGGATGCCTTTGTCGTCGAGTTCAACCCGAATGCCTCCGGGCAGAGCTCGCTCGTCTACTCAACCCTCCTCGGGGGTTCAGGTGCAGATCAAGGTCACGGCATTGCTGTCCTCAACGGTTTCGCCTACGTGACGGGCCAGACCTTCTCGACGGACTTCCCCACTACGACGGGTTCCTACGACCAGAGCGCGAACGGCGGCTGGGATTCCTACGTGACCAAGCTGGACCAGGACGGCAGCGACCTTGTGTACTCAACCTACTTAGGAGGTAGTGGCACGGACTGCGAATTGGCCGGAGACTTCTCGGAGTGTGACATCGCCGTCGATGCCAGCGGCTTTGCTGTCGTCACCGGCGGGACCGGCTCTTCGGATTTCCCCATGTGGAATGCCATGGACAACTCCCTGGGGGGAGGGAGCGACGCGTATGTCACGAAGCTCAGCGCCAACGGGAGTGCTCTGATTTTCTCGACCTATCTCGGCGGGTCTGACGGTGACTCTGGCTGGGCCATCGCAACTGATTCGGATGGCTCCATCTATGTGGCTGGAGGCACCCATTCCCGGGACTTTCCGACCACTCCCAATGCCTATGACCCCACGCAGAATGGCCTCGAAGATGGGTACCTCACGAAGTTGGCAGCCGACGGGAGCGGGGCCTTGTACTCCACCTGTCTTGGGGGAACGAGCTATGATTCGGCTTTCGACGTAGCGGTTGATGCCATCTGGACCGCGTACGTCGCCGGCAAGACACGCTCGGCGGACTTTCCCACAACGAGCAATGCCTTCGACAGGACCTTGGGAGGAACCCAGGACGGCTACGCCGTCAGGATCTCACTCGCTGCCTACAACACGATCGTGTACGATCTGTCGACCACATCCTTCTGTGATCCCGAGAACGGGGCCGGGCCATGTCCGTGGGAACAAGGCCAAGCCTCAACACAAGGTCGCCAGGGCGACCCAATCAACACTCGCACCGGAGCCTTCGACTACTCCCTGATCGACCTGTCCGTGCCGACCTCGGCGGGCGGCCTCGCCTTCGTGCGCACATACTCGTCCGTGTCTACCGACCGTTTCGCCGCGCTCCTCGGGTACGGTTGGACCCACAATCATGACGTTCGGCTGATCTTCTCGGACGATCCCGGAGGCGAGCCAGGCGTTGTCCTCCTGAAGGCGGATTCGACCAATCTCTTCCGCTTCCTCGACAATGGGGATGGGACCTACACGCCAACGGCGGGGGTGCTGAGTACGCTGACACGCGATCCAGGCCCGCCAGTTCGGTTCACCATCCGGGCACCTTCCCAGGAGACGCTTGTCTTCGACGAGGACGGTCTCATCCTGCGTAGGGAGGATCCCCAGGCACACGCTTGGACCTACACCTACGCTGCTGGGCGCCTGGATCGAGTGACCGACGATACGGGACAGCGCTATCTGGACTTCAGCTATGACGGCCAGGGGCGCATCCAGACTGTGTCCGACCAGGGCGGCCGGGATGTGACATTCAGCTATGACGCCTCGGGGGACCTGACCACCTTCGTCGACGGCCTCGACAACACCTGGATCCTGACCTACGACAGCGCCCACCGGCTGCGCATCGTCGAAGACGGCGCCGGGGCGGAGGTTCTCCACACCGAGTACGACGTCCAGGGGCGAGCCTACCGCCAGTTCGATCCCTCCGGCACCCTGATACTGGAGGTGACGTACAACGCGGACGGCACGGCCAATGTCACGGACTCCCTTGGCAACCAGCTGACGGACGCGTACGATGCCCGCAGAACTCTGGTGGAGCGAACCGATGACGCCGGCGGTACCGAAGGCAGGTCCTACGACGCCAACTTCCGGCCCAGCGTAGTCGCCGACGAAAGCGGAAACGCCGTGCGGATGCTATGGAGTCCGGATGGCGCCGATCTTCTGCGCCTGACGGACGCCGAGGACAACCAGACAGACCTCACCTACGACGCCTACCACAACCTGACCTCGGTCGCCGATCCCCGGGACTACCTGACGACCTACGTCTACAACATCTCGGATCCCGATCCCGCCCGCCGAACACTGCTCCTGGAAGTCGAGGATGCTCTGTCGAATACGACGACCTTCACGTACACCACCGCTGCACACGCCCCCCAGCCGCCGGGGCTGTTGAGAACCATCACGGACGCGCTCGGGCACACGACGACATTCGTCTACAACGCCTTCGGCCAAAGGATGTCATCCACCGATGCTCTTGGGCACACGACCTCCTACGCCTACGATGCCCTCGGCCGCCTGCAAAGGACAACCGACGCGCTCGGGCATGCGACCTGGACCTGTTACGACGCCGCCGGTCGCGTGGTGCGTACGGTCGCCAACGCCACCGGCGACGGCGGGACGCCGCAGACGGGCCCCTGCAATGCCGCCAGCTACATCCCGAGCCCCGATCCCGACAAGGACCGCGTGACAACCACGGTCTACGACGAGAGCGGGAACGTCATCGCCACGATCGACCCGTCCGGAAGCATCACCCGCGCCTACTACGACGCCGACCTCCGGCCCGAATACGTTGTTGTCAACCTGGTTGGGCAGGGCATCGAGATCCCGACTCCCCCGGCCTACGACCCGGCATACCCCGACCGTAACCTGCGGACCCAGACGGTCTATGACAACCAGGGAAATGCCATCGCGACAGTCGATACCTTGGGCGTCATCACCCGAACGTACTACGACGCGCTCAACCGGCCGGAGTACGTGGTCGTCAACCTGCTGGGTCAGGGGATCGGGGTCTCGACTCCTCCAGCCTACGACCCCGCATTCCCCGATCGGAATACGAGGACCCAGTTCTTCTATGATGCTGCTGGGAATGCGATCGCCATCCGGGACAATGCCGGCCACATCACCCGAACGTACTACGACGCCAATAGCCGGCCCTTCTCGGTGGTCCAGAACCTCACCGGTCAGGCTGTTGACAACCCCACGCCTCCCAGCCGAAACCCCTCGACCCCGGACCAGAATCTCCGCACCGACACGGTGTATGACGCCAGCGGCAATGCTATAGCCACGATCAACCCCGCTGGCGTGATCACCCGGACCTACTACGATGCGCTGAGCCGGCCGATCACCGCGGTCCAGAATCTGTACGGCCAGGGCATCGAGATCGGGACGCCCCCGGTCTTCAATCCGACATATCCATACCGGAACGTGATCACGGACTACTACTACGACGAGGCCGGAAACCAGATCGCCGTCGTGGACACCCTGGGGGTTGTCACCCGAACGTACTATGACGTGGCCAACCGCCCCGAGTATGTCGTCCAGAACCTGCAGGGCCAGGGCATCTATGTCACGACGCCCCCCGTGTACAACCCTGCCTACCCGGACGAGAATGTCCGGACACAGACCGTCTACGACGACGCCGGCCAGGCCATAGCCACAATCGACACCCTTGAGCGGATTACCCGAACCTACTATGACGGCCTTGGACGTGCTCGATATGTCGTGCGGAACCTTACGGGGCAGGCCATCTCCGTGCCCACGCCGCCGGCGTACAACCCGACCTATCCGGACCAGAACGTCCGCACGGAAACGATTTACGATGCCAGCGGCAACGCGATTGCCACGATCGACAATGCCGGCACTATCACCCGCAGCTACTATGACGCGGTCCACCGCGTTCGCCACGTCACCCAGAACCTGATCGGCCAGGACGTCTCGAACCCAACGCCGCCGGCCTTCAATCCGACATACCCCGACCGCAACGTCACATCCGAGACGCAGTACAACGGGGCCGGGAGCGTCATCCGGACGGTGGACCCGATCGGAGGGGTCACTCATACCTGCTACGATGGACAGCAGCGCGTCGTCAAGAGCATCGAGAACCCATCGGTGACCAGCCCTTGCGGAAGCTACACCCCCAGCCCGGACACCGACCGGGACATCATCACCCTGGCGACGTACGACGACGCCGGAAATCGCAAGACCGTCACCGACCCCAACGGAAAGGCGACCACGTACGCCTACGATGCGGTCTATCGCCTCACGAGCGAGACCGATCCCCTCAGCCACATGACCAGCTTCAGTTACGACGTTGTCGGCAACCGGACCTCAAGCACGGACGCCCGGAATATCGTGACTCGGTTCGAGTACGACGCCCTGGGGCGGCTGACCGCCGTCGTGGAGAACTACAAGTCCGGGCAGCCAGCCGACGCCCAGACGAACGTACGCACCGAGTACGGCTATGATGGCAGGGGTAACCGGCGCACGATCACCGACGCACGATCCCACGCCACCACCTTCACCTATGATGACCTCGGCCGCCTGGCGACCGAATCCGACGCCCTCAGCCATACGACGACCTACGGGTACGACGGGGCCAGGAATCGCGTCTCACTCCTGGACGCCAACGGCCACACCACCACCTTCACCTACGACGGTCTGAACCGGTTGACCTTCATCAACTACCCATCTCCGGATGCCGATGTCACCTACACCTACGACGATTCCGGGAACCGCCACACGATGGTCGACGGCCAGGGAATGACCACCTGGAACTACGACGATCTCAACCGCGCGACCGCTGTCACCGATCCCTACAGCGCGGTCGTCACCTACGCCTACAACGCTGCCGGTCTACGCACTGTCCTCACCTATCCGGACACCCGTCAGGTCGCCTACACCTACGACCTCGCCGGCCGGCTACACCTCGTGACTGACTGGGACAGCCTGATCACAACCTACACCTACGACCGTGGCTCCCGGTCCGCAACCACAAGTTTCCCCAACGGGGTGGTCTCGACCTACACCTTCGACGACGCCAACCGGCTGACGTCGCTGGCGCATGTCAACGGCCCCACCACGCTGTCCTCGTTCTCGTATGGCTACGACAACGTAGGCAATCGCACCAGCGTGACCGAGACCGTCCTGCAGCCCGACACAACCCCAACGGATGTCATCTTCGCCGACGGGTTCGAGTCGGGCGATCTGTCCGCCTGGTCCGCAGCCAGGACGGACGGGGGCGACCTGAGCGTCACCACGCCGCCCGCAATCGCCGGCACCTATGGCATGCAGGCGGTCGTCGACGACAACAACAGCATCTACGTGTCCGACTGGACCCCTCAGGCGGAGTCGCAGTACCGGGCGCGCTTCTACTTCGACCCCAACTCGATCAGCATGCTCAACGGGGAGGCTCACTACCTGCTGCAGGCCCTCAACGCGAGCTCGACCGTTGTGGCCCGCCTTGAGCTACGGTCCTATGAGGGGGACTATCAGGTTCGGGCCGAGGCGGTGAACGACGCGACCACATGGACCAGCACCAGCTGGTACACGATCCGCGACCAGATGCACTACATCGAGTTCAACTGGCAGGCGGCCACGGCAGCCGGAGCCAACAACGGAGTGCTCACACTGTGGATCGACGGCACCCAGACGGGAACTTTCACCAACATCGACAACGACACCCGCAGGGTGGAGACGGTCCACTTCGGCGCGGTGTCCGGCATCGACAGCGGCACGCGCGGGACATACTACTTCGATCTCTTCGAGTCGCACCGACTGAACTACATCGGTGCCGATCCCTCCGCTCCCACACCGCCACCCCCGCCCACTCCACCCGAAAACGTCTTCGCCGATGGATTCGAGTCGGGCAGCTTCTCGGCCTGGTCCGCGACAGCGACGGACGGGGGCGATCTGACCGTGACTACCGCGGCCGCCATCGCCGGCACATACGGCATGCAGGCAGTGCTCGACGACAACAACAGCATCTACGCGACCGACTGGACTCCCTTCGAGGACAACCGCTATCGCGCCCGGTTCCATTTCGACCCCAACAGCGTGGCCATGAACGGCGGCGACGCGCACTACCTGTTCTATGCACTGAACCGAGACGGCGTCGTCGTCGCCCGCATCGAGTTGCGCTACAACTACGGCGATTACCAGGTCCGGGCTGAAGTCGTCAACGATTCCACCGGCTGGAGCAGCTCCGCGTGGGTGGCCATCACCGACGGGCCGCACGCCCTGGAGTTCAACTGGCAGGCGGCCACGGCAGCCGGAGCCAATAACGGAGTGCTCACACTGTGGGTCGACGGCACCCAGATCGCCACCTTCACCAACATCGACAACGACACCCGGCGAGTCGATCTGGCGCGGCTTGGGGGTGTGGCTGGCGTCGACAACGGCACGAGAGGCACGGAGTACTTCGACTGCTTCGAGTCCCGACGGACCACGTACATCGGCCCCGACCCGGGCGCCCCCACGCCTCCACCCTGGCCACCCAAGAACGATCCACTCTTCTCGGACGGGTTCGAATCGGGAAGCTTCTCCGCCTGGACCTGGGCCCAGACCGACGGCGGCGACCTCAGCGTCACCACGGCAGCGGCGCTTGTCGGAACCTACGGCATGCAGGCCCTCCTGGATGACAACAACTCGATCTACGTCAACGACTGGACCCCCTTCGAGGAGACCCGCTACCGGGCCCGCTTCCACTTTGACCCCAACACCCTCGGGATGTCCGGCGGGGATGCCTTCTACCTGTTCTACGCCGGCAACCGGGACTCAGTCATCGTGGCTCGCATTGAGCTGCGCTACAACTACGGCGATTACCAGGTCCGGGCGGAAGCCATCAACGACTCCAACGGGTGGAGCAGCTCCCCGTGGGTGGCCATCACCGACGGGCCGCATGCCCTGGAGTTCAACTGGCAGGCCGCCACGGCCGCTGGCGCCAACAATGGCATCTTCACGTTCTGGGTCGACGGCGCCCAGATCGCCACCTTCACCAACATCGATGACGACACCCGGCGTGTGGAGTATGTCCAGCTTGGGGCTGTGAGCGGCGTCGACACCGGCACTCGCGGCACCAGCTATTTCGACGCCTTCGTCTCGCGGCGCGAAACGTACATCGGCCCCGACCCGGCCGCCCCCACGCCTCCACCCTGGCCACCTAAGAACGATCCACTTTTCTCGGACGGGTTCGAATCGGGAAGCTTCTCCGCCTGGACCTGGGCCCAGACCGACGGCGGCGACCTCAGCGTCACCACGGCAGCGGCGCTTGTCGGAACCTACGGCATGCAGGCCCTCCTGGATG
>Ga0315277_10008468_pt1 | contig 13223 bp, 12 predicted proteins | sample YL17G05_15_MG_FD_203695 | JGI IMG/M metagenome (GOLD analysis project Ga0315277, IMG submission 203695) | Sediment microbial communities from Yellowstone Lake, YNP, Wyoming, USA - YL17G05_15 | ecosystem: Environmental > Aquatic > Freshwater > Lake > Sediment | place: USA: Wyoming | collected...
TAACCCCCTCAGATAGCATCTTGACAAAATAAGGAAATTGCTTATCTTAAAAATAGAATGATGGTCTTTAACGACGTTTGTTATTTTCTTGTCCCATGGATCCAGAATCTGGAATTTTTAGGTTTCCATTTAGGGAGGGCAAAGTTTGAGGATTGTGATTAGCTGAAGTTTTCGGGATCATCTGGAAGGGGCGTTTTTAGATTTCGAAAATCTATTCCTGAGGAGCTGGATTTCAGAGAGGTATTGATTTTCACCTTCAGTCGCCGATATTAGAGGAAAAGAGCCTTTGGTTTGCCCATCCCTATGGGTTGTAAGGAGAGAAATGATGAAAACACAAAGTCTCCCTCTTGAGACCAGATTATTGATCTTCACCGCAGTTTTGGGAGTCCTTCTTTTATGTTTCTCCTCAGTTCATGCTGAAGTCTCTCCCGGAGAGCTGAATGTCGAGAAAATTCCGAAAAAAGGCGCCTCTCCCCCCCTGCCCAGCTCAAAGGAAGCCTGCCTTTTACAACACGATGACGGGGTCGCCCTTACATATTTCCCCAATTGGAATCCGGGCGACAAAAATTCTATTTATTTTGATCCTGAAGCATGCAATATTCCCTACCCCTATTCATACCCTTTTCAGATCACCAGAGTCCAGCTTCTTCTTTATAATCATGCCGGCGTTGATTCGGTGCGGTTGAAGTTCTGGATTCAGGAGGTGGGGGCAGATGTTTGTCAAGGACCCCAAGCCACTATATATGTTACTCCCGTTTATACCATCACTACCTTTTATCCAGACTGGGCCAGGGTAACCTTTCCCGGTAACCTCTGTATTAACGGACCCTTCTTTTTCAGCATAGAATATTTCAGCGGAACCCCTACAACCATTCCCGGTGTGGTCATGGACGATCAGCAGGATCAGGTGGATACCTGTAATCAATGGATTTGGTATAGTTCTTCTTCCCCTCCCTGGCAGGAATGGAACCAATTTTGGGGAGAACCTAATCCGGGGTGGCTTTTGGTCAGGTTGGAAGGTGAAACCTACTCCTTAGCCTGTCAGCCGGATTGGTTCTGGAAAGCGGAGAATGGATATGCACCCAGCGGAATGCCGGATGTGGATCAAAATCAGGGGAATTGGTCGGGATACTGTGGTCCGGTGGCAATCGGTAATTCTCTGGAGTGGTTTGGCTTGACCACCGCCCTGGGGTGGGGCATTACTTCACTCGTAGATACCGTGGCGGCATATATCCAGACCGAATCCAGCGGCACCGAGGTTCAAAACATCCAGACCGGACTGGAGAACTTCTTTAACAACTATCAGATCGATTGGATTTACTCCAGCACCTGGCATATGCCCGATTTCCACATCATGCAGGAATCACTGGAGGTGAGCCAAAATATAATTCTTCTTTTAGGCTTCTGGTGGTGGGACGGTCAGAGCTGGTGGAGGGAAGGAGGTCATTTTGTCACCATGTCCGGAGTAAAGTCCGACAGTTTGGGGATGGCCATCAGTGATCCGGGAAGGGATGCCGCCGAATATGGCTGGCCCGGCAGAAAAAGACCTGTTGATCATCCTTCACCGCCACATGGCGACAGCCTTCATAATGATCCTTCGTATGTATCCCATGACATCTATCAATGCGATCTGGAGTCTCCATCACCGGGAAATCCGGGCTTTTGGCTATCAAACTATTTGGAGTTTGACCCGGAATTTCCGCGAAAATACACGGGACAAAACTTTCCATCTGAATTCGTGGGTTTTTACCAACCCGCACCTCCGGGGACTACTTACGTAACCGAAGTTGAATATGCCATTATGATCTGCCCAAAAAGGGAACATTGGTATTGGGAATCCTCATTTCAGGACTATGCTCCAAGTGGCATGCCGGATTTCGATCAGAAGCAGGATGGGTGGGTAAGTCCCTCGACTGGACACACAACTTTTTGTGGTCCCGTGGCTTTGGCTAACTCTTTCTGGTGGTTTGATTCCAAGTATAACCTTCCCCCGGGACTTCCCGGCGATAGCATCGACATGTTCCCCTTGGTGAGAGATTATTTGGATGATAATCCCGCTCTTATCGGATCTGACGACCATGATATGTGGAACGTCGATCACGCAGGGACTTTTTGGTTTCCCGGCAGTTCACCTCCTCTCACTCCCCAACCCTTTGTGCCTGGTCCCCAACCACAGCTACCCCCTTGGGGCGAATTGGTGGAAAGGTTAGGTTGGAATATGGATACCGATGGTTATAGAAGTGGAGCTTCCCATGAGGGAACTAAAGTGAAGGACATAGAGGGGGCCATCAATACCTGGCTTGCCAGTGAAACCTTCTCGGACGGAAGCACCCTGGCTGATACTCTGTGCGGACGAACTTATCAGAAGCCCACTTTTTCTTTGGTGAATTTCTGGGTGCGTAATAATTTCGGGGTGATCCTCCTTCTGGGTTTCTGGTATTGGGACACAAACAGCTGGTGGAGAGTGGGTGGACATTATGTAACCGTAGCGGGAGCTAATGGCGCTCAACTTATGATTGCCTTCTCCGATCCCTTCTTTGATAACGCCGAAACAGGCGATTCAGGCATAGTGGCAAGTGGTGCATATATACCGCATTCTCCTGTGCCTCATACTGATTCCACCATCCATAATGATGCGGGAAATGTCTCCCATGATATTTATACGGTGGATTTAAACTCCTCAAGCCCGGGAGGAAGTTGGTGGATACCAGACTATCCGGTCTCCCTTGATCCCGCATACTTCATGGAAATATTCTACCAGCAGAATGTCCCGAACGAATTCGAGCTTTTGACCCGACCCTATCTGCCCGACTATCCCATCCACACCGTGGTGGAATATGCGACCCAGATTCGTCCTATGGATTATCGGGGAGATGCCAATGGTGACAACGTAGTTAACGTAGCCGACGTAGTCTTTCTGATCAACTATCTGTTTATTGGAGGCCCCCCTCCCGTTTCGTCCACAGAAGCGGAGGTTACCTGCGACGGAACAATAAATGTAGCTGACATAGTTTTTTTGATTAACTATCTGTTTATCGGGGGACCGGTTCCTCGCTGTTGTGCCCCGTAGTTTCAGATTGTGTGAAAACTCCCCTCGTCCGTGACGCTTTGTGGTAACGGATTCATCCTGAACGGATTCACCGTGAAGGGATTCATCCTGATTCCGCCTTTGGCGGGAGAACGGACAAGGTGTCCGTTACTAACAAAGAGGCTTATACATATAAGAAATCTTGATTTTACCCCTTTTCCTCAAATCCATTTTTTTCTTGACAAACTGCCAGGCAAATCCGTAAATTTACCCATAATTTTGATAAGAGTCTCCGAGTTAATATTTGGGAGGAGAAAAAGCTTTTAGTGAATGAAATGGAAGTTTACAGAGCTACAGGATCCATAGAAAAAGTATGGAGCTTAACTTCCTCATATCTTTCTTTAGGGATACTTCATAGCTCCGGGCAGATAACCTGTGGGTGTGATTTCTATTGCTTATCAGGAATTCTGAGGACTCGATGAGACAATTCAAGCACTGCATAATATTTCTGATCGATGGGGCTCGGCCGGACGTGATGGAGAAGATGATGAAAAGGGGAAATTTACCCAACATCCAGAGATATTTGTTGGAACCCGGTAGTTACACCAAAGCTGTTACGGCTTTTCCCTCCACCACCGGACCAGCATACATTCCCATCCTGACCGGATGCTATCCCGGAACCGCCGATGTGCCCGGGATCAGATGGTTTGACAAGGAGGAGAGCAGTCGAAAGAGATTAAGTCTTAGAAGACAAAGAAGCTACATGGGGGTGGAAGCTCCCTTATTCAATTCCGACCTGAGGAAAGATAAACTTACCCTTTTTGAGATTTTCCAAAACTCCATCAACATCTTTAACCCCTTAACCCGGGGGATAAACTCCACAAATAACCTGACCAGATTCTCTAAGACCTTGTATTACCTCTTCGTCCACCTTACCTCGGCATGGCAGATCGTGGACTGGGCTACCCATAGGTATCTGTTTAGAGCCATAAGAAAGAAACCAGAGTTTATTTTTGCCCTGTTCCCTGCGGTTGATTGCCTCTCTCATTTCACTCACCCTTTCTCCAAGACGGTTTTGGACGCCTACCTGGAGGTGGATAAGTTTATAGGAAAAACTGTCCAGCATTTAAAAAGGGAAAATATCTTGGAAGAGACCCTATTGATCCTCACCAGTGATCATGGATTGACCCCCACTCACACGCACGTGGATCTGGTCGATTTCCTTGACAAAAGAGGCTACCGAGCCTTTCACCATCCCCGAATCACCCGCAGACAAACCAAAGCGGCGGTGATGGTCTCAGGAAATTCCATGGCGCATATTTATCTGAAAAACGACCAAGGTTGGGGAAAGAGAATCTATTTCGATGAGCTGGAAAAAAATCACAAAAGACTTCTTTCAGATTTGATTGATTTACCTGAAGTGGCTTTGGTCGCCTGCGCGGATGAAGATGGAGGTGTTTGTGTCTTGCGTAATGGAGGGAAAGCCAAAATCCGGGAGCGGGAGGGAAACATCGATTATTCCGTGGAAGGAGAAGATCCATTTGGTTATAAAGGGCTTCCCCAAAGACTTAATCCCACCACCAGCTTAGAGCACACCTTTGACTCCGATTATCCCGATGCTTTAGTCCAGCTTATTCAGATTTTCAAATCCAGAAGATCCGGCGATATAATTCTTTCTGCTCAAAAGGGATTCGATCTCAGGGCGCGATTTGAGTGGCCCGAACATAAAGCTTCCCATGGTTCACTTCACAGAGAGCATATGTTGGTTCCCTTATTCATAAACACCAAAATCGAAACAAGAAAAATAAGAACAGCCGATATTTTTCCTTCCATTCTGGAACTCATGGGACGGGAAAACAGCAATGAAATAGATGGAAAAAGCTTTGTTCCCGTCTACAATGGGACTTTCAGATAAAATAAATGTAATGGAGGAGTCTGTTGTTTAACTCTTCTTTCTATAGGTTTTGTTAAAAAAGGTTTTGTTTGCAGTTACGTATCGTTTATCGTCCCGCCTATGGCGGGATCGTTTATCGTGTTAAAATGATAAACGAAAACAATATCCGAAACCGATACGTGTCCCCAAACCGTAACCGATAGACGACTCGTCCCGCAAGGTGCGGGACGCAAAAATAGACTTAAGCAATAAACTCGAAAAATATATTCGACGAAAATCTATTAACTCGGTTGACACAAAGATGACCTCTTCCAAGAAAATAGGCATACTTTTCAAGTATGCTTGGACCAAATTCAAGAGAAGACCGCTCTTTTTAAACCTTGAAGTAACCAAGCGGTGTAATGCCAGATGTAAGCATTGCGACTACTGGAAGGGTCCGCATGAAGCGGAACTAAAAGACTATGCCCCCGTGGTTCAAAAGATAAATCCCTTAATAATTTCCTTCACTGGCGGTGAACCTTTGGTGCGAAAAGACATTTTTGATCTAATCCAGAGCATAAAAGAAAATGGGGGACTCTTTTATTTGACCATGGTCACCAATGGGGCTCTTTTGAGCTTAGAAAAAGCTGAAAGGCTGAAAAAAGCCGGAATCGATCAATTGTCCATCTCTCTGGATTTTTTGGATGAAAGGCACGACCAAACCAGGGGAATTAAGGGTCTTTTTGCCCACCTATCAAATCTCATACCTGCTCTTTCTCACATTGGTTTTGATAACGTTGCCCTCAATACCGTGATAATGGAGAATAACCTGGATCAGATTACCCGGATCGCAGAGCGGGCCTGGGATTGGGGTGTGAAAGTGTCCTACAGCTCTTATTGCGAGATGAAAAACAACGATCGTTCCTTGTCCGTTCAGTCTGAAAATTTAGATAAGCTCAAAAAGATAGTTGCCGAACTGATTCAATACAAATCTTCATTAGGGAACATAACCAACTCTACTTATTATCTGGAAAGAATTCCTATTTATTTCGAAACTGGAAAGATAGATGGGTGTTTGGCGGGTCAGCGTTGGTTGCAGGTCACTCCGGATGGTCACTTAAAGCCCTGCTCGGAGCTTCCCCCCATAGGTTATTTTGAAAATTTCTCTTTACCCAGACAGAAGGTCTCCTGCCAGAGCTGTTGGTACAGCTGTCGCGGCGAAGCCCAAGCCCCCTTATCTTTGAGAAGATTGGCGGAAATAATAGAAAGCGTGCGAAACAATAGAAGAAAGATCAATCGTTAGTTGCAAGTTAGAAGTCTGAAGTTAAACTTCTTACTTCTTACTTCTAACTTCCCACTTCCGACTTCCACTTATTATGACTTTAGAAAAAAAGCACATCCTCAGGGGTTTGAAATTATTTATCCTTTTGACCTTAGGTAGTCTAACAATAATATTTATAACCAAAGCCACTCCGGATAGCCTCAAAGCCATAATCGAGTTCAAAAGGGGATATTTGTTTTTGGCTTTTCTATTATCCGGGATGGATTTTCTTTTGGGTGGGTTAAGAATTTACGTTTTCTTTACCAAGAACATATTAAAAAAGGTAAGTCTTTGGAATTGTTGCCGGGCTAATTTAGCCAACATGTTCGTGGCCGCAGTTACCCCTACTCAAACCGGAGGAGGACCTGCTCAACTCTACATCCTCAATCGTTCCGGCGCCCCCCTTTCTGGAGCGCTCTCAGTAAGCATCATCAATTTTTTCTCCTCCCTTTTCTTCTTTTTAATCTCCGTTTTGTTTATTTCAGTGGCTCTCCCTAAGGTGATAATTGATTTAAAAATAGACCACATCGTTCAGTATGGGATGGTGATCATCGGCTTGGTTTTAGCAGCCCTCATCTTTCTAATCATCAAACCCGAATCATTAAATTGGCTTTTTCAAAAACTCACCCAGCTTTCAGGATATATATGGAAGAAAAACAAAGGGAAAAAACTCTCGCAGAAAATCACGGAACAGGTAACTCAATTTAAAGACTATCTGCATTTATTTCTAAAGAAGGAAAAGCCAACCCTATTTTTGAGTTTTTTAATAACTGTAATTCTGTATTTTAATAAATATCTGATCGCCTATGTTATTGTGAGAGGGTTAAATTTAAGTCCCAATTTGTGGGATGTGTTTTACCTTCAGACCTTACAATTTTTTCTTTTATATTTCAGTCCCACGCCGGGTTCTTCGGGAGCGGCCGAGGTTAGCTCCATCTTCCTGATGTCTAAGCTTGTCCCCTTCTATCAACTTCCTGTTTTTGTCGTCTTGTGGAGATTTTTCGTTACCTTTATGGGAGTAGCTTTTGGAGGATGGATCACCGTCAAAGACTTGAATAAATTTTTTAAAGAAAAACAGATGCAAATCGAAAATCTCTCGCAAGAACCCCAGCTGGTTTCTCTTGATTAGTTTAGTAGGTCGGGTTGCGATCCCGCCGAAGGCGGGAAGCTCCCCGACATTCTGTATACAAAGATATTCAAAACCCTATCCACTCTGCTTGCATCCGGTCGTTCTGGACGATTATCTCAGATTCAAACCCGGATACGATGTGCCGGCAACTTACATTTTGTTGGAGAAACTTGTTGACCAAGCTGTGATTTTCTGTTAAATTTCAAAAAAGTTTACTAGGTGGGGTTGCGATCCCGCCGAAGGCGGGAAGCTACCCGACATTCTGTCTAAAAGAGACGTAGGATAATGGTGGGATAAGTTCACCTCCAAGTAAAAAAATGAATCTGCCCAATAAGTTGACCATAACCCGGATAATATTAGCCCCCATATTTATGATCTTCTTTTTGATTAACAATGTCTACTCCCGCTATTTTTCGACATTCATCTTTGTCCTGGCGTCTTTAACCGACTTGTATGATGGATATTTAGCCAGAAAGACCGGGGTGATTACCGGTTTCGGAAAGTTCATGGATCCTTTGGCAGATAAGATCCTAACCTCCACCGCCTTTATTTCCTTCGTGGCTTTGGGTTATGTTAAGGCTTGGATGATTTTGATAATCATAGTCAGGGAATTTTTGGTCACGGGATTACGGAGCATAGCCGCCTACAAAGGGGTGGTGATTCTGCCCTCGATTTTGGCTCAGTGGAAGACGGCATGTCAGATGACGGTGATAGTGATCATATTGCTCTATATCAATCTTAAAGCCACCCTTTTACCGTTGGGCTACAACTGGAGCATCTTGATCAGTGATTCCACCTATAGGGTTTTCGATGGCCTGATCTTTTTCACCATGCTTTTGACCGTGGGAACCGGGATAGATTATGTAGTCAAAAATGCGTTTTTGTTAAAGGGAGTGCTCAAATGATTCGCCATACCCGCGATGGGTTTGATTAATCAGGTTTTCGAAGCTCGTTTGACGGTGATGAGGCTCGTCCTACGGATTTCGCTTCGCCACCGACAGACGAATGCCGGACTTCGCTCAATTGCAGACGTAAAGAGCAATAGAACAAGAAAAAGAATTATTTTGAAAAACAAATTTTCGACCAAGCTAATCTGCACTCTCTTCTTTGCGGGATACTTCCCTCTGGCACCGGGAACTTTTGCCAGTTTGATCACATTATTAATAATTTGGTTTTTTATTCCTTCTTTTTTTCATATATTACTCTTTGTTAGCATCGGTTTGTTTTTGATAAGTGTTTGGTCGGCGACCAAGGGAGAGGAGATCTTTGGAAAAGACGGACGTCAAATTGTGATAGACGAGGCTTGTGGCATGGCGATTTCTCTTTTGTTTGTGCCAAAGGAGATAAGATGGTACGTGATTGCATTTTTTTTATTCAGATTATTTGATATTGTCAAGCCCCCTCCGGCAAGAGGGGTGGAAAAACTTAAAGGTGGATGGGGGGTGACCTTGGATGATGTGGTAGCAGGTATATATGCGAATGTTACCTTGCATGCAATTTACTTCATTGGATATTTTGTGAAGAGATAAACGGACCTAAAATTAAAAATTCAAAATGTAAAAGTGAAATTCGAAACTGCGAGTCTAATTCTTTATCTTTTCACATCCATTGCGCAATCAAACGAATCGCCTTTTCTAATTTTGAATTTTGAATCTTGAATTCCAACTGACCTGTGGTGAGGCACTTTATATAAGGAAAGATGACATGAAAACTGAGATAATCTCCATCGGAGATGAGCTACTTTATGGAGAGATCACCGATACCAATTCCACCTTTATAGCAGAAAAATTGACCGGTGAAGGGATCGAGGTGGTCTTTTCTACCAGCGTGGGGGATGATGTAAACAAAATAGCTGAGGTTTTTGGCATGGCTGGATCGCGTGCGGATGTGATCATTGCCACTGGCGGTTTGGGTCCTACCTCCGACGATCTGACCAAAAAAGCCATAGTGAAAGCGTTCAAAAGAAATTTGGTCTTTCGTGAGGAGATTTTAAAAGAAATCGAGAAATCATTTGAAAAGAGTGGCAAATCGATGCCTAAGGTAAATCAGAATCAAGCCTTAATTCCCCAGGGAGCAAAACCTTTAGCTAACCGGTGGGGAGTGGCACCGGGGATATTTATCGAGGAAGGAAATAAGCTTTTCTTTGCTTTGCCCGGAGTTCCTCTGGAGATGAAGTGGATGCTGGAGAATGAGGTCTTGCCGATTTTGAGATCTAAAAAATCTGATGGTTTCATCATCCGTAAAACACTCAAGACCACAGGTATCCCCGAATCAGTCATCTACGAGAAGATTGAGGGATTGATCGATCCTAAAGGCGAAGTGAAAATCGCCTTCCTTCCCAGCTATCTGGGAGTAGATGTTAGATTAACTGCAAGCCTCAAGCAAAAAAGCGAAGCGGAAACAAAAATTGAAGAACTCGAAAAAAAGATAAGGGAGATTTTGGGGACTTACATCTATGGCACGGATGATCAGACCTTAGAGGAGGTGGTGGGCAAGCTACTTTCGGATAAAGGAAAAACCATAGCTGTGGCAGAGTCGTGCACCGGTGGTTTGATCGGAGCTAAGTTCACCAATATCTCTGGAAGCTCCAAATATTTCGAAAGAGGGGTGGTCACTTACAGCAACCAAGCCAAAATAGAGCTTTTAGGGGTGCCTAAGGAGATAATTGACAAATACGGAGCGGTGAGTGAACAAACGGCGACCCTGATGGCTGAGGGGGTGAGAAAATTAGCCAAAACCGATTATGGTCTCTCATCCACCGGAATAGCGGGTCCCACGGGAGGGACACCCCAAAAACCGGTGGGCTTAGTATATATTGGCTTTGCTTGTGAAAACGACTCATTTGCTCAAAAATTTCAATTTGGGGAGGATAGAATGACCAACCGAGAAAGAGCCGCCCAAGCGGCTTTGAATATGGTGAGATTATTTTTAATAAAATGAGAATTAGGAGTAGCGAAACTTGTTTCGCATCCCCAAAAAACGTAACGTAGTTCGGACAGGGGTTGTACCCCTGTCTGTAACGAGGGTGGGGGTGCAACCTCCACCCCAACAAGAAATGATAATTTTATGTCTTTAATAAGACGACATTTTTAAAACCTCTCCCCCTTAGTCCCCCTCTCCACACTTGTGGAGAGGGGGATATAGGGGGTGAGGTAAATAGCCTTTGCTCAAGAATAAGAGGAATTACCATGCGAACCTTTATTGCAGTAGAATTGCCTGAAAACATAAAGAATAAAATTGGGGAATTGCAAACTCCCCTTAAAAGGACTAATGCTTTCGTCTCCTGGGTTAAACCTGAGAATATTCATATCACCTTAAAATTCTTAGGCGAAGTCCCCGAAGAAAAGATAAACGAAGTTTTCTCCGCTACTGAAGCCGCCTTGAAAGAGACAAAGAAATTCAAGATGAACCTGAAGGGGACGGGAGCATTTCCGGATTTCAGAAGACCGAGGGTGATCTGGGTTGGAACGGGAAAGGGTGGGGAGGAACTTTCAAATATGGCAAATAAAATCGAAGAGGAGATGGAGAAGATAGGTTACCCCAAGGAGAATAGAAAATTCTCACCCCATTTTACGATTGGGCGGGTCAAATCCCCGAAGGATATCGAAAAGTTAATGGAAAGGGTGAAGACCACAGATTTCGAGACAGAAGATATTGAGGTAAACGAAGTGACGGTGATGAAAAGTCAGCTCCATCCCGCCGGTGCGATTTATACGCCGCTTGAGAAGATACCACTTTTGGATTAATTACAAAACTTTTAATTTTCGTTTAACATGAAGGTGGTTGTCGGAGCAGCGAGACTTGTCTCGCGTTTAAACAGTAGCCATTCGCTATTGTGGATCTGTGAAAGAGAAAATAAAGGAACGGGCCAAGATGAAGAAATTAAAGTTGTATTTAGATACTTCCATCATTAACTTTCTCTTTGCTGAAGATGAACCCGAAAAACAAAAGATAACCGAGGAATTCTTTGAAAACTCTGTGGCAAAGGGAAAGTTTAAGGTTTATGTCTCTGATGTAGTCATTGGAGAGATTAAAAAAACTAAAGACACAAAAAAGAGGAAGATTCTTTTAGATGTGGTAGCTAAATACAAGTTAGAAGTATTCCCCCTCGTTGAGGAGGCTGTGGATTTGTCAAATAAGTATTTAGCCAAAAAAGTTATTCCTGAAAAGAAAGTCGAAGATGCAAGACATATTGCCCTTGCTACAATAAATGAATGTGATGCCTTGCTTAGTTGGAATTATGAACATTTGGCGAACATAAACAAAGAAAGAAAAATAATTGCCGCTAATCTTGAAGAAGGATATAATTATCCTTTAAGAATGATAACACCTATGGAGGTGATGGGAGAATGAAAGTATCTAAGGCTTTAAAAGAGGTATGGGAATGGAAAGATGCAGTATATGAGGAGACAAAAGATTTGGACAGAAAAGAGGTAGTGAGACACTTTCGCAAAGGTGTAGATAGACTATTAGATGAAATGGGTTACAAAAAGATAGAAGCATCCAACGGAGTCTATAGATTAAATCAAAGATGACAAAACCTACACCAGCAGATAACACGGGAGTTTGTGGGAAGTTTACACTTGCCCAGACCTCCCGCCGGTGCGATTTATACGCCGCTTAAAAAAATTCCTCTTTTGGATTAATTCCAAAACTCTTAATTGTCGTTTTACTTGAACACGTTTGGTAGAAGTTCAGAATCTATAAATGCAAAGGCGCAGAGCAAGCTCTGCTACTCCGAAACTTGTGGCCTAAATTTGGAGTAGCGAGACTTGTCTCGCGTTAAGAAAACAGTTAAATTCTTTTGCAAAGTTTGAGTGGAAATTTTTATACAAATGAAAGTGAGGTGAGATAAGATGGCAGAGGGAAAAGTTGAACGAAGTGAAACCCAAAGGGAGGAAAAGAGGAAAGCCTTGGATCAGGCACTTCTCCAGATAGAGCGTCAGTTTGGCAAAGGTTCCATCATGAAGTTAGGAACCGAATCGTTGGGAGTGAGAATTCCGATTATTTCCACAGGTTCTCTGGGATTGGATGCGGCTTTAGGTGTGGGAGGCGTGCCCCGGGGAAGGATAATCGAGATCTTCGGTCCAGAAGCCTCAGGCAAGACCACCCTGGCTCTGCATGTGATGGCAGAGGCGCAAAAAAAAGGAGGCATAGCCGCTTTCATAGATGCCGAACATGCCTTCGACGCAAGGTACGCTAAAAACTTAGGTGTAGATATTGACAATCTTTTAGTCTCCCAGCCCGACACCGGCGAGCAGGCTTTGGAGATAGCTGAAACTTTAGTGAGAAGCGGCGCTGTGGACATAATTGCCATAGATTCGGTGGCGGCTTTAGTTCCCAAAGCAGAAATAGAAGGGGAAATGGGTGATCAGCATATGGGGCTTCAAGCCAGGTTGATGTCCCAAGCTATGCGAAAACTGGCAGGAACCATCAGCAAGTCCAAAACCTGCGTGGTCTTCATCAATCAGATAAGGATGAGGATCGGCGTGATGTTCGGCAATCCGGAGACCACCACCGGCGGAACTGCGCTTAAGTTTTATTCATCCGTGAGGCTGGACATTCGAAGAATCGCCTCCATAAAGGAGGGAGATCGGGTGACCGGATCCAGAACCAGGGTGAGGGTGGTGAAAAATAAAGTGGCTCCACCTTTCAAAGATGCAGAGTTCGACATAATCTACGGACAGGGCATATCCAAAAATAGCGAATTGATCGATCTGGGAGTCGAACACAAGTTAATCGAAAAAAGTGGCACCTGGTTCTCATACGAGGGTGAAAGATTAGGACAGGGTCGGGAGAACGCCAAAGCTCTCTTAGACCAAAACCCGGACATTGCCCAAGAAATCGAGCGTAAGTTAAAAGAGAGATTGGG
>Ga0315277_10008469_pt1 | contig 13223 bp, 7 predicted proteins | sample YL17G05_15_MG_FD_203695 | JGI IMG/M metagenome (GOLD analysis project Ga0315277, IMG submission 203695) | Sediment microbial communities from Yellowstone Lake, YNP, Wyoming, USA - YL17G05_15 | ecosystem: Environmental > Aquatic > Freshwater > Lake > Sediment | place: USA: Wyoming | collected...
GGCATCTTCTCGGTGGAAGAAAAATGGTTCGGCTGGATCGCCGTATCCTTGCACCAAGTTAACAAGCGAACGGCAGCCATGATCGACATCGTGCTCGATCCCGAATTGCGACGACGCGGCATCATCACGCGGCTATGGAACTATTGCGACATGATTCTCCCGGCGCTGTTCGGGCGCACGAGGATCGATTTCATGTTGCCGGGGTCACACACGCCGAGATCGATCGCTGCCCTGCTTGCATCGCTTCCTGCCACGCGAAGTATCGTCAAGAAAAGGAGGATTGACAAATAATGATGGCTGGTCATGATCGGGCTTTTTAACTTGAATAGGAATATCATACGAAAGAGGATGAGTGAAACACCATGACTGCTGATCAAGGTCGGTATCTCACTTGCTGCAAGAACTCGTGGACGATGGCATTGTCGCCCGAAGAGGCTCGAGAAATGAAAAAACGCAATAATGCAAGACCTCGGCTGTCTACAAGGGTTATTATACTTTTCTTCATAATGACTTCCAGTATTTTTTATATCATGCCTTCCTTATCAAGTCATTTAACCAACACGACACCGCTCGCCGCGGATACTGCCCCGTTCTTCTCTCCAGGAATCCATCTTGCCACTGCACCTGGCAGCAGCAACCGTACGGGTGATGAATGGCCGATGTTCCTTGGCCAGCTCAACCATGCAGGTTGGACAGTAACAACACCGGTGACAAGTTGGGGGCCGTTGTGGATGTACACGACGGGCTATTGGATAGATTCATCACCTGCTATAATGGGAGGTCGCGTATACATCGGAGGCGCTGATGGAAAGCTATACTGCATCGACGGAGCTTCTGGCACTCCCGCTTGGTCTTATGACGCCGGGTATTCAAACATGTTTTATTCTTCCCCCGCTATAACAGATAGCTATGTCTATGTCGGATGTCATGATCGAAGCTTATACTGCTTGAACGCCATCACGGGTGATAAAGTGTGGAATTATCCCACTTCAGGTTTTGTGTCGTCATCCCCCGCGGTTTCAAATGGATTCGTATATGTTGGAGATCAGGATGGTATGTTTTTCTGTATCGATGCAACCACTGGCGAGCTCGCTTGGTCTTACCCCACGATGGATTGCATCGTTTCCTCCCCCGCTGTCGTATCCGGTTATGTCTACGTGGGAAGCTTTGATAAGAAATTGTATTGCTTTAACGCGACGACGGGCGATCTATCCTGGAATTACACGGCGACTGATATTATATGGTCGTCCCCAACTTCTTGGAATGGAAAATTGTACACGGGGAGCTCGAATGGCGTCATCTTCGCCTTGAATGCTACGACGGGTGATTTTCTCTGGGCTTATCCCACGAGTAATTACCTCACATCATCCACCGCGATTAATAACGGACTCTTATACGTCGGGAGTGGGGGAAAGCTATATTGTTTGAACGCTACCACGGGTGAGCTCCAATGGACTTATGCTTCCGGCAACACGGTGGAGTCTTCACCTGCAATTGCAGCGGGGCGCGTGTATTTTGGGAGTATGGATAAAAAAGTTTATTGCTTGAACGCGACGACTGGTGCATTGCTCTGGTCTTATGCAACAGGGAGCTACATTCATTCTTCGCCTGCCATTGCCAGTGGATTGGTATACGTGGGTAGTTACGACTATAAAGTCTATTGTTTACCAATGATATTGCGTCCCGCCATGCCTCGAAACTTTCACGCGACACGAGGAAATAACCAGGTCACGCTCACGTGGATCGCTCCTGATAAGGTGGGGAACATTCTGAATTACAAGATTTTTCGCAGAACGCCATCAAGTGGGGAATCACTCGTCGCGACGATTGGCAACGAGCTCACATGGACTGACACGAACGTGACCAACGGCCAAACTTATTATTATACGATATCTGCCGTTAATGGAGAAGGTGAAGGTATGAGGTCGAACGAGGTGAGTATGACACCCGCGACACGACCTAGCGAGCCTAGGAACTTAGAGGCTGTTTCGGGAAATAAACGAGCCATACTCACTTGGCAAGCCCCAATAACAGATGGAGGATCAGCGATCATTAATTACCGCATCTATCGCGGGACTGTGGCTGGCACCGGTGTCCTCGTCGGAACAGTTGGCGATGAGCTCACGTGGACAGATACGGGATTGGTCAATGCAATGACGTATTATTACATGATCAGCGCCGTGAACGATGTAGGCGAAAGTATATTTTCTGAAGATGTATCGGTAACTCCCGTCGGTTCTCCCAGTCAACCATTGAATCTGGTGGGTGAAACAGGTTTCGGCTATATCACTCTCAGATGGCAAGCACCGGATAACGCCGGTGGATTTGAAATAACGAATTACAATATCTACCGCAAGTCAGGATCGGGCGACGAGGTTCTCGTGGCGATGATTGGCAATATGCTCACCTGGACCGACGCGAACGTGACCAGCGGGGAAACATATTATTACAGGGTTAGCGCGGTTAACTCTTTCGGGGAGGGGATGCAGTCAGCAGCAATGGAGATCATTCCTTCTTTTAATTTGACGATCACGATTGTTGCCGTAATTGTATGCATCTCTATCGCTGTCTTAATCGCAATCGTCGTACATGTGCAGAATGAGAAAGCCCGGAAAGGGAGAATAAATGAATTGAATAAGCAGCTAGTAATCCGGAAGGACGAACGATCGCTCCACCTAGACCGGCGTGTTCTGCAAGCCCCTGAATTGCCCCCGCCAGACATGGCACCAGTAAAAAAATCCGCTTCTGCATCGAAGGCCATCAAAAATATGGCATCGACATCGGCACCCGAGCAGCCAGAGAAGGCGCCCGAGCCCAAGGCTCGAAGCGCTACAAAGGGCGCCTCAGCTAAGAATAAAACCGAATTTGCACCAAAACCGACCGACATCAAGACTACCATTAACCGAACAGTGTTGAAGGAGTACATTGAGCGTATGCGCAAGGCCGGAGTGAAGGAACTGCACTATATCCAGATCAAAAATGACCTCAACATCATCTCGCAAAACAAGAGCAGCAAGTTGTACCGCTTGCTGCAAGAGCTCGTGTCCGACGACTTCCTCGTGCGGAAGGGGTCGAACTACATCATCGTGGGATGATGGAAAGAAGAATGGTGGAGAATGGTATCATGACTAATGAAGATGAGAAATATAGGCGTATGGCCGCGGCAGATGGGAAAAGAGAGGTAGAAATCACGTGAAAACATCTGACAACCCGCCGCCAGAAGAATCATCCATTCCTCAAAGGCAAGATACGCCATCTCTTGAATCATTAAAATTAAAAGCAAAATCGCAAGGCGGAGATTGCATCGCCCGATCAGTATCAAATTGGAGGACCCCTGTTGCGTTTACCTGTGGAATTCACGAATTCCACTTGTCACCCTATGCTGTGATGGTACGAGATCGATGGTGTCCCGAATGCTGGAAGAAGAGTAAAAAGCTTAAAGTCGTAAAAAGAACGATCGATGATGCAAAACTCCTTGCAGCACGAAATGAAGGCACTTGCGAGTCTGAAATTCTGGACAACACTCATGCAAAGCTCAAATGGAGATGCAAACTAAACCATAATTTCGAAATGTCTTATTCGAATGTTACGGGCGGTCATTGGTGTCCGGAATGCTGGAGAAATCGCGCCGGGAAAACAAGAAAACTTACCATCGAAAAAATGAAGGAATTTGCCAAGAAAAAAGGCGGGGAATGCTTGTCAGATGAATACTTAGGCTGCGGGAAGAAGTTACGTTGGCGTTGTCAACTTGGTCACGAGTGGGAAGCTCAACCGAGCCAAGTAGTACGAGAGAAAGGCGGTACGTGGTGCCCGATTTGTGCACCTACGCGCCGTATAACAATCGAGCGATGCCGAGAAATTGCCATATCACATGAAGGGGAATGTCTTTCAACTTCTTGCGAAAATGTGCAATCGATTATCCGCTGGCGATGCAAGAATAAACATGAATGGGAAACAGCTGCTAAATATGTTGTCAGTGCAAAACATTGGTGTCCAGAATGTGTAAAATCAACTCGAGCTAATCCTCTACGAGGGACCATAGAAATTGCTCAAGCGGTGGGTAAATCTTTCGGTATAACATGTACTTCCAAGGTCTACAAAGATAATGAAACGCCTCTTGAATGGAAGTGTAGTCGAGATCACACGTGGGAATCAACAGTTCAATACGTGAAGAAATGGAAAGGATGCAAGAGATGCGCAGTTGAGAATAACGCTTTGGAGCAATGTGCTGCAATGGCCAGGAAGTTTCACGGGGATTGCAAGAGCATAGTACCGGGCAATACCGGAGGATGGTGGATATGGCAATGGATTTGGCGGTGTGAGAAAGGACATGAATGGCAATCGACGTATGCCGAAGTAAAAAGGGGGAAGTGGTGCCTGCAATGTGCAACTTCAAAATATAGCGATATGGATGTAATAAAAAAGCTAACGCAACCACCGAAAAAACGTGAGATTAATCTGGAGAGGATTAAACAGATAGCGAAGGAGCGAGGGGGAGAATGTCTTTCCGAATCCATTAATCTTGCAGACTTCGTGATCCGATGCTCTGATAATCACGAATTCTCTATATCTGCTTCGCATCTTGTAAAAGGTGCATGGTGTAGAAAATGCGGGGCGAATAAAGGATTTAAACAATATGAAAAAAGACTTGATAAGTTAAACGAAATTGCCGAGGCACATGAAGGAAGATGCCTGTCGGAAGAATACAAGAATGTCAATATCAAAATGGAATGGCGGTGCAAACTGGGACATATTTGGGAAGCACCCGCAAAGAGTATTATTAGAGGATATTGGTGCCCGAAGTGTAGTAGTTCAATACCGAAGCCCACTGGATTTGGTAATCTCTCCGATGTCCAAGCGATCGCTCGTAAGCGTGGTGGAGAATGCCTCTCACCTACTTATATGGGGGCAAAGGTTCATCTGCGATTTCGTTGCGACAAAGGCCACGAATGGGAAACATGTCCAAGTAACATTAAATCCGGCACTTGGTGCCCAATTTGTAATAAGGTAGGAAAAAAACCGCCTCATACTTGTACCCTTGATGAAATGCGTGAGATCGCGATATCCCGAGGGGGAAAATGCATCTCGGAAAAATACGAGAATAGTAAAATGCCTCTCATTTGGGAATGCAAAGCGGGGCATCGGTGGAGCTCAATTCCTTCCGTGATAAAAAGAGGAGCTTGGTGCCCGGCTTGTTATATGATCGACAATCGAGGAAAGAAACGAAAGAAGAAAGATAAACAAGCTGAGCTTGGCGAAGCACGCGAGATCATTGTAATGCGCGGGGGGGAAATTGTCGAAGAATTGAACCACGAGAAACAATTGCACTTTCGCTGTGGTAAGGGACATGATTGGAGTACATCATATAAACAAATCGTTTTCTATGGTCGATGGTGTCCACAATGCGCTCGTGAGAATACTGCAGATGCAAAAAAAAAGGATTTGCAGGACATCATAGAGTTTGCTAGAACCAAGGGTGGGGATTGCCTATCCCGTGAGTATACGGATAATACTACGAAGATGGAATGGAAGTGTGAACGTGGTCATGTATGGTTCACTTCTTGGTCTAGCATCCAACAAGGCTCGTGGTGCCCCGAATGCCGCAAAAGAACCTTGTTAGAGATGCAAGAACTTGCAAGGAGCCGAGGTGGTGAGTGTTTATCGACGGAATATGTTTCAATGCGCCACGAGCTCCATTGGAGATGTTCGAGGGGTCACGAATGGAACGTAAGGCCTTCCAACATTTTGTATGAAGGAACTTGGTGCCCAGATTGTGCTCGAAAGTATAAACAAAAAATTGAAGATGTGATCGATTGGCAAACCGATGCGGGAATACGATGCGTTTCTAAGGAATTCATCCATCAAACATCTCCGTTAAGATGGCAATGCAAGAATGGCCATATTTGGTCTCGGTCCGCAGCGGATGCACGCGTTAGCAATCTATGCCCTTTATGCAGTAATAAAGCTAGAATTAGCTCGTGCAATGAAATTATATTCGGTCGCCATTTCATAATCCTATCTCCCACTATTTATGAGAATTTAACGTCGATAATCACAAGCATTGAAGAATCGAAATTGAAAGCTACTCTGGATGATCATTATTGTATTGAGCTGAATCACGTTGTGGATTCTATCAAAGGACGCGGAGGACTTCTGATAGTTTGCACGACTTACGCTGGCTTTACATCGACCGAAGAATTCTGGTCTATCTTCAAGGATTGCATAACCGGGCTCGAGAAAGTCCTCACGAATGACCAAGAATTGATAGAACGAACTAACAAGGCATATCTATCAATTAAATCGCAATTGCGCGAGATTCATGGACGGGATACTGGGGTTGCAGCTGAAGCAATCATCTTGCATCAATTTCCAAACATTTCCCCCGATATCATCGATAAAGCTTGCCCAAGAGAAGCCTTTGAAAAGAAACAAATTCGATTCTTCAATCGTTCATGTATTATGACCACATCTTTGGCGAATGAGGTTATAACCGCAATTCAGCGCGAGACAAGAGAATTCGATGAATTGCAGCAAGCAGCAAGATCGATCTACGGCGATAATCTCACGTTATTGCTACAACATGCGCGCGGGATCGAACTCAGTTATTCTCTTGGTATAACTAATCAACTACACGTGGATTTGGAAACCCTTGTCACATTTGACCATCGAGAGAAAGACGTCGTAATAACGGGGAATGATGCTCTTCCAACCTCTTTTTATAACGAAATTATCAATTCTTGGAAAAAGTTTTGTTCATCCGTGAATTTCATCGGCGGGATGGATGGTGCTACCACGTTCGCTCGAATTGTCGCAAGCAAATATCCCATCTTGCGACCAGCGACGGTTTGCAATTATTTGCGAGGGCAAAACTACCCAGCCACGTATGATTCCTTGGATGATCTGCCGAGCGATGCAGCCACGTGGCTGTCTAGCGCCATTATTGCCGAAAGCGGATTGATTCATCCTGCGAAAGCTTCCACCACCAAAATTTTAATTGGAAATATGAATCCGCTAGTTTTCTTTGATGATTTAATTCCACAGATACATCATCCAGCAAACGATAGCAAGAACAGGACATTGAGTCCGGCATTCCTGGATTACGTGGCGACCAGATCTAAATGGAGAATGGATACACCCTTAATTCCTTTCAAAAACATCACAGAGAGAGAGCGAGATTTATTTCTTGCCGCTTTATTCGATACACACGGTATTATATTTAAAAGATCAGAAGGTGGAAATGGGGGAACGAGTGTACGTATTCTAATCGTAATACCCGTTGATGCCGTGAATGATTGGCTCTCGATTTTTCCGGATCCTCTTCCACTTGATGTGAGTGAAAACGTGAACTTGACCGACGAAACTTCAAGGCGATTTCAGCCTATGATAAGAATAGATGGCCCAACTCATGCAGTGATACATATCTTCGGGCGAAAGTTCCCAGAGGAATTATATGGGACTGAGCAATCATCAGCAGAACACTTAGCCAAGGCTGTCAAATATTTTTACGAACGAGTCTTTATCCATTGCGTACACCCACGTCTCGATGAATTGCTTGAAGCTTCATGGTATTTAGAAGATGATTATGGCGAAGCACCATCAAGTTCAACATATGCAAAAACTTTAAAGCAGTCTTTGAAAAACCTTGGCGGAATTGACACGCGTGGTATTATGGAAACAGTTAACCATCCAATTAAAGACCCAGCAAACGGAAAAGCGATGATCTTCGCTCCCTTATGGCTGCGCGATGCACTTAAAGAACGCAATATTACCATCGAACATCTCGTCAAATCCAGGGAATTATTTGGTGGTTTTGTTCCAAGAAAGTATGAAGATGTCTTCAGATGAAATATTGTAGAAATAGATATGGTCTTAAAAGTATTATACCACCAAGCTATTAGACCCGCCTCTCTTCTTGGTCAGCGCTCCAGCGTTGGCCGTGAAGCATGTGCCTACGGGGTTGACAAACGACCTTAGACTTACCTGACGTGAACACCGAGTGATTTTTAACAAAATCGTTTAAATACCCGTGTTATCATCTCTATCTTCAGAAGATACAACGGAAGATGAGAAAAATATGGTAATATGCGTCGAATGCAGATCCGGATTTGATAGATATGGTAAAGAATCTAAGGGACACGTGGATCAGAATATGCGACGATATTCTGTCGTATATTGACCAGGTCAGGCAAGATTTAGCGAGGTGCAAAGCAAACTCAAACTCTTCGCGGTGGAAAAAGTATATAAAATAAACAAAAGGCGGAATACTTGTCCATCGAATAAAAAATTACAAATTCAAGATCTGATGTCAAAATGTCCAAGCTAGTCAGCAAAGAGGACATGAAACGAGGGGTACTTGCTACTAAAAACGAAAGGTGATAGGTAGGAATGACAGGTACAATTGATGATTTGATCGATGAAATATTAAAAACCTCTTCAACATTAAAGGTTTGGGGAGAGAATAAAGAAGAAAAATTGATTGAACAACTTGCGGCTCACGGTAGTCAGATAATCTCTAAAATACAAAACAAGATAGATTCGATTTTTAAAAATGTAAATCGAGAAGATCCATATGTGACATTTGGATCGCAAGGAATCCCTTTCCGCGGAATGGGATTGCTATTGGAGGCGATTGGGAAAACAAAAGATAGTCATGCACTGAGTCTTTTAATCCATTATGCTTCTATTAATTCAAATATTGTGGAATTCGAGGGATTCAGAAAAGGGGCGATTCGGGGGATTTCACTTCTCAAGGCAGCTAATGTAGATAAAGCGACTGCTATCTATTCGCCATCGGGTCGAGCGTCACTCTCTCCGGCACCATGCCACATACCGCTTGATTTAAGCACATTATTAGAAAAATCGGAATACATCACGATACAGGAATTGGAGCGCTTAGTGGGCAAGGCGATCCCCATAGTTACCGAAGTCGAGTCGTCTACATTTGGTCTAGTAATCCAAGACCGACACGTTGTACAACTCGGGTGTTATAAAAGTGAATTAACTTCTCTCCCGGAGACGATTGGAAACCTACAATCACTCCAAATCCTTGATCTTGATTATAATAACATTACATCCTTCCCAGAGACGATTGGAAACCTACAATCACTCCAGACCCTTAGATTAATAGGTAATAAATTAACTTCTCTCCCCGAAGTACTCGGGCAGCTCTCATCGCTCGAAAGTCTTGTACTCTACGATAATCAGTTGGATTCACTTCCTGAAACTTTCAAGCAGCTTTCTTCTCTGGAATATTTAGGTATCTCAAAAAATAATTTAGCGCTTTTCCCTCAAATAATATTCGAGTTAAAATCACTAAAAGAGCTCCTATTGTCAGAAAATATGCTTGAGTTTATCCCCGACACAATAGGAAATCTAAAATCACTAACATTACTATATCTAGGCGACAATCAACTCACATCTCTCCCCGAATCGATTGGAAAACTAAAATCACTAACATTACTAAATCTAAGCAACAATCAACTCTCATCTCTCCCCGAATCGATTGGAAAACTAAAATCACTTTTAAAACTTGAACTTTATGAAAATAGGTTGTCGTCTCTCCCTGAGAGTATTGGGCAGTTAAAATCACTCCAGCGATTAAGGATTGGTCATAATCGACTAACCCCCCTCTCGAAATCGGTTGAAAAATCGTTCGAGACTTTGAAAAAATGTGGATGCCATATTAATTACTGGGATTAATATTTTCGTCTCGGTGGAGAATTTCCTAGAGTCATTTTGTATTCGTCATTGAAGGCGCTCTCTGTAGGCTTCCAATTCCTCTTGCCGTCGTCGATTCGCTTCATCTTTCTGTGCTTCGAGGTCTTCACGCTTTTTTATAACCATGTCTTTAATTTCGATGGGAAGTTCATGCCGCTTTATCATTCTGTAAGTGATGAAAGCCAACTCGATATCTTGCAGTTTCACGATGATGTCGAGTAGCTCTTTTTTTCCCGCTGAATTATCGATCGTCAACAAGGCATGGGCGATGTGCTTTCTGTATGATTCGTTGTTGACCTCTTTCAAGCGAGCTATAAGCGAAGGTACGGCGGCGGGGTCCTTGATTTTCCCCAGCACCTCCACGATTGCCGCGCCGGAATATACGTCCGCATTCTTCAAAGCCGACACTAGCGCGGGCACGGAAATACTGCCGATGGTCACCAGAGCTTTTGATGCCGCTCGCCTAGCTCTCGCGTCTATGCCCATCAAAGCAGTAATGAGCATGGGCACCGCTGCTGGATCCTTGATTCCATCGAGTGCTTGTGAGGCTGCACGGCGAGTTTGTCGATCTTCGACTGTATCTAACGTGGTGTTCAGTCCGAAAGGTTCTCCCGTGCTGCCCAGCATGTATTCATAAGCAATGCCTCGATTCTTGACAAGTTTAGGAACGAGATATCCTGCAGCGCACAAGGCTGCTAGGGCGCGGTTGATTGTTTTCCGAGAGACCTTCTCGTTATTCAATTTCTGTGCGATGATTGTTGACGGGATCCAATTCATCGTGCTAAGACGCGCTTTATCGAGTCGGAGAGTCAGCTCCTTGACCTTGGCGAGCACCTTGTTCTGGACAGGGGTTAACTCTTGCGATTTCTCCGTTAACCAGAAAAATCGCGCAATTAAGTCGTCGGTTACAGGCGCACGTCGCAATAGGGTGAGCGACTTGTATAGTGTGGCTATCTTGTTACATTCCACGGGATTATGCATCGACATTGCCACGACATCAGGAGGGAGCTCAACATCTGTCGGTGTACCTTCCATGTTTACGAGTGCTGCTTGCACGCTTTTGAATGCAGGTTGCTCTGAAAGTTCAAGATCATCGAAACGGTTGGTAAGCGAGACAAAATCTCTCGACGGCATCATTTCCGACACCGTGTTGGACAGGGTCCACGCTTTATCGAAGAACCACCCGTATCGATTCCGTATATATTTCGTGTCTTGACATGTCGCCAACACGGCGACCTTCCCCACGATGACCTTGTGGATAGTTCTTTGGGCAATTTTCTTGAACCAGAATCCATCATTGTCTGACCAATTCTGGATGCAATCAAGAATATTAACTTGTCTCGCAATATCAGGAATATACAAGACGCGGGTGCAGTCGAGATTGCGGACAATGGAGAGTTCTCGCCTTCCAAAGTCAACTCGCATCACGGTAGAGGACGGAAACAAAGAAAGAACGTCGCGTGCGATCCTGTCGGTGAGGATCGGGTGACCCTCTAAGATTAGAGTCGATTGCTCCTTGCAAGTGAACGCTGCCGCGAGCACAGAAAATGCAAACAATCGCAAGTCGATTGCCTTGTTTTCGCAACATACCTGGGAGATTGCTTTCGATGCCAGATCGAAAAGATTTTGTTCGCTCGTGCTAGTCATTAGAATGGCCCGCTTATTCTTATAGACAGTACCGAGAAGGCATGCAATCACTGATGGATTGCTATACCGTTGCCATATTAAAATTTAAAGGCCAATCGTCTTCCTTCATCCATATTTAAACATATCATATGCCCCAACGAAGACATCACCCCTGGTTCGTCAAGATGTGGATCCGTGAAAATTGACCGGTCGTCGCAGCAAGACCTCCTTCCTCGGCTCCTTCGGGTCGCTCAACAAGACCGACGCGACCCAGCCCTCCTTCCCCAGCTCGCTCATGGCGGCGCCGATCGTCCCCTCCACCCGGCGCAAGCTTGGGTCACCCTCGACCTCCACGACGTGCGCCGGCGAGCCTGTCGTGGTGTTGACTGGCGTGATGATGGCAACCTTGTACTCGAACACCGCGGGGGATGGCTTTATTTTCGATGATCGAGCTAAACCAGCTATTTGGGTCTCCCATTCATCGGCACTGTGCTTGATCGCTGCTTGCACGGTGCGCGTCGACGCGCTGTACCGCTCCGCGAGCACCGCGATGGTGCCTTCCCGCGCCTCGTGTGCCCGGGCGATGTCCCGGTACTTGATCAGCCTGTCGATTATGTTCTTCCTGGTCATCAATAAATGGTCATAACCCTGCAATATAAAAATCCTTCGTATGACCCGGTCTCCAAGAATCCTTCGGCATCAAGTGACCAATCTGACCATCATATCGGTCATTATTCCTGGTCACGATTTTAGTAATCAAGAGTGGAGTTACTTTCTATCCCGCCATTATTATGACCATACAATATTGAATCGGTCACACCATTTCGAGTCGGCTACATCACTTGCGCAACAAGTCAATTCTTGTCCATATTTCATCAATGCAGTGACAAATCCCGCCCGTCTGGATCCATGAGTCACGCGTGAAAATCCCGGGAATGATCCCGGTCTGCTCTTGATGGGAAATTCCCGATGGAAAAAAAAGAGAAAACGGTCACGCGAGCATGAATCTTGCGGCATTCGCACGAACCACGCGCCAATCGAGCAATTCCTTGTTCTGGACCGCGCCCTCGTCCGTGTGGTTGCCGCTGACGAGGGCCTCGATTGATGAAAGCACGTGCGATCGCAGCGTAACGATGAAATGATGGTATAATGCTGCTGCGTCTCGGAAATCTCCCGCCGCTTCGAGTATGGAGCCCGCTCGCACGACCGCATCCAATGCATCGCCGGGAATGTCGACGAGCATTGGCCGAATTTGCCTAACCTCCGCGTGCGTGTCGTCATTGTCGGTCGTGATATCAACCTCATCGGGGATGAGGTCCGCAAGGACTTCATCCTTGAGGATGAGGTCCCCACACGGCGATTTAAAGGTTTTGGAGGATGTGCCTGGACGGGCACGGAACGGGGCGAGAGACCGTATCCACGATGCCCTTGCCGAACATTCTACCGAGAAAAAAAAGTGCAGGTGCCAGGGGCTATCATCAATGAAGGTATAAAGGAAGCAAAGGAAGTATGATAAACGTGACTGGTGAAAAACACCCCGATTCATCCCCGATGAGCACGATCGCGGAATATATGAAAGCGCGGATCACGCCGGACAACACCCCCGCGGATCGATGCTGCCGGTGGCAATTAAGCCGCGTGAAACAAGTGGATATCGTGTCCATCACTCGCATATTTTCCCCGGCGAATGTCAAGGCCATAAAAGCCTTGAAAGAGCAATGCTATTACAACGCGGTCACGATTGCCTTGGAATATAAAGGATTCATGTACGTCGAGGGATACTTGCTGCCACGGGAATGCCCCGTGCCTGTACCGCATGCCTGGAATAGAGACGCGCGGGGGAACTACTTTGACGTGACGACAGAGATCATGCTGGAAAG
>Ga0315277_10008470_pt1 | contig 13223 bp, 8 predicted proteins | sample YL17G05_15_MG_FD_203695 | JGI IMG/M metagenome (GOLD analysis project Ga0315277, IMG submission 203695) | Sediment microbial communities from Yellowstone Lake, YNP, Wyoming, USA - YL17G05_15 | ecosystem: Environmental > Aquatic > Freshwater > Lake > Sediment | place: USA: Wyoming | collected...
AGGTCTCTCTTGACGATGAGGCTGTCGGTCTCTTCGAGGAACCTGCGACGGCAGGGGCACTTTTCCTTATACTCTTTGATGGCGCAATACTCTCTGATTTCCGGCTCGCCGAGCCTGGGGTCGTACATGATTCTCTTGCCCCTGCGCATATCCTTCTGATTGAGATGCGCTCGAATGACACATTCGAGGGCGAGGTGGGGACGGGTCACGCTCAACTGGCCGTTCTTCTGGAATATGCTGGTAATGTGCACCTTGCCCCGGCCGGTGGGACAGCCGATGCGTCCGATGAGGCGGTTCAAGTCGATCTGCTGCCGGACCAGGGAGAGTTTGATTTTCTCCCTGATCTTGATCTCCTCAACTTCCTCGACCGTCCTGACTCTTCCTTTTTCCTGCGCCATGCCGTTACCCTTTTCTTGAGGCCGGTGTTCGGGGAGGAATTGATCGGACATATTATGCCGAGAACGGATCCGGCGGGAGACGCGTCGGTATTTGCTGGCGCCCGCATCGACCCCTTGGGAGAAAGAGCACACCCCGTTAGAAGTATACCGGCGAGAGAAGTGGGGGGCAAGGGCTTTCCCCAACCTTTTCCGATTTCATGCCGGCGAGGAGTCACGCGCGGACTGGACCTGAGGAGCAGCCTGCGGGACGGGACGAAATGCCTTGTCAAGACCCGAGGAGGGGGTAGAATCGGCGGGGCGGCGGCACCGGAGCGCCGATCGGGATGAGGGGAGCCAAACGAGAAAGGCAGGCTGTGAGCCAAACCGGGGTCACCGCAATCACGGATTGCCACGTTCACCTGGCGAGCATCGCTGAGGTGGATCATCTTCTCGAGATCCGGCAGGCGACACGCGTGGGTTGCATGAACCTGCTGTGCTTTGTGGACCCACGGGCGGGAGACGGCACCTCCAGCGGCTTGACGGCAAAGGCACTGCACCCGGACCTGTTCTACGTTTTCGGCGGCTTGAACCACGGGGCGGGGGGGACAGCCGGGGGATCGCCGGCCGTCCCGCTGGAGGAGCAGGTCCGCGAGCTTCTCTCGGCCGGGTGCGACGGGATCAAGCTTCTGGAGAGCGGGCCGGGCGTGCGGCGAACCTTGCCCTGGCCGCTCGACGGGCCGTACTATCGCAAGTTCTTTGCGACGGCGGAGGAACTAGGCATGCCGCTCTTGTGGCACGTCGCGGAACCGGAGGAGTTCTGGGACGCCGAACGGGCGCCGGCATGGGCCGTGAAGCGCAACTGGGTGTACAACGAACAGGACGTGAGCAAGGAGCAGTTGTACGCGGAGGTGGAGCATGTGCTGGGACGCCATCCGGGGCTGCGGGTGATCCTAGCCCACCTGTATTTTCTGTCGGCAGACGTGCCGCGCCTCGCGCGATTTCTCGAGGCCCATCCCAATGCGGGAGTGGACCTCTCCCCCGGCGTGGAGATGCTGTTCAACCTGTCGGTCGATGCGAGGCAGGCACGGGAGTTTTTCCTAGCGTACGGGGATCGCATCTACTTCGGGACCGATATTTTCTCGGGGCTGACTGAATCACAGGGGCAGGTTCGAGCCAACATGGTGCGGCGGTTTCTGGAAACCGCCGAGACGTTCGGTTCGCCCCCGGACGGCGAGGACATCCTCCAGATGGAGGGCCGGATTCACGGGTTGGACCTGCCGACCGAGGCGCTGGAGAAGATCTACCGGACCAACTTCGAGGCCTTGGCCGGGCGTCGTCCTCGAAGGGTGGACATTGCACTGACCACTGACTGCCTGCGTCGGTGGGGGGAATTGGCGTCGTCTCTGTCGGGCACGCCCGCCGAGCACACAGAGGCGGGCCGATGCAGGAGGTTGCTGGAGGACCTGCGCTGACCCGTTCGGCGCATGGGCTCTGGGAAAGACGCCGGCGGCACGACAAGGCGCGCGGAGTCTACAAAGACATGAAGAAGTTTTCGACAATTCATTTGCAATTCATGGGGCGTTCGGGTATATTGGTTGCAACGTGAGGTGTCGCTTGGAATTGCTGTGATGGAAGCAGTCCCGACCGTTCGATCGGGGCTGGTGGCTTAGCGCCCACCGTGCATGAGCCTTCCAGACGGGTCCGTTTGTCCACAGAATGATTGCAAGCGACGGTCAGCCGGGCGGCGTACGTGCGGCTGACTCATGCAGGGCGCCCGACAGGGAAGAGGATCGGGCGCATGGGAAGACGCTGCGCGAGGGTTCGCGCTCCTTTCCGAACGGGTTTCGCAGGCGCTTTGGTTTACGCGCGGCGGACCCGGATGAATCGCCCCGAGCCTTTTTCGCCGGGCATCTTGCATTGAGAGGAAAGAGTTTGTCCGAAGATTCGAAGTCCCCGCAGTTCTCCGATTTCGCGTTCCGCGAAAGCCTTGTCCGAGACATCCAGAACGCCAGTTTCGTGACCCCCACGCCGATCCAGGCCCAGTCGATTCCCCTAGTGTTGGAGGGCAAGGACGTCATCGGGCTAGCGCAGACGGGAACGGGGAAGACGGCGGCGTTCGCGTTGCCGATCATCCAACGGCTAGCGGGGTCGCTGGAGATGAAGGCGCTCGTCCTTGCCCCGACGCGCGAGCTCGCCCAGCAGACCGCGGGCGTGTTCGAGATGCTGGGACAATCCAGCGACGTCCGCTGCGCGGTCGTCGTGGGAGGCATCCCGATCGACAAGGATTACCGGGCGCTCCAGGGATGGCCGAACGTCCTCGTGGCGACGCCGGGACGGCTGATCGACCACATCCAGAACCATTCGGTGGTCCTGAAGGACATCGAGATCCTGGTCATCGACGAGGCCGACCGGATGCACGACATGGGATTCATGCCGCAGATCAACCGGATCCTCGCGGCGCTGCCGAAGCAACGTCAGACGCTGCTGTTCAGCGCGACGATGCCGGAGGACGTGGAACAGATTGCGCGACGGCACATGCGGACCCCGGTGCGCGTCCAGGTGGGCCGACGCAGTGCGCCGGCCGAGCGGGCCCTGCAGCACCTGGTGCACGTCTCGGAGGAGAACAAGAAGGCGCTCCTGATCGAGCTGCTGAAAGAGGCGGACGGGCGGGTGCTGGTGTTCGTGAGGACGAAACGTGGCGTGGACCGGCTAGCGCGTGCGCTGAGCGGGAGGTACGAGGTAGCACGGCTGCACGGGGACCGGGAGCAGCCGGAGCGTGACCGTGCGATGAAAGGGTTCCGCGACGGGCGGTATCGCATTCTGATCGCGACGGACGTGGCGGCGCGGGGGATCGACGTGGCGGACATCGAGCACGTGATCAACTACGATTTTCCGCACTCGCCGGAGGACTACGTGAACCGCATCGGTCGGACGGCACGCGTGGAGGCGAGCGGACGGGCGACGAGCTTCGTCACGCACGCGGACCGGTCCTATCTAGCGCAGCTGGAACGACTCGTCGGCAAGAAGCTCTCGCTCAAGGGGCACTCCGACGAACCGAAGGCGGGCGGCAAGGGCGAAAGCCCGGGACCGAAGCGTCGGCGCCGGCGCGGCGGTCGACGACGGTCCAAAGGGAAGGCTTCCCCCGGCGGCGCCACATCCTGAGGCCGCCCATTCCAACCATCGAGTTCCCATGAAATCCGCTTCACGCATCCGGAACCTAGCGATCATCGCGCACATCGACCACGGGAAGACGACGCTGATCGACGCGATCTTCCGTGCGGCGCACACGTTCCGGGAGAACGCGCGCGTGGAGGAGCGGGTCATGGATTCAAACATCCTCGAACGCGAGCGGGGGATCACCATCCGGGCCAAGCACTGCACGGTCACGTGGCACGGGTACCGCATCAACATCGTGGACACGCCGGGGCACGCCGATTTTTCGGGCGAGGTGGAGCGGGTGCTGTCGATGGTGGACTCGGTGCTGCTCCTGGTGGACGCGAAGGAAGGGCCGATGCCTCAGACGCGGTACGTGCTGATGCGGGCGCTCAAGCTGGGGCTCCGGCCGATCGTCGTGATCAACAAGGTGGACCTGCGGGACGCCGACCCGCACCGCGCGCTGGACGAGACGTTCGACCTCTTCTTCGAACTGGGGGCGACGGACCGGCAGGCGGACTTCCCCGTGCTCTACGGCTCGGGACAGGAAGGGTGGCTGGTCCGCGACCTGGAGCATGACAAGCACGAGGGGCTCTCCGCACTCTTCGAGACAATCATCAAGGATGTGCCGCCCCCGCAGGTGAAACGGGACGCGCCGTTCCGCATGCAGGTAAGCACGCTAGCGTGGAGCGATTACATCGGTGCGATCGGCTGCGGGCGGGTGCTGGAGGGAGTCCACCGGGTAGGGGAGCCGCTGGTGCGCACGGAATCGCGCTGGCAGGGGGGCGACAAGAGGTCCGGCCGGTGGGAAACGGTCCGCACGGAGAGCAGCCACTCAACGCACCTCTGGGTGACGAAGGGGCTGGAGCGCGAGGCCGCAGAGGAAGTCTCGGCGGGCGACATTGTGTGGCTAGCGGGACCCGAGAAGCTAACCATCGGCGACACGCTTTCGGCGCCGGAACTGGAGAGCCCTGGGCTTGCGCCTCTCGACATCGAAGAGCCGACGGTATCGATGTTTTTCCTGGTGAACACGGGTCCGTTCGCGGGCGAGGAAGGCCGCGCGATCATGCTGAGGGAACTCAAGGAGCGGCTCGACCGCGAGCTGCACGTCAACGTGTCGCTGCGGGTGGAGGACCTGGGCCGCGCGGACGGCGTCAAGGTCTCCGGCCGCGGGGAACTGCACCTAGCGATCCTCATCGAGGAGATGCGCCGCGAAGGGTTGGAGTTCTGCGTTTCGAAGCCGGAGGTGATCACGCACCGCGACGAGCAGGGCGGACTGCTCGAACCGATGGAGCAACTCATCATCGACATCCCGGAGGAACTGCAAGGGGTGATCATCGAGAAGGTGGCGAAGCGGAAGGGGGAGCTGCTGAACGTGCACAACTCGGGGCACGGGACGATCCGACTGGAATACACCATCCCGACGCGCGGGCTCATCGGGTACCGCGGGGAGTTTCTGACCGACACGCGCGGACTGGGGATCATGACGTCGCGCTACGTGCGGCACGGGGCGTGGGCGGGAGAGATGACGGGTCGCACCCGCGGTTCGATGATCAGCACGCACACCGGGGTCGCCACCGGCTACAGCCTGGAGAACCTGCAGGAGCGCGGCATGCTCTTCGTCGGCCCCATGGAACGGGTCTACGCCGGCATGATCGTGGGCGAACACTGCCGGGGGCCGGACCTGCCCTGCAACCCGACCAAGAAGAAACACCTCTCGGCCCACCGCTCGGCCACGCGGGAGGTCGACACGCGCCTGGACGTGCCGCACCGGATGGCGCTGGAGCCCGCCCTCGAATGGATCGCCGACGACGAACTGGTCGAAGTTACCCCCCAGTCCACCCGTCTGCGGAAGTTCGTCCTTGGCACGCTCGAACGCAAGCGCGCGCGACGCGTGGCCGACAGTAAGAAGGAATAGCAGCATCCCCGGAAGGCGCACCCCGACCGTGGGACAGAGTCACGTGGGAAACCCGGCCACCTCTCAATGCCAGGTGGAGTCCACAGCGGGTCCAGTACGTGCAACGCGGACGTCCAGCAGATAGGGTTCGCCACGCCTGTTAGCGTCGAGTCCGCGCTGAAGGGCTTTGGCGATATCGTCGGGTTCCGTCACGCACTCGCCGGACACGCCCTGACTTTTCGCCAGCAGCACGAAATCCAAGTCCGGTTCCCCAAGATAGACCCCTGGATAGCGACCCGTCTGGGCGGCACGCCCGCTCATGCGGTGCAAGACGTAGCGCACCGTCTGATAGCTGGAGTTGTTCCATACGACAACCAGTATGGGAACGGAGTGGCGTTTCATCGTCCAGAAGGCGGAGGAGCTGTACATCACGGACCCGTCGCCGATGCTGAGGACGACGGGAACGTCGGGGGCTCCGATCTTGGCGCCGATGGCGGCCCCCAAGCCCCATCCGAGACTAGCTCCGCACGTTCCCATCCAGATTTTTTCGTTGTGCGACGTGCGAAACCCGAAGGAAATCGGGGCGTGGTCCGCGGTGATGTTCTCGTTGACGATGACGGCGCCGGCCGGCAGCACGCGCTGGAATTCGTAACTCAGCCGTATCGGATGGATCGGCCTAGCGCCATATTCCTTTTTCAATCGCGCCTCGTCTTCCGCGCGGACGGCCGACGAGCGCTCGGCCAGCGCCCGATTGCGCGCCTCGCGAATCGGCTTCATCCTGTCCTCCGGGACGCGTGCACGGAGCGCATCGAGCAGCGCACGCAAGGCAAGTTTCACGTTGGCCACAATGGCCAGGTCGACGGGGTAATTGCGGGCCATGTGTTCGGTGTTCATGCCGATGGCCATCTGTCTGTCGTATATGGGCCAACTGGATTCGGTTTCGCGCTCGCCCCATCCTCCGATGATCTTGCCGCCGATGGAGACGCAGAGGTCCGTCTCGGGGGGCAGTTTGGCATGCCGATGCCAGTTCATGAAGTTGGGGTGGTGGTCGGGGAAATTGCGGAACGCATCGTACCCCACGGTGACGGCGGCACCCGTCCACTCCACGAGTTCCAGCAGTTCGTTCTGGGCGTGGCTCTGCCAAACTTCATCCCCGATGAAGAAGACGGGGAATTTCGAGTCCACGAGGAGCGCCGCAGCGGCCTCGATCGCGTCCACGGACGGGGAGGCATTGTCTCGGATGGTGAACTGCTCCCGGGGATAGATGGTTCCCGAAACGTTCTGCGCTACAAGGGCATAGCTAGCGTAGGCCACGTAGGTGGGGCCAAAAGGCGCGGTGGTCGCGACCTTGAACGCGCGGCGCGTGGCGAGCGGGATGGCTTCGGGGTTGCGGATTTCCCAACTCATCTTGGTGAACTGCCGGACGACCTCCTTCTGGGTGAATCCAGGGGATGCGGAGAGGCCGAGGAGATCGGTGTAGTACTCGTTGTCCAGCAGCCCGGCGGTGACGACCACGGGGGAGCAATCCCGGCATGAATTGTAGAGCTGTCCGGCCATCTGGCCCGTGCCGGCAATGGCGTGGACGTTGACGACGCCGGGCTGGCCGGACGCTTTGGCGTAGCCGTCGGCCATGCTGGCGACAACGCCCTCGTGCAGGCCGAGAACCATTTTGATCTCGGGCGAGTCAACCAAAGCGTCGTAGAAACCCGCCTCCGACGATCCCGGATTGGCAAAGAGATGCTTTACTCCGGCGGACTTGAGCTGCTCGACCAACAACTGTCCGCCCGTGCCCGTCACTTTCCTGCCCGCAAGTCGTCCCATGATTGAATCACTCCCAAGTTTCCAAGCCGGGGCTTTGTCGTGTCCGCCGCGAGAGTGCCGGCACGTCAAACTCTCAAAGGCCGCCTGTCGCGGCGCCTAGTCGCAGAGCTGCAGGATCTCCAGGATTCCCTGCTTGTCAATGGTCCGTCGCTCGCCGAGCCTGTCGGCAGGCTTGAACTTGCCCAGGATCTTGTCGAAATCCGAAGCGGGAATACCGTAGTCCGCGAGGCGGGTCTTCATGCCGACGGAACGGAAGAACTCGACGGTCTTCGCAATGGCGAGGTCGGCGGTTCGTTCCGGAGTGTCCTGGATGCCGAAGACGCGGCGGCCGTACTGGACGAGCTTTTCGATCTTGTTGGCTTTTTCGTGGCGGAGCACGGCGGGGAAGAGAATCGCCAGAGACTGCGCGTGATCAATGCCGTAGAGGACCGTCAGCTCGTAGCCGAGCCTGTGGCTTGTCCAGTCGGAGATGCCGCCGCAGGCGAGGAGGCCGTTGAGCGCATGAGTGGCGCACCACATGAGGTTGGCACGGACGTTATAGTCGCGCGGATTCTTGAACACCTTGGGAGCTTCCTCGAGAAGCGTCTGGAGGATGGCTTCGGCCTGGCGGTCCTGGAGCGGGGTGTCCAAGGGATAGGTGAGGTACTGCTCCACCGCGTGCATCCAGGTATCGACGATTCCGTTGGTCACCTGGCGGTCGGGAAGGGAGTAGGCGGTCTCGGGGTCCAGGATGGAGAACCGTGGGGCAAGTTTCTCGTTGTTGATGGCCAGCTTCTGGTGGGTGGCGTCGCGGGAGACGACGGCAAAGCGGTTCATCTCGGAGCCCGTGGCCGGAAGGGTCATAACGCACCCGACGGGCAGGGCCACGTCGATGGACGCCTTTCCCTCCATGATGTCCCAAGGCTCGGGGCCCTTGAACGGAATGGCGGCCGACATGAACTTGGTGCCGTCGAGGACCGAGCCGCCGCCGACGGCAAGCAGGAAATCGATCTTGTTCTTCCGCGCCAGCTCCACGCCTTTCATCAGGGTGTCGTACTGCGGGTTGGGCTCGATGCCGCTGAACTCCAGCCAGTGGATGCCTTTCAGGGCCGCCTTGACCTGATCGTAGACCCCGTTCTTCTTGATGCTGCCGCCGCCGTAGGTCATGAGGATGGCGGCGTCCCTGGGGACGAGCGAACCCAGCTCGGCGATGGATCCTTTACCGAAGACGAGTTTGACGGGATTATGGTAAGTGAAATTGCGCATGGTTTCATTCTCCCTCAGACTTCGTGCCAACCGCGCAGCAATCCCGTGGGGGGCTCACGAAAGAACGCCGGGTCCATCGGTTTCACGTGTTCGGCGATTCCCGGACGGAACTCCATGCGTGACAGGATATCCCGCTCCAGGTCGACGCCGGGGGCGATCTCGGTGAGAACGAGTCGTCCGCCGCGCAGCGCGAAAACACAACGCTCCGTGACGAACAGGACGCGCTGGTTCGTTTCGGTGGCATAGGCGCCGCTGAACGTGATCTGCTGCACCTTGCGTACGAACTTCTTCGCCGTGCCGTCCTGAAGGATGTGAAGCGCGCCGTCGCGTATTTCGATGTTGGACTTGCCGGTGGTGAAGGCCCCGCAGAAGACGACCGTGCGGGTGTTCTGCGATATGTTGGTGAAGCCGCCGACGCCGACGGTCTTTCCGGCGAACTGGCTGACGTTGACGTTGCCGACCTCGTCCACCTCGGCGAGACCCAGGAAGGTGGCGTCGAGTCCGCCGCTATCGTAGAAGTCGAACTGCTGGATGTGGTCGAGGAGTGCCCAGTGGTTGACGGCGGCCCCGAAATTGAGTCCCCCCTGGGGCATCCCGCCCATCGCGCCGGATTCGACGGTCAGCGTGATCTGGTCGATGACGCCCTCCTCTGCGGCGACGGCAGCGACGGCCTCCGGGGCGCCGATTCCGAGGTTCACCACCGCATAGGGCCGCAGTTCGAGGATGGCGCGCCGGGCAATGACCTTTTTTTCGTTGAGCGGCAGCGGCGGCAGGGACTGCATGGGGACTTTTTCGTTTCCGGCAAAGACGGGGCTGTAGAAGGTTCCGCCGGTCTGCCAGTGATACTTCTGGGGTTCCTTGGAGACCACAACCACGTCGACCAGGGGGCCTGGGATTCTCACCAGACGCGGGTTCAACGTGCCGGCCTTGGCGAGATTCTTCACCTGGACGATCACCTTGCCGGAGGTGGCGCGGGCCGCCTGGGCGAGGGTGAGGCACTCGAGGAACATCGCCTCGTCCTCCATCGTGACGTTCCCCAGCTCATCCGCGGTGGTGCCCCGCATGATCGCGACGTTGATCTTCATGGAGGGATAGCGCAGCCATTCCTGGCCGTCGAGGCGGATCAGCTCGATCAGGTCCTCGGAGGTGCTGCGGTTCATCTTGCCTCCGCCGATGCGCGGGTCGAGAAACGTCTTCAGTCCCACCTTGGTGATCTCTCCGGACTTCCGGGTAGCGATCGCCTGATAAAGGTGACACATGACCCCCTGGGGGAAGTTGTATGCCTGTATCCTGTTCTCGCTGATGAGGGCGCTGATTTTGGGGAAGGACCCGAAGTGCCCGCCGATGATCCGACGGATGAGCCCTTCGTATCCGAGGCGGTCGAGGCCGTTGCCCTGCCAGTCTCCCTGGCCGGCGGCGTGCAGGATGGTGAGGTCCCTGGGCTCGCCTTTGGCCAGGAACTTGGCGGCCACAGCGGCGACGAGTTCCTCGGCGACGCCGGCACGGCAGAAGCCGGAGGAGGCGAGGGTGTCTCCGCTATGGATCATGTCGGCGGCGGCTTCCATGGAGAGGATTTTCGTGCGCATGGGTGTCGTCCTCAGGTCTTCGCCGTGTAGTCGTAGAAGCCCCGTCCGCTCTTGCGTCCCAGGAGTCCGGCCTGGACCATGTTGCGGAGGAGCGGATTCGCCTTGAATTTCGCATCACCCGTCGCTTCATAGACGGAGTCGAACGCGGCGAGCACCACGTGCAGGCCCGAGAAATCGGCGGTCTCGAGCGGTCCCATGACGGCGTTGGTCGCAAGTCTCCAGCCCCGGTCGATATCTTCGGGCTTCACGCCGGACGCCGCGAGGGATATCCCCTCGTTGTACCACGCCAGGATGATCCGGCTGACGATGAAGCCCGGGATGTCGGGCGAGAGCACGGCCTCTTTGCCCATCCGGGTGACGACCGCAAGGGCGGTCCGCAAGGCATCGTCGCCGGTCAGGAGTCCGCGGACGACCTCGACGAGGCGCATTACGGGGACGGGACTGAAGAAGTGGAGGCCGATGAACCGGTCGGGGCGCCGGGAGCTTGCCCCGAGCGCGGTGATGGAGAACGTCGAAGTGTTGCTCGCAATCACGGCGTGGGGCTTGCAGATTTGGCCGAGCGAGGCGTGCAGGCGCTGCTTCAATTCGAAGTCTTCCGTGACGGCCTCGATCACGAAGTCGGCCTCGGCGGCGCGGTCCACATTGTCGGCGACGGACACGTTCGCATGGAGGAGTCCGAGGAGCCTGTCGCGGTCGGCGGGGGTGATCTTCTTCTTCTCGACCCGTCGGACGTAGCTCCGTTCGATCTCGGCCAGGCCCTTGCGAACGATGTCGGCGTTCACGTCGCTCCAGAGGACCTTGAAGCCGGCACAGGCCGCCACTTCCGCGATGCCCTGACCCATCAGGCCGGCGCCCGCCACCATGATCGTCCCGACGTCCATCGTTTCTCCTTTACGTCAATCCGCACTCTCCACGGCCATCGACAGGCCTTGGCCGCCGCCGATGCAGAGCGACGCCAATCCCGTGCCGGCTTTCCGTCGCTTCATCTCGTGGATAAGTTTGACAAGCAGGATGGCCCCGGAAGCACCCACCGGATGTCCGAGAGCGATCGCGCCTCCGTTCACGTTGAGCCGTTCGGGTTTCACGGGCAGCTCCCGGCAGACAGCAAGCACCTGCACGGCAAATGCTTCGTTCAACTCGACAAGATCAAAATCATCGAGCTGCATGCCGGTTTTCTTGAGCAGCCGGCGGGTGGAACCGACGGGACCGATGCCCATGATCTCGGGATCACAGCCGCATGCGGCGCTCGCCTTGACGCGGGCGACGGGCTTGAGGCCCAGGGCACGTGCCTTTTCGGCCGAGGCGAGAACCAGCGCCGCCGCCCCGTCGTTGATCGTCGAGGAATTGCCCGCGGTGACCGTGCCGCCCTCCTTGAAGACCGGACGGAGCGTTGCCAGGATCTCCGGCGTCGTCTTCGGCTTGACGCCTTCGTCGTGCTGGAGGACGATGGGGTCGCCCTTCTTCTGGGGCACCGTAATGGGGAGGATTTGGTCGTCAAACCGGCCGGTCTCCTGCGCCTGGGCGGCTTTCCTCTGGCTCTCGCAGGCAAATTCGTCCTGCTCCTTGCGGCTGATGTGGAACTTATCGGCCAAGCGTTCGGCGGTCATGCCCATGCCGTCGAGGACATAGAGCAGCGAGTCGGTGAGTTGGACGTGTCCCATGCGGAAGCCGGTCCGTGCGCCCATGAGGACGTAGGGGGCGCGGGACATGCTCTCGACTCCGCCGGCGACGACGACATCGGCTTCGCCGGCACGGATGACCGTGGCGGCCATGGCGACGGCCTTGAGTCCGGAGGCGCAGGCTTTTCCGACGGTGAACGCCGGGATTTCCCGCGGGAGATTGGTCTCGAGCATGGATTCGCGGGCGATGTTGCCCCTCGAATCGGTGGCAGCATTATTCCCCATGACCAGTTCATCGATCTGGGAGACATCGACGCCGGACCTGCGGAGGGCTTCCTCGATGACGCGGGCGCAGAGGGTCTGTGCGCGCACGTCCTTGAGGGTTCCGAGGAATGAGCCGATGGGGGTCCGCACGCCGCTCAGAATCACGACGTCTCTTGCATTCATTAGTTTTTTCCTTTGCGGGTCCGCCCGCGGGGCGTGCCTGCGCGCAATGCGCAGAATGCTCAAGAGGATACGGCGGAAGGGGAGGGGCGTCAACGAAAAACCAACGGGGGCACGGCAGGGGCTTGCGCTTGTCTTGCGACGCCTGGTGCGGGAAACGATTACCGCACGCGCGCGCGAACCTCACGCGGTTCATTCGGCGCGGGCAACTGCCCGGCCGCGAGCGGCGGGGCAATTGGCTACGGTGTAAGCAGAAACCGCACGGGTTTCTTCATCAGCACAATTTCCTTCGAATTCTCCTTTCCATTCAGTCCTTTCCACTTGAGGGTCAGCGGACCGGCATCCTGCCGTGCGACAAAAGCTTCGCTTGTGCCCGGGATGACGTTCCACGCTCCGAGACACCGCTTGTCGCGCCAACCGGTGACCGTGAGTGGACCGGCAAAGGAGGAATTCAGGGGCAGGTCGCCCTTGACGGCCAGGGCCGCGCCCCCGGTGGCAACCGGCAGAAACCAGCACTCCCCGTTATTGAGGATCAGGACGAGGTCCGGCGCACCGTCCCCGTTGAAATCACCCATGCAGCCGGCCTGCTGACCTTCCCTGGCATCGGGCACCATTCTGTCCAGGTCCGCTCCGAGCTGATTGGAAAAGCCGAAACTGCGGAACCCGCGACTGTAGAAGAGCTGGGTGGGTATTTTGCCCGAGTATATCAGGATGAAGTCCTGCCGACCATCGTTGTTGAAATCGGCAGTCATGCCGGAAACGGCGCCGCCTTGAGCTTTGATGCCGAGTTCGCCGGAGAGATAAAGGGTCTCGGTGAAGTTGAATTTGCCTTCGTTCTGCCACAGCCTGCAGGCGTCCGTCGATACGGTAATCAGGTCCAGCAGACCATCCGCATCGTAATCCCCGAGGAAAGCGTCGCTGCGACCGCTGCCGAGGGCAACGTCGATCACGCGCGGTTCTTCGAACCGGCCAACCGCCTTCCCCCTGCAGAGGATGGAACCCTTCTCGAAACATTGCAGGATATCCGGGATATTGTCTCCGTCGAGATCCGCCACGAGACACCGTCCGGCCTTGCCCAAGT
>Ga0315277_10008472_pt1 | contig 13219 bp, 19 predicted proteins | sample YL17G05_15_MG_FD_203695 | JGI IMG/M metagenome (GOLD analysis project Ga0315277, IMG submission 203695) | Sediment microbial communities from Yellowstone Lake, YNP, Wyoming, USA - YL17G05_15 | ecosystem: Environmental > Aquatic > Freshwater > Lake > Sediment | place: USA: Wyoming | collected...
AGAAAATAGTTTTCACTTCATCCAGCAATTGAGAAGCAAGCAAGGCAAAGAGAGCCTTGAAATAGATGAGGAGCTGAGCTCCCAAGAGGCGTCAACAATAATAAAGGAATTGATGGAAAGCAGCCAGGAGAATGGACAAACAAAGCCCGCAAAAATTAATGAGCCACGACTAGGAATGGCAATGAAAGAATGCTACAGATACTTCAGACGCTATGGGAAAGACATCCTTAAAGAACACCGGCAAAGGTTCAAAGAAAATGTCATCAAAACGTACCAACTATTCACAGAAATAGCACAAGAATTGGAACAAAATAGCATTACTTCTGAAATGAGTGGTGGTTAAAATGGCAGATAGTCCAATAAAAAAAGCAGAGGGAAAACAACCCCTCTGCCCCCACTGCAAAGAACCCATGCAAATAGGACAAACCCAGTACCTCAGCAATTACTGGCGGTGGAACGACAAAACAAAAAGATATGAAAGAGATGAATCCGCCCCAGACACTGATGAGCCATTCTGCACAGTATGCAGAGCCGAATACCGGGAATCCCTCTACAGGTAAACTTTCCAATAAATGAGGTGAAAAAAATGGAAGAAAAAATGTCGGACCAAGATTATCAAAGGGGAGAAAAGAAACAGAACTGTTGCCGTTTTTACGAAACGCGGGACAAAGACATGACGGAATTCTACATAATTCGCGTAGGAGGTGATAAAAATGTAGCACCCAATAGAAAAAATCGCCAAAAACCCACAGGGCTACAAATACTGCAACCAATGCGGAAAAATCAACAAGAAAGAAAACGAACGGTGCCACAGCTGCAGGCACAGAAATTTCAACGGGATGGATGACGAAGACGGCCCAGATCTTCTCCTGGACTGGGAAAAAGAACCAGATTATTTGATGAAAGTATGAATGCAGGCGAGTTGAATGAATTTGTCATGAAGGGAACACTAAATTTGCGAAGGTTAAGTTTTGACCTTACAGACGTTGTCAAGTTACATGCTGACTTCTTCTGAAGTCAACATTTGTGCTTTTTACCGAAGTATGCTTGATTTGAATTAGTAAATATTAGGCGGTCTATTATGCTTGACATACAACTTAGTATTTCATATATTCAACCTACCTTAAAGTGACTTATTATAAAATCTTTTCAAATACAGAGAGGGGGAAACCATGAAAAGACTCTTTTTTGGCATCTTCTGTTTCATTTTCATTTTTTATCATCTGTCAACAGATACATTTTCAAAAACCTCCACCGTTACGGTTTACCGGGATGACTTCGGAGTTCCCCATATCTTTTCCAAAGACATAGAGGGGCTCTTCTATGGCTTTGGATATACCACGGCCCAGGACAGGCTCTTCCAGATGGACATGCTTCGAAGAACCTATTGGGGAAGGGTCTCGGAAGTTCACGGAGCCAAATTCCTGGAATTTGACAAATCCATGCGGCGGGACAATCTGACGCGAGCCCAGGTAAAGGACCAGATCGGAGCTCTCGATAAGGAATATCAGAGTGTGTTAGGTTCCTTTGCTGCCGGCATTAATGCTAATATGCGTGAGGTCCAAAGCGATCCTTCACAGAGAGTTCCTGCCGAATTCAACAAGTTTGGAATTGACCCAGAAAAGTGGGAGGCAGAAGATGTCGCAGCAGTTTTCAACTCTGTCATGGGCGTCTTTATGGACTTCCAGAAAGAGATAGAAAACCAAGCATTCCTCGGTTTCCTTATCAAAAAACATGGGGAGAAGAAGGGGCAGGCAATCTTTAAAGACTGCGTCTGGGGAAATGATCCCAATGGGTTTACCACGATTCCGCCCGCTGCCAAAGCGACGCCTCCTGCCAAGAAGAAGGCTGAACACATTAAACCCAACTCTGTTGCATTAGAATTGGTGAAGGAATCAGAGACAATTCGTTATGCTTACGCACATATGGGAATCCTTCCTCCGGGTGACATCCTTGCAGCCAGCTATGCCTTCGTTGTTTCAGGAAAACGCTCAGCGACAGGAAATGCCCTTTTAATGGGTGGGCCTCAATTTGGTTTCCACCTCCCCTCAGATCTCTACGAAGCGGGTCTCCATGGGCCAGGGATTAATGCTGTTGGCTCGACTTTGGTAGGGTATCCATGCCTGATGTTCGGCCATAACGAGAAAAGTGCCTTTTCATCGACAGCCGGGGTTGATAACATCACAGACCTCTTTGCGGAAAAGCTCAACCCGAAAAATCCCCGTCAATACTTTTTCATGGGAAAGTGGCGTGTCATGGATGCCAGAAAAGAGGTGTTCAAAGTAAAGAATGAGGAACCTAAGGAGTTCACCTTTTATTACACGGTTCATGGGCCGGTGATCCGAATGGATGAAGGGAAAGGGATTGCCTATTCGAAGCAACTCTCCTGCAAAGAAGATTACCTCTCAGGATTCGTATCTTTTTACGAACTGATGAAGGCCCAGACGCCTGATAGTTTTAAAAAGGCCGCTTCCCTCAGTTCCCTTTCCGTCAACGTCTACTATGCAGATACATCGGGCAACATTGGATATTTCCACCAGGGCAAATACCCAAAACGGGATAGGAAAGTGAATCCCCTCTTCCCCATACCAGGGACAGGTGAATTTGAATGGCAAGGATTTTTGCCCACGGAGAAAAACCCTCATGTGATTAATCCGGCAACAGGAATTATTGCCAACTGGAATAACAAACCCGCAAAGGATTGGTGGAACGGAGACCTCGGCGGAATCTTCGGCGGTGTAGGAGGCTGGGGCATTGATCACCGTGCCTCACTTCTGATCGAGTCCGTAAAGGGAAAGGAAAAAATTTCGGTTGATGATCTAAAGAAAATGATTCAAGACATTACTTTCACTCACCTTGGGGCTCAGCGATTCAAACCTTTCCTTATGGAGGCAGGAAAGAAATACAAAAGTTCTGATCCAAGGATTGGAAAGGCCCTGGAAATGCTGGCTTCGTGGGATGATCGATGGTCTGATCAGAACAATGACGGATTTTATGATCACCCCGGCCTCACGATCTTCAATTCCTGGTGGGATATCGTACTAAAGAACACTTTCGAAGATGAACTAGGAGACTATTGGGCATCTCTTGAAACCACCTATGGTGGCCCTTATAACTGGGAACGAAGGAAACGATACCCTGGGAATCCTCTCTTTTTACGGGCCCTCTTAGGGAAGAAGGCTCCTAACCCCACTTCTCAGGACTATTTCAATGGGAAAAAAGATGAAATCCTAATTAAGAGCCTGAGCGAAGCCATAGATAGGGCAGAGAAAAAATTCGGAACACCCGATATGACCACATGGAGAACCTCTGTCACGCCGATGTCTTATGTTCCAACGACCATCCATGGAGTCATATCGACAGCAGAGAAAGTTAAGGATACTTTCTTCATGGAGCGAGGCACTGAGAACCATATTGTGGAATTGAAAAAAGACGGTGCAGAGGGCGTAATGGTTGTTCCTCCCGGGACAAGCGGGTATGTTAAACCGGATGGAACCAAAAACCCCTATTATGAAGACCAATTTGAGATGTTCAATAAATTTGATTACAAACCACTGTTGTTGAAAGAGGAGGTAGTCAAAGCAAAAGCGAAATCAAAACAGGAATTGGCCTATACGTACGAGTAAAGCTTGGAAGATTTTATCAGGCCTGTCATCTGCCGAATCATAAAAGGGATTTGAAAGAGGTTTGTTCCTTTGAAGGGACTTAGTACGCAGAGTTCTTTTCCGATCAAAGAAGTCCCGCTCTCAAAAGTACAAACTATTCTGTGAACAGCCTTTTATTCCTCAAAGAAACATTCAGGGTTTCGATTTCCCTCATGGTGTTCTCAAAGATGCGATCAAAGGATTCTTCTGCACGATTTTTGTAATCCTCTCTGCCGTTAGAGAACTTTTTCAGCTCCTCATGCTTTTTAGATACGGCCTCCACCATTTCAATCAGGGCGGAAGCCTTAGCCTGAGCCCTTCTCCTTGCCGAAGCAGAACAGGCCTCGACAAGCATCTCCTCAAAAACAAGCTTCAAACGCTCCAAAGAAGCAAGGTTCTTAAGCTCATGGGCGCTAACAAAAAGATTAAGGTCAGACCTAAGCTTAGCAACTAAGGCATCCCTGATATCTTCCCCGGTCTGCCTCGTAAGATCCAAAAGCCCCTGGCTAATGTTTCTTCTTAACGCCCTCCTATCCTTCCATGTTAAATGAGCTCGTTTTGAAGCCCTCTCCAACGCCTGATCCCTTTTGGATATGAGGCTTCTTTCTGTAATATCTAATGGCGATTCAAGTGCCTCCGATGAATAAAACTCTTTGTTCTTGTCGAATAACATGGTCACTCCTCCTTTCTTTTTTGCTTTAAGGGTTAGCCAAATCAAAAGAATGATTATCACGGCGATTAATATGTCCCCAAACATTTAACCCCTCCTACGTTTTCCCTTGACATTCTTGGAAACCCCTCATATAAATTAGACAAATAATGACAATGTCCCTTTCTAAAGATGATTATGTTAATGTAGTTATGATTATATAATTATAATTATATAAATGTCAAGAGAAAAATTCATATGAAGCTGCCCACATTAAAGTGCAACCGCTGCGGTCACAAATGGTTTCCGCGTAGCCCAAAAGAGCCTGACCGGTGCCCCGCATGCAACAGCCCTTATTGGAATAAGCCAAGAGTCAGGAGATTAAAGAAGTGAAGTAATGGAAAAACCTGATCTATATGCACAAAGGAGGGACTATTTTAGACTTTTGAATCACAAGAAGCTTTAACTTCAGAGGCCAATAGCGGTCTTCCTTCTTTTTGAGCTCTTTCAACCTGATAAAAAAGAAATAAATGTCCATCAACTCATGCTATACCAATTTTTCCTTTTGGTTCCTCGGCAATTTGAATAGTCCCGAAGGTATTCTCGTATTTAGAAATATTGTCCCGAAGGGCCTCAAGTACACGCTTCATATGTCCGGGACTTACAATTACCCTTGCCGTAACTGTGCCTGTTGGTGGAGCAACCATCATAAAGTCGAGGATAAACTCCTCTTTGGTATGACCTACGACCATGTTGTTAGCGTATACACCCCCTTGGAGTTGGGGTGGGAAGTTTATTGTGATTTCTTTAGTTCCCGGCCCGTTTGACATAACATGCCCTCCCTTTTCTAAATTCAGAGTTAATCATGTGCAAATTGGATCGTATAAAGGTGAAAAATAATTTTTATCCAGCTCTTCTCTCCTGAAAAAGTTTCTTAACATAACCACGGTTAAGTTTTCTCAACCCAATAAGAGCTTTCTTCTTCTCATCCTTAGGTCTAAACTTTCCTGACTCCCACAAATGAACAGCCCCAACAGTAACCCCAACAAGAGCAGCCAACTCCCTTTGGCTTACGCCTAAACGATTACGAAGACTCCGAATCAAACGAGGAGAAAAACGAGAACTCTTCACCTTATCCGGAGATGCCGCTAATTTGTTTTTTTGTCTCTGCCTCTCCCTTTTCCTGGCGGGTTTTAATTCTTTCGAGCTTTGCAACATTCTTGCGCAGCTGAGAAATCGCACCTTTCAACAATCGGACATCCCGACGCAAAGGAACCAACACTTTACGCACCTCCCAAGATGACAAACGAACAATTTCTGATTTGATCATCGACTCCATCCTGGCCATAATGCCCTCTTCATACATTAGTTTTTGAACATTGAAAACCTATATCATTGAAGTCAGGCTTAAAGCAAATATAGTTTATGAAGGAAAACCCTTCTACCCCAGCCATACCGAAAAACTCCTTCTTGATGGTCTATGAGGCTACCCTCCACAAGGACGTAATGGTCTCCCAGATCGGAAGTCCGTATCGAAATCTCCCTGGTGTGAACAAGTTTCTTCATGACTCTCCTTTGCTTTCGATTCTCACCATCTGTTCTTTAGAAATAGTTTTCAATTGTAACATTCCAAATTATACGAGACCTTTCTATCTAAACCTCTTTTCTCATCAATCAGTGAAATCATCTTTTCCCATTTTCACCCCCCTTGCCGACAAGCTTCTATCACTCCGCGGTGTTCTAAACCTACCACCTCGGTTCTCCAAAATAATCCGGTCAAAGATCTCCCCACAAGAGATACACCTCCAACCCCAAAAATGTTCGTGGAGACCATAGAATTGTTAGTAAATCATCACACCACCACAACGATAGCAATTCATTATTGATACCTACCCAACCAGTCAAAATCGCTCGGCCATTTAGGTCTCAACCAACTTCTCCGCCCTTTTACGGCAGACTTAACACAAAATCTTTTGAGGTCAGCAAGTGTGTTTCTTTGCTAAATACACCAAGCCATAAAGGCCGAGTTTGCAGAAGATATTATCGTTCGGTAACCCGGCATCTTTATAGGGGTTATTGGTATCAGAAAGATACTAATTGTCAATCTTTAAAATGAGGTTGTGAAAATTATCTTCCTCTATCGGTGTGTCCAACAACTTAAAGGAAGGACTTGCCAAAAGATTTTCTAAGAATTGTTTACAATGCTGAAAGGTCAGTAATAAGGATATCCCCTGTTTCAAAACTCACACCAGAACGAGAAGGTTTCAGAGGGGTAATTCAGAGATGAGAGGCTTTCGGGGGTGAGAGAACGCCACTAAGCAGATAGGCATTTATTCTTTCAAATCCTCCTCAAAATCGGGATTTTCCTCTATGAACTTTTTTAATTCCTTCCACTGTCTTTTACCCATAACAATCCCTCCGAGCACTTCAGTAGAAGTTGCAGTTTTTCCATCCGGACTCAGCAAATCTATCATTATGAAATCTTTCCCCTTACTGACTCGGATAGTATGCTTTTCGTATTTCATATTCTTGTCAAGTTCCCTCCGCCTTCAAGATTTCTTCTTATTTACTTCATCCATAAGAAAAATTCAATAAAGAGTTCCCGGAAATTCTGAGACCTAAATTGATACCTTATTGGAAGGACAAGGTGGTTATTTCAAAACCTGTTCTTTTTTGAGAGAGAAAGTTGGGAGCCTAAGCTCCCTGGGACATAAGCCGTAAAGGTTTGGGGCTTCCATTGTCCCGTTGGCTCGGAAATATGCTGGAGTATTTAAAGGTATCGGCTTATTCAGTTGATTGACTCTTTCCTCTTTTTTTAATCTTGAGTCTTTGCGAACTTCAGAATCTTCAATCTGGGCTATCTCTTCCCGACAATCCTCTGACATCCAGTCCGGTATTGGAACTTCTTGAATCTCCTCTAACCCTTCGTCTAAATTCTACCCATCATTGTATTCGCTTGACATGATGGGGCCTTCCTTTTTTGGAATGATTCTTCATTATGTATAGTTTTATTTCTATGCAGTTTATTTAACAAAAATTGTAATCATGATTTTAAAAACGAAAGATTTATAAACCTGAAAGGATTACCACTGGATAGTCAGGGAAACACATTACCTCTGGGGAGGAATAAAAGAATGCGGGGCTATTACGGACCCAAAAACATCAACTACTTCGACCTAAAATACAGAATCTGCACCCCCATAGACCAAAACAAATATCCAATCCCCAACAACAAAGAGACCCCAAACAAACCATTTTATGACAACCAGATGGTCAACCACATGGTCAGCCACATACTCCAAACCCTCTACCAAACAAGTACCCCCAAAGACCCCTTAGAAGAAGAAATAGACAACATCTTCCGGGACCGACAAACCCTCATCCGATCAAAAATCGAACTCATTCTCCTGCAGCTTGAGGAAAGAAAAGAGATCAGCCAGGAGGTTCTCTACCAGATTGATAAGGACAGCTGCAAGGCACAAACCCTGATCTTCGAAATGGGATATCGAGTCTACCGAATGGACCGGGAAAGGCTCAGCCTTGAAAGGACAAAATTCGACCTTGAGGCCCAAAAAAGGATGGAAGAGGTAAGCTACTTTCGAGACACAGGACTCCTGAACAAAGACCTGAAGGACACCCTGATCCAGTACCTGAATGAAATCCAAAAAAGCAAAATTATAGGAATGGAGGAAGAAGAATGATTGAGTACCGGGACATCAAAAAGCTTAAATACAATGCCAGAGACTTTGCCATCATGATGGACAACGCTGATATCGAGGCAGTCATCGCCGAATTTGTCGAAGTCAAAAACCTGAGAGACAAATACAAGAAGTATCCTTAAAAATGGAAAGAAAAATTCTATCTCCCACCTCCATAAACACCTATCTACGGTGCCCAAGAAAATACTACCTCAAATACATTAAGGGCCTAAAAGAGAAGCCCAGCATCTACCTCATCAGGGGAAAAGCGGTCCATGATACCATTGTCCAATTCCATAAAATAGACTCCAAGGACTCCTCAGATTTTGGAAAGATGAGGACAGATATACTTTCAATATTCAATCGGACATGGATAGAACAAGAGGAAGGGATCCAAAAGCTCGGACTCCCAGAGGGGATAATTAAAGAGTTTTACCAGGAGAGTGAAGAAATGCTTATTGGCTGGCTTAAAAGTCATATAAAAGCAGCCAGAGAAGGTCATTCAAAGCCTGAGACCGAGGTAAAACTCTTTTCAGATATACATGGGGTCATGGGGATCATTGATGCCATTCACCGTAATAATGGTAAGGTCTCCTTAACAGATTATAAGACCAGTAAAAAGGATGCCCTAACCCCGGACATTAAGGTTCAAATGGCCATCTATTCACTCCTCTACCATGACAATTACGGAGCATTACCCGACAAAATCATCATCCACTTCTTGAAGCACCAAACAGAAGTTCCATTCAAAGTTGATAACAAATTTACTGATCATGCTATCAAGCTATGCAAGGAGATCCACGAAAAAACCTCCTCTAATAATGAACAGGACTACCCCTGCCAGTGCGGAGGCTGGTGTCAAAAAGACTTCCTCTAAAATGGAAAACTTCAAAGGAACCCTGCAAAAATTGAAACCTTTCATAGGAAAAAAAGCTGATTCTCTATGGGTTAGGTACAGCACCGGAGACCGAGACGAGAAACAAGAATGGACCCAAGTCATTAACCTATTGGCAGAAAAACATAAGATCAACCCTATCGAGGATGATATTGTTCTTCTTCCTCCTAAAAAAGAAGAACTGAAAGGAGAGATCTCCATTGGAAAAACCCAATACCTTAATCATCCCTCCCAGGAATTCAAGCTAAACCTCTCAGAACTCACCCGCCACATTGGGATATTTGGAAGCACTGGAACTGGAAAAACCACCCTGGCAAAGAACATCCTCAGAGAACTCATCAAAAAAAACATCCCCTTCATTGTCTTTGACTGGGAGAAGAACTACCGGGACCTCATCAAAGAAAACAGCCAAGTAAAAGACCTGGTTTCGAAAACGCCTAAAACCTGTCCAAAATCGCAATAATTTCAATATACTTTTAAAAATTCTTGGCTAATTTGGACAGTACTGATTCCAAATTTAAAATCTGTAATATAAAACTTACAGGACCAACTTTTTTATGGATGACAGCGGAGTCTGGAATTAAAGATATGAAATTACTCATGCCTGACCCCAGGCACTGACCTTGATTTCTTCTTTTTGACCTTTCCTTTCTTTCTTTTGGTCATTCTACCCTCCGCGCTTTTCTTCTGGGCCTTGATGAGAAGAGGGGGAGTCATTATGATGACAATTCCTCATCTGTTGAAGGGGCTCCTCCGGAGGAGGCCTTTGCGATCAGTTCTATCTTTTTCTTTCTGCTCCAACCTTTGAACGTTCTCTCTCTTTTGAGGGCGTCAGCTTTTGAAATAGGGCCTTCATAGTAAAATGGGACTGGTTGCCCGTGTTGTCTCATTCTGTTTTCCAAATCGGTGGTGATTCCGACATAAAGTCCCGTCTTCTTCTCAACGATGTAGACCCACCAGTTATCCATTAGGCCTCCACACAACAAACTCATAACGGGCAGGACTTCCCTCCTCAAGGGAACTTGTCCCGAGAGAAACGATGGAGGACAAACTTACAAAGGTTCTCGCCAGCGCACAAAAAACCAAAAATTTAGAAAGGGGCCGGGCAGGACTTCCCTCGCGAGCGAGCTTGTCCTGACCGAAGCGAAGGAGGACAAGCTCACAAAGGCTCTCTCCTCCATAGGAAACAAGAATTAAAAAGGGGACCATTGAGATCCCCTTTTTAATTCTGGCTCCCCGGGCAGGACTCGAACCTGCAACCTAGTGGTTAACAGCCACCCGCTACTACCGGTTGAGCTACCGGGGAAGATGCTTAAGGTTTGAGGTTAAGGCTAAGGTCAAGATAAGAAATTAATCCTTAAGCCTTAGACCTAGTTTACATAAAAATTCCCAAGATAGCAATTAAAAACACTTATCCACGGATCACCACGTCCTCCTCGGGAACGGGTTCCAGCCTCTTCAATGCCTTTTTCTTATGCCATGTCATGAGTATGTTGACGGGACCCGAGAACACATAAAGCAGAACAAAACTAAAGAGCACAATCGTGGGCTCCATGACGATCACAATCATCGAAAGGACCACGAAGATAAAAATACTGAAGGGTTTTCGTTTAGCTAGATTGAGTTCCTTAAAGCTGAGGTATCGGATAGTTGATACCATCAGAAACGCCAAAATATAGATCATCACCAGAATGACAATGTCCTTGACCCAACCCGTCTCGATCAATCGATGGTAGAGGAGGATCGTGAGAGCGATCATCGAAGCGGCTGCAGGAATGGGAAGACCCTTGAAATATTTCACCTCCCCAGAGGAGGATTGGACATTAAATCTGGCCAGTCTTAAGGCTCCGCAGACAACGAATAGAAAGGCAGCTAACCAGCCAAATCGCCCGTAAGGCCTGAGTGCCCAACTGAAAGCAAGCAGGGCCGGAGCGACTCCAAAGGAGACGAGGTCAGCCAAGGAATCATATTGGACTCCAAATTTGGAGGTGGCTCCAGAAAGTCGGGCTACCTTGCCATCCAAAACATCGAAGACCGATGCGAGAAGGATGGCGATGGCCGCATAGAAAAATTTTTCCTGGAAGACGGAAATGATGGCCCAAAACCCGCAGAAGAGGTTGCCTGTGGTAAAGAGATTGGGAAGGATATAGACTCCCCTCCTCATTTTGATTTGCGGTCTTCTCTTTTTCATATTCGATACCCGATGATCGACTCCCCTCCCTTGACATGTTGCCCAACCCTGACAATGGGTTTCACTTCTGTCGGGAGGTAGAGGTCGATTCTCGATCCAAAACGGATCAGGCCAAAGATTTCTCCCTTCCTCAGGGTATCGCCTGCCTTGGCATAACAGACGATCCTTCTTGCAACGAAACCGGCGATCTGGATCAGGAGGATTTTGAATTGATCCTCTGTCTCCAGAACGAAGGCATTCTGCTCATTGAGGAGGGAAGCCTTGTCCGCACTGGCCACTAGAAATCGGCCTGGATGATAACTCCTTTCGAGAACCTTTCCCGCGGCAGGAGCCCGATTGATGTGCACATTAAACAAAGACATAAAGATGCTCACTTTTAAAGCTTTCTTTCTTAAAAAACGATCTTCCTCACATTCCCCCACATGGACGATCCTGCCATCAGCAGGGGAGAGGATGATATTTTGGAGGGATGGAATCTTTCTCTTCGGATTCCTGAAGAAAAAAGCGATGAAAATGGTAAGGAGAATTCCCAAAGACATCAAAACCTTCCATCCCATCCCGCCAAGAAAAATGGTAAGAAGAGCAGAAGGGACCAGAAATGGGAACCCTTCTTTAGCGACTGGCCATTGTTTTCTTGCCATCAAGCCTTCTTCCCTTTAAGCCAACCCATCATTGACCGCAATTTCTTACCAACCGCTTTGATCGGATGCTCAGCTTCTTTCTTCCTCAAAGCATTGAATACCGATCGCCCCACCTGATTTTCTAAAATCCATTCCTTTGTAAACCTTCAAGTCTGGACTTCCTCGAGGATCCGCCATATCTAAAACGTGATTCGTGCCTGCCCGCTGAAGCGCTTCGGCGTGCAATCGTGACTCGTGTTTCGAGTTCATTCTCTAAATCCCAGGTTCTGTTGAGATTTTACTCCCCCTGACCATGGCCACATGACCTGTCCTGACCAATTCTTTAATCCCAAGGGGTTTGAGCAGGGAGAGGAGGGCATTAATCTTCTTTTCATCCCCCGTGACCTCAATGGTGTATGTTTTGGATCCGACATCGATTACCTTCCCCCTGAAGATATCGACCACCCTGAGGATCTCCCCTCGAGTCTCGGCATTGGCTGAGACCTTGACCAATACCATCTCCCTTTCCACAAAATCCTTATCAATCAGATCCACCACCTTAATCACGGAAACCAATTTATTGAGTTGCTTGATCACCTGTTCAATAATCTGGTCATCTCCACGGGTGACAATGGTCATGGTGGAGATGGTGGGATCGAGGGTCTCGGCTACACCGAGGCTTTCAATATTAAATCCCCGGCCGCTGAAGAGGCCCGCGACCCGAGCAAGGACCCCAAACTCATTTTCAACCAATAAGGTGATGACGTGGCGCATCTTCTTCCTATTTCGAATTTCGGAATTCGGAATTTCTAAATCCGCAATCTCCCATTCACAAATTACTTATACCAACCTCATCTGGTTCAGCGGTTCTCCAGCTGGAACCATTGGATAGACATTCTCCTCTGGATCAATCTCGAAATCGATGATGACGGGTTTGTTGATAGAGAATGCCTTCTTCAGTATGGGAACGACCTCTTCTGGCTTAGTGGCCTTGAAGCCAACAGCTCCATAGGCCTCTGCCAGCTTAACGAAATCTGGGGAAACCCCTTCCAGCGAGGAAGAGGCATAACGTTTCCCGAAAAAGAACTCCTGCCATTGTCTCACCATTCCCAGATAGCCATTATTCAGGATGACCACCTTCACTGGCAATTGATACTGGGAAACCGTTGCCAGCTCCTGGGAGTTCATCTGAAAGCTACCGTCGCCTGCGATGTCGATCACAAGCTTATTTGGAAAGGCCACCTGTGCTCCAATGGCCGCCGGGAATCCGTATCCCATGGTTCCCAGGCCTCCCGAAGTGAGCAGCGTCCTCGGTTTGGTAAAGTGGTAATACTGGGCTGCCCACATCTGATTCTGGCCTACTTCCGTGGTAATAATCGCATCGCCCTTCGTCAGCTCATAGATCTTCTCAATCACATATTGAGGTTTGATGATCTCGCCCTGTTGGTAATCCATTTTATGCAAAGCTTTCCATTTTCCGATTTGATGGTACCATTTGTCGAGGCCCTGTTTAAAAGTGTGG
>Ga0315277_10008473_pt1 | contig 13219 bp, 11 predicted proteins | sample YL17G05_15_MG_FD_203695 | JGI IMG/M metagenome (GOLD analysis project Ga0315277, IMG submission 203695) | Sediment microbial communities from Yellowstone Lake, YNP, Wyoming, USA - YL17G05_15 | ecosystem: Environmental > Aquatic > Freshwater > Lake > Sediment | place: USA: Wyoming | collected...
TCAGGAACAGCGCAGTAGACAGATTTGCTGTCAAATGAAAACGCGCACTTTGTTGAAAGCGTTGAAAAGGGCATGTCGGCCAGTTTTTTTCCTGATTTGTTGATGATTGAGACCGCCATAATTGACATGTCCTGGCTAACAAATTTCATCCCATAATCGTACGGATACGAAAATAAGACGCTCAGGCCGATTCCTGAATCGAATTTATTAATGGTTTTCTGCTGGAGATCAAAATACCAAATTTCACCGTTGTATTTATCGGACGGTTTTGAAACCAAAAAAATCTTGTTGGCGTCCGGCCAGATTAAGTTAAAATCCTGAATTGCCAGAGTGGCTACCAGAGTTAAAGTTTTTTTAGTGGAAGTTATGTCCCGCGTGTAAAGCGAAATATTCACTCCGGACGGTTTTAGGAAAGCAATGTTCTTGCCGCTGGGAGAAAAAGTGACATCGGAAATTCCACTATCAAGCTCGGACCAAACTTTAGTTTTAGAGTCAAAAATCACAAACTTTCCGCTGTCAAAGTAGACGACTGCCTTGGAGCCATCCGCATTTTGTTTCAAATAAACGGGCGTTCCGAAATTGCCGGTAGTTGAGACAACTTGTTCCTTATTAACATCCTGAATCTGAATCAGTTCTCCTTTTTGGTTTAAGTAATATTGAACTGCCGGAGTGCTGGTTGCTTTAGTGACTGTGCCGGCAACCAAAAGATAATCTACAGCCGGCTGAGTGCTGAATACAGAAAGTTGCTGGCGCTGTTTTTGGAGCCGCTCGGCTTGCTGGTCTGAAGTCACCGACGTCGTTCCTGTAGGAATGGTTGTTCCCACGCCTTGAGTTCCTCCGCCGACCCCGCCGCCAACGGGAAGATTTTTTTCTTCTACTCCTCCCCCTCCCATGATTGCGCTCGGCGCCTTTTTAAGGCCGAAATAAACGCCAACCCCGATGGCTGCAATAATCAGAATAACGACCAAAATTATAAAAACTTTTCTCATCTATTTAAAATTCAAAAATCATTTTTGAGGAATTACCGTTACGTCCCAGTGGTCTCCCTCAAGCATATAAATCATCACTGTGTTTGAAGTCTGGTTGTAATTGTAATAACAACTGTAGGATTGGCAGGCGCTTTTAAGCTCACCGGGTAATTGAGCCTGACTGGCTCTATTATTGGCTTCTATATATTGAGTCAGAGGGTCATTGGGATCCATACTAACCCTTAAATCGAATTTATAACCATTGGCGTGAGTATATTCTCCCGACGTGCTGTGGCCGGCTCCGCTCCCGCCGGTAACAAGAACGTCGCAGCTGACGCCACAAGCTCCTTTTAATCTTCTGATTTCTTCAACGGTGTCAGGTTTCAAATTGCTTAAATCAACGCACGGATTTTGTGTTTCGACCTCACCGGGTCCGCAAGGCGGTTTTGCTTGAATGCCAAATTTTGCCAGGTAGTCCCTGTAATCCTTGTCGGTTATCGATGGCTGGCCAGTTCCTCCTGGGCCGCCAGTAACTTGGCTCGCGCCGGTAGAAACCGGAACCAGGTCGGGGTTTTTCAGCTGGATTATTTCTGGATTTATTGTATTGAGAAGTAAATACGCCCCCGCCAACAACAAAATTCCCCAAACTGCGCTCGTAATAATGTCACGGGCATCAGCTTGTTTTGAGGTATTTCCAGCACTTACAACATAAAGTATTCCACCGTACACAACGCGAATAATCGCAAGCGCCCCTGCAATGCTGAGTGCATATATATAAATTTGGTTCACCATTTCGGCTGGATCTGGAGCTTGGGTAAACGCAGGATATGTTAGCGTCGTAGAAGCGGCAAGGACCAACTGCTTAAGCCCTTCAAGTACAAAAATGATTATCCCCAAAAAAATTATTTTTTCAATAAATCTCCTCATTTTATTTGACGGTGATAATAAAATCTTTCTGCGCTTGCATCGTTGAGTCGAAAATATTTTGGACAATCGCCGAAATTCTTACCTGCACTCCAGAAACATAATTTGACCCAATATTGACGTCAAGATTCCAAGGGTCCTTCAGATCCGTCGGAATGTTTTGTCCGTTGGCTGACCACTGGATACTTAAGTTTTTAAAAAGCGTGTTGAAAAAATAGGGAAGGGCAAACAAGCGAGTTCCCGAACCTATCGCAACCGCACTGCTTATTCCGCTTTGATTCACTACGACTTGAGGATGGGAGAGGGGGATTGTAATATATTTATCCACAAAATAACTGTAGCCCGCATCCGGGTCGGCATATTCAGCGGAAATTTTCACGTTGGTTTCAGTATCATTATCGTCGTTAGTGACAAAAGCCAGCGATTTCATATTTTTCCCCTGAGAAATAAATTTCCCATTCACATACCAGCGTACATCGTTGTTCGAAAGGTCTAAAATCTTTCCGGTTTGGCTTCCAGATATGCCCATAAGTTCGAAGGAGGTCGTCACGGTAGAGCCGGTTACCGGGAATATCTTTCCCAAATATTGAACGGGGGCACTTGTGTTTGCTTTCCAAGACACCAAAAACTGAGGGCTGGCCGCTTTTGCGCCGCGAGCTCCAATTGTTTCGATAGCAATCACCAAAACAAATAAAACCAAGATTTTTAGCAAACGGCTCATTTTAAATAGTATAACACAATAAAATGACTAATTTCTAATAACCAATTAATAATAAAAAACAAACATTGTTTAGGCTGCCTTTCTTAAATCAATTGTTTCTTCGTCTGTTCCCTCATCGCTCTCATTTTCCAAATTCACAACGTCAGGATTTCCAAATTCACCCTCAATTACATTCGATTCCTCCCCTTCTCCTTCCTCTTTTTGTTTTTTCTCTGGACCTCCTTCTTCGGCAAGTTTTTCGGCAAGTTCTTCTTTCCCCTTCTTAATAACTTTTTCTTTAACTCGTTCTCTAAAGGACGGTTTTTTGACTTCTTCCGGCTGAGCTTGAGGCCCCGGCATTTTCGGAGGCTGGGCCGCAGGTCCGACCGGTTTGGGAATGGCCCCAGCCGCTTCTCCAACCGCTCCCACACCAGCTTCTGCAGCAGCCCCCGCAGCTTCAGCGCCAACTGCCACTCCAGCCTCAGCCGTCGCAGCTGCGCCCGCAGCAACCTCAGCTCCGACTGCCGCAGTCTCACCAGCAGCCAATGCCGCCTCCCCTGCAACCGCTCCCGTACCAGCCGTAAGTGCACCTACAGCTATAATCCCAAGCTGAATCGCAATTGCCCGTACTAATGCATTTGAAAGAAGAACTCCTAAAACTGCTCCAATTGTCATCAGCGGCAGCGGGAGGACCAGGCAAAGAACAAAAATAATCTTAGTAACAAGTCCTCTCATTCCCGGCCAAAGAACGATGGCCACAATGACCGCAAATATGTAACGGATGGGAATTATTATAAATAAAATATCGGCGGCTATAGCCATCCCAATAGCCAGTTGGATTAATGGATCGGTAAAGTCGGTGAGTTTTAATTGCTCGTTGTCTTCCATGAATTTTGGGGTTGCCTAACAAGTGGCGGCAAGCGCCAATTTTGAAATACAGATAATTCCCGCAAAAATTAGACTAGGGTCTCTCCCTCCCCAAGCAACTGCTGGGGCTTGGTGGTGACTATCTTGTCTTCAAAGTACGAGGCGGTTACCTGAATGGCGACATGTTTTAGACCGGCGAAGAAAAGGCCTTGGCCCACTCCCGCTTCCAGCAGCAGATTTTTCTCGGCATCGGTCAGATTGAAAGCTTTGGCAATGTTATCAATACTTGTCGGCGACTGTTTCAAAAGCAATTGCAACGAGGAGTTGGTGACTATCGGTTTTCCATAAGGAGAATTCAAAAAGTCGTCCACCTCTTGGGTGATAGTGGTGATCCCCAAATAATATTTTCTTCCTCTTTTTGATAAAGAGAAAAGAAAGGCGGCGCCCTCGGGGTATTTCATCATCACCCAGGCCTCATCAATCACCAGAATTCTTCTTTCCAACTGGGATTTAACGATGTTCCAGATGAAGTTTAATATGACGTACATAGCAACCGGCCTTAACTCCTCTTCTAGGTCTCTTATCGAAAAGACAACCAGTCGGTTATTGACATCGATATTTGATCTTTGATTAATGAACCCGGAATAGGTTCCTTGGGTGTATTTGTAAAGCCGCTCAGCCATACCTCTACCTCCTTCCATATTTCTTAGGACTGTTTCCAAATCAGTAAGTGTTGGCGGCTCCAGCTTCAAAAAGTTCGGATTGCTGGGGGTGATGTCGCGCGAGGCATAAGTTTCAGTCAGCGCTCTGTCTAAAAGACCCTCTTCTTCAACGGTAATGTCGCCGAGCATCAGCTTCAGAAGGCCGGTGAGTGTCAGTATGTGGGATTTGAATACGTCAGCCGAGTCTTCGCCCTGAGGGATAATCGGGATATCAAAGGGATTGATATGCTGGTCGGAAGTGAGCGAGATTTTGAAATAAGTTCCACCGACCGTATCGCAAAGGTTCTTGTACTCGTTTTCAGGGTCAATAACCATTATTTTGGTACCCATCATCATCGTGCGTAAAATTTCCAATTTAGTAGCGTAAGATTTTCCCGAACCGGACTTGGCAAAGACCACCTGGTGAGCATTTTCCAGAGAAAATCTGTCAAAAATTATTAGAGAGTTGTTGTGAAGATTTATTCCGTAAAGTATTCCGTCCTCAGATGTCAGGTCCATCGAAACGAACGGGAAAAATGAAGAAATCGGACCGGAGTTCATCGGCGTCCTGATGGATAGTTTGTCCTCGCCCAAAGGCAAGACTGATTCAAAACCTTCAAGCTGCTGGAAAATCGCCGGCTTAATGTAAATAATCTTGCTTTCAAACAAATTTATAATAACCTCTTCAAGCTCATTTAATTTCTCCACCGTATCGCCATAAATCGTTATATAAACAGCCGTATCGAACAAACGTTCTTGCGCCTGCTGCAACTTGTCACGGAGAGCTTCAATGTCGGCAAAGGCGGTCTCAAGCATCGGATCGCGAACAAAACCTTTGGCCTGTTTTTCGCTTATTTCGGCCTCAATTTGAGCGGCTTTCTTTCTCAAACTTCTTAGGGCCAAGGCAGTGTCCACCGGATGGACAAAAATGGCAATATCAAAAAGCTTGGCCAAATTAATAACTGGAGAAAACCAACCGCTGGAAAGAAATCTGGGGTAGGAAAAGACAAACAGCGTCTTCGCAAATTTATTGCCGATTTTTATGTAATTTTGATTAACTTCCAGAGCTGCCGGGGCGATAAGATTTTTTACTTCGGCTGCTTCCTGACCAGTATAAGGTTTTATAACTTTTATTTCTTCTGCCATAAATATTTATTGTTTCGGAGTTTCTTTGATTAGTTCCCGCTTGGCCGATTCGGGATTATAAAGATTGTAATAAAGTTCGGTTAACTCCTGGTCATTTAAAACAACCGCCCTCAGACCCATTCGTTCAAGACCCGAAAGAGTTTGGTCGACTCTTTGTCTCAATTGAACAAGTTTTTGTTCATCCGATTCATTTTTTTCTTTTTTCGCGTTTCTTGATTTGCCCCTAAAAAGACCCATAAATCCTCTTTTAATGTTTCCAACTCCCCCGCCTTCATAGGGAACAATTGCAAAGAAAGCCTTGGACATTATTTCGTTTTCTTTGATAAAGCCTTTGATGTATTCGATATATTCATCTATCTGGTTTCTTAGTAGTTCGTTTTGCTCCTGCTCTCTCCTGACTCTCATCTTTTCCAGATAACCGTCGATGTTGATTTTTCTGGAATGGATGACTACTTGGATTGAAAAATCCAGAGAATTCAAGAAATCCTGATATCCGGCAGTGATGATGTTTTGCTCATCTTCAGATTTAAGCTCAAAGTTTATGCCGGCAACCATAATAACCGCCCTTAATCCGCCGTCTTTAAGTTTAACGACGCCGTCTTTAATCTCGTCGACATCAACAAACTGCTGGGTTGAATTGGGAGCGATTGTTGTTTCCGCCATAATGTAATTATACTCCAAAATTCTAAACTCTAAAATCTAAACTCTAAACGAATACAAATATCAAAAAATAAAAAATCATTTAACTTTCTCAATAATCGACCCGAATATCTTCATTAATTGATTACTCTCGGCTACCAATGCGTCTCTTTCTTTAACCAAGCTTCCGCTTGGTTCAGACAAATTCAGCCAATACCGGCTTTCTTTGACTTCCTTTCGAGAAATTTTAACCCGCATTCCAAAATCTTTACGGCTTAGAGATTCGTTGGCTTCTATATAGTTAGCTCCGACTGAGCCAGATGATCTGATAAGTTGCTTCCCATATTCAATATTAGATAATGTTTTCGGAAGCAATTTCACATAATTTCTCACATTTTTTGCAAACTCAAAAGTTCTTTTTTCCAAATCATACTGTTTAGAATTTTCAGTTTTATCCATTTTAAATTTATTTAGAATTTAGAGTTTAGGATTTAGGATTTAGGATTTGAAGAGTAGATTATCTATAATCTACGCGTCTCGCGACTTGTTTTTCTCCACTCATCCTCCTGAAAACCTGATACTGTTCCTGAATCTCAGTAATCGATTTTTTGGGAATTGCTTTTTCCCTTTTAGGGATAGGATTTTTTGTCGTCGTCAGGTCCTGCCATAATTTGGAAACTTGAGTCAGTCCCGAGGCGGCAATGCTCAGAGCACTTCGTTTGGCTTCCACCGTTTGACGCTTGACTTCGGGAATAACGATGGCTTCTTTAACTATCGGCCTCTTCCAGAGAAACATTTTTGGCTGCCAGAAAAACTTCACCGAAAGAAATGCTAAGGCATAAAGAGGCCGGCCGTTTATTTTTATGAAGGCAAACGCGGCTCCGGCAACCACTAATATCACTGTCAACATAACCCAGATAACCGTATTCAACGCGAAAAAAAGAAAAAAAGAAACCAGTGCGGGAGCGGCGATGAACGCGAACTGCCTTAACGTCAGCGGACCTACTATTTTTGACTCCAGTTCTATAAATTGTGGAACTTCAAACTGCGACATTTTAAATCATTATTTTTTTAGAGTCAGGTTTGTCAGGTCAATCATTCCCCCTCCGGTTTCCGGTTTTTTGGGCTGAACCAGAGCCGGTTTTAAGGGCATTACCGGTTTAATCGAGCCATCTTCTTTTCTTTCCAATGTCGTTTTAAGGTCGCTATAATGGACGGTTTTAACCGGTTCGGTTTCATATCTTTTCACAACTACCGGAACCTTTTGCGCTCCCGGTTCGAGCGGTTTCTGGTCAAAGGGCATCTCAATTCTTGCAGTGGAAACCGGTTCTTGAGATTTTGGCATTCCAGCCGCCTTTAAAGAGCCAAAAAATCCGCCAAAAGATGTCTGTTTGTAAGCGCTAGCGGCCTCAGCTTGGGCAACCGACTGGGATTCTTCTTTTTTATGAAGCATAAATGGCGCCTCCGAAATGACTTGGTCGCCTGGAGCCACTGGTTTGGACTGAGGTGCAACAGTTTGAGTCTTTGAAATTTCTGTAGCCGCGGAAATTCCTCCCAAAGAAACCGGTGCTGGCCCACCCGATTTTTCGGCAATCGGCACTGTCTCTATTTTAAGCTTCATCGGTTGAAATTCAGCCGATATTTCAGGTTTAAGATTGATAGTTTCAGAACCTTCTCTCAAAACAACTTGCGATGGAATCGACGGCTGAGCGACTTCAGACTCTTTGATTGCGCCAACTTTGTGTTTAATATAATTATCTTCGATTTCTTTCCTGAAAGGGTCGAAAACCTTTTTGTCTAATTCGTGATAAATATCCAAAGCCAGCCGAGGATCAATCCTAAGAGTGTCCCTTATTTCGTTGTAAATGTTTTCAAAATGAATGAATCCGTAAAAAACGCCGCGAACAAGCCTTGCTAGTCCCGTCCCCTTATCTTCGTCTAGATGGAATTTTTGTTCCGTCGAATCAAGATCGTCAATAACGAGCGATGAATGCATCGCGTCCTTGAGAATATCAGGCATGTCATTCCATCTTTCAATTATTTGTTGGCGCGATGGATTATACATTGTTTATTTTATATTGTGTTATCCCTTCTTTTCCTTCAGTTCCTTCGGTTCTTCAAGTTTTGTGCCCGCCTCAGCCTTAGCGCCAAACTCGCCAGAACCAAGATCGCCGGCTACACTTTTCCTGATTTGATTAGCGACACGGATAGTAACCTTATCATCCGCTCCAGCTTTTCTCATTTCAATCTTTAGGTCATTAATACCGCCCTTGACCCCGCCTAGAGCACCTTGAAGTGATTTGTCCAAGCTTCCGGATAATTCCGTCTGTTTAGTCGCGGCCTTTACAAGATTTCTAAGTAATCCAACTATCTTTTGGTCACTGTCCAGTGCGGGCAATACTCCATAAAACTTTCTTCCAGATGGATCTGAAACTATATCATCTGCATGACCAAGGCGATCAATTTTTTCTCCAGCCGTGAGGTCTTCTTCTTTCTTGGAATAAAGAGCTTTGGTAATCCTCAGTTGCTCATCAGTTTTGCTGTAGTCTTTATCAAATTGATTCCGGATCGATTTGACTTTTTGTTGCGCTACTTGGTCGGCTGTTAAAGCATCTGCATATTTTTCTTCCGCAGTTCTAACCTCCGCCCCAGTCGCTGTTCCAGTGTCCTTTTTCATACGCACTAATTCAAGTTCCGTATAAGCACTTTCAAGAGCACTGCTAGTCCCATTCCTGCTATATTCGTCACGCGCATCGAGTCCCGCCCTTTTATAACCAAGCGATGTATAAATTGCATCAGCTTTATTTTTCTGCCCGTCACGTTCAAGCGCTTCTGCCGAGGCAAGAAGCTGATCCTCCCCAAATTTTTTTCTCGCCTCAGAGTCCGGGCCTAATTTTTCCTTAGAGGCAAGCAGCGCGAGCATGATGGCTCTTTCTTGAGGCGTCCCCGTGCCTAGAAGCGCCTCAACACCTTTAACTCCTCTTGCTTTATAAATCTCCTCGAGTTGTCTGGTTCTTTCTTCAATGAAAGCTCCGGCTTTCTTCTCAACACCTATCCTGCCAACGGCAAACCTTTGGGCCATTTTACCAAATCCAAGACGCCTCCCTATCGCAGTTTCGCCAACGGCAGTAAGACCTTTTTGGACTCCCTCTGCTGCGCCAGTTCTGACAAAAGCTTTGGCCGCGCCTCTTTTGCCATATTCAACGCCTTTTTCCTTCACAAAACTCCCGGCCGATTGAGCCATTTTTATTCCTCCGTCGGCGGCAGCAATTCCAAGTTTATGTGAAAGTTTCATCCCTAAAACTATGAAACCGACAGCCATCATTGAGCCCATAATTGCGCTAAAATCCACATTGCCTCCCATCACATACTGCATCGTCTCCATGAGGCCCGTAACCTTTTTTGTCATTATGCCGTAAATAACCCCTTTAAGTTGGGCTATGGCAAGATACAGAAAAAATAAATTCAGGGGCAACATAAATGCCCATTTTATAAAATGATTCCACCACTCTCGCCACCATCTCTGCCCAAATGGAAATATCCACATCAGCCACACGATCGGCGACACAATTAGAAGCATGGTGATAAAGAAATAGCGCACAAAAACCTGACCACTCAAAACTAGCAATGTAAGAAAAATGATAAGAAATACCACGACGGTTAAGACCAAAGAAAATAGCTCAAGAATTGTCGGGCCTAACGCTACATGCCTAAGTACATTGGCAACTTTAAGAAGCGCCTTCTTGAACCAGCCCGCACTTTCTCCTTGTGGAGTCACCACATTTGGCAACTGGAAAAAACCGGTGACCTCGGCTACAAGGGTTCCCATTATTTGATTATTAGAGTCGTTAGCCGTAACACTTACTCCGCCAAAATCATATTGTTGAGTTCCGGTAAGCGACTTCAGAAAATAGCCTGTCAGAGAATCGCTTACCTGCAAAATTCCTCCTGCAATTACCAAGCTGAAATTTACTAGAAGCGCCGCTACAATCAGGCGCCAGAGTATTTGTTGAGCTCTGTACGAGCGGCTTCTAATAATTGTACCTATGGCAATAACTATTATGCCGAGTACAAATCCAAGGTTGGTTATGACCCTGAAAATATCCCACCCGACCGAAACCGCCACGTTATTGGCCGGCTGTAAAAGATCCAAATTGAATTGAACGGCGATTCCAAATAGCAGTCCCGCGATGGATATTAATAAATACAATACCGCTTGTATGAAATAAAGAATCGCCTCAATAATAATTCCCGCTTGGCCCACCGGTGTCATCCCTAAAAAGTCACTGGCGTTTGGATCCGGTTGAGCTTGCGGCGCTTCAGCATGAGCTTGGCTGATGGCGATACCAAAATGAGACCCAAAGTCAAAATCTATAGGAAGCGTAAATAAAACAACCGCAATTACTGCCAGAGATATCGCAACAGCAGCTATATGATATTTTTTATAAAAAATTCTCATTCGCAGTAATTTATTAAAGTGTTATATTCGGTGAACCACAATCAGGCGCCGTTGATAGTGCTTGAGTCAAGTTATTTTTTTCATCAATCCCCAATTTTTGGGTTTCGGTAATATCGCCGTTTTGTTTAGCTTGTTCCACATCGCCAACTAACGATTGGTAGTTTGTTTGGAATGAATTATATTTATCAGACACGTCTTGCACTTTTTGGGCAAGTTCTTCTGCGGTTAGTGCAGATGGATCCAGATTATCAAGTTCGTCAAGATTCGCTCGAGCTTCATCCAACATAGATTGAATCCCATTCACAATTTGTGTTGTCTGATCGTATTTAGCCGTCCATTCATCCACCAGTGTACAACTCGTTGTTCCCGTTGCTCCTTGCTGAGCAAGTGATTGCACATCTTTCCATATTTGAAGAGTGGGATAATCAGAAGAATCAAAATAGTAAATAACATCGTCATAATATCCGCCTATTTGCTGTTTCATACCATTAAATTGCGAAATAGTGATTGGATTGGGCGTTGACACATATTCGCTTGTCGCAGATGACCCCTTGAGATGCGAGAGGCCGCTTTGAAATAATTTGTTAATAAGCGCATTGATAATTGCGGAAGTAAAGCTCTGAATATTCGCTCCCCAGTTAGTATCTGAAGTAATGACATTGGCAACGGCTTTCCCGGCAACATCGCCCGGGGTTTGTACATCCCAAGAAACACAGCTTTGCTGTGTATAAAACGCTACACAGCCATTTACGTCCTGGCTGCCAGCGCAACTTTGTGCAATCGTGTCCTCGCTTGTGCCTTCATTATATTTAGCGCACGTTTTTTGTCCCAAAAATCCACTGGATGACAGTGCCTCATTGGTTCGAGCTTCTTTTTGGCTCATATATTCGTTATAAATCCGATTCTCCGAAATTAAATAGAGCCCCATGGGGTTATTTTCTGGCATAATAACCTGCGAGTAAGATAACCAGTCGCCTCGTTTGAGCATGTCGGTAGAATTCGAAATATTTTCTAGGAAATTGTCTATGCTACAGCTTATCGGCTGAGACGGAATAAATGTTCCTTGCAGCATTATCTGTATTTGGGGGACAAACGGAGAACACAAATCAACTCCATTTGTTTTCAGGTAATTGTTTACTGAATCGAAAGCAATATTTCCAACATCTTTGCTAAACTGATTCCAATTACTCACAAAAGTCGGTTCTTGGCCATTATTAATCCAATCCAACGTTTGCTGGGTAATATAGTCAGTGATTTTTTTAGCTGCCAAATCGCGCAAAATTGGCCATAAACTATCTTTCGTGTAGGAATATAGCTTATCAAGCCAGTATTGTATCCAGCGGGGAATGTCAGCAACTGATACTACAGGAATGGCCTGCGCCTTGCGGAGAGTAATAAAACCAATCCCTAACGGAAAAACTTGAAAGAAAACGATGACCGCAATCACTGTCGCTATCAAAATTCCTTTCGTAAGATCACTCATATGTTATAAATTATAACGAACCTCAAGCGACTGATAAATATTACTGATGTCATCGGATTGCTGCTGGATTATCGGGAATCCGTTTTGTGTCACGTAATAAGCTCTCAGGGGATCGGATTTTACATTTTCAAATGATTCGAGCATCACGATATAGTTATTCAAAAAAGCAATGTTTTTTGAATGAAAATCAACCAGGTCCGAAGGCACCGGCATTGTTTTCATTTGCTCGAGAGTTGTTTGATATCCCGCAATCATCCGATTTAACTGTAAGAAATCACCTTCCTGGACAGCTTTATTGAGGACAGTTTCAAGCAGAGACGGCTGCGATGTAAATTCAAAAATCTGATCTTTAAATGCATTGTTGTAAGATCGCCAATATGCCTCAATGTCTTTTGCCGACGCTTTACTAATAATATTAAGCTGCGCGAGAGGATAACTCTGGATAAACGCCGAAGTGCTCTCTTTCGATAAAGACGATAATTTTTGATTAAGTTGAGAAGAATTACCAACGCCCTTTAAATAATCACTTACAGAGGAAGTATCGGACGATTGTGAGTGCGCGATAAAATCTGACGACATGTCAGCTGCAAATGATTGCGTAAGATTTTCGCCTTGGGGTTGTGTGGATGACGACGAATCGGTCAGGTATTGGAATTGTGTCGGAATACCACTGCTTCCAGATGTTTGGCCAGAATTTGAACCCTGCTGATTGTTGCTCGCTAATAAATCGCTACTGAAACGGCTAGAGTCGGATTCAAAAATCCAATACCCAAAAAATATAACTATACAAGCAGCAAAAACGGCAAGAATAAGTTTCTGCTCTTTTTTCATGTTTAAATTGTAACACTAAAGGTCACTTGAGACAATCAAAAAAGACCGGGTATCACTCCACCACTTAGCATTTGGGGTCTATCGTTCTTTTGAAGTTTCAGTTTGTTTATAATTTTTAAAGCTTCCTCTTTGGCATAGCCTCCACTCACAAGGTTATTGAGTAAAGTTTTCCTCGGCTGCTTAAAGGATTTTTTGATAAATGCGTAATATTTATCAGCAATTGCGCTGTTTTTATCACCGTCTTTTTTTGTGGTCAGTTCTATCATCGCTGATTCCACCTTAGGAGGCGGGGAAAAATATCTTTTGGAAACTGTTTCTATTATCTTGCAGTTCGCCCAAAACTGGACGCTTAAAGAAAGCAGCGACGAACGGGGCGGCAAAGCACAAATCCTTTGAGCCACCTCCTTTTGGATAAGCAAAACCGTTCTTGATGGTTTGTGTTCCAATTCTCCGATAATCCTTAAAAGATGTCCGGTGATGTAATAAGGAATGTTGCCGACC
>Ga0315277_10008476_pt1 | contig 13217 bp, 9 predicted proteins | sample YL17G05_15_MG_FD_203695 | JGI IMG/M metagenome (GOLD analysis project Ga0315277, IMG submission 203695) | Sediment microbial communities from Yellowstone Lake, YNP, Wyoming, USA - YL17G05_15 | ecosystem: Environmental > Aquatic > Freshwater > Lake > Sediment | place: USA: Wyoming | collected...
ACGCCCGCAGGGACAGGACGCGGCCGTTCGTCTATCTGCCCTTCACGGTGCCGCCGCGGACGGTCCGTCTGGAGGTCAGCTATCACTTCGAGCACCCGTTGCGGGACGAATTCGCTGGTGGCGGCGGCAATGCCCTCGACCTGGGTATCTTCGACCCGCGAGGCACCGACTTCCTGACGGGCGGCTTTCGCGGCTGGAGCGGCCGCGCCCGCTGGAATTTCTACGTCACCCCCACGTCGGCGACGCCGGGCTATCTGCCCGGCCCCCTGACGCCCGGCCCCTGGAACGTATGCCTGGGCGTCGCTGAGCTCGAGGACCCGTCCTGTCGCTACTGGCTAAACGTGGACCTGGATGTGCTGACGGACGGCCAACAGCCGCCAGATGAAGAGTCCTCCTCGCCGCCCGCCGTGTCCCCTGCCGAAGGCGGGTCCGCCCAGACGGGCCCGCCATGGGCGGGTCTGGCCGCCTCAGGCGGAGACCCGCAGCCGGTGCGAGGCGCCGGCGACGGCTCTCCGGGCCCGCCTCAGGCGGGCCGCTGGTACAGGGGCGACCTCCATTCTCACACCGTCCACAGCGACGGCCTCAACACCATCTCGGAGCTAGCGGCCGCCTCGCGCCAGCGCGGCCTTGACTTTCTAGCCATCACCGATCACAACACTTGCAGCCACCACGCCGAGATGGCCCTCCTGAATGATGCCGGCCCGCCTGCCTGCCAGCCGGACAGGCGGGCCGGACGGGCAGGCATCTTGCTGGTGCCCGGCCAAGAGGTCACCACCTACGGTGGTCACGGCAACGTCTGGGGCCTGCATGAGTGGCTGGACTTCCGCTGCCATGACGACGATGCCCTCCGGCGTGTCATCGAATATGCCCGCGCGAAGGGCGCCCTCTTCTCCATCAATCACCCCAAGAGCATAGGGCCGCCCTGGGAGTCCCCGGGCGTCCGAGCGCCCTGCATGGAGGTGTGGCAGGCGGTTTGGCGCTGGTACAACTGGGAGTCGCTGGACACGTGGGAGAGGATGCTGGTCGAGGGGGAGCACGTCATCGCCGTGGGAGGCAGCGACTGCCACTCCGTCCCGCCGGCGCGCCCCTCACACCCTCACGGCCCGGGCGAGCCGACCACCTGGGTCTACGTGACAGGGCCTCTCACCGAGGAAGCGATCCTGGAAGCCATCGGGCGGGGGCACGTGTTCATCTCCGAGGACCCGGGGGGACCCTTCCTTACCCTCTGGGCTGACCTCGACGGCGACGGCCGTTTCGAGCACATGATGGGCGATACCTTAGAAGTACCCGAGGGATCGCGGGTGACCGTCCGCGTCCAGTACCGTGGCCTCGTCGGCAAGAGACTCCGCCTCCTGCATGGTCGCGAAGTCATGGAGGAGATGGCCGTCGAAACGGAGGAAGTGACGCGGGACCTGTCGCTGGTCGTCTCGGAGCCGGGGTACCTGCGGGCCGAGGTCAAGGGCTTCCGCGGCCGCCCGGAGCGGGGTGAGGTGGTCCACGCCATGACCAACCCGCTCTACCTGAGGCTCCTGCCGGCCTGAGGCTGTCCCGGTTCTCGGTTCACTGGCTCGCGGTTGCGCATGTCCTCTCAGGGCTAGAAAGGGTCTGAGCTCATGACTGCACCTCCCCCTTGGAAGCTGATCGTCGTCTCCCACACGCACTGGGACCGCGAGTGGTACTTCGCCTTCGAGTCCTTCCGGACGCGGCTGGTCGGCACTGTAGACCAACTGCTGGATCTCCTGGACAGGGACCCCGGCTACCGCTGCTTCATGCTCGACGGCCAGACCGCCGTCCTGGACGACTACCTGGAGGTGCGCCCGGACCGCCGGGCCGACATCGAGCGGCAGGTGCGGGCGGGCCGCCTGCAGGTGGGGCCCTGGTTCGTCCTGCCGGATGAGTTCCTGGTGGGAGGTGAGTCGCTGGTGCGCAACCTCATGCGCGGCCTGCGGACCGTCCGTCAGTTCGGCGAGCCGATGATGGTGGGCTACCTGCCGGACTGCTTCGGCCAGATCGCCCACATGCCGGCCCTCCTGCGCGGCTTTGGCATCGAGAACGCCGTCATCTGGCGGGGCGTCGACGAGAGTGTGGCGAAGACGGAGTTCTTCTGGCGCGCCCCCGACGGCAGCGAGGTCCTGACCGTCCACCTGCCTGACGGCTACGGCAACGCCAACGCCCTCCCGGCCGAGCAGGAGGCCCTGCTGGAGGCCATCCGCGGCATACGGGAGATGCTGGAGCCTCGCGCCACCACTCCCTACCTCCTCCTGATGAACGGCACCGACCACACGCCGGCCCAGCTTAAGCTCTCCGGTATCATCGCCGCCGCCAACGAGGCTCTGAGCGATGCCGAGCTGGTGCACGGGAACCTGCCGATGCTGTTCGCAGGCATCCGGGAGGTCATGGGAGAGCAGTTGGGGGCCTGGCCCCACTACCAGGGTGAGTTCCGCAGCGGCCAGCGCGCCCACGTGATACCGGGGACGCTCTCGGCGCGCATGTGGATCAAGCAGCGCAACCAGGAGTGCGAAGACCTGCTAGCCCGCTGGGCGGAGCCCCTTTCCCTGTGGTCGGACCTGCTTCGGAAGCGCCTGGGCGATGAGTGGCGGGAGCCGGCGGTGCCGCCGGGGCCTCCCAGCCCCTATCCTTCGCAGTCGGCCTCGGTGGTGGGTCTCCTGGAGGTTGCCTGGCGCGAGCTGCTCCGCAACCAGCCCCACGATTCCGTCTGTGGCTGCAGCATCGACCAGGTTCATGACGAGATGCGCGTGCGCTTCGACCGCTGCTGGCAGATCGGGGAGGAGTTGACGCGACAGGCCATGCGCGGCCTGTGCGCCCAGATGCCCTCCGGCGAAGGCCCCGGCGCGGCCGTCTTCAACCCGTTGAACGGCCCCCGCACCGATTTCGTCACTGTGCAACTGCGCAAGCGCGAGGGCGAGGAGCCGCTGGAGGTGGTGGACCCGTCGGGGCGGACCATCCCCTGCCAGGTGATGGCGCCGGAGGGCAGGGTCTCGCCCCTGGGGCCGGTGGAACAGGTGGTGGCGACGCTCTTCTACATCCAGGTCGGCTTTGTGGCGCCCGACGTGCCCGGCTTTGGCTACCGGGCCTTTCGCGCCGTGTACGGCCCGCCGCGCCCGGCGTCCGCCGGAGGCGGCGGCAGTATCGAGAACGAGTTCTTCCGGGTGACGGCCGACCCTCACGACGGCACGCTCACCGTTGTCGATAAGCTCAGCGGTCGCCGCTTCTCCGGCCTCAACCGCTTTGTCGACGGCGGCGACCGGGGTGACGAGTACAACTACTGCCGACCGGTCCGCGATGAAGTGGTGGACCGCCCCTCGCAGCCACCGCGCATCGCCGTGGTGGAGGGCGGCCCTTCTCGCTGGACGCTGGAGGTGGCCCTGGACTACAGCCTGCCGTGCGCCCTGGCCGAGGACCGAGACGAGCGCTCAGCAGAGCGGGTGGAGTGTCCCATCGTGAGCAGGGTCAGCCTCTACCCCGGCCTGCGCCGCATCGAGATTCACAGCGAGGTGGAGAACCACGCGCAGGAGCACCGCCTGCGCGTCCACTTCCCGGCCGGCCTCCAGACCGACGTCTCCCACGCCGAGCAGCACTTCGGCGTGGTGACGCGTCCGCTGGCCGTGCCCGCCTGGGACGAGACGTGGGCCGAGGAGCCGGTGGGCAACTACGCCCAGAAGTCCTTCGTGGACGTGTCCGACGGCGAGCATGGCCTGATGCTCGCCAACCGCGGCCTCCCGGAGTACGAGGCGCTGCCCGGCGAAGACGCTGTCCTGAGCCCGTCGAAGGAGAGTGTCACCATTGCCCTCACGTTGCTGCGCTGCGTGAGCTACCTCGCCCGCTTCGACCTGTCGTCGCGTCCCGGTCTTGCCGGCCCGCTCGTCCCCACGCCGGGCGCCCAGATGCTCGGCCAGCATGCCTTCGATTACGCCCTCATTCCCCACGAAGGCGGCTGGGAGGAGTCCTGGCCGGAGGCTCACCGGTTCGCCGTGCCGATGCGGGCGCGCCGGGTGGAGGACAGCTCGGGTGCCCTGCCGGCGGAAGGGGCCCTCCTGGCCCTCGAGGGCCCGGCCTTCGCCGTCTCCGCCATCAAGCGCGCCGAGGACGGAGAGGGCGTCATCGTCCGGCTGTACAACGTCACCTCCAGGCCCGCCTCGGGCCGGGTGCGGCTGGAGGAGCCCTTCCAGGGCGCCGAGTTCGTCAACATGGATGAGGCCTTCCTGGCGGCGGCGCCGCTGGAGGACGGCTGGGTGCGCCTGGATGCGCAGCCCAACCAGGTGCTCAACCTCCGCTTTCGCAGCAAAGGGCTGTGAAGCTGCTTGCCGGCAGTAGCCCGGTGTGGAGGAGCATCGCCCCATGAGCCTGCCCAGGAGCCCCAAGCTGGTGGTCATCGGCGCCGGCAGCGTCATCTTCGGCGTCGACCTCCTGAGTGACCTTTTCCAAACGCCGGAGCTCCGGGGCTGCCGGCTCGCCCTGGTGGATGTGGACGCCGCCAAGCTGGAACGCATGGCTGGGCTGGCGGCCCGCCTCAACGAGGCCTCCGGCTGGGGCGTCTCCTTGGAGGCGTCTGTCGACCGGGCGACGGTCCTGAGCGCTGCCGACTTCGTGGTGACGGCGGTGGAGGTGCGCCGGGACGACCTCTGGAGGCTGGACCACGAGCTCTGCCTGAAGCACGGCTTCCCCTCCGTCCTCAGCGAGAACGCGGGGCCGGGCGGCCTCTCCCATGCCTTCCGCACCATTCCCCTGGTCATCGACATCTGCCGGGACGTGGAGCGGCTCTGCCCGGAGGCCCTCCTCATCAACTACACCAACCCGGAGGGGCGCATCTGTCTGGCCATCCGGCGCCACACAGGGGTGCGGGCCGTGGGCCTCTGCCACGGCGTGGCCGGGAGCGCCCTCTGGGCGGCGTTTCTCCTGGAGCGTCAGCCGGAGGACATCGAGATCCTGGCAGCCGGCGTGAACCACTTTACCTGGGTCACCGGCCTGCGCGACCGGCGGTCCGGTGAGGACCTCTACCCGGCGTTCCGGCGCCGGCTGGCGGAGCAGCCGCCCGAAGTGCAACCTCTGTCCCGCCTGCTCTTCGAGCGCTTCGGCCTTTTCCCGACCACGGGGGATGACCACGTCGGTGAGTTCATCGGCTGGGCGCACGAGGTGATAGGCACGAAGGGCTTCGACTTCGCAGGCCAGGAGGGGGAGCGGGAGCGCCTGAGTCGCCACCTCGAGGACTGGAACGCGGGCACCGAGTCCGTGGAACCGTTGCTCAGCGAGCCGCCCCGCGAGAGGGTGCTGGGCATCTCCGCCGCAGGGCTGGCGGCCGACATCGTGGCTGGGCGGTTGGCGCCCAAGCACTCCCTCATCCTGCCTAATGACGGCTACATCGACAACGTCGATGCCGGTGCCGTGGTCGAGGTGCCGGGGGTTATCGAGGAGGGGAAGGTTGGCGGCCTTCCGGTAGGGTCCCTGCCGGGACATATCGCGTCCATGGTGGCCCGCGAGGTGGAGATCCAGGAGCTGGTCGTGGACGCCGCCGTCACCGGCTCCCGGGAGCTCGCCCTCCAGGCCCTCCTTATCGACCCCGTGGTGCACAGCGCCCGCGCCGCCGATGCGTTCCTGGACGAGGTGCTTTCCGTCCATCGCCCCTACCTGCCCTCGTTCCAGTAGCAGCCGGCGCAACGCCCACGTACGGAACGAGGGGCGACCACGGTGGTCGCCCCTCGCGATTCGTTGCCTGCCAACGGAGGCTTATCTTCGCACGCGGGCCTTCCGGAGGACCGTGGCGCCGCTCACCAGCAGCACGGCACCTGCTCCCAGGAGCACGTACCACCACGTCGACATGCCGCGGCTGCTGTACCCTCCCTGCAACCCGGCGCTTCCGGCCGCAGGCAGCTGGGTGACCGGAGCCGTCTGCGTCGTGGATGCGGGGATGGTGCCACAGGCCACGTAGGTACTTATCTCTGCCTGCGACATATGGACGTTGATCGCGAAGTTCCCCGTCAAGAGGCTACTCAGAGGTAGGGCCACTATCGTGGTCGATTTCCCGTCGACGATGTTGGTGAGGGGGTACTGAACGGCCCCCAAGGTGTCGCACGTGCCATCGTGGATGTGGACGGGCTGTGGGACGCCAGCCGCGCCCGGCGTGATGTTGATATCCACCTCTGTCTCACTACCCATCGCCATCAGCATCGCCGTGCCGGGCTGGCTGCCGTCGCGGCCAGGCCCCAGGGTAACGGTGATGCTGCTGCCTGCAGCGCCACCGGATGGGGCAGGAGCAGGCGTGGGCGCAGCCGCGGGCATCGGAGTAGGCGTGGGCGCATACGTAGGCATGGGAGTGGGTGAGGGTACAGGCGTCGGGTGGCTCTGCGCCGCCGTCACCACCACTGTGCCAGACATCCCAACACCGCCGGGCCCGCCGTGGAACAAGCAGTAGTAGGGGAACGTCCCGGGCTGGTTGAAGGTGAAGCCGAAGGTGTCTCCTTGCGTGAGTGGGGTGGTCCCCGAACTGAAGACGCCGGTGTCGCTGGTTACCGTGTGACCGTGGCTGCCAGCGACCTCCCAGGTGACCGTGGTGCCCACGGGAATGGTGATCGTCTGCGGCGCGAAGTGGTCGTCACCTACTTCGACCGTGTTTCCGCCCGCCGCCTGGGCGCTGGCTGGGCTCGCCGTGTCGTGGAGGCTCAAAGCGCTCGCCAGCAGGGCCGCCGCCACTGCCAGCATCCCTACGGGTAAGAACGTCCACCTCTTGCCAGTCGTCATGTATCGATCCCCCCTTCCTGAAAGATGGCCGCGAATGTGGCTCTTCCATGCTATTATATCATTAATACGTGAGAAACTCTTCTGAGGATTCATGTAGGTGAATCCCTCCTGCTGCGGCTCGTTGTCATCGCTTCCGACGTGAGGCGCGGGCACGGCACGGCGTGGCCTGTCAATATCGATGCCTTGGGCCAGTGGCATCGTCGGCTGACAGACGCTCGCCTCACGCGCTATCATGGCTTCACCCTGTTGCTCACATGGGGAGGGTGCTTTCGTGTCCTCTGACGTGGTCCTCTGCGAACGACGCGGCCCGGTGGTCGTCCTCCGCCTCAACCGGCCCGACAAGCACAACGCCATCAACCGCCGTCTCTCTTCGGCCCTCGTGGCCCACCTGGACGCCCTGGCCGACGACGATGGGGTGCGCGCGGTCGTTATCACGGGGGCGGGCGAGAAGGCCTTCTGCGCCGGCGCCGACATGACCGAGGCCCTGGGCGCCTCGCGGGGCGAGGGCCGCGGCGAAGGCACCGTCGATGTCATCATGCGGCTGGTGCGCTTTCCGAAGCCGGTGATCGCCGCCGTCAACGGCTTCGCCTACGGCGGCGGCGCCCTCCTGGCCATCACCTGCGACCTGCGGGTGGCAGCCCACACCGCCCGCTTTCGCTTCCCCGGCGCCACCTACGGCCTCGTGGTCGGGGGAAGCCAGTTGCCGCGCATCGTCGGCCTGTCGCGGGCCAAGGACCTCATCTTCACCGCCCGCGTGGTGGACGCCGCCGAGGCCCTGCGCATCGGGCTGGTGGACCGGCTGGTGGTCCAGGCCGACCTGGAGGAGGCGGCACTGGAGCTGGCCGGCCAGATCGCCGAGAACTCGCCGGAGGCGGTGCGCGCTTCGAAGGAGGTCATCGAGGCCGTGCTGCCCCTGGAGCCGGCGGCGCGCCGGGAGCTGGAGGCGAACCTGACGCTGCGGGCCTCCGAGGAGCACCGGCGCCGCTTTCGGGACGCCACGGAGCGCGTTGCCGGGAGCGGCTAGGCCACCCGTAGGGACAGAGCTTTAGCTCTGTCCTCGGCCAAGCTGGTCGTCACATACTATTTGACTTGCCACAGATTCTCACAGATGTGACACAGATTATGGACTAGCCGGACGTAATGCCTTATCAGTGTAAGTCTGTGTCAATCTGTGGCTCCATCCCTGGGCAAGGCTGGCTAGGGGGAACGAATCCATGGTGACCGAAGACGCCCGGCAGAGGCTGGTCTCCTACCTGGGGCACCAGGCATCGAAGGACGTGCCGGTGCTGGTCGAACTCATCGAGCAGCAGCGGGCGACGCTCCTGGCCCTGGTGGACGGGGTGAGCGAGGAGCAGGCGGCCTTCCGGCCCGCGCCCGACCAGTGGTCCGTCGCCGACGTGCTGCGCCACGTTATCGCCGCCGAGGAGGGTGTGGCGCGGATAGTCGAGTCGCTGGCCTGCGGCGTCGTCCCCGAGGGGCAGCGCGCGTTGGGGAGCCACATACCCGACGAGGCGCAGCCGCTGGCGGCCCTCATCGAGCGCCTGCGCGCCGCCCGCGCCGACCTGCTGGCACGGGTGCGGGGCTGGCCGGCCTCGCCCGACCTGGCGGCCACCTTCGAGCACCCCCTCTTCGGGCCCCTGAACTGCAAAGGCTGGGTGGCCTTCCAGCGCCTCCACGACGCCGACCACATCGTCCAGCTCGAGCAGATCAAGGCGGCGGAAGGGTACCCGGGCGGCTGACACGCATCGTAGGGGCCGAGCTTCAGCTCGGCCCTAGGGAGGGTTGGTTGGCTACCAGCGAGCAAATCGACAGGCTCATTGGCGAAGCACTTGAGATCATCCCGAGCTTCACCCCTCGCTGGGGCAGTTTCTGCAGTATGCCCCAGATGGGCTACAACGCTCGGAACCCAGGAGAATGGCAGCGTGAGGTGCTGGAAGTGGTCGATGAGCAGTATCTCACCGCGTTCAAGCCGGACACTAACGATATCCTGACACTTGTCGAGCTAGTGAACTACTGGACGCTGGTATCTCCTCTCATCGCTGGAGTCTTCCCGTGGCACGATGGGACGGACCGACTTATGCCGGCATCCACTCTCGCGACCATCTTGGGCTATGCGCTATTCGAGAAGCTTGTCCGCAGGTTCTGTCGAGGTCGTCCCGGTGCAATTGGCCTCAAGATGCTCCTCGAGCGATTCGACTCACATTCGATTTGTCCGGATCTCGCGCAAGACCTCAAATCCCTCAACTGCAGGATGACGTACCAAAGGTCGGGTAAGAGCTTCGACCTCTACAGGCGCCTTGACTTTGGCCGGAATCTGTTGCTGCATGGGCGAGTGTTGCGCACATCTGAAGGTGAGGGCTCCCTGCTGGTTCTCCTCATCGACCTGATCGTTCTTCACGTGATGAGGCAACAGATGAGCAACCACAAGCCCAACATGTAGGGGCGCAGCACCCGCCTGCCGGCGGGAAGGTGCTGCGCCCATACCAATACGAACGCGGCACGGTGCGCCCCTACGCCATCTCGCTGCCGCCGGTGACGTTGAGGGCCTCGCCGGTGATGTTCTCCGCCCGGCAGAGGAAGACCACCGCCTCGCCGATGTCCTCCGGCGTCTGGGGCCGGCCCAGGGGCACCCGCGTCGTGATCCACTCCTGCCACGCCTCCTCCGGCGTCTTGCCGGTGAGGAGGGCTATGGCGGGGGCCAGGACATCGCGGAACATGGCCGTGTCCACCTCGCCCGGGCAGACGGCGTTGACGGTAACGTTGGAGGCCCCCATCTCATAGGCCAGAGACTGGGTGAAGCCGATAACGCCGAACTTGGAGGCGCAGTAGTGGGCGTTGCCCGGGTAGCCTCGCTTGCCGGCCTGCGACGACAAATTGACGATGCGCCCCGAGCGGCGCTCCATCATGTGGGGCGCCACCGCCTTGCTGCACAGGAAGGTGCCCTTCAGGTTTACGCCCAGCACGCGGTCCCACTCCGACTCCTCCATGGTGGCCACGGCCGCCACGGAGGTGACGCCGGCGTTGTTGACCAGGATGTCGACACGCCCAAAGCGGTCGATGGCGGCCTTCACCATGCCCCGCACCTGCTCACAGTCGCGCACGTCCACGTTCACGGTCAGCGCCTCGACACCGTGGGCCCTCACCTGTCGGGCCGCCTCCTCCATCTCTCGGGCGGTGTCCTGGTTCTGCCCCAGGTCGGCGATGATCACGTGCACGCCCTCCCGGGCGAGGCACATGGCGATGCCGCGGCCTATGCCGCGTGCCGCCCCCGTGACGATGGCCACAGTACCCTTCAGTTCCACCAGCAGCCCTCCTTGTCCTTGCCTGCCCTTGGGCAGGTCTCTCACCGCCTTGCCTGGTGCTCACCTCTCGCCGCGCAGTCACGGACGCCGAAATCATAGGGCAGGGCCTGAGCGCGGGCAAGCACAGAGCGGCCCCCGCAGCCTGGATTCGGGGGCCGGACGATGTCGTCGGTGCTCGGCCTACAGGCGGCCGCGGTATGACCGCCGGTGGTGCGAGGCGGCCCCGGTGCGGTAAGCGGCGTTGGCCACCTCTCGCGCCACGGCCCGCTGCACCGACTTGTTGAAGACGCTGGGGATGATGTACTCCTCGTGCAGCTCGTTCCTGGAGACGCCGGCAGCAATGGCCTGGGCGGCGGCTATTTTCATCTCCTCGTTGACCTCGTGAGCGTGAACGTCCAGCAGGCCGCGGAAGAAGCCGGGGAAGCAGAGGACGTTGTTGATCTGGTTCGGGTAGTCTGAGCGTCCGGTAGCCATGACGCGGGCATAGGGAAGGGCCTCTTCGGGGTCGATCTCCGGGTCTGGGTTCGCCATGGCGAAGACGATGGGGTCACGGCCCATCTTCTTGATGTCGTCGCCGGTGATGACGTTGGGCCCCGAGAGGCCAAGGAAGAAGTCGGCGCCCTCCATGGCATCGTGGATGGTGCCGCGGAGGCCGCGGGTGTTGGTGACCTCGGCGAGCCACTCCTTGGCCGGGTTCATCCCTTCCTTGCGGCCCTTGTAGACGATGCCATGTCGATCGCACCCCACGATGTCGCTGACGCCGACAGAGAGGAGCATCTTGGTGCAGGCGATACCGCTGGCTCCTGCCCCGGAGACCACGACGCGCAGGTCCTCTATTTTCTTGCGGACGATCTTGAGGGCGTTGAGGAGACCGGCCAGGACCACCACCGCCGTGCCGTGCTGGTCATCATGGAAGACGGGAATGTCCAGCTCTTGCTTGAGCCGGTCCTCGATATCGAAGCAGCGGGGAGCGGAGATGTCCTCCAGGTTGATGCCGCCGAAGACGGGAGCGATGAGCTTCACACAGCGCACGATCTCGTCCGGCTCCTTGGTGGCCAGGCAGACCGGCCAGGCGTCGACGCCGCCGAACTCCTTGAACAGCATGGCCTTGCCCTCCATGACGGGGAGGGCTGCCTCCGGCCCAATGTCACCCAGGCCCAGCACCGCCGTTCCGTCGGTCACCACCGCCACCGTGTTGCGTTTGATGGTCAGCGCCCACACAGCGTTGGGGTCATCGTGTATGGTCATCGCGACTCGGGCCACGCCCGGGGTGTAGGCCATCGAGAGGTCGCCGCGGGTCTTTATGGGTGCTCGCGGGGTGACCTCGATCTTGCCGCCCAGGTGCATGAGGAAGACCGGGTCGGAGACGCTGCGGATAGTCACTCCCTCCACAGCCTTCAGCCGCTCTACGATATCGTGGCCGTGGAACTCGTCGCGGGCGGCCACGGTGATATCGCGGCTTATGCGGTCGCGGCTCGCCTGCACGATGTCTATGGCGTCGATGTTGCCCCCGGCCTCGCCGATGGCGGAGGCGATCTTGCCCAGCATGCCCGGTTGGTTGGGGTACTGGGCGCGAATGGTGAAGCTGTAGCCTCCGGCCGTGACTCCCGTTTCGGCGACGCCCGTCCTGCGCACCATGATGACTCCTTTCCCACCGCTGGCCCAGGGGAACTCTAGCCCGGATACTCCAATTATAGGCCGCGCCCTGGCTGGTCGCCACATACGCGAGCGCCGGTCCGGGCGGCTGCCCCGGCAAGTCGGGGCGAGTCCCGTTTCTCGCTACGATTGGTTCTTAGACCGCCGGAATGTATACTGGCGCCGTTGGCACCCGGAAAACCCCCTTCTGCTTTCCATGAGCGCTGAGGACCGCCCGTCTCGTCGCAGACAGCTCTTCAACGGCCGGGACCTGACCGGCTGGGAGATGGTCGGCGGCGGCAGCTTCGTGGTTGAGGACGGGGCGCTCAAGACCCAGGGCGGCATGGGCCTCCTCTGGTACACCGGGTCGAAGTTCGGCGATGCGACGCTGCGGGTGGTGTACCGGGTGAGCCGCGTCGAGGACAACTCGGGCGTCTTCATCCGCATCGCCGAGCCCCCGCCCGACGCCTGGTATGCCGTTCACCACGGGTACGAGGTCCAGATCCTGGCGACCGGCGACGAGTGGCACCGCACCGGCTGCATCTACTCTATCACCCGCGCCCTTGCCGATGCCCAGAAGCCTGCTGGGGAGTGGAACGTGATGGACGTCGCCATGCGAGGCGCGCGCGTGGACGTCACCCTTAACGGCGTCCTCGTCACCACCTTCGACCCGGCGCAGCCGGTGCCGCCGCGCCGCTTCGACTACGAGCCCGAGCGAGGGCCGCGGCCGGAGCACGGCTACGTCGGCCTGCAAAACCATGATGCAGATTCCCTCGTGTACTTTCGAGAAGTGAGTGTGGAGGCGCTATCGTGACGCAGTCGAAGAGTGAGCCGGGCGGCCTGAAGATCTCTCTGGCAGCGTGGTCCCTGCACCGGAGGTACTTCGCCCGAGAAACCGACATGCTCGGCATGGTGGACATCTGTGGCGACCTGGGCATCACCGGGTTCGAGCTGGTGAATACCTTCTTCCAGTCACCCCAGCACCTCTACCTTCGCTACCTGAAGCAGCGAGCGGAGGAGCGGGGCGTCGAGTTCCTGCTCATCATGTGCGACGGTGAGGGCGATCTGGCAGATGCTGAGCGGGAGAAGCGACTCCTGGCGGCGCGCAACCACCGGAAGTGGGTGGACATCGCTGAGGTGCTGGGCTGCCACGCCATCCGCTGCAACGTCCGTGGCGACGAGAGCGACCCCGGCGCCATGCGCGAACGCGCCGCCGAAGGCTTCCGTGCCCTCCTGGACTACGCTGAGGGCACGGACCTTCGCATCCTTATTGAGAACCACGGCGGCCTGTCGTCAAACCCGGACTGGCTGGTCTCCCTTATCGAACTGGTGGGTGACCCCCGCCTGGGGACGCTGCCCGACTTCGGCAACTTTCCGGAGGGCATCGACCGCTATCGTGCCGTCGAGAAGATGATGCCCCATGCTGGGGCGGTGAGCGCCAAGTGTTATGACTTCGACGCCGATGGCAATGAGACGACCATCGACTTCGCCCGAATGATGGACATTGTCAAGGCTAGCGGCTAC
>Ga0315277_10008478_pt1 | contig 13214 bp, 15 predicted proteins | sample YL17G05_15_MG_FD_203695 | JGI IMG/M metagenome (GOLD analysis project Ga0315277, IMG submission 203695) | Sediment microbial communities from Yellowstone Lake, YNP, Wyoming, USA - YL17G05_15 | ecosystem: Environmental > Aquatic > Freshwater > Lake > Sediment | place: USA: Wyoming | collected...
CTTCCAGGCTGTCGGCGGTGATGATGCCGAAGATAAGGGGAACGCCCGTGTCCAGGCCGGCCCGGGCGATGCCGCTGCTGACCTGGCCTGCTACGTACTCGAAGTGAGGGGTCTCGCCGCGGATGACCGCCCCCAAACAGACCACCGCCTGATAGCGGCCACTCTCGGCGAGCTTGCGGGCGGCCAAGGGGATCTCGAAGGAGCCGGGCACCCAGGCCACATCCACCCTCTCCGCCTCCACGCCATGACGCCTCAGGCCGTCCTGGGCGCCAGCCAGGAGCTGGCGGGTTATCAGATCGTTGAAGCGCGAGACGACGATAACTATACTCAAGCCATCGCCTCGGAGATGTCCTTCGAAGGTCGTGCCAGCCAAGGAATACCTCCTGTCAGGACACGATGTCCAGTAAGTGGCCCAACTTATCGCGCTTGGTCTCCAGGTAGCGCATGTTGTGGGGGTTCGGCTGAGCGATGATGGGAATTCGCTCTACCACCTCCAGGCCGTAGCCCTCCAGGCCCGCCCGCTTCGAGGGGTTATTGGTGAGCAGGCGGATCTGCTTGAGCCCCAGGTCTACCAGGATCTGCATGCCGATGCCGTAGTCGCGACGGTCGGCGGGGAAGCCGAGGGCCTCGTTGGCCTCCACCGTGTCCAGGCCGTGCTTATCCTGGAGAGCGTAGGCACGGATCTTGTTGCAGAAGCCGATGCCCCGCCCTTCCTGGCGCATGTAGACGAAGACTCCCCTTCCCTCCCCGGCGATGCGTTCCAGGGCCAGCTCCACCTGCTCGCCGCAGTCGCAGCGCAGGCTGTGGAAAACGTCGCCGGTGACGCATTGGCTGTGCATGCGCACCAGCACCGGCTCCGACGTGGAAACGTCGCCCATCACCAGGGCGGCATGCTCGTCGGGGTCTATGATGCTGCGGTAGGCGATCAGGCGAGCCTCACCCCAGCGGGTGGGTATCATGGTCTCGGCCACTCGGCGCACCAGCCTCTCCCGTCCGATGCGGTAGGCGATAAGCTGGTTGACGCTGAGGATCTTCAGACGGTGGCGGGCAGCGAACCGCTTGAGGTCGGGCAGGCGAGCCATGGTGCCGTCGGCCTTCATGATCTCGCACAGAACCGCTGCCGGATAGAGGCCAGCCTGACGGGCCAGGTCGACGGCGGCCTCGGTTTGGCCTGCTCGCACCAGCACGCCCCCTTCGTGGGCGCGCAGGGGGAACATGTGGCCTGGCATCACCAGGTCTTCGGGTCTGGTGGCCGGGTCGATGAGAACGCGCACCGTCTGGGCCCGATCGTGGGCTGAGATGCCAGTGCTGACGCCGTCACGGGCCTCCACGGAAATGGTGAAGGCGGTGCCAAAGGCTGACTTGTTGTCCCCCACCATCATGGGGACACGCAACTCGTCCAGTCGTTGGCCCGTCATGGGGACGCAGACGAGGCCGCGGCCGTATCTGGTCATGAAGTTGACGGCCTCGGGCGTCACGAACTGGGCGGGGAGGGTAAGATCACCTTCGTTCTCCCTGTCCGCGTCATCGACAATGATGACGAAGCGCCCCTGCCGATACTCCTGGATTGCCTCCTCAACGGTTGCCATTACCACGGCCCTGTCCCTCGCCCCTCCCGTCGGGCCCTGCTCACTATCTATTTCGCTAGTCAGACTTCGCCTCCTTGAGCAATTGCTCCACGTAGCGAGCTATTATATCCGACTCTAAGTTTACCGTATCTCCAGGCTTCTTGCGAGTCAGGTTAGTGACCTCTTGGGTGTAGAGCACCAGTGACACAGCGAACGAACCCTCATCGCGGTCTATCACCGTAAGGCTAGCGCCGTCCACGGCGATGGGCCCCTTGATAATGACGTAGCGCATGATCTCGGGCGGGGCGGCGTAGCGGCCTATGATCGCGTCCTCCTCGGGCGTGAGGGAGAGGAGGGTGCCGGTGGCCTCCACCACCCCTCGCACCAGATGACCGCCCAGGCGGTCGCTGAGGGTGAGGGCCCGCTCCAGGTTCACCAGGTCGCCCGGCTTCAACTGGCCCAGGTTGCTGCGGCGATAGGTCTCCGGCATGACGTTGGAGGTGAAGCTATCCTCATCCATGTGGGCCACCGTCAGGTCCACCCCGTTGATGGCAATGCTGTCGCCCAGGCGCGTCCCCCGCAGAGCCTTCTTACAGCCGATGACCAATCGCCCCCGCTCCGCCTCCTTTATGGTGCCTGCCTCCTCAACGATGCCTGTGAACACTTACTCACCCCTCTTCGTCGGATACCCGATGATAAGAATATCGTCTCCCAGCCGCTCCACCGCCACCTCTCGCAGGCGCCAAGCGTCGGCCAGGCGATGGGCTCCCTGGCCAGCGACCGCCGCCGGCGCCTCGGCAGCACCGATGATCAGGGGGGCGATGATGGCCTGCACCTTGTCCACCAGCCCCCGGTCGAAGAGGGAGCCCAGAAGGATGCCTCCTCCCTCCGCCAGCAGGGAGAGGACTCCCCGTTCGGCCAGCGCCCTCAGCAGCGCCGTCAGGTCGAGAGAATCGCCATCCGTGGGGAGCACCAGCACCTCCGCTCCGGCCGCCTCGATGGCCTGTCGCCAGGAAGGATCGGAGTGGTCGCTGGTAGCGATGAGCGCCCGCCCCGGCCCCTGAAGCACGCGCGCGCTCGCTGGCGTGCGGCCGTGACTGTCGGCCACCACCCGCAGGGGCTGACGTTCGCTCTCCTGACCGTCGAGGCGAGCAGTGAGCTGGGGGTCATCCACCAGGATGGTGTTCACCCCCACCATAATAGCATCCAGCGTCGCTCGCTGCTCGTGGGCCCACTGGCGGCTCTGGGGCCCGCTGATCCAGCGGGAATCGCCGCTGGCGGCAGCGATGCGACCGTCCAGGCTGGCGGCGAACTTGGTGATGACGAAGGGGAGGCCGGTGGTACGATGCTTGATGTAGGCCTCGTTCAGGCGGCGCGTCTCCTGCTCGCATTCGCCCACTCGCACAGCGATGCCCGCCGCCTCCAGCTCCTTGCGCCCGCGGCCGTTCACGTTGGGGTCGGGGTCAAGGATCGCCATGTGCACCTCGGCCACCCCAGCGGCGATGATCGCCTTGGTGCAGGGTGGCGTCTGTCCCTGATGGCAGCAGGGCTCCAGGCTGGCGTACAGGGTGGAGCCGCGAGCGGCCTCGCCCGCCTGCTCCAGGGCCACCACCTCGGCGTGAGGCCCTCCCGGCGGCTGAGTAAAGCCCTCGCCGACCACTCGCCCGTCGCGCACCAGGACGGCACCTACCGCCGGATTGGGGCTGACTCGCCCCAGGGCCTGGCCGGCCAGGGCCAGGGCCCGCTGCATGTAGTCCATGTCGGTCAGTCCGTTCTTATTGGGAAGTCCTGGTAGGCCCGGCTGGCGGTGGGCTCCGTTTGCCCCTGATACTTGCTGCCCAGCTCGGGCGAGCCGTACAGCCTTTCGGCGGGGGTGCTGAGGCGCAGGAAGGATATCTGACAGATGCGCATGTCGGGGCGGACGGCAATGGGCATCTTGGCCACGTTCGATAGCTCCAGGGTTAGCCTGCCCGTCCAGCCCGGGTCGACGAAGCCGGCGGTGGCGTGGATGAGCAGGCCCAGTCGACCCAGCGAGCTCTTGCCGTCCACCCGCGCCACGATGTCATCGGGGAGGGTTATCGTCTCCAGGGTTGCCGCCAGGACGAACTCTCCCGGCTGAATGATGAAGGGCTCATCCTTCGCCACCTCCACCAGCTCGGTGAACCCCTCCATGGGTTGGGCGACGTCCAGATAGGGGCGAGGCAGGATGCCGACTCGAAACACGCGAAAGAGAGGCGCCAGGTGCAGGTCGATGCTGGAGGGCTGGATGCAACCGTCCCCCAGGGGGTCGATCACCAGCCGCCCCCGGCTTATCTCCTCACGGATGGTACGATCGCTGAGAACCAACGCTAGCCCGCCACCTCTGCCTTTGGTGGCGTCATTCTAGCACCGGCTCGACCCCAGCGGCAACGGGGGCTGGGAGCCCAACCGCTGCTCCCAGCCCCGCTGCTCGATTAGCTCATGGCGAAGGTCAAGGCAACGTTGGAGACGATCTGCACCTCCGCCAGCAGCGCCGGATCGTAGGACATGCCCTCGTATCCGTAGGGAGAGGTATTGAAGGCCGGATCGCAGGGCGATGGCCCAAATGGGCTGTAGGCGTACTCTGAGGCGGCCAGAAGGTCTCCCAGGGACACGCCCAGAGCTTCGGCCAGCCCCTCGCCGCTGTCACGGCCGTCTTCCACCGCCGCGCGGCGGGCCTCTCTCAGAAGGACGCTGCAGTCGTCCACCATGTAGAGGACGCTGGTGTTCTGGAGCGAGAGAGTTCCGCTCTCGTTGACGGCCTGCGTTCCAGCGTCCACCAGGGGCCCCACCCTATCGGCGGGGTTGTCCAGGGTCACCGTCACGCGAGCGCCGCCGGAGCCGTAGGGGCTGTAGTAGCCACCTGTTGGGTAGATGACGACCTCGATGTCGGCGTCCGACACGCCCTGGGCCTTGATGGCGTCGATGAGGGGCGCCAGATCCGCATCGGTCAGCTCGGGCAACGCCGTCGAGGTCGGCGGTATGACCAGCGGTTCCGCCTCGCCGGGCGACGCCCCTGAGTCCGACGGCTTCACCTCCGGAACGGCGGGCTCAGTGTAGTACGGGTAGGGGCCACCGAAGGAGGCCAGCGAGACCGAGAACTGCACCTTGGCAGCATCGGCGGGGGCGGTAGCGCTGCCGTACCCTTGGACGGTGAGGCCCGCCTGACCCTGGAGCTGGGGTGCGAGCGAGAGGCCTCCGCCTCCCCCGCCGCGGACCATGCTGCCGGCGGGGTAGGCTGCCGCAGTGTAGGACGAGCGGGTGGCCTCTTCTTTGCTGGAGATGGCCGCCGCATAGGGGACAGCAGCAGCCGCCGCTGGTTGTGCGCTGAGGCTCGTTCCCCCCGTCTGGCCGGTGGCGGCCGCCAGGCCCTTTTCGACAGTCACCTTGGCCTCTGCGCCGCCGCAGGCCACAGCCAGGACGACCAATGCCGCCGCCAGCAAGGCGAAGGGCATTAGCGTGAGCTTTGTCTTCATGAGTCCCTCCTTTTGGAATACTTAGTCGATGCCGTATGTAATGTTGACGTAGATCACTACCTCCAGCTCGCCAAGGCTGATCTCGGTAACCGGCGCTGCCATCGCCGAGTCGGCCATAACGTCATAAGGCTGCGAGTAGGGCGTGGAGGTTGATTCGGTGATGTAGGTGGGATCGCCCAGGGTCACCCCGGCCAGAGTGGTCAGCTCCTCGGCCTTGGCCTGGGCGTTGGCCACCGCCTTCTGGCGGGCCTCACTGCTCAGGGCAGTGGTGTCGTCGATGATGAAGGAAATGCTTTGCACCTGGAGCAGGTCGCCGCCCGCCTGCACGGCATCGTCGATGACCTCGCCAGCCCGGTCGATGTCCCGCACCTTCACCTGGAGCATGTGGCTAACCCGATAGCCTGTCAGCACCTGCTCATCGTTGCGGTAGTCGTACTCCGGCTGGATGGCGAAGCTGGTGGTCTGGATGTCCTTCTCCTGGACGCCATTGGCCTCCAGGGAGTCCAGCAGGGCGGTCATAGCTTGCTGAGCCTGGCTATTGGCAGCGCCCACGGTGGACGCCTTGGCCGAGACGCCCAGGCCCAGCACGGCCACATCGGGCGCGGCTGAAGCCCGTCCCTCGCCGCTGACGATCAGGCCCTGCGGCTCCGAGCTGTTGGCCGAGCTAGCGGACGCCAGGGAATGCGTCGCCGCCGACGGCTCCGACGAGGTCGAAGGCGCCGACTGCTCCGGCGAGGCCGATGAGTCGGAACCACAGGCAACGAGCAGAACAAGGGCCAAGAGCGCGCCTGCTATCAGCAGGACTCCTATCCCTTTCTTCATGATGATCGCCTCCCTTGTGCTACGGTCGGTTCCCGATGCTTCTCTGAAGGCGGGCAAGAGCCCATACGGCCGCAAGAACGCCTACGCTGGCGCCCAGGCCGATCTCCAGCCAGCGCACGGCCTCCTCCCGCGAGATGCCGCCGCCCTCGTCCTCCTCGGCGGCAGTTTGGTCATAGGACGCGTAGGCCTCTGTTTGCTCCTCGCCCCCTGCCCCCTCTGTTGCCGCCTTCTCCGCGTCTTCCTCTTCTGAGACGCCCGCGCCGACCGTCGTCTGCTCTCCGTGCGTGTCTGTGGTAACAGGAGCGAGAGCTGCTGGCGTCTCGATCGGTGCCGCTGCCACCGCTGGTGGGGTTTCGTTGGCTGCTGGCGTCTCGTTGGCTGCGGGCGTCTCGACAGGGGCCGCTGCTATCGGTGGCGGCGTCTGCTCGGCTGCGGGCGTCTCGGCCGGCGGCGCTGCTAGCGCTGGTGGTGTTTCGTCGGCTGCTGCCATCCCCTCCGCCGCTGGTGTCTCGACAGGCGGCGCTTCTATCGCCGCTGCTGGCGTCTCTGGGGGCGACACTTCCCCGCTCGGCCCATACTGGCCGGGCAGAGGCTCCTCCGGCTGGATGCTCATGGTGTCGGGAGCGGCGGGCGCTGCTTCCATCGCTGCCGGCGTCTCCTGGGCTGCAGACAAGATTCCCCCGCGCATCTCCTCTTTATTCCCGCCACCGGGAAGGCCAGCGAAGTCGCCGATCAGCACCAAGGTCAGGGCGAAGGCGGCGGTTGCCGTGGCCAGACGCAGGCCGAACTCCAGCCGCCTGGCCGTTGGCCGCGGGCGTACCTCCGCGATGGGAGCGGCCGACAGAGCGAACGAGCGGGGCACCTCGGCCATGGGCAGGCTGCCCAGCGCCTCGACGGTGCTCCGAAGCTCTGTCAGCTCCTGGTGGCAGGCCTGGCAGGAATCGAGATGGGCATCCAGGCGGCGGCGCGCTCGCTGGGGGAGCACGCCATCCAGGTAGGCGGAGAGGTCGCGACGAAAGCGGCGATGGCGAAATTGCAGAAAGACTTTCAGCATCACTGGTCCTCACTGCTTAAGACGAAACTGGCGAGGCAGAAGTTCCCGTCGCGCCATCAAATATTCGCGCATCCTGGCCCGGCCACGGGCAATGCGCGACTTCACGGTGCCCAGGGAGCAACCCAGAGCCTCTGTCAGTTCCTCGTAGCTCAGGCCGTGGATATCGCGGAGAATGATCGCCAGGCGTTGCTCCGCTGGCAGGGTGGCCAGCCCTTGTTGCAGGTGCCGGCCCAGCTCCCGCCGCAGGGTCTCTTCCTCGGGGTTGGGTAGGGGAGAGGGGACATCCGTCGGTGAGCCTGCTTCCAGCGCCGCCTCCAGTGAGGCTGCCGGCCGGCTGCGGCGGTGGCGCAGGGCATCGCAGCAAATGTTGGCAGCGATGCGCAGAAGCCAGGCCCGGAAGTTGCCGCCTCGAAAGCTGCTAATGCGACGGTAGGCAGTGATAAACGTCTCCTGAGCCGCATCTTCGGCCGCCGCCGGGCCCAGCATCCGCAGACAGAGGTTGTAGACCTGGCGCTGGTGGATCTGCACCAACGTGTTGAAGGCGTCCAGATCCCCCCTCTGGCTGCTCCGGACGAGCTGTGCTTCGTCGGCGATAACCATCGACTTCCCCTGCAGGGGCCTCGCTCCTCTGGGCAGGCCCAGGGGTATTCTAGCAGAAAGGCGAAAAGGGACAGCGGCACCTTTGAAGGAGTGCCAGCGTTATCTGTTTTTGGTATACTAAGATTCTAGGGAGGGTGATCGTCCGAGCCCTTCTTGGTGTTGCTATGCAGTGGGAACCTCGATGGATAGAGCCAGGACCGGAGCCAGAGCCGACATTTGAAGCACCGCCCGCGCCCGCGGTAGAGGTGCTTCTTCCGCGGCCACGGCGGCGCTACCTCACCGTCTTTCGGGAGGTCGTCGAGACCCTCCTCCTGGCTGTGCTCATCTTCCTGGCCGTTCGCTCGACTGTCCAGAACTTCAAGGTGGAGGGGAGCAGCATGCTCCCCAGCCTGGAGAACGGCCAGTACATCATTGTCAACAAGCTGGCCTACGCCCAGTTCGACCTGGGCATCTTCGACTTCCTCCCCTTCGTCGACGCCGGCGACGACTCCACCCACCATCTGTTCGGCAGCCCCGAGCGGGGTGATGTGGTGGTCTTCGAGGCGCCCAGATACGAAGGTCGCGACTTCATCAAGCGGATCGTCGGCGTGCCCGGGGATAAGGTGGAGATCCGCGATAGCGTAGTCTACATCAACGACGAACCCTTGGAGGAGACATACACGCAGGGTTCCACCAACTGCCCCTGCGGCCCCTGGTATATCGAAGAGGGCCAGTACTTCGTCCTGGGCGACCACCGCAGCAACAGCAGCGATTCGCGGCAGTTCGGCGCCATCCCAGAAGGAAGCATCATCGGCAAGACCTGGTTCTCCTATTGGCCCCTCTCGGACGTGGGCCTGGCCCCTAACCACTCCGCCTCCTTCGCCAGCGATGAGTCGGGGAACTGATGGCGAATGAGATCGAGAGCCTGCTTCGGCAGGTGGGCGCCGTCCTCGATGGCCACTTCCTCCTGGCCTCCGGCCGCCATTCCCCCTTGTATGTAGAGAAGTTTCGCCTTCTGGAACAGCCGCCCCACACTGAAAGGCTCTGTCGCCTGATAGCCGATCACTTTCGCCCCCAAGGGGTGCAACTGGTGGCGGCACCCACCACCGGCGGAATCATCCTCAGCTATGAGGTAGCCCGCCAGTTGGGCGTCAGGGGCATCTTCGCCGAGAAGGTGCAGGAGGGGCGGCGCTTCGGCCGTGGCTTTCGGGTGAGTCCAGGCGAGCGGGCCCTGGTAGTGGATGATGTTCTTACCACCGGCAGCAGCATCCGCGAGGTTCTGGAGGCGGTGCGAGCCGAGGGTGGCCAGCCCATCGGGGTGGCTGTCTTGGTGGATCGCACTGCCGGCCGCGTAGACTTCGGCCTGCCCTTTTTCGCCTGCCTAACCCTCGAGCTGCCCAGCTACGACCCAGCCGAGTGCCCTCTTTGCGCCCAGCGGGTCACCCTCACGGTGACCTAAGGGGCGATCTCTAGGCCCCGGGGGCGTCGGCCTCGTTCATCACCCCTCTCAGCCGACTCTTGTGCTGTCCATCACACAGCTACTGTGCCTCTTTTAACCTTCCAGTCGTAACAAGCAGGGCCAACCTGTCGTCATTTCTATTAGCCAGTGCATTCTCTCAATCGTGACCTCGGTCTCTGCCTGGATGGAGGTATGCTACAAGGGGGGCTGCGATTTCGTTGGCTGCTCACATAGGAAGGGAAGAAATAGCAAGCCTCCGCAGAGTCTCCAGACAAAGTGAGCGCGCCAGCAGGGGGGCGATCCTGGATGTGATCGAGCCCCGCGCCCACGGCCGCCTTCTGGACTGCGGCTGCGGCGATGGTGAGTTCACCGCTCAGGTTGCCTGCCGAGCCCGCGTGTCGGAGGCCTACGGCATCGAGTGCGTCAAGGGCCGCATCAAAGAGGCCGCTGATCGGGGGATCATCGTCACTGAGGGCGACCTCAACGATCCGCTGCCCTACCAGAGCTGTTTCTTCAACATCGTTCACGCCGACCAGATCATCGAGCGCTTGCCCAACATCGCTCTCTTCCTCAAGGAGATCAAACGGGTGCTGCAGCCAGATGGCTACGCTGTTCTCTCCATCAACAACCTGGCTAGCTGGCACAACCGCTTCTGCCTGGCGCTGGGGGCGGAGGCCACGCCCTCGCACGTACCCAACGACGCCCTGGCAGACAACGCCGCCGACCCGCAGCAGGCAATCTGCCATCCCTCTGAGAGCGATAGCCGGATGCTCGCCTTTAGCTTTCAGGGCTTGACAGAACTATGCCACTACCAGGGCCTTTGGGTAGAGCGCCTGACATTCGCTGGCTACTATCCCCTCCTGCCTCACCTCATGGACGATCTGGATGCCGTCCACTCTGCCTTCTTGATCGCCAAGCTTCGCCCCAGGCTGTAACAGAAATAGAGGCCAGTGCCTCGGCTGGCCCGTCTCCAAGATGTGGCGACGCATCCCTTCGCTTTCCTCAGGGCAGGCCCCTGCGCATTGCTCAGAGCAAGCCCCTTCGCTCTTCTCAGAATGGCTAGGCCATGATGTCGCCCTGAGCGCAGCGAAGGGTCTCACCCCGGAGGGCATACCACGCCCGCGTGTTGCTGCAACTCGGTGATAGAAGAGGCAGGGCCATCACCGGGCAAAAAGGCGTCTGCCGGCGGGGTATCCCACCGGCAGACACTCTTCCCGGCCAAGGGAAGGGGACCCGACGTTATGGCTTGGAACGGTTCTGTCTGAAGTAGAAGACGGGTGATGCCCAAGAACGTTACAGAGTTTTCGAGGGATTGTTTGACTAATACGCTCACATCTCTCGGTCAGCCGAAGCCCCGAGACTCTATGCGGACGAATGGGGAGAGAAGGGAACCGTGGCTGGCCTGACGAAACGGTAGCCCAGCCCTCGTTCGGTGAAGATGTAGCGGGGGTTGTGAGCGTGGTCGCCCACCTTTTGGCGCAAGCGAGCGATGTGCACCTTGAGCATAAGGGTGTCCTCTGCGCTCTGCCGCGCCGTATCGGCTCGCGTCCTTGTCTCGTCTGTGGTCACCGTCGCTCCTCAGCAGATGCGCGGCAGCATCTCCCCCACCAGCATGTGGACGATGCGCGTGCCGCCAATAGTTGTCTTCATCAGAACCTTTCCCTCAGGCTCGGCGACCACCTCCCCGATGATCGCTGCCTCTTCACCATACCTTGTCTCTCGCATGACGGTCAGGACCTTCTCCGCATCCTCAGGCCCGACGATGGCCACCAGCTTGCCCTCGTTGGCCACGTACAGGGGGTCGAAGCCCAGCATCTCGCAGGCAGCCCATACGCCATCCTTGATCGGTATCTTTGGCTCATCGATCCGGATGCCAACCCGCGACTGCTGGGCTATCTCGTTGAGAGAGGTTGCCAGGCCGCCACGGGTGGGGTCGCGCAGGACGTGGACGTTGGCGCTGGCCGCCAGCATGGCCGCCACCAGGCCGTTCAGGGGGGCGACGTCGCTGGCCACCGGCGCCTCGAACTCTAGCCCCTCCCGCTGGGAGAGCACGGCGATGCCGTGGTCGCCGATGCTCCCCGAGAGGATTATCGCGTCGCCCACGCGGGCCCTGCCGCCGCCGATCTCCACCCCTGCCGGCACCAGGCCCAGGCCGGCCGTGTTGACGAACAGCCCGTCGGCGGCGCCCTTCTCCACCACCTTCGTATCGCCGGTCACGATCTGCACGCCCGCCTCAGCCGCCGCTTGGCGCATCGACTTCACCACCGCCCTCATGGTGGCCAGGGACAGCCCCTCCTCGATGACGAAGCTGGCCGAAAGGTACAGGGGCTTCGCCCCCACCATGGCCAGGTCGTTGACCGTGCCGCAAACCGCCAGGCGGCCGATGTCGCCCCCCTTGAAGAAGAGAGGCTTCACCACATAGGAATCGGTGGTGAAGGCCAGGCGGGGGCCAGTGCCGTCCCTGCTCAGGGCGAACACCGCCGAGTCGTTGAGCTGGTCGAGGATGGGGTTGGCCCAGGGCGGCAGGAACTCCTTAGCCACCAGCTCGTGGCTGAGGCGGCCGCCGCTGCCATGAGCCAGGAGGATCTTGCTGGTTTCTGGCGTGGTTCTCTTTGCCATAGCCTTCCTTAGTGCGACCCGTATTGATACCAGCCGGCGCAGGTGCCCTCGCTGGAGACCATGCACGGGCCAACTGGCCTCTCGGGGGTGCAGGCCTTGGCGAACAGGGGGCACTCCGGCGGCGTCTTGACCCCGCGCAGGATATCGCCGCACAGGCAGCCCTTGTGCTCCTTGGCGGGCGGCGGGCTGATGGCAAAGGCCTCCTCGGCATCGAAGCGCTTGTACTCCGGCCGCAGCTTCAACCCGCTACCAGGGATGCAGCCCAGCCCCCGCCAGTCGGCGTCGCTGGTCTCGAACACTCGCGATACTAGCTCCCGCGCCAGGGGGTTGCCCTCCGGCCGTACCCCGCGTCGGTACTGGATCTCCACCTCGGCCCGGCCGTCGGCGATCTGGCGCAGCAGCATCTCGATGCCCTGAAGGACGTCCAGCGGCTCGAAGCCGGTGATCACGCAGGGAACGCCGTACTGTTGGGGGATGAACTGGTAGGGCTGCGACCCGATGACCACGCTCACGTGGCCGGGGCAGATGAAGCCGTCGATGCGCACTTCGCCCGCCGTCAGCAGCGCCCGCATGGCGGGCGGGATCAGCTTGTGCACCGAGATGAGGTAGAAGTTCTTGAGCCCCAGCGCCTCGGCCTCCAGCAGCGCGGCGGCGATGGTCGGGGCGGTGGTCTCGAACCCCACAGCGAGGAATACGACAGGCCGTCGGGGATTGTCGCGGGCCATGCACACGGCGTCGCGAGGAGAGTAGACCACGCGCACGTCGCTGCCATCGGCCTTGACCTGCTGAAGGCTCTGGTAGCTCCCTGGCACCTTCATCATGTCGCCGAAGGTGGCCAGGGTTACCCCTGTCTGCTCGGCCAGGGCGATGGCCTTGTCAATATCGGCGTTGGTGGTGACACAGACGGGGCAGCCCGGCCCCGAGAGCATGCTCAGCGGCGGCGGCAGGAGCTGGCGGATGCCGTGGCGGAAGATGGCCACGGTGTGGGTGCCACACACCTCCATCAGGTTCAGTGAGCGGCTGACGGTGCGCTCGATCGCCGCCACCAGCCCGCGGGCGGCGGCAGCGTTGTGGAACTCCTGCACGTAGCGCACCACTATGTCTCTGCCCTCCCGGCCTCGGCCATCTCAGCCAGGAGGCGCAGGGTCTCCTCGGCCTCCGCCTCGTCCACCTTCTGGAGGGCATAGCCAGCATGGAGGAGGACGTAGTCGCCCAGGCGGACATCGGGCAGGAGCATGAAGCTCGCCTCCCGCACCACTCCTCCCAGCTCCACCAGGCCCAGGCTCTGCTCGCCGATCTGGATGACCCGCGCCGGTATGGCCAGGCACATGGCTAGCGCTCCTTCCCCCTCGACAGGCGGGCGTTGGCGATCACCGCCTGGCCCAGGGCGATGCCGCCGTCGTTGGTGGGCACCTGGTGGTGAGTCAGGGCCTCGAAGCCCTGGCTCTCCAGTCCGTCCAGGGTGCGGCCAAGAAGATAGGTGTTCTGGAACACGCCGCCGCTAAGGGCCACCCGGTTGATGCCGCTCCTCTCCCTGGCAGCGCGGCTCACGCCGACGATGATGTCGGCGATGGTGTTGTGGAACTTGGCCGAGATCACCGCCACCTCCACGCCTCGCC
>Ga0315277_10008479_pt1 | contig 13214 bp, 13 predicted proteins | sample YL17G05_15_MG_FD_203695 | JGI IMG/M metagenome (GOLD analysis project Ga0315277, IMG submission 203695) | Sediment microbial communities from Yellowstone Lake, YNP, Wyoming, USA - YL17G05_15 | ecosystem: Environmental > Aquatic > Freshwater > Lake > Sediment | place: USA: Wyoming | collected...
CTTAAGTTCGGCAGTGAAACGGTTGCAGATCCGAGCCAAGATGGATTTGGAGTTGACAGAAAGGATGAAGGAGTTAAGGAAGGTGTTTTCTTAAATTGCAATATAGCAAGCCTGACCCAAAACGTCTGGTTTATTTGAAAGTAAGTATAATATTAGGGTTTACGTCCGTAAGCTAAGATCACATCCATGGTAATTTCCTTTACAGGCTTACGTTCGAAAGCGTGCCTGATCTTTTGGGCCACAGGTGGTATCTTGTCAATGGGAAATTTAGAATACCACCATGCTGAGGAGGTTGAAGCAAAAAAGTCGTATGCCTTACCCCCATCCTCAAAACTGTCCTTCCAAATCAACCGTCGGGTAATGACATCAATCAAACCAGCCTCGTAAAACATATGTGAAATCTCCTTTTCCTTTCGAGGCCAAAACTCTAAGCGGTAGCCTAAAACCGAACCTTTTGGCATAGCTCTAAAGGCCATCTCAGATGCTTCATAGTATTGCTCCGGGCCGTGTGTTGAAATAGAAAGGATGCCCTTAGGCTTCAGGACTCGAACCATTTCAGAGACTACATCTCTTTGATTCGGTACAAGTCCCAAAACCATCCCTGAAGTAACGGCGTCAAAACTGTTGCTATCAAAAGGAAGAAACTCAGCATCAAGCTGACGAAAATCTATACGGTCTGGGCCATAGCCCAATAGACCTGCTTTCTTCATGCATCGGCTAAGCATGTATTCCGATAGATCCCCACAAACCACCTTGACGGCACCCTTTTCTATGAGAAGAAACGATAAAATACCTGTCCCACAACCTACATCCAATACTACTTTCCCTTGAACCTCTGTTCCCTCAAGAAGTGTTCTAGAAATTTTTCTAAAATGTTCCAATCCAAGTTCATCATAATGGGTGACGTCGTCAGTAACAGCCCCATTGTAGCCCATTTTAATGCGTTGCTTCATGGCCGCCGAATCCCTTGCATTCCCAGTGACCCAGGCAATCGCATTGCTAAAGTTAGCCACAAACTTCATCATTGGAGAAAGCTTTCCGGTCCAAAAAACCAATGGCATAATTTTATCTCCTTCTACACATTTTGCTATTGGTATCGGAGACTTTACGAGGTTAGGCACTCTCTATTAAAACAACTATGTTGGCGTTACCCATTCAAGAATCTCTATCAAAAAAGGACCCATATTTCGAGGTTTAAGAAATACCCCTATCTTTGCGGAAAATTATTCCTAACCAAATATACCAAATAGGTGCTAAAATGATTGCTCCTAAGCCTGCTGAGACTGAAATCAGAAGTTCGCTTTTAAAAACCGTACCTAATTCGACTAGAAAGTAAAGAACGAAAATAGCGATCCCTATATAACCAAACAGTCTGGATAAAACTTTTTTACGAAGTAAAAGCCAACTGATGACCAAGACCCAGACTCCCACAAGGCCGAAACTTAACCACATATGGGGATCAATACTGACGAAAAAATCCGTGGTCCTAATTATAGATTGAGTGGATAGATCACCCCCAACAAAGCGCTCTGCCCTTATTGGTTCAATCGATAAGATACGGAAGTGATCCACAGCGGTAACGCCAAATCCGAGATAGCCGAGATAGCTCATCCAGCGGACCCAGCCTTCATTTAACGTATGAGCAAAATTGAGAACGCCCATCACGACAGCAATACCGAGAAGAGCGCTCAGGCCAGAAACCAAATGATGGATGGTAATCAAAGTCGGACTTTGAGATAGAGACAAAAGGAATTTGTCGGATTCATGGAGCAGAGTTCCGCCTTTTTGGGTCTCAGGCAAAAGGAGGTAGGTCAATCCAATTATCAAATAAGAAATTCCCAAGAGGATTGCACAGGTACCTCCAAGTTTTTGAATATTATTGTTTTCCATAGAATCTCCCCTCCTTTCTTTCTTAGATTTGGTTCCTTATATAATGGCCCTTAAGGTTCCATAAATTGTAATTAAGATTCCAACAAGGGACCCCAATGCACCAATGATATGTGTTACAAAGAGGACGGTATTTAAGCCATAAGGTTTGAGAGTGAGACCACGAATTCCTTTCCGGGCACCTATTGTAAATGCCACCACAAACCCATAACCTGAAATAACTAAGGCCCACGTTAATACCCAAACGGCCAATTCATCAAGAATAAGGTGAGGAATGATGAGTCCAATGATAAGCATCATTAGACCATCCATAATCAAAACTGAATGTGCGACACGCCAGGCATTAACGATCTCCCCTTTCCTTTTTACTATTGCATATCTTAGTGGGAAGCCCAGTAATAAAGCCGCCAGAATTACGAGTGACCCGTTGAAGAGCAAATATGCGGTTGGTAAGCTGGCCATATACTGCCTAATTTCCCTTCCGAGCGAGATCGGCAATAGCGCAATACATCCCTATGACGATGCGGGACATTGCCTCGAAGTTTAATTTCTCCATCGTATCTTCTTTGGTGGTGTGAGAAGAAGATCGAAATCCTCCGGTATCGGTTACCATGATTCCTGGATAACCAAATTTCCAGAACGATAGATGGTCCGACCAACCCGCGGCTTCAACCCACTTGGGAACGACGCCTGCTTGGATTGGGAGTGGACTACCTTTCTTGAAACCTCTCGTCGTTTGCACCATGTACTTGCGCGAACTGAAGTCGCCAATGAAGGCTAGAAAATTCCCACGATCTGGATAAAACATCGAGAAGGGAAAAGGGTATTTTTGGGAACCAGGTCTGTCGACGTAAATGCCTAGAGCGTCTAAAGATAACATCACTTTGATATCTTCCCGTCGTTCGCAAGATCTTTTTGCATATTGATAACTTCCCATCATCTCCGTTCCAAAGAAGGGATCTTCCTCGTTGACAAAATTCAAAAGGCGAAGAGTCCTGTCGGGAGTATGCTTTCTGAGGAGTTGGCTCAATTGAAAGAGAATTGCTACGCCTGAACCGTTGTTGTTTGCTCCTGGTGAATCTGGAAGGGTATCATATTGAGCGGATATAATAATTATTTCCGAAGGTAGAGTACGCCCTTTAATTTCGATTTCGAGATTGGAATATTCCTTCCCTTTAACTGAGTAGGTATACTTTTTGACAACATATCCTTGCGATTCCCATTTTTGTCTGATCCACTCTTCACACTGGCGAAGTTGTTTGTAGCTCTTATCATTCTCTGAGTTGCGAGGACCGAGTTCTTGAAGAAATTCGATATCCGATTCCATGCTTTTTTTAATTTCAATCAGCTCCATCTTCATCTTTTTTTCCAAGGGCTCCCCACGCCAATTCCCCTCGCATTCCATCATGTACCAATAGCAGGAAAAGAGAAAAGCGAAAAAGAGAATTGCCAGTAAGAGGAGTACCCTTTTCAATTTTCTACTTTGCACCCGGTAACCTCCAGAATAAATCTTTTAAAATGGAAGTTCTTAAACGAGATGGGAGAATGGTTCCCATTCCGACCGAAAATCTGGTCAAGAAATCGGAATATGCCCATTGCTTATCTTTTCGAATAGCCCGTACAATCTGCATGGCAATATCCTCAGGACCATGGATCAATATTCTTGGAACCTTTTGCATGTTCATGCCTGCACTGCTGATAAAGGAGGTCATGGCGAATCCTGGATGAAAACAGAGGATATTAATGGATGTACCGCTTAGTTCCGAGGCCAGAGATTCACTGAAGCTCGAGGCAAAACCTTTAGTAGCTCCATAAACAGCGAGGCCAGGATAAGGAAGCCTTGCCATTCCTGAACTGATGTTCACAATTTTTGCACTGGGACGCTTTTTCAAAATCGGTATGAGTTCATAGGTTAAATGGATGAGTGCAGATATATTTAGGGCCACTGTTTTCTCAATTCGCTTCCAGTCTGAGTCTTCAAATCGTCCAAAATAGCCAAGCCCTGCATTATTGACTAGAATATCGGGGGGCTCTTTCGAATTCAGAATCCAGTTAATCAGATTTTTCCGTGACTCAAGGTCTGAAAGATCACAAGCCATGGCTTCTACAGGCACGAAAAACTTTGACCGAAGCTCATTCAAAATGGATGAGAGTTCGTCCTCTTCTAAAGCGGTGAGTAGAAGTTTACTACCTGATTTGGCCAATTCGATGGCTAATGCACGCCCAATCCCTCTTGATGCACCAGTCACAATTGCCAGCTTCCCAGATAGTTCCATATTGTTCTTGTCCCATTCCCTTAAAGCAAATGAAAAGACCGAAACTGCCGGAGGTTCATCCTGCTTTGGTTTATCCTGATCTAAAGCAGGCTTCCCAGTTGTGGTGGGATCCACCCCCTTCCGCCCCCTCTTCACAAAGGGTTTGGCTTTGTCGAGATTAAATTCTTTGTTTTTAGGTTTCTTCTTGTTTAGAGGACCCTTAAGAAATCTCAGTCAGAGAGGAGATTTGTAACTGCCGATGGATCTGACTTTCAGGAGGAAAATTCTAATTTGCACTGTGGAAATTCTAAGGGTCTTTCTTCCTCTATGCCTCCTTTGGAAGGAGAAACTTGCATTTGAATTGTTGGCTTTATGATACAAAAAGCACCTATTTTGTCAATACCTAAAATGAGGTTGTGAAAATTATCTTTTAAGAATTATCAGTTGAAATCTTGTATGGATGGGTGAATTTTCAGAATGACTCTTTCAGGAAGTTATCCGCGGCCAGACCCCCCATATTAACCCCGAAATGGAGAGTTGGCTGATCCAAGAATTGCTTGGACATACCCCAAAGACTGATGATTCCTATCGATAATTCGTGCGGGTATATTGCCTATCTTCCATGGAGAACATCCATCCAGCGAATGGCTTCCGACTCCGTCACCCTCCCCAAATAGGCCTGGGTGGTTTTCAGATCCTGGTGCCGGAGGATCACCTTGGAGACAATCTCCAGCGGAACTCCATTACGACTGGCGTAGGTGGCGGAATATCTCCGGAGATCATGGGGAGTCAGAACAACGTTTAATCTTCCTCCCAGATTCTTGATCAATGCCCTGGCCGTGGAATAGCAAATAGGAAAGATGCGGGCTTCGGGGGTGAGATCCTCCTGTTGGATGTAGTCATGGAGTCGTTTGGCGATCTGTTCGGGCATAAAGGCCACTTCCGAGTCCTTCCCTGACTTGGGTTCTTGCAGGACCAGTTTCCGGTCCATCACATCCGATACCTTGATCTTCAATGCTTCTCCAATTCTCAATCCGCAACGGGCCTGAAGCTCTACAATCAACCTGTCCCGAAGTGTCTGGGTATTGTAGATCAATTCTTCCACAACCTCCCTGTCCAAGATTCTACGGGATACCTGCTTTGGGGTCTTAAAGGCTTTGGACAAAAGAGGAGCGTTACAAGGGTTCTTCATGTTCAAATTGCACTTGTCGATGAGGAAGTTGAAGAGAGCCTTGAGTTGGGCATACCGGAGACGCCGGGTAGATTTGGAACACTCTCCTGTCACCTTTTCCAAAAACTGGATGATCTCATCCGATCCAATGGAATCGAAGGACCGCTCTCCAAACTCGGCTTCAAATTGTTGGAGCAGGGGCAGGTAACTTCGGACGGTTCTTGGTTTCAGGTTGGATCGCTGGTGGTAACCAAATAGGGTGATCGCTTCTTTTAGTGTCATGGGAGAACCTCCTTTCGTGCCTTGGGGTATGCCCGGTCTAATTTTAGATGATTTCAAGCCCTAATGAACGAATGAAACCAACAAATTGAAGGATTCTCACACCGGGGAGTTTGACCCGTAGAAAGACCTCACGGCGGAGATCGTAGGGGAAACGCTTTGAAGGGAGATGGTTGTTTTTACGGATGGTTTCAAAAAAGGATAAAGGGAGGCACCATGGAGGTTGCCATCAGAGTGCCTCCAATTCGTCGGCGATAGCACCTACTAGTCTGGTATCTAACGAAAGTGTAGGAATCTACGATTACGAGTTGAAGTATGCATCACATACTGAACCTGAAAAGAAAAAGGGGCTGAGGAATACATCCCCAGCCTCTGTATCTTTGATTGCTGTGATTCTTATGGCGTGTTGATCGTGAACCTCCCGCTCGTTGCGGTTCCTACTGTTATCCCTTTGTCATTTTTATATACAAGTTTTACCCTGCAGTCTTTCTTGGTAACCCCTACCATGGGTGCCCACAAAGTGTAGCTTGTGTCACTTTCGGCAATCGTGTTGGTTATCAGCTTCCAGGTAAGCCCTCCATTGCTGGAGTAGGACAGCTTTCCGGTATGAGCATCAATGTAGGCCGATCTATTCCAAGCGATCCAACAGGGTTGCCCTGAAGTACAGGTATCGCTACTGATTGGATCGGTGATGGTAAGGACTTCAATCGTGAATGTCGCATCCGATTTGTCAACTCCGAGCCTATTCCCTTTGTCATCAAATCCTTTTACTCTCACAAGGCATTTCGTCTTGTTACCCAATGGTGTAGGTACCGCCCAGTCATAACTTGTACCTGTTATGAAGTTGGATGTTTTTGGGATTGGAATCCACGTTAGTCCATTGTCTAATGAATACCTCAGCTTGAATTTCACTGCCTCTGCTGGTGCAACCCATTTTATTGTGGAAGGCGAACCTGCTGGTATTATTTCGCCTCCATTCGGTGAGAGGAGAATAGTCGGTTCCGCGAGAAAGGCGTGCGTTCCACTTGCGTCTTCGAACCAACCTACGATCTGTCCAAGATCATTGATACCTTTAGCTTGAGTAAAGTTAGGTGCAATCGCGTTGGGGACATCTACAAGCATGAAAGTAGTCCCATCTCTCACGAAGCCATGTACCACACCATCGGTGTCACGGAAGGTACCCACGATCTGCCCGGTCGAATTGATCCCACTCACCTCAGTTCCAGTAGAACCAGGTACTTCAACCAGCGTGAGGCTGTCGCCATCTTTTAGAAAGGCATGAAATTCGCTTGCATCAGTGAAGTTTCCAACGATCTGCCCTAGATTATTGATACTCCTGGCTTCAGTGTATAAGGCGTTGGGTCCATCGATTGCTATAAAGGTATCTCCGTCTTTCAAGTAGCCACGAGTACGATATGGCTCAGCGAACGTGCCCACGGTTTGACTGGTATCGTTAATTCCCGAAGCATAAGACCAACTTTGACCAGGGACAGTAATGATCGTAACCTCGCTTCCGTCTATTAAGAAACCATCACTTCCCGTAGACCCCACAATCTGACCCAATCCGTTGATCCCCAAGGCTTCGGTGGTACCCCAGGGTGTTAGATCGATAGTTGTAAAGCTATTGCCATTCTTGAGAAAGCCATGAGTCCCAGTAAAATCAGAGAAAATGCCCACAATCTGGCCGGAGTTGTTAATTCCATGAGCCTCGGTTCGATAAGCTCCAGGGACATTAATCGTAGCAAAGGTATAATTAACTGCTGAGATTGAAGGGGCAACACCTAGCATTAGACACAGCGTCAGGACAAATATATATACCACCTCGTCACAGCACATAAATCCCTTCTATCTAAAAACCTAACGAGTCTGTAGGAAAAGTGGCCCCTTAAAAAACCGCTTATTGTGCTGGATCAAAAAAAGAAAGCTTATTAGGATCGTTGAATCAACAATACATCAAATACATCTTTTGTCAATACCAAAAATGGAGTTGTGAAAATCATCTCTGTGATGATTATTCTTTGAAATCTGGTATCCAATGCGGATTCTCACCTTGAGGACTTCAGGAAGCAACATGGCACCGCCGGCCCCACCAATGCCTAGAGATTAGGCAATGCATCCCTGTCATTTATACTCTAGCATACCACAAAAACAGAGGATTTCTGTCAATAATTCATGGGGCCGGAAATCTTATCTGCTATGCAAAGGACAGCGCGGGTGATGACCCTAAATAACTTCAGACCGCAATCAATAAAGCTACCAGAAAAATCCAAGGAATCTGAGACCAGGATGAAATAGCCTGTCTGCCCTCAGAGGCAAATCTGGAGGAGAAGAACTCCGCCTGCAAGTACTTGTTTCATAACCAGACTCAAGGTCGACGGCTGAACCAAAAGGTCAGGGCCCGGAGCAACAGAAGCCCTCGCCCCTCCTGAAATTCACCTACAAAGCGTGAATATTGGTCTACATCAAACGTTGATGATTACTTTTCGAAAGAGAGAATAACTCCGCGGTCAGCGGCCGCGGGTGAATACCGCGAGCCGGCGGTCCGCTGGACCACGAAGTTAGATCGTTGTGTTGGCATGACACGAAAAGCATTCCCGCCCTCGGCTAGGTTCAATAGGGGAAGAAAGATTAGTCAGCTCGACCTGTCACTAATATCCACATCGTAATTTTGTCTCCCTGGTTTACCACTAGGCCAGCTTGCTCACAGTCCCATGATCTCACACCGTCCGGGATGTTTATCTTCACAGTTTTCCTAGTAGTCCAGTTCTGACAGATTACTGTCCCCCAGCGAGGACTTATGCTGGTGACCGAGCCTCCAACGGCAACGGCAGATGGGGTGAAGTCAACTGAAAGCCGCGGAACAGTCTCGTCCATATTGAAGAACAATACAGTAAAATTTGAAGTATTGGCTGGTTCTTCCCGGACATTGAATCCCGCAAATGTTTCACCACTGGATATCAGGCTATCTATGAAGTCCGTTACATCGAACACCACATATTGTGAACTAGGAGAGCTCAGGACGGTACTATCGACAAGCCCATTACAGGAAAAATCTGTAAGCTGCACAGCTCCATCGCCCGTATAACCATGCAGCGCAATTTGGCGTGTTCCCTCAACCCAATTAACGAACATGGTCAGCGTGGCCGCGTTGATCGTTGAGCCAGCGGGTATCGCTGAGATATCGAATTCGAACGCAGTACGGAAACTTGTCCATCCATTGTTATTTACGGACCCAAAGTTCAAAGGAACAAAAGCATCGAAAACTCCATCTTGTGGTCCATTGTCTACTGCTGTATTGGCAGCCACAAAACTCAGGTCAACCACCGTAGCCAAAGCCTGGGTGTAGGTGAGGGTCACTGCTAATAGGAGTCCTGCCAGGACCAAGCGAAAATACTTGATTGAAGCTTGACTGTTCATCTTTTCCTCCTTTCTGCCTAAAGCGAAGGTTAGAGGTGCAGTAGTTTTTTGCCCCATCCCTCTTAGGTGCTTTGTTAGAATACCTTCTGTGATCTTCATGAAGCTCTATATGATTTAGTACCACCCTAAAAATAACAAAAATTGAATCACCTCCTTTCTACCAAAAACCTATTTTGGATTCCAAATAAAAAGGCCGAACTACCTTGGGTTCATCCTTCAGCAGCTCGGCCATCTTCCCCTTAAAAGACCCGCTGCTTTCTGTCCCCTTCTCACGGAGGGTTGGTCTTTATCAAGATTAAGTTTTTTGGAATTTATTTCTCCGGAAGGCCTTTAAATCAAAGTTGGGAAGAAATATCTTGATGAGGATTCAAATTGTATGAGAGAAATTTTAAAGGCCTTTCTCCATCCACCACCCCCTCTGTTCTTACTTCTGAGAAAGAGAACCAGCCCAAGAGCAACAAACCCTGCACTGATTCCTCCAAGGGCCATTCCAGAAGATGCCAGTAAAAACACGAGATTTATTCCCCCAAGCAGGATCAATATCATAGGAAGACGTTTCTTCTTATCTATTCTGGTAGTCACTTTCAAATCCTCCTTTCGCTCATCGTATGCATGGGAAACAAGAAAATGGGAAAAAACTTGTACAATCAGATTCTAAACAAAGCGCATCAACCCTAGATTATCGTGGTTGAAGGTTTTCGAAGAGCCGCCACTTCTGACCCTGTTTTTATCAAGCGTGAGTTATTTTACAACGCCATTAGAAATCCATCCTTCTTGGGAGCCATCCTCCAACTGCACCTTTAACCACTCACCACCTTCTTCGAGTAGAATTAATTTATCTCCCTGCTTTACATTGGCAACAACGGGAAATTCATTTCCAGCATTTGACCGAACATCTGCAGAAGTCCAAGTGACGGTGACGATTTTCTTGCCTAGAGGAGGGGCAACAGGCTGAGATTGGGCGGCTACGTCAGCCGGACCTTGAGTAGCGGTGACTGTTGACTCCAATGACTCCGCACGGTTTTGAGACCCTGGACTTTTGCTGGGTTCTGGTTCTTTGCTCTTTTTCTCCTCAAATGTCTGAACACGTACAACCTTCAAATCTTTGTCATAAAAAACTTTGGCTGTTACATCTGTTCCTGACGCTATCAGTTCAACTGGCGTACCCACGACCTCCCACAAGCCAAGGGTGAAAACGTCTGCCAATCCATGAAATATCGCTCTTCCTGCCTTTGATCCTTTGCTGTATCCCTGTTTGAACTTGTATAGATCGCATTGACAACCATCTTCCTCTCCTGACCATACAGGTTGCCCCAATTCTGCTCTCACCATACTTTGGTGGATGCCTTCCTTAAGGACTGTCATGTCCTTTTTTGCAGGTTGATTCGCTGCCATATAGACACTGCATGACCAAATGAGAGATGTCCCAACGAGTACAAAGAAGAGCTTCGTAAGTTTCATTTCTGCACCTCCTTTTGAGTGCTGGTACCCCAGTGAGTGGCCTCGCACCGATTAAAGTGTCCCTTTGCAGTCTTGCTTTGATTAGGTTGTTTTCTTTGGGAGACCTTTGAAGGAAACTTAGACCCCATGGAGGTTGGAAGATACGGGTGAGAACAGGTTCAACAGGAGAATCCTGATATGTATGAAGAAACTACCAAAGGTTTCTCTTCATCCATCACCCCCTTTTGAATGAGAAAATCTTGTTAAGACCTGCCGACTTTATGATACAAAAACCGCTCATTTTGTCAATCCCTAAAATGAACTTGTGAAAATTATCTTTTAGAGATTATCAGTTGAAATCTTGGAGGAATGGGCAAATTTTCAGAATCACTCCTTCAGGAAGAAACATTGCATCCATGGTCCCTTGGTTGCCCAAGAAATAAGCGAGCAGACTCGACACGGATGGGCCGAGAACAACCATTAGAGTGAAGAGTTCACAGGGAAGGTTGCAATGGTTTCTCTACATCCTCCCATGTGCAAACTACTTCCCAGAGGATACCCTCTGAAGACTTCACTCCATAATTAGCGGAAGCTCCCTCTAAAATGAGGGGATCTCAGTTTTGAGGAATATTCTCTTTTGGCCAATTGGACGGCAAAAAAGAGGTTTGGGAATTTGTTTGTAATTCCCTGCTTCAAAAGCAGAATTGCGGAGAGGGTCGTCAGGAATCATCTGTGAAGTGAACAGAAAAACCCTCCCTATCCATTCAACGTTGCACCTACTAATCTTCGGCCCGAGGCAATTCTGGACTCAATGATTACGAATAGAAAACATGCATGAGAAGGGTATTATTATGTGAAACAGAGGCAGGGCAATCTCTTTTAATTGGTGGCCCTGCCTTTACATGACCTTGACGAAAGAGTACTGGCCGGCAAGAGTCATCCTGAGGCTCCCGAGCCTCATACCATTGGATGCTCGTCAACAGGACAGAAAAACACTGACCTTAACGAATGCTATTCGGGTTGTTTTGTGCTTCCTTGAAACACCAGTCCTTTCAGTGGCAGATCGACAACAGAACTCGTCCCTTCCTCTACATCTATAAACCTCACTTTCAGGATGGCCTCCGTGAAAGATGGAGTTTCTGGAGAGGGAATAAAATATATGAACCCATGTGCTGATTCATCCTTCTTAAGCCGCACCTCCTTCAATTCTTTCCTTCGGTAGTCCTCCAAACGCGATGCTCGGGCCTTATCTTCGGCACTCGAAGCCACAAGCGCTCCGATCATACCAAACGCAATGCCGCTCGCGATAACTCCTCCCGTGCTTTCAAACTTGGCTGCCGTGGCTGAGGCACTTGCACAACTGACTTCGTTGCCGTTCGGAAGTGTTAATACTATATCGGAAGGCCGAACCAACATCTCTCTCGCTCCCTGATTTTGCAGGAATACCTGGATCGGCAACACCCCTATCTTGTTGAGATCACCGCTGAAAGTTGCCTTCTGCCGATCAGGCTGAACATAAGGATCGGCACCACAAGTCACAGACCCCGCTTGCCTGCAAGCAGGCATCGCATCAAGTTTAGGAATAGGTGCCGATGAAGGGGTATACGTTGCACAACTGGTGAAAACGAGAAGCACCAGAAGCCACAAAGACCTACAACGGTACATTATCCTCACCTCCTTACGAAAACAATTTGGAATCCGTCTGTCGCTTCTCTACCAGCAGAAATACCGGTACTCTGTAACCACCTTCGCACCTCAGGGACATCTCTGAAACCCGTAAGAAATTTCGTGGCAGCATCCTGCATGGCGAGATCCGCTGCTTCTCCGGGCCACCGGCTGAACTCAAACCCGAAACTACCGTGCTGAACTCCACTACCCTGAACAGGCCATGAGGCAACAGGGTTTCCCTGCATGGAGTAGAGAGTAAAACGGTAGGTAATGTCAGCCGTATAGGCACCTGTTTTAATCATAGGAAGAGCAAAATTGAATGATTCGATTCTCGGTTCTATAACGGCTGTTAAGTCAGCGCTAGCCGTCTCAAGTGGTGGGCGTTTTTCAACACTTATAACGCTCGTGAAAACCTGAGGGAGAGCTTGATCAAATAGCTTAATACTTGCCTCACCCAAGACAAAAATCCATTTGTCTCCTCCACGTGATCCTTCGTGTTTGTAGTTCCGGAACTCAGGGGCATAGTAAACACCTACCGTCGCCGGTACCTTCGTGATGCGTGGTATAACTTCAACGGTCGGCTTTAAGGGAATCGTATGTGCACAACCAAGTGCAAATGATAGCAATCCCAAGAATGCAAGAACGATAACGTTTCGAAGTGCTCTCATCTTTTCCTCCTTTCCATCTGAAAAAAACTCGATGCCGAATCCCGGAGATCGAATTATCATCGAAAGTGATTTCCCAGAACTATGGGGTTAACAGGGTACGGCAAATACAAGATCATATCTTCGCAAATAAACCTTGTTGTGAATACCGAAAGGAGAAACACGAGGTCTGAAATTTCCGAAGGAGGCAATTTTCAGGAGGAGAATTCTAAACTCCGCGGGGAAACCCTTAAAGCCATTCTGTCATGCATCACCTCCCTTCGTTGATGAGAGAGCGCCATGGTAACTTTGTTTATAAAATACAGCATTTTTGCTTTTTGTCAATCCCTAATATGAGATTGTGAAAATTATCTTATGAATGATTGCCACTTGAAGTTTTGTATCAACGGAAAAGTAGCAAAAATCGCGACTTCAGGAAGAAGTCGAGACCAC
>Ga0315277_10008482_pt1 | contig 13211 bp, 14 predicted proteins | sample YL17G05_15_MG_FD_203695 | JGI IMG/M metagenome (GOLD analysis project Ga0315277, IMG submission 203695) | Sediment microbial communities from Yellowstone Lake, YNP, Wyoming, USA - YL17G05_15 | ecosystem: Environmental > Aquatic > Freshwater > Lake > Sediment | place: USA: Wyoming | collected...
CGTCACGGAGTTCAGGGCTTTCCTGGATCGAAATACGATTCCAGAAAAGGTGGCGGCCGTGTGCTTCGACAAGCACACTTATGACTGCTACCTCAACTCGCTGGCCGAAAACCCCACCAACGGTCTCCGTGAAACTGGTCCTAGACACAAAGACGAATGAGGCGTATGATTTTTCATATGCGTACGACACTCGTAATAGATGATGCCCTTTTCCGCCAGCTCAAGCGCCTGGCAGCCCAAGAGCGTCGCACTCTCTCGGAGATAACTCAGGAAGCCCTGCGACTCGGCCTATCCGTCCGGGAGCGGGCCGTCCGTCGTCCCAGAACAGTCAGACTTCCCTCGTTTTCGATGGGCAAACCGGCAGTGGACCTCGCCGACCGTGACGCGCTTTACGATATAATGGAGCCACGGTGAGATTCCTGGTCGACACCAACATTCTTGCCTACGCTGTAAACAAGGACTGCGAGGAGCACGGCCTGGCGATACGGCGGCTTCAGGATTGGCTTTCGGGATCGGTTCCCTGGGCGGTTGGATGGAACACCCTGTATGAGTTCCTGCGCGTGTCGACGCATCCCAGGATCTTCCGCCGGCCCCTTTCGGCCGGGCAGGCGATGTCGTTCGTTGATGCAATCCTCTCGTCGGACGTTGTCACCGTGCTCGCGCCGACGCCGAGGCATCGGGAGATCCTCCGACAGACGATTGCCGAATTCGGGCGCCCATCGGGGAACATCTTTCACGATTTGCACACCGCAGTTCTCATGCGAGAGCACGGCGTGGCGGAGATCATGACTGCGGACACCGATTTCCGGAAGTTTCCATTTCTCCGGGTTGTCAACCCTGTCCTCTCAGGACGGTGAAGTGCGCGGCAAAGATGGCATAAAATGGCGCACACCATCAATCTGCTTTGTGTTATTGGTGCCCTTGGTGTCCTGGTGGTGAGGCTTTTTAAAACCTCACCGCCAAGAACGCCAAGATTCACCAAGGATTCTGCGAGAAGCCGTGCTTCTTACTTGCTACGAGTGCGTTTGTTGCCGTATTTTAGTTTCCTCATATTAAAGGAAACTAGGCCATGTTTGATTCATAAATATTGAAAATACGATGGAACTCAATCGTTGGTAGTGCTTCATTTCAACCCTACTTCAGTGAGGAGTCATAAATGGAACCAAAGGGCGATATCGCATTGATAGGGCTGGCGGTAATGGGCCAGAACCTCATCCTCAACATGAACGATCACGGCTATACAGTTGTGGCTTACAACCGGACCGTCAGCAAAGTTGACGAATTTCTGCAAGGTGCAGCGAAAGGCAGGACCACGATCCTCGGAGCTCACTCCGTGGAGGAAATGGTGCGCTTGCTCAAAAAACCCCGCAAGGTCATGCTGATGGTGAAGGCGGGGAGCGCTGTGGATGATTTCATCGAGCACCTGCTTCCGCACCTCGAGCCGGGTGACCTGATCATCGATGGCGGCAATTCCCACTTTCCCGACACCATCCGCCGCACAAAATACCTGGAAGGAAAAGGCTTTCTCTACATCGGCACCGGCGTCTCGGGCGGCGAAGAAGGCGCGCGCTTCGGCCCGTCGATTATGCCGGGCGGCAGCCCGAAGGCATGGCCTCTGGTGAAGGATATTTTCCAGGCGATCTCGGCCAAGACCCCTGACGGGTCCCCCTGCTGCGACTGGGTTGGAGAAAACGGCGCGGGCCACTACGTGAAGATGACCCACAACGGCATCGAGTATGGTGACATGCAGCTCATTTGTGAAGCCTACCAGCTCATGAAAGAGGGGCTCGGCATGAGCGCGGACGAAATGCACCGGGTTTTCGCCGAGTGGAACAAGGGCGAACTCGACAGCTATCTTATCGAGATCACCCGTGACATCCTCGCCTACAAGGATGAGGATGGACAGCCGCTGGTCGAGAAGATCCTCGACACCGCCGGCCAGAAGGGCACGGGCAAGTGGACGAGCGTCAGCTCGCTCGACCTCGGCGTCCCGGTCACCCTTATTGCCGAAGCGGTTTACGCCCGCTGCCTGTCGGCCATCAAAGATGACCGCATGGAGGCTTCCAAGGTGCTGAGCGGCCCCCGCGCAAAATTCACGGGCGACAAGAAGAGCTCCGTCGAAGATATCCGTCAGGCGCTGCTCGCCTCGAAGATCGTTTCCTACGCGCAAGGCTACTTGCTGATGCGCGAGGCGGCGAAGGAAAACGGCTGGAACCTGAACTATGGCGGGATTGCGCTCATGTGGCGCGGCGGCTGTATCATCCGCAGCGTCTTCCTCGGCAAGATCAAGGAGGCTTTCGACAAGAATCCGAACCTCCATAACCTGCTGCTGGATGAATACTTCAAGGGCGTGATCGACCGTTGCCAGCCCTCGTGGCGCAGAGTTGTTGCCAAGGCCGTGGAGCTGGGTGTACCGATCCCGGTGCACTCGACTGCGCTGGCGTTCTATGACGGGTACCGTAGCGCCCGCCTGCCCGCGAACCTGCTTCAGGCGCAGCGCGACTATTTCGGCGCCCACACTTATGAGCGCATCGACCGGCCGCGCGGCCAGTTCTTCCACACGAACTGGACCGGCCGCGGCGGCAGTGTTTCCTCGAGCACCTACACAGTCTGACCTTTCCGCCACAGAGAAACGGAAATCACCGAGATGGCTTCAATCTCGGTGATCTCCGTGTCTCCGTGGTGTAACATTTCCAATTCGAGGCCGACCGATTATGCCAACTCAAATCAACATCGACGATCTTTGCGTTAACACAATACGAACTCTCTCGATGGACGGAGTCCAGAAAGCAAAATCCGGGCACCCGGGAATGCCGATGGGGATGGCAGCCGTCGCTTACGTGCTCTGGACCCGCATCATGCGGCACAATCCGCGCAACCCGCATTGGCCCAACCGTGACCGATTTGTGCTTTCGGCGGGGCATGGATCCATGTTGCTCTATTCCCTGCTCTACTTGACGGGCTACGATCTGCCGTTTGAGGAATTGAAACGTTTCCGTCAATGGGGAAGCAGCACCCCGGGGCACCCGGAATACGGTGAGACTCCAGGTGTAGAAACAACCACGGGCCCCCTCGGACAAGGCTTCGGAACCGGTGTCGGGATGGCCATCGCCGCCCGTCACCTCGCCGCGCTGCTTAACACTCCCGAGTTGCCGGTTTTCGATAACTACATCTACGCGATTGTCTCCGACGGTGACCTCATGGAGGGAGTGGCATCGGAAGCAGCTTCTCTCGCCGGGCACCTGCGCCTCGGCAATCTGATTTACCTGTACGACAACAACCACATCACCATCGAGGGGAATACTTCGCTAACCTTCACAGAGGATGTCGGCAAGAGATTTGAGGCGTATGGGTGGCACGTGCAGGAAACATCTGGTTACGATCTCGATGCCGTCGAGAAAGCCATTCGCCAGGCCCAAACCATCTCGGACCGCCCCGCACTCATCAGTGTTCGGACCAATATCGCTTACGGAAGCCCCAACAAGCAGGACACTGCCGAGGCGCACGGCTCCCCGCTGGGCGAGGATGAAATCCGCCTCACCAAGAAAAATCTCGGGTGGCCTACCGAAGAGCCATTCTTTGTTCCCCAGGAAGCGCTCGCCGTATTTCGAGAGGCGGTTCCAAGAGGAGAGAAACTCGAAGCAGAGTGGCGCCGCGTACTGGATAGACTCGCGGCCACCAGGCCGGAGCTTTACGAGGAATACGAAACCCTGATGAACGGCGGCTGCAAGGAGGGCTGGGAGGCTCATGTTCCCTCCTTCATAACCGAACCCAAGCCGCTGGCAACACGCGAGGCCTCCGGAAAGGTTCTCGCCGCGATTTTCCCACACGTAACGGGTCTTATTGGAGGCTCTGCCGACCTGGCCCCCTCGACCAACACCTACGTCAAGGGCTATGGTGACTTCGAGGCGGACAACTATGCCGGACGCAACTTCCACTTCGGCATCCGAGAACACGGGATGGGAGCCATCCTCAACGGCATGGCCCTTCACGGAGGAGTGATCCCCTACGGCGCAACATTCATGGTCTTCTCAGATTATATGAGGCCGAGCGTACGGCTGGCAGCCATGATGAAGCTCCGCATCATCTATGTCTGGACCCACGACAGCATCGGACTCGGCGAGGACGGCCCTACACACCAACCGGTGGAGCATGCTGCAGCGCTGCGAGCGATTCCAGGGTTGACCTTCATCCGTCCAGCCGACGCCACCGAAACCGCCGAAGCTTGGAAGGCCGCGCTGAAGCACACCTCGGGTCCAGTGGCACTCGCGCTCACGCGCCAGAAACTTCCGATTATCGACCGCACCAGGTACGCGCCGGCATCGGGTCTCCATTGCGGCGCCTATGTGCTGGCCGAATCCGAAGGCGGAGCGCCCGACGTGGTGATAATTGCCACGGGATCGGAGGTAAGTCCGTCGCTCGGAGCGCGGGAAATCCTGCAGTCCAAAGGTATCACGACGCGCGTGGTCAGCATGCCCAGCTGGGAGTTCTTTTCGCTTCAGCCCGCCGAATACCGCGAGAGCGTGATCCCAAAAAGCGCGCGCCTGCGGGTATCCGTTGAAGCCGCAGTCTCGTTCGGCTGGGAGCGCTGGGTTGGAGAGGATGGCTTGATCATAGGGCTGGATCGCTTCGGCGCATCCGCTCCCTACGAAGTTCTCATGAAGGAATTCGGCTTTACGCCTGAAAAGGTGGCCGAGCGGGTTTTAAGCCGCCTGTGAGTTCTTTGTGACTCTTCGTGTCATCGTGTTGTTCTCGAATGACAACACGATGACACGAAGATCACAAAGACGCGCAATGGGAAACGCGCGGTCGGGATTATCGGGTGGAAATGATGGAAGATACGAATCCTTTGCGTCATGGACGGCGAATGACCCGCAGTCCCGAACCGTGTGCAATGGTCATCTTCGGCGGATCCGGCGATCTGACTCGTCGAAAGCTGGTGCCGGCGCTTTATAGCCTCTCCCGAAAGCGGCTGATTCCGGCGGGATTCACGATCCTTGGACTTTCCCGCTCGCCCATGACTGACGATGAGTACCGCGCCCGGCTGCGTGAATGGGTGGACAAGGAGCCTGAGGCGTCTCCATCGGACGCAGAGACCTGGGAGCCATTTTCCCAGGGAATCCACTACCTGTCTGCCGATTTCCACGATCCCGCACCCTACCAGCGGATAAAAACTGTTCTTGCCGAGTACGACACCCAGCGCGGAACGGAAGGAAACCGGATATTCTATCTTGCCACAGCACCCAGCGATTACGTGGACATCATCCGTAACCTCGGGCTTGCAGGAATGGCCCGCGAGCTCACCGACGGGGCAGGCTGGATGCGCGTCATCGTCGAAAAACCCTTTGGCCGCGACCTGGCGTCCGCTCGCGCGTTGAATCGCGAGGTGAGTGCCGTCTTCTCGGAAGACCAGGTCTACCGAATCGATCATTACCTGGGTAAAGAAACGGTTCAAAACCTGCTGGTGTTCCGCTTCGCCAACGGAATCTTTGAGCCGATATGGAACCGCCAGTACGTGGACCATGTGCAGATAACGGCGGCGGAGAACATTGGTGTCGGCACGCGAGGCGCCTACTACGAAGAAGCCGGGGCCCTTCGCGATATGATTCAGAATCACATGATGCAGCTGCTGGCCTTGGTCTCCATGGAGCCTCCGCCCGACTTTGGGCCGAATTCGGTGCGCGACGAGAAAGCCAAGGTTTTGCGCTCCATCCGCCCCTTCACGGCAGAGGAAATTGATGATGTCTCCGTCCGAGGTCAGTACGGTCCCGGGTTCATCGGCGGAAAGCAGGTCCCCGGTTATCTCGAAGAAAAAGGAGTTGCGCCGAATTCTAAGACCGAAACCTTCGCATCAATCCGATTCACAATCGACAACTGGCGCTGGGCGGGAGTGCCCTTTTACCTCCGCACCGGCAAGAACCTGCCCAAGAGGGCTACCGAGATCGCGATTACCTTTCGGCGAACGCCCCACTTAATCTTCACCCAGACCTCCCTGGACGAAGTCGACTCCAACGAGTTGGCCATGCGCATTCAGCCCGACGAAGGAATCACTTTGAAATTCGTGGCGAAGCTACCCGGACAGACCATGACTATTCGGCCGGTGAACATGGATTTCCGTTACGGCAGTACTTTCGGCATGCATCTGGCCAGCGCTTACGAGCGCCTGCTCTTGGATTGCATGCTTGGGGACCCCACTCTCTTCGACAGGATCGATTCCATGGAAGCTGCGTGGACGCTTGTGCAGCCCTTTCTCGACGCCTGGGAAACGAACAGCACCAACCCGATTCCAAAGTATCAGTCCGGTTCCTGGGGCCCGAAAGAAGCCGACGCACTGCTCGCCCGCGAAAACCGTCACTGGCGTTTGCTATGAGCCGCACAAGTATCATTCACAACCTTGGAACTCCCGTCGCGGCCGATGTCGCCGCGATTGAAAAGGAGCTGACTAGCTTTTGGAAACTGGCCTCGGAGCGCGAGGGAGAAGGATCTGTCATCCGCGCGTGCTCGTGTAATCTCGTCGCTGTTGCTGAAAACCAGCAGGAGGCCGAGTTGATGCCGGCGGTATTGGCCAAGGTTTCGGAGTGGCACCCGTGCCGCTCCATCATCGCCTGCCGTGAAACGGGCGAGGAGGGCGCCAAGCACGGAGCGGCGCCACACATGCATGCCTGGATAAGCGCGCAATGCTCGATTCCGTTTTCGGGCGGTCCTCAGATTTGCTGCGAAGCAATCACCGTTTCCGCGCAGGGCAAAGCGTTCGCGGATCTGCCGAACACTGTTGTCTCTCTGCTCGTCCCGGACCTTCCGGCCTTCCTCTATTGGAGGTCCTTCAAGATCGGTGATCAAGCACTGGTCGAACGTCTGGCGCAGTTCTCCCGCCTGCTGATCGTCGATTCGCACGCCTCGAAAGATGATCGCCACAACCGCGAGCGCCTGCTAGAGCTTCTGACAAACTCTCCCAGTGGAATCGCCGTGAGGGATCTGAACTGGTCGCGCCTCACAGCCTGGCGCGATCTTATCGCGCAGTTTTTCGACGCACCCTCCTCCAGGCATTACGTGAGGGAGATCTCCGAGGTTGAAATCGTTCGGGCCATCGCAGCGCGAGGGAACGTGCCAACACGCACATTGCTGATTACGGGTTGGTTGGCTTCCCGTCTTGGCTGGCAGCGAATATCAGCCGAGCGGTCCGGCGATCAATGGATTTCCCGCTGGAACGGCCCAGATGGCAAGGTGCTCGTGAGATTTTCCGGCGAACTCTCTCACTCGGATGAGATGCCGGGAATCGATTCCATAACCTTGAGAACACGCACTGGCGCAACCTTCTCGGTTATCCGTGAGATGGGATCTTCCTACATCAGGTCGACGGCCTCGCTTCAGGATTCTCAACTGATCCACTCTGTGCCGCAAGATGTGATGGATGAAGGATCGCTGCTCATACGAGAGCTTTCCCTGACGGGAGTGGATGTCGGCTTCAGGGCGGCTCTCGCAGAGGCTCTGGCGCTGGAGAAGAGCTTTACTTAGTGGAGAAGTTATGCTTCATCCCAGAGTCGAGGTTTATGACAATGCGGATGCATTGTTTCGTGCGGCCTCAGAGAAGATTGCGGCCATGCTGGAAGCTGCGCTGCGCGAACGAGGCACCGCCTCCTTCGTGTTGACGGGAGGGAATACGCCAAAGCCGTTTTACGAATTGCTTGCAGCTACGCCGTATCACGAGCGGCTGGACTGGAGCCATATCCAATTCTTCTGGGGTGATGAACGCTGCGTTCCACCCGATAGCCCAGAGAGCAACTATGGCGTGGCCTGGAAAGCACTCATCTCCAAACTCCCGGTTGCTTCTGAAAACGTACACCGAATTTCAGGCGAAATGGACGACGCCGAAAAGGCGGCGCTGCAGTACGAGGCTGAAATCAGGCGCATTATCCCGGATTCCTCTCCGCCCTCATTCGATGTGGTCCTGCTTGGGATGGGAGAGGACGGCCACACCGCGTCGCTCTTCCCTGGCACTCATTGGAACGAAGAGAGGTGGGTGGTTGCCAACCAGGCAACAGGCAGGTTGACGGCCAATCGTGTCACGATGACACCGCGCCTGCTGAACGCTGCCAGGAACGTCTTCTTCCTGATATCCGGCGCCGCGAAAGCCAAGGCTCTAGCGTGCGTGCTGGAAGACCCGGCAAGCGATTACCCGGCAAAGAGAATCCAACCACCTTCGGGAAATCTGACCTGGATGGTCGACAAGGAAGCCGCCTCCCTGCTTAAGAAGCAGTAGGACGGCAACGTTGCTCAGATCCGGGATGCAAACCTGAGCCCGCTCCCCCTGCTTGCGCAGGCCGATTTTGCACTGGCAGGAAGGGTTCCGCCGCAGGTGCGCCGGACAGAGGGTCCCTTCGGCGACCATTATGGTTACTACTCGTTGGAACATCCCTTCCCCGTTTTCGAGGTGGAGAAGATCTATCATCGGAAAGATGCCATCTTCCCTGCCACTGTAGTTGGGCGGCCGCGACAGGAGGACCATTACATCGGGGAGTATCTGCAGAAGCTCTTTTCGCCCATCTTCCCACTTGTGATGAATGGCGTCGTTTCTGTCTGGGCCTACGATGACGCCGGCGTCCACACGCTGGCTTCCGCAGTCGTGTGCGAGGCTCGACTTCAGCGATTTCACGTGAACCTCTCGGCGCCGCTCGTGCTCGACTGCCGGATGAAACCCTGGTATCCACCCCTGGTGGAGCCGCTCCAGGAGACCGTTGCGCGCGTCGACGCCCTTTGACCCAAGATCTTCCCCGCGGGCTCCTTCTAGCGGCTTCGTGTTCTTGGTGTTCTTTGTGTCTTTGTGGTGAGGCTTTTTTTTCAAACCGTGTAGAATCGGGCGCGGGGATTTGAATGACTATCTACTTCGAAACTGAAGCCCAGTTGGAGGACGCGCTCTCCACTCCCACGGCCGCCGATATCGAAGCAATGCGCCTCATCGCCGGCGACATCATGGTGCTCGGCGCGGGCGGGAAAATGGGACCGTCGCTGGCACGCCTTGTCCGGCGGGCCTCCGACCATGCCGGAACACGCCGCCGCGTGATTGCGGTCTCCCGCTTCTCGGTGCCGACAGCACGCGCCGAACTTGAGCGCTCAGGCGTCGAGACGGTGAAGTGCGATCTTCTGGATACGGAAAGCCTCGCACGGCTACCTCGCTGTGAGAACGTGCTGTACCTGGCTGGGCGCAAGTTTGGGTCCACCGGCCGGCCGGATGCCACTTGGGCGATCAACACGCTGATGCCCGCGTTTATCGCCACCCGCTTCTCGGCTTCGCGCATTGTCGTCTTTTCCACCGGAAACGTGTATCCGCTCGTGCCGGTTTCCTCCGGTGGATCCCTGGAAACCGATCCGCCGGAGCCGGTAGGAGAGTATGCACAATCGTGCCTGGGACGGGAGCGCATCTTCGAGTATTACTCCCGCGAGATTGGAACGAACGTCCTGCTTTACCGCCTGAATTATGCGATGGATCTGCGTTACGGGGTGCTCGTGGATATCGCACGAAAAATCCACGAAGGAAAGCCGGTGCCGCTGACCGTCTCTCATTTCAACACAATCTGGCAGGGGGATGCTAACTCATACGCCTTGCGCACTCTTGCACTCTGTCAGTCGCCTCCCCTTGCACTCAATGTCACGGGATCCGAGATCGTCACGGTGAGGCACTCCGCACTGTTCTATGCTGAAAGGTTCGGGCGCGAGGCCGTCTTTTCGGGTGAGGAATCGGGGAAGGCGCTGCTCAGCAACGCCAGCAGATGCCATTCCCTGCTTGGGCCGCCTAGGGTGACAGCCCGAGAACTCATGGAGGGGGTCGCGCACTGGATCGAGGCCGGCGGTGTGAGCCTTGATAAGCCTACTCATTTCGAGGTCAGCGATGGGAAGTTCTGAGGCCTGTGAATGCCGCTCCCGGCACATAGATCCGGCTGTGCATGCGAGCCTGAAGGGAGGGATCGTAATTCCCGCACACCCACTGGCACTGGACTCGAACCGAAGACTCGACGAGCGCCGGCAGGTGGCGCTGTCGCGCTACTATTGCGATGCAGGAGCCGGCGGCCTTGCCGTCGGCGTGCATACCACGCAGTTCGCCATTCGGGATCCCAAGGTTGGCCTGCTCGAACCAGTCCTCCGCCTCGCGCTCGAGACGATGCAGGCACACGAGAAGCAGCACGGAAAGCGGCTTGTCCGGGTGGCCGGGGTGTGCGGACCCACTTCGCAGGCCTTGCGTGAGGCTGCACTGGCCCGCGAAATTGGCTACGACCTCGGTCTGTTGAGCTTGGGGGCCTTGAGCAATGCGACGGAAAGCGAGCTGATAGACCATTGCCGCCGTGTTGCGGAACTGATCCCTCTATTCGGATTCTACCTGCAAGCGGCAGTTGGCGGCAGGCCCCTGGGCTATTCCTTCTGGCGCGATTTTCTGGAAATCGAGAGAGTCGTTGCCATCAAGGTGGCTCCATTTAATCGCTATCAGACCCTGGATGTCGCCCGAGCCCTTGCCGACAGCGGACGCTACAATGAAGTCGCGCTCTACACCGGCAACGATGACAGCATTGTTTTTGATCTACTGGCCGATTACCGCTTCGCGCGGGCTGGCGGCGAGGTAACCGTCCGGTGCGCCGGCGGATTGCTGGGGCATTGGGCAGTGTGGACGCGCCGCGCCGTGGAACTGCTCGAGAGCATAAAGGAATGCCGCCGCAAGGGAGGCAAAGACGCATCTGAATTGTTGGGATGCGCTGTGGAGATAACAGACACCAATGCCGCTTTTTTCGACGTGCGGAATGGCTTCGCCGGGTGCATCGCCGGAATCCACGAGGTGCTCCGCAGGCAGGGCCTTCTTGCCGGACGCTGGTGGCTAGATCCAGGCGAAGACCTGTCGCCTGGCCAGATGGAGGAGATCGACCGCGTCTGCAGGAGCTACCCGCACCTGAATGACGACGAATTCGTCGCCCGCCACCTTGATCGCTGGCTTTCCTGATCCCCGACGGAAGCAACCACGCCAAGCTCAGGTACCCGGAGCAGCCGTAATCCCTTCAGCTAAGGGCCGCAAGAACGCCGTCGGGCCGCCGGTGCCAACCTCAATACCCAGTCCTGGCCACATTTGCGAGGTGAAGTAGGTCCCGACCGCCGGACGGGACCTGTTCCCTGGTGCGAAACTGAGGGGTGCGAACAACCGGTTGTTAGAATTGACTCGCATTAACCAAATCGATACCGTATCAGGAAGATCAGTGTTGTATCGATGGAGTTTTTATGCCAACCGTGACAATCTCGCCCAAGTTTCAGATAGTCATTCCCAAGACGATCCGGGATAAGTTCAGCCTGTCGCCCGGACAAAAGATCCAGGCATTCGGGTATGGTGACCGAATCGAGCTCATCCCTATTCGTCCTGTCAAAGAAATGCGCGGTTTTCTTAAGGGCATCGATACCAGGATCAAGCGCGAGGCGGATCGATTATGAACGTCGTTGACTCCAGTGCCTGGCTTGAGTATTTCGCTAATGGCCCAAATGCTTCGTTCTTTGCCACTGCCATCGAACAGATGGACAAACTTCTGGTCCCTTCCTTGACTCTCTACGAAGTCTTCAAGCGGGTTCTTCAACAAAGAGATGAGGGCCATGCGTTGCAGGCCGTGGCCGCAATGCAACAAGGCATAGTGATAGATCTCGATGGGCGTATTGCTTTGGATGCAGCTCGGATCAGCTTCAACAGCAAATTGCCGATGGCAGACAGCATTATTCTGGCCACGGCTCGGGCGTACAGTGCTACCGTCTGGACGCAGGACCCAGACTTCAAGGATATGCCGGGCGTTCAGTATCGGCGAAGGAAATCCTGAGTACCGAGCAAGCTGACAAGAAAAACATTCAAAATTGATTTGGAACTGGCGACGGAGCATCTCTACGCCCTGCCGGCAAGGAGACGAGCGAACAATGCCAAATGAAGGTAAGCATACCAAGAGCGCCAAGATTACTCGATCCACCAGCAATGTTTTCCGTGACCTCGGCTTCGATCCGGACGGAGCCGAGCATCTCAAGATCCGCGCTGATCTTATGATTCAGGTCCAAAAGCGAATTGCCGCCGGTGGTCGCAGCCAGACTGAAGTGGCAAAGATCCTGCGCATAACTCAGCCTCGCGTAAGCGACCTTCTTGGCGGCAGGATCGACCTCTTCAGCACCGACACCCTCATCGACATGCTGGCGCGACTGGGCGTTCGCGTGCGGCTCGTGCTGAGATGCCCGCAAGATCGCATGAACTCCGATGTCTGAATTCCGGAGGATAGTCCCCGAAATTCCTAGCGACTCCCTCTGAGGGTTTGTGGCGGCATATCACACCGCTGCAAGACAGCCACACGGGCGGTATATCATCCTCCGCCTGCCGATTTGAATATCGCTGCAAGTTGCGCTATCAAATATAATTGCAATCCGTCCCGATCATGCCAATAATTGGCGCTAAGCTGACCGAGATGACTGTGTTTGTGCACTTTTCACGGATCTGATACGCCGGTCAGCATAATTACAAGTTGGGCCGCACTGAAGGAAGCAGGTATGAACTTTACTCTCTACTACCGTGGTTCGCTAAAATCGAATGGCGGCCCCAAAGAGAAACATCGACTAAGAAGGAGATTTCATCCGCAGCTTAAGATTCTCTGGAGTCAAGAGCCGCTTTCGCACTTCACCGGGTTTTATGAAAGCTCCAATTCTGAAAACTCAATTGCTCGTAGGATAGGGCCATTCACATTTGTCCCATTAGTTTGTCAGGCTTTCCACCTTGTCGCACGTGTCCATGTTACGTTACTTCGACCTGAACCGCCTGGCTCTATAGTGACGCAGGGCGGCGATATTGATAACCGACTTAAGACTCTGCTTGATTCTCTCAAAATTCCATCTGAGCCTGGTGCGCTTCCTCCTGAAGCGGCGCCAGATTCTGGGGAAAAGTTATTCTTTTGTTTGCTCGAAGACGACAATCTGATAACGGAATTATCGGTGAACACCAAGCAACTCCTAGAACCTGCGTCCGAAAGAGGCGAAGTGATTGCAATCCTCGATATTGAGACTATCAAAACAGGCACCTTGATGGGGGGTATGGAATTGCCGTGACAGCAAAACTCCACAGCGTCAAAACTCGGTTGGATTCTGGCGATTCTCCGAGGTCCTCGCATGCCGGAGTGCATGGTCATCTACTCAAGGCGGCCTCTGTGATGCATTGCTCC